>Ga0126383_10003088_pt1 | contig 10955 bp, 7 predicted proteins | sample PanSoiMetPlot_35_FD_96882 | JGI IMG/M metagenome (GOLD analysis project Ga0126383, IMG submission 96882) | Tropical forest soil microbial communities from Panama - MetaG Plot_35 | ecosystem: Environmental > Terrestrial > Soil > Tropical forest > Bulk soil | place: Panama | collected 2016-02-17
CAGTCCCATCCAGATCGGTCCCACGTCGTTCGGGCGAACGCCGTATTGATTCTTATCGAGAATGGTCTGACGATGGTGATCCCAGAACTTCAGATACTTGTCGAGCTTGCCGCCTTCAGTATATTGCAGGAAAAGGCTGGCTGAAAAATCGGCGAAGCCTTCCGAGAGCCATTGGTCGTGATAGGACGCCCATCCGACAAGGTGGCCCCACCATTGATGCGAGACTTCGTGGGACGTGACCTCCTGAATGAATTCGGTGAGTTTGTTATTCATTCCGAACATCTGCCATCTCTGGGTCGAATCGAAGAACGAGATGATCGGCAGGTAGACCAGCGTCGGCCACGATTGCCCGAAGAAAGGCTGCGGCTGTTGCGTGATCGCGATTCGGCCATATGGAACTTCGCCGAACCAGTGATTGAAGATGCGGATCGAATTTTGGGTCTCGACCAGCGCCTTCTCGGTCAATCGCGTCGGCGTCATTCCACCGATGTTTTCAGCGCCGCGCAGCCAGTCAGGCAGGTCTGATGTCGCGTAGCCTTCAATCTGATATTTCGCCTGTTCGTCATTGATCGCCTGCTTCTTGTATTTGCCGTAATTGAATCCGGCGACGGCCAGAGGGGTGTCGGAAACCCATTGCGAAACGGCGAAATCAGCCTCCTTGCCTTCCTTCACCTGTTTGCCCACGCCGACCAGCACGTACTGCTTCGGCACTTTGAAGGTCAGATCGAATGTCGCGCGATCGTTGAATGCGTTAACGCTCGGATACCAGCTCGTGCGCGCTCCGACGGCGAAATTGCCGCCGCCTTCGTCCGTGACCACTTTGTTACCCTGATATTCGATATAGATTTTGTATTTCTGCCCTTTGACCAGAGGCTCGGGCAGGATGGCGTGGAATGAGCTGTCCTCGTTCTTTTTCTCTTGAATGTAATCTATTTCCTTCCCGGCGAAGACGACTTTAGTGGCGCGCAGTGTCGGCAGCAGGTTGAATCTGAAGACGCGCTCCCCGTCGACCAAGGCGGCGAAGGTCAATTCGCAAGTAGCCGTCAGCTTGTCGCCGCTGATGACCGTTTCGATGCGGTAATGCTCAGCGTCAATCACTCTTTTGTCTTCGCTGGAGCTTGCGGCTCCGGCTTTCCATTCGCTTTCGAGGTGCGAAAGATACCAGACGCCTTCCTCCTTACCCTGCACGTCGTAATTGATCAGCGCGACCTCTTCGGGCGACATCATCTGAGGCATCGCGCCGTACGGGCGAATGTGGAATCTCAGATCGCCATGCTTCTTGCCGAAGATGTACGCGCTGAAGAACGGAGCGCGTTTGGGATTGTAGAGATAACCGAGCGCCGCGGCGTCTATGTTCTCGACATCCTCGCCTGAATACATCGCCTCGATAAAGCTGCGCGGCGTTTCGGTGTTTCGGCGCATTCGGTTGCGGAAATCGCGGAGCGCGTCCTTCACTCGCGGGTCGGCGCCGCTCTCCTTGCCCGCGGATTTGATCGCCTGCCAGCTATCGTCGGTGAAGTAGAACACCATTCGATCGAACGGCTCGACGACGGTATCTTTCTCAGTGAGCAGCTTGAGGTATCTCTTTTCTATATCAAGAAGCGGAGTCAGCGTGAATTCGCCGTCGCCCGTGAAGACGCCGATGGCTTGACGACCGAGAACGGGAGGGAGAAAGCTGACGCGACCGCTGCGAAGCGTGATCGCGCCGACATCGCGTTTCAGCGTGAGATTTGTCACCTCGTAGGTCTCGGCAAGATCGCCGTCACGCAGCGCGCGATAGTTCGGATCGGCGTTCGGTGTGATTGATCCTTTCGAGCCCACAGTGACTTCGGCGCGTGTCTCGGCTATTTCGAGTTTGGTTTCGACGGTCGCGGTTTTGCCGCTTTCGACGGTCACGGCGCGTTCCGCAATTTTGAATCCGTCGCGGTTGATCGTTATTTTGTAGCTGCCGGACGCGAGTCCCTCGACTTTGAATCTTCCCTGGTTGTCGGTGACAGCATCGCGCGTGTCGCCCGTCGCTTCATTGCGAACGGTGACCCGCGCGCCGGCGACAACCGCGCCATTCGGATCCTTGACCGTTCCATTGATCATTCCAGATTGGCCGGATTGGCCGGACTGGGATTGAGATGAAACGAAGTTCAAAGAAAGAGAGCTGAATGTAAAGAGCAGCAAGGCAGTAGTGAACCATTGGCGGCGCATCTTTTTACCTCCGTGTTTTCAGAATCGAGCTGAGCCTGACTGGTAAGATTTATTCTCTGATACAAGGATAGAGGCGAGCATAGCACAAACACGCCCCGCGCCGGAATGAGATTTTGGACAAAGTGTTTCGGGCAAAATTTAAGGGCGATGGTGACCCATCGCCCTTCGGTGAATGATGTTGTTTATCGCCAGTTATGTCGGATTTCGTCGATTCGATCAGTAGCGGTAACGACGATCTCTCTGATCGTTGACTTTCTTCTGGTGGTAGATGTAACCGCCGGCTCCACCGAGCAATGCGCCGATCGCCGCGCCCTTCCCGCCGCCGATCAACGCGCCACCTAATGCTCCAATGCCTGCGCCGACCGCCGTGCGTCCGACCGCTTTGCCCCTCGTGTCTTGGCGGTCGTAATAGTCGTTATAGTAATCACGACGGTAGCGATCGCGTCTGAAATCGTCATTATTGTCGTAGTATCTGGACGAGACATAGTTTCCACGCCTGCGGCATCTGTCCTGCGCCAGCGCGCTCGGAGCGGCGGCAGCTAACAGCAAACCGAAAACTACCATCAAAATCACGCTCTTTTTCATTATCTTGGTCATCTTTTTCTCCTCTTTGTAGTTTGGGAGCAGCAACAAGCCGCCGTTAAAAGTATCGTTCCCAATCCTCATAAAATCAATATCCAATCAAGACGCACTAGACAATAACAACTACCGTGCCGCTTGGGGCAAGTCAATGAAAAATGCTACGAAGTGATTCGCTGTCAATAGTTTATGCGGATTTGAGTGTGAGCTTGTCCCGTTAGATTAAATAACAAACAACACGTTTCCGTGTAGGCAGCCTTGTTGTGTACAACCATATCGTTAACGGTCAGGCCGGGCGCCCGACGCGCTCGATCTCCTTGCGAATCCGTCCGAGCAGCATGGCTCGCCACATCTTCCAGTCGGCTCGGAACGACCAAATCGGGTATTGGAACGTCGCGGGCTTGTTATGCTCAATGAAGAAATGGCCAATCCAGGCGAAGCCGTAGCCCAATGCGAGTCCGAGCGGGATGAGCCAAAGATTGCCCGTGGTGAAAGTCAAGACCAAACAAATGACGCCAAGCGTGCTGCCGATGAAGTGTAGAAGGCGGCAGCCCGCGGTGGAATGTTCTTGCAGGTAATAAGGCCAGAATTCCTCGAAGTTTTTGATGCGATCTTCCTGATTCATCATCGTCCCCCTAGATTTTAAGATAGGTTGAAAGTTGAAGAGAAAAGTTTGCGCCCGCCAGGCAATTCTAACCACATCTGGCGACGGTGTCAGCGAGGCCACCGCTTTCGAGCCGGCATTTTTTTTGATCAGACGCCGATCTGTTTTTTGTTTGCGCGCCATAAGGGGGACTCAATATCATGCGGGTGTTTTTCGCCGTCTCCCCGATAAAAGGTCGAATAATCAAGGGAGTGTTATGAAGTTGAGAGGCGTATTGCCCATTATGATCGCCGTGTTCGCGACAGGGCTGCTGTCCGCGATTGCCGGCGAAACGAAGAAGGGGTGGTGGCAATGGCAGAACCCGCGTCCGCAGGGCAATCCGCTTTATGCCGTGGCCTTCAACGACGAAAGGCACGGTCTCGCCGTGGGACGGGATGGAACGATTTTGCGGACCGAGGACGGCGGGCAGAAATGGCTGTCGGTTCGCGCCCCCGTAAACACCCCTCTTTACGGTCTGGCCGTCAAAGGCAAAAAGGCGTGGACAGTCGGCGCGCGCGGCGTTGTTCTCATCAGTGATGATCGCGGCGAGAGCTGGCGCGAGCAGAACAGCGGCGCGAAAAAACACCTTTACGCCGTCTGCTTCGTCAGCGAGAAAAAGGGCTGGGCTGTGGGCGTCGAAGGGTTGATCCTGACGACGGACGACGGCGGAGAGGTATGGAGAGAACAGAGGAGCGGCGCGAACAAACATCTCAACGCCGTTGCTTTCGCCGACGACAAACGCGGAGTCGCGGCCGGCGCCGAAGGCGCCCTTCTGGTGACGAATAATGGCGGCTTGACTTGGGAACCAAGACTCGAAATTTCAAATCGCAATCTGCTGGGGGCGGCCGCGATTGCGCCGAACACATTTCGTCTGGTCGGCTCGGACGGGACGATCCTGCGCAGCGATGACGCCGGTAAAACCTGGAAAGCCGAACAGAGCAATTCATCGTCGCAACTGCACGCGATATCCTTCATCAATGGTAAGCAAGGCTGGGTGACGGGCGCCGACGGAGTGATCTTGCGCACGACAGATGGCGGCGAAACCTGGAGCGCGCAGATTTCCAACAGCGCTCAATCGCTCATTGCGGTTAAGTTCGTGGATGACAAACATGGTTGGGTTGTAGGCGAAGGCGGTGTGATTTTCGCGACCACGAACGGCGGTGAGAGATGGGTGTCGCAAACCGACGGCTCGAAGGAGATGCTCAACGCCGCGTATTTCGCCGATGAGGAACACGGCTGGGCCGTCGGGATGAACGGCTTGATATTGACCACCAACGATGGCGGGAAGACCTGGCGCGCGCAGAAATCGAACACGACGGTCAATCTCCGCGCCGTCAATTTCGTTGACACCAGGCGCGGCTGGGTCTTCGGCGAGCGCGGGACGATCCTGCGAACGGTTGACAGCGGCGAGACGTGGAAGGCGGGATCGAGCGAGAAGGAGTCGAGTCTGAACTTTCAAGGAGCCGCATTCATCAATGCGAATGGCGTTCCGAACGAAAGTCGGAATAAGGGCGTGTTCAGGAACCCGATTAAGATTTTAGGCGGGAATGGGCGGAAAGGGCGGGATGGAGGACAGAGTAAAGGCTGGATTGTCGGAGAAAGTGGTCTGATATGGCATACAACGGACGACGGACAGAGCTGGACGCCGCAAAACTCAGGCTCGCAATCCTGGCTGGAGACCGTCACATTCATTGACGAGAAAACCGGTTGGGCCGCCGGCGAAGCGGGATCAATCATTCATACCACTGATGGCGGCGCGACATGGAAAGCGCAAGAGAGCGGCACGCGCAAGTGGCTCTACTCGATTTCATTCGCAGACGCGAAGAATGGCTGGGCTGTGGGCGAGGAAGGTTTGATTCTGAGCACGACTGATGGCGGAGAGAACTGGATTGTTCAAATCAGCGGCCTGCCGAGCAACCTCCTGGGCGTCAAAGCCGTGAACGCCAAACGCGTGTGGGCCGTCGGGTTGAACGGCGTTATCCTTCACACCGAGAATGGCGGCGGCGCCTGGCAGCGTGACACGAGCGGCACAACCACGCCGCTGCGCGCCGTGGCGTTTTGTGATGAGGTGAACGGATGGGCCGTCGGTCCAGACGGCGTGATCCTGCGCTACGTGGGCAAAGGCTTCGATACCGTGAGGACGGTCTTCAATCGAAAATAGATTGGTTAAGGAGTGAATTATGAGATCCCCAAAGTTTATTGCCGGAGTGTCGCTTCTTCTCAGCCTGTCGTCGCTGGTGGTAATCCTGATCGGGGCGGCGCAAAACCAGCAGCAGGAGCCATCCTGGAAATGGCCCGAAAGCAAGGTATTCGAAATCGTCAAACAGGTTCGGGCGGGACGTGACCTGACGCCGAAACTATGGCCAAACAACTCGCGCGTGGCGGTCGGCCTGTCCTTCGATTTCGATAACGAAACGCCTTCGCTCCGGGACGGCCAGGTTTCACCCGGGCTGATGGCGCAAGGTGAATACGGCGCGCGCGCCGGACTACCGCGTGTTTTGCGGCTGCTCGATCAGTATCAAATTCCGGCCACGTTCTTCATTCCGGCCATGAGCGCAAAGCTGCACCCCGAAGGGGTCAAAGACATTCTCTCCAAAGGGCGGCACGAAATAGGAGTCCACGGCTGGATTCACGAGCGCAACTCGCTGCTCGGCGAAAGCGACGAACGCGAACTAATGCGCCGGAGCATCGAAGCCCTGACCCAGATCACGGGCAGAAAGCCCGTCGGATTGCGCACGCCCTCCTGGGATTTCAGTCCCTCGACGATGAAACTCGTTCGCGAGTTCGGATTGCTTTACGACAGCAGCCTGATGGCCGACGACAGGCCTTACGAAGTTATGATGGATGGCGCGGCGACGGGCGTGGTTGAATTGCCCGTTGAATGGATCATGGACGATTTCCCATATTTCGGGATGGATCGGTTTTCGAGCGTCCGTCCCTACACGGCGCCCGATCAGGTCTTCACAATCTGGCGCGACGAATTCGACAAGGCTTACGAGGAAGGAACGATGTTTATTCTGACGATGCACCCGCACGTCATCGGTCACCGCTCGCGCGTGATGATGCTCGAACGATTGATTCGCCATATGCGCTCGCGCCCCGGAGTCTGGTTCGCCACGCACGAGGAGATCGCAAAGTTCGTTAAATCAGGGATGTGAGAGACCTTCCAATCATCTTTCGATTTCCTGCCGCTTCGGGGACAACTTTTCGTCATTGCGCATCTTCTCGCCGATCTTTTTGGCCAGGTATTCAGCGACACTGCGTTTGCCGAAGTTTGCGTCTCGCCGATGCTCCGAGACAGCCCAAGCCACAACGCCGGTCTTTAGATTGATGACCTGAATGCTCGCCTCGACCGTCGGCAGACCGGTCCCGAAGATGATCTTGGCCCACCCTGCCTTCTGGCTCTCGCTATTACCGACAATCTCGAAATCGGCCTCGTCACGTTTGGTGACTACCAACAACGGCGTCTTCTTCTTGGCCAAGGCGGCGATGAGATAAGTCTCGAACCCGTCCATCTTCGCGACGAAAACTTTCGAGCCGCTGGGTATTCTCGTCTCGGGATCGGCCGCTTTCTGGCCGGTTGCGGGGGGCCTTTCGTTCGCTGTTGTGGATTGCGCTTGCGCGACAGGCGCGACGGCGCGGGTCAAAAGACAGAACAAAAAAATTTTCGCAAAGTTATTCATATTCGCTCCTTTTGTTTTTGTTTCCCTCACTTCTGATCGAGCTTCAACTGCTCGCACCTTCTTAAGCGCAAACGCCGCGCGGAACATGACACGGCGCCAAAATTTTTCGATCTGCTTGTTAGTAGCCCGACCGTGAAGATTGTCATCGCCCAAATCTCTTGTAACTGCTCAGTCTTTTGGGGCTGAGCAATTACTTTCATTATGAGCCGCACGGTCGGGCCACTCTCACGACGAGTTAATGGAGTTTTCTGAGGTGATGTGCTAGCTTTGCGCCGTCAGCGGTTTAACTCAGCATTTTGGTAGCGGACTTATGGCGACATCCTCCACACACGAAGTTACGCAATTGCTTCTGGCTTGGCGCCAGGGCGACGAAGCGGCGTTCAACAGCCTGATCCCGCTGGTCTACCGCGAGCTGCATCATCTGGCCAAGCGTTATATGAGGCGCGAACGCGCCGGCCACACGCTGCAAACCACGGCGCTGGTCAACGAAGCCTACCTGCGTCTGGTCGATTGCGGGAATGTGCAATGGCAAAACCGCGCGCATTTCTTTGCCGTAGCGGCGCGCGTTATGCGACAGATTCTGGTTGATTACGCGCGAGGGCGACGTTCCAACAAGCGCGGCGGCCAGGAACTCCATGTCGCGTTGGATGAGGCTGCTGAGGTTCCACAATCGCGCGGCGTCGATCTGATCGCGCTCGACGACGCGTTGCAGAGTCTGGCCCGGATCGATCTACGCAAAAGCCAGGTGGTCGAGATGCGTTTCTTCGCCGGCCTGACTCTCGAAGAGATCGCAGAAGTATTTAAAGTCTCCTCTCGAACGGTGAGCCGCGACTGGGAGTTAGCGCAGGCCTGGCTTTACCGCGAAATTACAAAGCAATGATGAGTGGCGCGTGATGAGCCAGTTTCTGTCTCTCATCCCTTGCCACTCATCACTCATCACTCATCAGTTCTTCTATGACTACCGAACGGTGGCGGCAAATCGAGCAGCTTTTTCACGCCGCATTGAGCATCGACGCCAATCGGCGCGCAGAGTTCCTCGCCTCGGCTTGCGCCGGCGACGATGATCTGTTGCGGGAAGTCAATTCGCTGCTCGTGGCCCGAGACAAGGGGCAAAGCGTCATGGCGGAAAACGCCCTCCAAGCCTTCGCCCGCGAAATCGCCGCCGACAATGCCGAGCCAACCCCGACTGAGACCCTCAGCCACTATTTCCGAAACACGACAAGCGAGCCTTCTGCGGAACAAAACCTGCCTGAATCTTTCGCGCTCAGTCCGGGCGCGACGCTCGGCGGGCGATATTTGATCGAAAGGAAGATCGGGCACGGTGGGGTCGGAATTGTCTTCCTTGCGCGCGACAAACGGCTGCACGATGCGCCGGTGGTCATCAAGCTGCTGGCCGAAGGTTTGCTAGACCGGGAGAACAGGGCGTGGTTTGAAAAGAAGTTCCGTCAGGAGGTATACGCGCTTGCGCGCATTGATCATCCCGGCGTCGTACGCGCGCTCGATGTCGGCGAACTTCCCGATGGCCGCGCCTATCTGGTGATGCAATACGTCTCCGGCATGAGCCTGCGCTCCGTCATTCAACCTCAGCGGCGACCCCAGGGGCCGCAAGGCATGGAACTGCAGCGCGCCGCCGATCTGCTGCGCCAGATGGGACAGGCGCTGTCTGCCGCCCACCAACAGGGTGTGATCCACCGCGACCTCAAACCCGAAAATATCATGCTGCAAATCACGGGCGCCGAAGAACACGTCAGGCTGATTGATTTCGGCATTGCGACCGTGCTCGATACGGCGGAGGCCGGATCGAGCAGTACCACACAAGTCGTCGGGACACGCGATTACATGGCTCCGGAGCAGTTGCAGGGCCGGCCGTCACACTCCAGCGACATCTATGCGCTCGGCGTGATCGCTTACGAGATGCTCACCGGACGCCGTCCTTTCAATCCCGAAACCGCATCACAGTTGCTGGAATTGCAGCGCGGGGGCGTCAAAATAATGCCGTGCGACTTACGCCCGTCGCTGCCACAGGCCGCGCAGGCGGTGATCCTAAAATCGCTCTCGTTTGCGCCCGAGGACCGTTACGCACGCGCAAATGATTTCACCGAAGCTCTGGCGCGCGCGCTGACCAGCGCGCCCATCACACAGGAACAGAGCGCCGAGAGGTCCGCGAGATCTGAAATTCTCGGAATCGCTCCGACGACCTCAGTGTCATATCTGCGGCGGGGCCGGTCGCGAAGATTCAAAATGGCGCTGGCGGTTTTCGCCATTGCCGCGCTTGGCGCGGCGGCGTTGTCCAGACAGACCTTTTTCAACAATGGGGATCGCGGAACCGAGTCCCCAGGGCAGCCGCCGCAGAATCAGATCGAGCGCCAGTTGAGTTACTCGCTGACGGTGCGACGCAATCCGAAGCTATTCCCCGACCAGGGGGCATTCTCGCTGCCCGGCGAAATGTTGTTTGGCGTGGGCGACCGCTTGAGATTTCAGATCAGTGTCACACGTGATGGTTTTATCTACATCGTCAATCAATCGCCGGAGCGGCGCGACGGACCGCCGTTGTACAACGTACTCTTCCCCAACTCGATGAACAATCAAGGATCGGCTGCCGTTCTCGCGGCGCATCCTGTGCAGATTCCGCAGCCGAGCCGGAACCCCGAGAGGGACTGGTTTAAGCTCGACGAAGAGCAAGGCGCGGAAACAGTCTGGCTGATCTGGTCAGCCACCGAATTACCCAGTCTCGAAGCGGTCAAAGGCTGGGCCAATCCGAAGCATCAGGGGGTCATCGGCGACGCTGATCAACGCAGGGCGCTGTCACAGTTCCTGGCTGCGCAAACGCCGTCATCCCCTGAAAGAGACGAGACGGGAGGGCGAACCGTTTTCAAGACCAACAACAATCTACTCGTTGGACGAGTGAAGATTGAGCATCATTGATAGAGTGGGTCGGACCTCAGCTCACCTTTTCTTTGGAGCCTCTATGAACAAGCGCATTCCGATCTTCATCGCATTATGTTCAGCTCTGGCGTGGACCAATATCGCTGCGCAAAAGAGCGAGCCGCAAGCAACCAGCCAATCCCTTACTATTCAACCGGGCCAGTCGGCCTTCGTCGCCTGCTTCAAGGTCAACGGCGAGCCTGATCCAGAGGTCGAAGCGTTGCTCAGGCAGACTTTCGAGAAACAGAAACGTTTCAATATCGTCTCAGACGCCGACGCCGCGAGCTTCGTCTTTCTGGTTTACACCGAATACCGCGCTCCATTTATCCGCTTCGCAGAGATCAGAAACCAGGATGTCAATTCGATGGGGGAATTTGTTTATGCGATGACCGGCTATGTCATCTCGCCGGCGAGGCTCGATCAGGTCAAAGGCAATCTCGATGCGCTATGCGCCGAAGCGACCTGGTACAGACAGGAGAGGAACCGGTTTAATCCGGCGAATTCCTCGTGGTATCTCGGCCGCTTGGTCAAAAAGTTTCATGAAGACTCTGACAAGATTGGCCGTGGCTGGAAGTCCGATGACAATCGCCCATGCGGAGGCAAGAACGAAGGCGGGCGTGAAGGGACCGCCTCGTCAAAAACGACAGCCGCCGCGACGGCCGCCACAACGATAGATGTGAAAAAGCTCGATCAAGAGTCGACAAAACTCAATGACGACGGCGAGTATGAACAGGCCGCTACTCTTGCCGAACGCGCGTTGTCCATCAGGCAATCGAAGTCTCCCTCCGCCGCCGAGATGATCCCGTCGCTCAATAACCTGGCCAGAGCGCTCATCGGCAAAGGCAGTTACAAGGAGGCCGAGACTCAGCTGCGGCGCGCGCTGAGCATAGTCGAGTCGGCTGAGAAGACGAATGATCCGCTCGTCG
>Ga0126383_10003090_pt1 | contig 10954 bp, 7 predicted proteins | sample PanSoiMetPlot_35_FD_96882 | JGI IMG/M metagenome (GOLD analysis project Ga0126383, IMG submission 96882) | Tropical forest soil microbial communities from Panama - MetaG Plot_35 | ecosystem: Environmental > Terrestrial > Soil > Tropical forest > Bulk soil | place: Panama | collected 2016-02-17
CTTCCGGGGTGAGCCGCGACTGAGGATCGAGCTCGTGAAAGACGCCGGCGACGACAGGGAGCCCTGCGACGACGAAACGGGCTTCCGCGACGAAGCGGGCCGTCGCCGGCGCGGCGGCCGCGGCGCCGAGGAGCCTCGTCGTGACATCGTCGGTCGCGTGGTCCTCGGCGAGGGCTCTGCGAACCTCTGCGAGGCCCAATCCGTCAGCCAATGGCGAGCATCCGGTCGATCGCCCGCCGCGCGCGCGCCGCCGTTTCGACCGGCACCGTCACCCGGTATTTCAGGTCGCGCAGCGCGTCCCGCAGGTTCAGGAGGGTGATCTGCTTCATGTAGCGGCACTCGGCCGTTTCGGCGGCGGCGATGAATTGCTTTTCCGGATTCTGCTTGCGCAACCGGTGCAGCACGCCGGTCTCGGTCGCCACGACGTAGCGCCGCGCCGGGGACGTGCGCACTCGCTCCGTCATCTGCTCGGTCGAGACGATGTGCATCCGTCCCGCGGCGACGTCGCCTTCGGCCTCTGCGTAGTACATCGCGCTCGTCACGCAGCCGCACTCGGGGTGCACCAGAAATTCAGCGTCGGGGTAATCGGCGCGGCGCTGGTCCAGCTGCTCGCGCGTGAGGCCGGCGTGCACGTGGCACTCGCCCATCCACACGTCCATCTGCCGGCCCGTCACCTTCTTCAAATACGTGCCGAGGAAGAGATCGGGGAGGAACAGCACGGGGACATCCGCCGGGAGAGACTTGATCACGGCGACGGCGTTGCCCGACGTGCAGCAGTAGTCGGACTCGGCTTTCACATCGGCCGCGGTGTTGACGTAGGCGACGACGAGCCCGTCGGGGTGCTCGGCGCGCCAGGCGCGCACGTCGGCCGCCTGGATGGTGGCGGCGAGGGAGCAGCCGGCGGTGGGGTCAGGAATGAGGACGGTCTTGTCGGGGTTCGCGATCGCGGCGGTCTCGGCCATAAAGTGGACGCCGCAGATCACGAGCACCGGCGCATCGAGCTCCGTCGCGCGCCGCGCCATTTTCAAAGAGTCCGCGACAACGTCGGCCAGGTCCTGGATCTCGGGACGCTGGTAGTTGTGCGCGAGGATCACGGCGTGGCGCTGCGTCCGCAGCTCGTTGATCTCGGCGATCAGATCCTGCGTCGAAGGAGCGAGAGTAGCGGTCATCGGACAGCTCCCATTGGTGATGGTACCGAGGCAGGGGGGCCGTTTGGGCAACGCCTCGATCCGTCGAAGAGGACGGATCGCTCCCAGCCTGGGACGCCGTTTAGCGCGTCAACAGCAATAGTACATGGAAGAACCGAGGGATGGTACCGGTGGCGACGCTCAGGTATCTTGCCGAGCCACACCTCGGGACGTAGCGCAGTCCGGTAGCGCACCTGAATGGGGTTCAGGGGGTCGCGGGTTCAAATCCCGCCGTCCCGACTGGTTGAAGAGCAAGCCTCACATCGACTTCGGATGCGGGGCTTTTTCTTCGGTTGCGCCCCGTGTTGTGAGTGTTGTTGTGAGTCTTCCCGTAACTCAGCGGCTCACAATCCGCTGCTTCGGGTGCAACACCTCCTGCCGTGCGGTCTTGGCGACAGGCTGCTGGTTAGACCGGAGCAACGACTCCTCGTTATTCCATCTCCGGCTTCCACAATGTCCCGCACCTCTAGCCATTCGTTTCGTTCGCCCACCTCCAGCGAATCCAGAGCCAGATCGTCTATCGACCTCCTGATGACTCGTCAGGGGGGTTGCATCGCGACATACTTCGTCACTTCATTGCTTCCCTCTGCCTCGACCGACGTCAGTTCATTCATGAGCCGGGGTTTAACCTGACTCTTGCCGCAGGCAAGAGAAGAACGCCTACGGACACGCCTACGACTTGGCTTACGCAGAGCCTACGGGCGCCAACTGCCGCCAAGAGGCGCTGCCGCGGCGGACAGCACGTGGAGCATACATGGCGGCGCCGATGAGCCGAGCGCTATACCGCCGTGGCCCGTCCGTGAGGAGTATGCCTCACATCGACATTACTCGTGACTGTGTCGGTGGTGAATATCCGGATAGTGCACATGCGCATGTAGAAGAGGTTCGTGCCGGTGGGGATGTGTATGCGGTTCGCCTGGAGGGTCGGCGGCGAGATGCTCGTGTTGATGATGCGCGTCGTGAACGTGCGCGTGGTCGTGCACCAGTTCCTCATGTTCATGCAGATGCTCGTGTCGCTCCGTGAAGTGGAGCCAGACCCCTACTCCCATACAGGCCCCGCCGATCAGCAGCGCGGGAGTGAGGCGGTCGCGCCAGACGACAAGAGACACGAGTGCTCCGACGAACGGCGCCACGGAGAAGTAGGCGCTCGTTCGGGCTGTGCCGAGGTAGCGGAGGGCCAGCAGGAAGAGCACCAGGCTGACGCCGTAGCTGACGAAACCAAGGAGCAGGGCTCCTTCGACGCGGGGCGTCCCCGGCCATTCGGCCCCAAATCTGAGAGCCAGGACCACGTTCACGCTGCCGGCCACGAGGCCCTTGAACATTGCGACCCGAACCGGATCGCCACCCGAGACCTTCTGCGTCAGGTTGTTGTCCAGCGCCCAGCAGGCGCAGGCTGCGGCAATGGCCAACGGCCCCGCCAACCCACTCCACGCCAGGCTGCCCTGTGCGGAGAGCAGCACGCCGCCCGTGACGATTGCCGCCATCCCCAGCGCGATACGCCGATCGAAATTCTCTCGAAAGACGAACCAGGCGATCGCGGCGGTAAAAACAGCCTCGAGATTCAGCAACAGTGATGCAATTGAAGCCGGTGTACGGGCGAGCCCGAGCATAAGAAGCAGGGGTGCCAGCACACCCCCGATCGCGATAGCGCCTGCGAGCCATGGGGCGTCTCGACGCGTTAGTGGGGCTTCCAATACCTGCCGCCAGCGACGCCAGATCCACACTGCCCCCAAGCCACACCCGGAACCGAGGTAAAGGAGTCCCGCGAGGAGCTGCGGCCTCGCTCCTGTCAGCAGCAGCTTCGCGAACGGTGTGCTCGCCCCGAACAACCCCGCCGCGATAAGCGCGAGACCCACGCCTCGGCGTTGGCCTGGCTTCGTGGCAGCTCCTGCTCTCTCAGTGGACATCGGACGGTAACAGAACCCGGAGTACGGGACGGCCGTCGAGGTTGGCGAGCGGCAGGTACACCTTGTGGGAAGCGGGATCGACTGCGACGGAGTGAGCGTTTGTTGCCCGGTACCAGCCGAGCTGCACGAGCGAATCCTGTCGCGCCTCAAACACAGCAACGATTCCCGACTCGGCTGCAACGTACAGGCGCTTGAGGGACGGATCAAACGCCAACACATCTGGGTCGTCGCCGATCGGCAACACCTGACGGAGCTGGAGCGTGCGGAGATCGAGCACGCCGAGCGTGGCGCTCTCCTGACCGGTCACGTACGCCAGGCGACGCGGCGCATCAATATAGAACCCGTGCGGATGACGAACGGCGTGATCGAAGGTGATGCGCCGCACGATGGCTGCGGTAGCCGGATCGATAACCGCCATCTGATTGGCCGTCTGGACCGCTACCATCACGCATTGCGAACCCGCGTCGTATTGCGTATTGCCGGCCTCTCCACCGAGCTCGATTCGGGCCGCCACGGAGTCGGTCGCGGCATTGATAACGAAATCTCGGCCGCCTGCCTCGTCCGAGACGAACACCCGCCGCGCCTCAGGGACATAGGCTATGCCGTCGGGGAATGTGGGTCCGGCGACTCGAGCCATGATCTTCAATGTGGAGTCATCTACCACCACGACGGCATGATCGCCCGTAGCCGACGCATACGCCCGATGCTCAGTCGGGACTGCCAGTACACCGGTGACTCGCGGAAAACCATCGAGGTTGCCGATCACGTTCTGGGCGCGGACATCGAAGACAACGAGCTGCCCAGCGCCCATATGAGAAATGAACAGACGGCCAGAGGCGGCTTCCAAGCTCTGATAGTCAAAGCGTGACGCGCTGCCGGGGAGCGGGATATCCCTCACCACTTGCAGAGGCGCCTTCGCCCGTGGCACGGTTGGAATCGCCTTGGACCAGCCCGCTTCAACGGGAGAGCCAGCGAGCGCGCATCGTGCAGCCGGGGTCTGCCGAGACTGAATGCCTGTCAGAGTGACTGCCATGATCGCTAGCGTGACCATCAATGCTCCGATCGTTATGGGGTGAGACGGTGCACTACCTTGATGACGAATGCCCCGTTTAGTGGCCGACCCAGGGCCTGCCCATCCGGGAATCGAAAGCGGGCGAGTCGGTAGGTCGTGTATCCGGAATTCCACACGAGGAATACATCGTCCCCAATTACCGGGATCCAGTGGAACCGCACATTGAAGTCGACTCGCTCGCTCTCGTTGTCATACTGGACAAACGCGAGAAGGCTTGTCCTGGGATTGAAGTCGTACTCGACCCGATTCGCGGAGAGCACCGCGTGAAAGGCGCCAACGGGCAATCGCGCGGTTGTGTGCGTCAGATCGCTGCTGACAATGATGTGTCCGCCACCGCGCCAGACGGCGGTGAGCTCGAGGTCCCTGCTGTGACCGCCGTAGAACCGCCCCCAGTTGAGGAACGCTCCGAACGTGAGCGGGCGTCCTGGGCTCATGAAGTACTGCAGCTCGTAGCGTGACCACCAATAGCGACCTGGCTGTATCACCACTCCGGGGAAAATGGTGAATGTGTCCGAGGGGGCGTCCATCAGACGTTGCAGGTTCACCTCGAAGTGATCGCCGTTCTGGCGATCACCGCCGAAGACCCGCCATTCAAGCCACGCCGTCTGCCAGTCACGAGCTCGCAGCGGGGAGCCTGTTTCGGTCGCGATGATGTCCCAACTCGGGATTGGGAAGGTGAAGCTCAGTCGTCGGATGTCGAGTAGGCTGGGGCGTGGCGTGAATTCGACATGGCCCGATGTCTCCCAAATTCCCGTGCGTCGAACGAACCCCAGCGGTGGAGCGAAGCTGCTGTCGACCCGATAGAGCGAGACAAAGTTGTCGAAAAGATCGTTCGGATTGTCGGTCGAGAGCCGCCACGCAACCGCCGTTCCCGGAACGCCCGGGGTCTGACTCTCTGCCAAATAAACTTTTGGCTCGAGATTCATCCCGTGGACAACGAGCGGTAGATCGACGTCCACTCCACCGGCCCGCTCCACGCCCTGACCGTTGGGCCCTGCGTGCAGCGTTCCTACGGCGCCGATGTAGGATCGGTCGAAGAGATCGTGCTCCACTCGCACGACGGCGTCATTGGCGTTCTCCACGCCCCCCGTTTGCGCGTCGAGGACGCCAATCTTCCAGGGACCAAGGCGCCCGTACATGCGGCCCCCGGCGAGAATCGGCACGGGCACTCCGTTCGTGTCGAGGCCGATACGACGTGAGTAGAACAGCTGCAAGCGCCCCGGCGTCCCCAGATCGTAGAGATCGTTTGATTCGAGGAAGAACTCGCGCTTCTCGGGGAAAAAGGTCGGGAATCGCGTCAGGTTGATGATCTGCTGGTCGGATTCGACTTGGGCGAAGTCGGTGCCGACCGTGAGATCCGCAGTCAACGTCGGTGTGATGCCCAGCTTCGCATCGACTCCGGTCTTGCCACCGAGATATCCGGTTGTCGTTTGTCCACCAAGGCTGTCGTGCTCCGTTTCCACCACCCGGCCGAGCGCGTACGGGAACAGTTCGAGATCGTGCGGGAGACGCAGATTCTCCAGGTCGGTGATCGTTCCTTCCTGTTCGAGGTGGTAGAGCCCCTGCGCTCGACCGTACGAGCGCCACAAGTCCTCTTCGTTTTTCCGCCGGATGAAGCGCCGAACGTTGAACCCGAATCTGGTGTCCGTGCCGGGATGAAACCGCAGCGCCAGAAACGGCATGCGGAACTCGGCTGTCCAGCCTGCGCTGTCCCGCGAAACGCCGACCTCCCAGATGCCGTTCCAGTCCTGGTTCAAATTGTCCACGCCGGAGAACTGTGCGTCCCACATCGCGCCGTTCGGGTTCGTGCCGAATACGAAGGCACTCCGGTGGTCATCGAAGCCGTCGATCAATAACAGGACGTTGTCGTCGCTCGAGAGATCGGCGTCACGGCGCAGCTGACTCGCCCGCACGCCGTGGATGTTCGAGTCATAGCACCGCACGACGATGTAAAGCGCTTCGGCGTCTTGAGTGACCTTGACGACCGTGCGCTCGGTCGCAGGAGCTCCCTCACGGGGTTCGCGCTGGCGGAGGTCATCGATCGAGTCGGCAGTTGCCCAGACAGGCTCGTCCATCCGGCCGTCGATATTCATTGAGACTGAGGAGGTAGCCGCCCGAAGAGTCGACGTGATTTCTCCGCGTCGCGCCAGCGGCGAGGGCTGGGTCGCCGAACCTTGCTGCGCTCTTAGCAGCGCGGGAAGCAGACCGGTCGCCAGCAACAGGGCGATCAGTACCCGGTGCCGGCCCTCCTTAAGAAGTCGCAGTTGCACCATGCAGGAGAATCCCGGCGACACCCGCGCCCAGAATGATCAGCGGCTCAGGCACCTTCCTGGTGAGGAGTAAGAGCCCGAGAGTGGCTAACGCAACTGCGCCGGCAGGAATGTCCACGATGGCGCGTCGCCCAAGGACAATCACGGCACCGGCGATCGCACCTGTTGCGGCTGCGGTGACCCCATCGACGAATGCCTTCACTTTCGCGTTAGCCGCTAGGCGACGGAAATGAGGGGCGACGAAGATGACAACTAGATATACGGGAAGAAAGACGCCGATCGCAGCGGCTACCGCCCCGGCCAGCCCGCCAACCAGATAGCCAATGAACGCCACCGTGATGACCACCGGTCCCGGAGTGATCATCGAAACGGCAACGGCGTCGAGAAACTGCCGCTCCGTGAGCCAATGGTACTTGAGCACCACGCCGCCGTGCAGGAACGGCACAATGGCAAGCCCGCTGCCAAACACGAACAACGCCGCGCTCGCGAAATACGCGAGAATCGTAACCAATGAGGTTGCGGTCGCAGAACCAGCGGCAGTAGGAAGGAGAACAGGGAAAAGCGTCGATACTTTCGATGGGGCGACCTGCGGCAACCCGAACCGAGCGATCACGGGCACTACGCCGCTCGCGATGAATAACCAAACGACTTCGGTCTGCGTCCAAGCCGTGACCACCACGCTGATGCTAAAGAGGACCCAGAGTAGGCGATCTCGGCCGAGAGTCGTACGAACGAGCTTGAGGGCACTCCTCGCGATGATCGCGATAACCGCGGCCCCGACTCCATAAAAGACGCCCTGCATCCACGGGAGCCCGCCGTAGCGGACGTACAAGGCCGAAAGAACAACCACCATGATGAACGAAGGTCCGACAAACGCGACCGCGACGAGCGTGGCTCCCCACGCTCCACCCCGGACCCAGCCGAGGAACATCGCGAGCTGTGCGGCGAGCGGTCCCGGCGAGAGCTGAGCGAGGGCGAGGCCCTCCTTGTATTCCTGAGGCGTGACCCAACTGCGTTGTTCGACAAGGTCTTGCTGCATGTGCCCGGCAAGCGCGATCGGCCCGCCGAACCCCAAGGTTCCCAGCCGCAGGAAGTACAGCAGGAAGGATCGCAGGTGGGGTTTGGCGGCATCCGACATCATATTGCCCTCACGCAGTCGAAGCGCTTCACGATCACAAGTGTATCAACGCAGAATTTTCCGGCAACTTTCTGGCGAACTGGTCAAAGGAGGAAGTATGTCGCGGGCTGGGATCAGCGGCGTCACATCATTCGTCATCCTTCTAGCCGCATTCGCTCCGGGGAAGCCGGGCCAAACGGACAAGAAGGTTGCGGGGATCGACTGGAAGCAGGTTGATCAGGCCTTAGGGAAGTCCGGAGCCTTGCAGCCAGATGGGGCCTATAAAGTCGGATTGCCGCGCGGTGATCTGCGCGTGACGGTTGGCGAAGTGGTCGTAAAGCCGTCGCTGGCGCTCGGCTCGTGGGTGGCATTCAAGCAGGTGAGCGACAGCCAAGCCATGCTGATGGGGGACCTCGTGTTGTTGGAGAGCGAGGTCGGCCCCGTCATCGGCAAGCTCCAGGAGCGGGGCATCGAGCAGACTGCTTTGCACAACCACTTACAACATGAGTCCCCTCACATCATGTATCTGCACATCGTTGGCCGCGGGGATCCCGTTATGCTCGCGGCGGCCGTGCATTCAGCTCTTACCCTCACCAAGACCCCGTTCGGGACATCTGCAACAGCCGCCCCAGCGGCGCCATTCGGGCTCGACACCGCACAAATCGCGCAGACGCTCGGATACCACGGCAAGGTCAACGGCGGCGTCTACCAAGTGGGTGTGGCACGGGCCGAGAGCATTGCGGTGGATGGTATCGCGATCCCGCCGTCGATGGGTCTGGCGACCGCGATCAACTTCCAACCCACGGGGAAGGGGAAGGCGGCGATCACCGGTGACTTTGTGTTGATCGGAAGCGAGGTGAATCCTGTCATTCGCGCGCTGCGCGACAACAGCATCGCAGTCACGGCGGTTCACAGTCACATGCTGATGGATAGTCCGCACTTGTTTTTCATGCACTACTGGGCAAACGACGACGCGGCAAAGCTGGCGCACGGGTTGCGCGCTGCACTCGACAAGATGAACGTCAAACGAGCCGCGTAGCGGTCAACGGTGTTGTGAGTTTTGTTGTGATTCCGGTGCTATTCCGGGTCGATCTTTGGACTCCGAGTCGCAACACCGATGCCCAGAACATCGCGTAGTTGCTACTCGTTGTCGTAACTCGTCCGACTGGTCGTGCGCATGGGGTTCAGGGGGTCGCGGGTTCAAATCGCCGTCGCTCGCTGCGCTCGCGACTTACCGCTCAAATCCCGCCATCCCTATCGTCCCTCAGACTTGCAGGCCCCGCAGGTACGGAACGCTGGCCCGCATCATGTCCAGGCTCATCTCCACGAAGTAATTCCGGATGCCGCCCATCCTGGCCGCCGTGAAGATCTTCTTCCAGTCCAGCGTGTCCTGTCCCACCGGCATGATCTTTCGAGTGTTCGCGGACCAGCCTTGTACGTGCATGGAGATGAAGCGCCCGGGGTACTTGGTGAAATACTCCGCGGCGTCGTAGCCCTGGCGGATGGTCGAGACCTGAAACTGGAACTTCACCAGCTCCGGTTGTAGCAGCCCGAAGAGCAGGTCGTAGGTGCGCTGGCCATCCACCGTGGTGAGCTCGAAGTCCTCGTTGTGCAGACCCTGCTGGATTCCGGCCCTGGCGGCCTGTTCGCCCATCTTGTTGTACTCATCCGCCGCCCGTTTGACGTCGTCCATGGTGGGATGGGGTGGCCCATCGAGGCTGGGGACGATCATCTGGGTCAGCCCCACGTCCGTGGCCCACGCGATCCGGCCGGGCTGGTCCTTCCGCAGCTCGTCCATGTTGAAATGCGAGCTTACGCAGCTCAAGCCGGCATCGCTCAGCATGGCACGCAGCTCGGCGGGTTTGTACTTGGCGAGGCCGGCGAAGCCTGAGTCGGAGTATCCCACCGGCGAGCACAACTCGATGGCTTCAAAGCCCGCCGTCTTGAGCTGTTGGAGGGCGCCGGGGAAGTCTTTGGCGATCAGGTCTCTGACCGACCAGGTCTGGCACCCAATGGGTAGATCGAGCGGCTTGGCCAAGAACTTCCTTGCTCCCAGCGAGAATAGTCCGGCAAACGCGGCTTGCTGCGCAACGGTCTCACAGAACTCTCTTCTTGTCAGCGCCGTCATCGGTTCCTCCAACGTTGCCCGGCGGCCCGGCGGACGGTTATAGCTCCCATCCCGCACGGCGTTCCGGGCGGATGTACTTGTCGGCGGCTCCCGCATTGACCACCTGGAGATTGGGGCGGTCCCAGATGAGCCGTTGCCCGAGCATCGTGGCCACGTTACCGAGCAGCAGGGTCTCTGTGACCATGCTGGAGAACTCGAAATTGCCGCCCGGCTTGACGGTGCTTCCCTTGCACGCGTCGAGCCATTCGCGTTCGTTACCGGGCGAACGGGGCAGGGTCTTCGGCGGCGGTTGGTACGCATCCATCTTCGCCTGGGGGATCAGCTGGGGACGTTTACCGCTGAATCCGCAGAGAATCTTCCCACTGTCCCCTATGAACAGCAGCCCCTCCTCTTCTTCGCCCTCACCCTTGAAGGGGCGGTTCTCTTCGAGCTCAGCCGGACGGGCCGGCTTGAGACCGCCATCGTACCACGTGAATGTGACCGGCGGCATCTCCCCGCGGGCGGCGAACTGGTACCGAATGATGGAAGCCGTCGGGTAGGTCTCCGCATACCGGTCGGTGGAGCTGGCCTCCACGCTGAGCGGCGCTTCCAACTTGAGCACGCGAAAGATGGTGTCGTAGCTGTAGCAGCCCATGTCGCCCAGCGCGCCACAACCAAAGTCGGCCCAGCCGCGCCAGACAAACGGGGCGTAGGCGTGATTGAACGGCCGTTCGGGCGCCGGCCCCAGCCACAAGTCCCAATCCAGGCCGTCGGGGACCGGTTCCCGGGCCTCTGGCCGGTCCAGCCCCTGGGGCCAGAACGGGCGGGTGGACCAGTTCACCACCTCGCGCACCGGCCCGATGGCGCCGCTCCAGATCCACTCGCAGAGCAGCCGCGTGTCTTCGGAGGCCTGGTTGCCGACCGCGATCTGCGTCGCGACGCCGGTCTCGCGCGCCAGCTGGGCAATTCGCCGGGCTTCGTAGATGGTGTGGGTGAGGGGCTTCTGACAGAAGACGTGTTTCTTCTTCTTCATTGCGGCGGCGGATACCGCGGCATGCAGGTTGTCGGTGGTGCACACCACGACGGCATCAATATCGCGTTCTTTGTCCAGCAGCTCGCGGAAATCGCTATACGCCGAGCAACCGCGGGAGTTGCCTGACCGCCGCTTGGTGCCGTTGTAGGCGTCCACGATCTTTTGGCACGGCTCGCGGCCGGAGACGCCGCTGGTCACCTGCATGGAATGGGTGAGCTGAATCGGATCGTCCGGGCTGAGCCAATCCCAGCCTGAGGAGAC
>Ga0126383_10003091_pt1 | contig 10954 bp, 9 predicted proteins | sample PanSoiMetPlot_35_FD_96882 | JGI IMG/M metagenome (GOLD analysis project Ga0126383, IMG submission 96882) | Tropical forest soil microbial communities from Panama - MetaG Plot_35 | ecosystem: Environmental > Terrestrial > Soil > Tropical forest > Bulk soil | place: Panama | collected 2016-02-17
CCCCTTAACGGCTTTGCCCCCTATAAAGTGGCCAATCTCACGCATGGGTCGTTCCTCCGATTTCTTGAAACGCCCGAGACAGCCTGCGGGATTTCGGCCTATTTTGGGTCGATTTTTGCAGCTTTTCGACAGTGGGTCACGCGTTCGGCTTCCCACCCGGGCTATTTTTCTTTCACCAACGGTTAGCCTTTACCGCCCTTTAGCAGCGCCAGTCTAGGGCCGCCTTTGGGCGTCCAGAATGAACCGCAAGTTGTGCGCGTTGGGGTAGGGTTATGGATATCGCAACAGGTCTAGCCTGCTGGCGGGGGCAGTGGTTCTTTGCACGCTCATTCTCACGGGCGGCGACCTGCGGATGTTCCTCGATGTCCATGCCGCCATCGTGATTTTCGGCGGCTCTTTCGCAACCACTTTGATCCGTTTTCCGCTTTCTTCGATCTTTCATGGCCTGCCGCTGGGCGCAAAATTCGCCTTTTCTCTGCGCCGCATGAGCCAGCGCGATCTGGTCGATGAACTGGCCGGGCTCGCGGAAGTCGCGCGGAAGTCAGGACCAATCGGTCTCGTTCATGGCGGTGGCATTGCTGTCGACCTTCTACGGTGCCGCGGTCGCCAACCTGCTGTGCCTGTCGATTGCCGACAAGCTGCAACCCAAGCTGGTGGACGAGGAAATCAACCGCACGCTGACCATCGACGAGATTCTGATGATTCGTGAAGGCAAGAGCCCGACACTCGTGCGCGAGATGCTGCTTGCCTACCTGCCAGAGAAGCATCGAGAAGAAGGCAATGGGGACTAGGGAGCGGAAGCAGTGCCCGCCTGACGCGGCGCCTTCGGATTAGACATGGCAAAGCGTCGAGGAGAAGCGCACGGCGGTGGTCACGGGTGTTTGTCACCTTCGCCGATTTGATGGGCCTGCTCGTGAGTTTCTTCGTGATGCTGGTCGCATTCTCGACCCAGGATCAGGCTAAGCTTCAGGTTGTAGCCGGTTCCATGCGGATGCGTTCGTTGTCCAGGATCGTGTCCGTTATTCCGGCATTGACAGGCCTCGCAGGACATGCCGGAAATCTCCGAGGCGTCGAAGCACATTATGCTCGAGGAGACCAAGCAGAGCCTCAATGTCGAGATTGTCGATCAGGACGGGCGCTCAATGTTCCCTGATGCGGCGAAAGAGCCTTTTAAGCGCACTCGGAAGTTGATTCAAAAGATAGCTCCACAACTCAAGGCAATGCCATATCGGCTTTCCACTGTTGGCCATACGGCGTCCAGCAAGGTGCCGCCAAAGCCAGGATACAGCCTTTGGGGACTGACGATCGCGCCAATGCCGTCCGCCAGATTTTGGATGCGGAAGGCGTTCCGTGAAAACATCGATATGGTGGGAGGAAGGCCGACACCGATCTGCTTTTTCCTGACGACCCCTATATGTCGCCGAACCGGGGTGTCACGATCATCTTGATGCGTGAAGAACCGCCGCTGACGGACAATTTGACCGCTTAACGAACCGTCACTTTGCGCCATTCGTCCCGTATTCCCAGGCCCGATGCAGTGATATAAGGCCCGGCTTTAACGCGGACGACGGCATGTTCCATGAGTGAAGGCGCGAACCAGACCACGGCGTCCGCACATCTACGCGACGACGCGCCGCCCGGGCTTCTGGCGCTGGCGTTGGGAAGTGTCGGTGTTGTCTACGGCGACATCGGCACTAGTCCGCTCTACGCGTTCCGCGAGGCGGCGATTGCGGCAAGTGGTGGTGATCACATAGTCAGCCGAAGCGTTGTGCTTGGCGTCCTCTCCCTGATCGTCTGGGCGCTCATCATAACGGTGACTCTCAAATACGTCCTCATCCTGCTACGCGCCGATAACAATGGAGAGGGTGGCACTCTCTCGCTCACTGCGCTGGCAACCCGTGCGCTTGGGCGGCGTACAGCTTTCGTCTTCATTGTCGGCGTGATCGGCGCTTCGATGTTCCTCGGGGACTCGGTGATTACCCCGGCGATTTCGGTTCTCTCGGCAGTGGAGGGACTCAAGATCGTAAGCCCTGGCTTCAGCGAATTCGTTGTGCCGCTCACGGTCATCATCCTGATTGCTTTGTTCGCAACGCAAAGCCGTGGCACCGCCAAAGTGGCGGCGATGTTCGGGCCCATTATGGTGGTCTGGTTTGTGTCCATCGCGGTCGCCGGCGGACTTCATATTCGCGACGATCCAACGGTGCTCTACGCCATCAATCCATATTATGGCGTTGAATTCCTTCTTCATCACGGCACCATCGGGTTAGTCACACTCGGCGCGGTCTTCCTTGTAGTGACCGGCGGCGAAGCTCTATACGCAGATCTCGGCCACTTTGGTCGCAAACCCATTCAGATTGCATGGCTCGGCCTCGTGTTGCCCGCGCTGCTGATCAATTATTTCGGGCAGGGTGCCAAAGTCTTGGCGGAACCTTCAGCGATCGAGAACCCGTTCTACAAGCTCGTTCCCGAGACTCTCTTGCTGCCGATGGTTGTACTGGCGACGGCGGCGACGGTGATCGCAAGTCAGGCGGTTATCACGGGGGCCTACTCGCTTGTGCACCAGGCGATCCAGCTTGGACTGTTGCCACGGCTCACCATTTTGCACACATCGGCCTCGCACGCTGGCCAAATTTACATCCCGCGCGTCACAGTCTCGCTGATGATCGGGGTGCTTCTCCTTGTTGGCCTTTTCCGTACGTCGAGCGCGCTCGCTTCCGCATACGGTATCGCAGTCGCGACAACGATGGTCGTGGACGGGATACTTGCCTTCGTCGTGATTTGGAAGGGATGGCGGTGGTCTCTTTGGCACACGCTGCTGTTGATCGCTCCATTTGTGGTGGTCGATGTCGTATTCTTCTCTGCCAACTTTCTCAAACTGTTTGAGGGCGCCTGGGCTCCGCTTTTGTTTGGCGCGACCATGGTGCTCCTGATCATCACTTGGCGGCGCGGAACAAATATCCTCATCAGCAAGACGCGACGCACGGAAGTGCCACTCGACACTTTGTTCCGCAGTTTGGAGAAGAAGCCGCCTTACGTCGTGCCGGGGACTGCCGTGTTTTTGACAAGTGATCCGGAATTTGCACCGACTGCGCTGTTGCACAACCTCAAGCACAACAAGGTTCTGCACGAAAACAATGTGATCCTCACGATCATAACCGCCGATACTCCGCGCGTGCCCGAAGAGGAGCGAGTGCGGATTACGCCGATGTCGAGGCATTTTTCCAGAGTGTCTCTGAAGTTCGGTTACATGGAGCAACCCAACGTGCCGAAGGCGCTCGCGATCGCGCGCAAGCACGGCTGGCAATTTGACATCATGTCCACGTCATTCTTCCTGTCGCGGCGCGCGCTGAAGCCGTCCGCGAAATCGGGAATGCCGTCGTGGCAGGACCATCTGTTTATTGCGCTTGCGCGTTCGGCCAGCGATGCAACCGACTTTTTCCAGATACCCACCGGGCGCGTTGTGGAAGTCGGCACTCAGGTGACTGTCTAGGCCGATTCGATAAGCACCTGATTATTCTATGTAAAAATTAGCCGGCCGGTGCGGCTCTTGCATGGCTCGCCGCGCTGGATTGCGCAAATGGATGTGCTGTAGCCTTTGCCGGGACGTTATAAGCCGCGTCCCGCAGTTTCTTTGCAAAGCAAAATTCCTAAGGCCGAATATGTCCCACGGTACCGCCGCCCTGCCTGGCGGCTCGGCAGCGGCCACGAATGGTGGCGACGCGTCGGTCAAAGTCGGTTTCTGGTTCCTGGCGCTGGGCAGTATCGGTGTTGTCTACGGGGACATCGGTACCAGTCCACTCTACGCACTACGCGAGGCGGTTCTGGCGGCAACGGGCTCCGGAAATCCCGCAAGCGAAGCGGTTGTGTTCGGCATTCTATCGCTGATCATCTGGGCGCTGCTGCTTGTGGTGACAGCCAAATACGTACTGATTCTGCTTCGCGCGGATAACAACGGTGAGGGTGGTACGCTCGCATTAATGGCCCTTGCATCGCGCTCGCTAATGCGTCGCGGCGGCCCCGTAATCCTTCTCGGTATCATCAGCGGAGCACTGTTTTACGGCGACGCCATCATTACCCCGGCGCTGTCGGTACTCTCGGCCATCGAAGGCTTGAAAATTGTAACACCTGCGTTCGATGCCTACGTCGTTCCCCTTACGGTGCTTGTTCTCGTCAGCCTGTTCGCCGTGCAGTCACGCGGTACAGCCAGTGTCGCCGCGTTCTTCGGGCCGATCATGATGCTTTGGTTCGTGGCCATCGCGGCAGGAGGGATCTGGCACGTCGGACAGAATCTGAGAGTTTTGCTGGCATTCAATCCCTGGTATGGCGTGAACTTCCTTCTCCATCACGGCATTATCGGATTTTATACGCTCGGTGCTGTCTTTCTGGTCGTGACGGGCGCTGAAGCGCTCTACGCCGACCTCGGACATTTTGGTCGCGGCCCAATCCGCGCAGCCTGGCTGGTCGTCGTGCTTCCGGCGCTGCTTATCAACTATTTGGGGCAGGGGGCGCTGGTTTTGGCCAATCCGAAATCGGTTGAAAATCCCTTCTTCCTGCTATTCCCGGATTGGGCGTTGTTGCCAATGGTGCTTTTGGCAACTGTTGCGACGGTGATCGCGAGCCAAGCGGTGATAACCGGTGCCTATTCCCTGACACGGCAGGCCATTCAACTCGGACTATTGCCGCGGTTTGAGATTCGTCACACCTCCGAAGCGCTCTTCGGGCAGATTTACATGCCACGCGTCAATACACTCCTTCTGATCGGCGTGCTGTTGCTGGTTGCTTTGTTCCGCTCATCGAGCGCGCTTGCCTCGGCCTACGGGATTGCCGTGACAGGTACCATGGTCGTCACGGCGATAATGGCGATCATCGTAATTCGGCGTGTCTGGCAGTGGCCTTGGGCTGGAGCTCTCGCGTTGATGCTGCCATTCGTCTTTATTGATTTTACTTTTCTCACAGCCAACCTGCTCAAGATCTTTGAGGGTGGTTGGGTGCCGCTCGCGCTCGGCACGATCGTGATGACGATCATGTATACATGGCGGCGCGGCAGCCGGATGCTGTTCGAGAAGACCAGACGTCTCGAGACCCCGCTTGAATCACTTGTCAAAAGCCTTGAAAAGAAGCCGCCCGCACGCGTGCCAGGTACGGCGGTGTTTCTTACAAGCGATCCGGTCAGTGCTCCGACGGCTCTGTTGCATAGCCTGAAGCACTACAAGGTTCTCCACGAAAAAAATGTCATCCTTACAATCGAAACGGCCGACACGCCCCGCATAGACCCCTCGGAACGGGTACGCATCGAGCCCGTAGGCAAGACATTCTCCCGGGTTGTCTTGCGCTTCGGGTTCATGGAAACGCCGAACGTGCCAAAGGCGCTGGGAATTGCGCGCAAGCTTGGTTGGCAGTTTGACATCATGTCGACGTCGTTCTTCCTCTCGCGCCGTTCGCTCAAGCCCGCCGCGGATTCAGGCATGCCCCGTTGGCAGGATCGTCTTTTTATCGGACTTACACGCGTAGCCAACGACGCAACCGACTACTATCAAATTCCGACCGGGCGCGTGGTCGAGGTTGGCACTCAGGTGACCATCTGAGCCAAAAAGAAGTGCGTCCGGCCGAATTTCTGGTTAAAACCTGTTGAGTAATGGAGTTCGACGAAATGGCCGAAGAAAATCCGCGCGCGGATGAGGTGACCAACCTTACGCCTGAACAGGTTGCCGCGGGCCTGCGGGAGGGGCGCATTCTCCTGGTCGACGTACGAGAGCCGAATGAGACCGCGGTGGAAAGCTATCCCGAGGCGGTTGTCGTGCCACTGTCGTGCTTCGATCCCACGGCAATTCCGGATCCGGAAGGCAAGGAAGTTGTATTCGCCTGTCGATCGGGACGACGGTCGGTGACGGCTTCGCTCGCCGCCCAGGACAATGGCTTCCCCTACAAGGCGCATCTCGCAGGCGGTATCTTAGCCTGGAAGGCGGCGGGGCTTCCGACCCGCGCCGGTTAGGGTTTGGGGGAGTGATGCTTCGATATTTCGGCGTCGCCGGGTTCGCCGGATGGCGCATGGTCGCGTTCGCAACGGGCCTTCTGGCAACACAGGCCGTTGCGCAGAACACGCGTGTCGTGAACGTCTATAATTGGTCTGACTACATAGATCCCAAGGTCATTGAAGACTTCACCAAAGAAACCGGGATCAAGGTTCAGTACGACACTTTCGATGCCAATGAGACGCTTGAGACAAAGCTGCTCGCGGGAAAGTCTGGCTACGATGTCGTCGTGCCCACCGCCTATTTCCTTGAGCGACAGGTGAAGGCGGGCGTTTTTCAAAAGTTGGACAAGAGCAAACTCAAGAATCTGGGCAACGTCTGGCCGGACATTGCCAAACGGCTGGCGGTCTACGACCCCGGCAATCAATACGCTGTCAACTACATGTGGGGCACAACCGGCATTGGCTACAACGTGAAGGCAATGCGGGAGCGGCTTGGTCCAACCGCGACAATCGATAGTTGGGACATTGTATTCAAACCGGAAAATCTGGCTAAGTTTCGAGATTGCGGGATTCACATGCTCGATTCAGCGGACGACATCATTCCCGCCGCGCTGCATTTTCTCGGACTGAATCCGAACTCAAACGACCCAAAAGACCTTGACAAGGCGGCCGAGCTTCTGATGAAGATCCGGCCCTCTGTCCGCAAGTTTCATTCTTCCGAGTATCTGAACGCACTGGCCGCAGGAGAAATCTGCCTTGTGGTCGGCTGGTCGGGCGATATCAAGCAATCGCAGAAGCGCGCTATAGAGGCCAAGAACGGGGTCGAAATCGGCTACGCCATTCCGAAGGAAGGCGCGCAGATGTTCTTCGACAACCTTTCTATTCCGAAGGATGCTGCCCACGTTGATGAGGCGCACGCATTCATCGATTACCTGCTGCGTCCAGAGGTTGCGGCGAAGAACAGCAACCTGGTCGCCTACGCAAACGGAAACCTGGCCAGTCAAAAATTCCTCGACAAATCGGTGTTCGACGACAAGAGCGTCTATCCCGACGCGGCCACAATGGATCGGCTCTACACCGTCAGCGCCCGCGACCAGAAATCGCAGCGGGTCGTGAACAGGTTGTGGACGAAGATCAAGACAGGTCGCTGAACGGGAGTGGGTGCTACGTTCGCCAGCGTCGATGCATCCACAGCCATTGCTCCGGACACTGGCGGACCCATTGCTCGACCACAAAGGTAATGATCTGCATTGTGCCGGCAACGTCTATCTTGCCGTTGGCGTCGCGCGCCGGCCTGATTTCTTCAGTCAATTCGGCGCGGAATCGGTGATTTTCCAGTCGTACAATGCGAGTACCGTGGATCGGACAGTCGAAATGCCGCGCGAGGCGAGCGAGCAGTGGATTCGCCAGCGTTTGGCGGCCGAAGAAAGTTACCGGGACGCCGCGACTGTAATACTGATCCACCAGGATACCGACGTGTGCGCCGCGCTCGAGCGCCTGCGCAATTTTCACAGGCGCGTCGAGATCGGTCGAAATCAGTTCACCCATTTGCGCGGTGCGGGTTTCCGTCAGCCATCGATCAATGCGCGCAATGTTTGGCCGCCGGTAGAGCACCGCGCTGTCGAGGTCGTAGGTGGTCGCGCAAATTGCGGGCAGTTCCCAATTCGCCAAATGTGCGGCGAAGATCAGCGCCGGCTTGCCATCATCCAGCAACTTGTGAAATCGCTCGATGTCCGGTTGCGCGAGATCAATGCGCCCGCGCGTCGGCTGCTCCCGGTCGTAGCTCCACAGCCGGTCGAGGTGCGCGAACTCGGCGCCCATGCGGCCTAGATTGTCCCAGCATCCGCGCAGGATTGCCTCGATATCTGCTTTGGATTTTTCCGGGAACGCTGCCACGAGGTTGGCGCGGCCGATTCTGCTTTCCGGGAGGAGGGGTCCGATCCCGCGCATCACGGAACCGCCGAGATCCGCCATCTTGTCGGGATCGACCATCCGTACAGTCTTGAGTACGCCGATCGCAAGGGCGCCAATGAGTGCATCGCTCGCGCGCTTGATGCGGCGCCGCAAGCGGCGAAACAAGCGCTTCATCGCAGGACGCTCACATTTGGACCGCGCATGATTTTCTCCGAATTCCCGCCACTTTTCGGGATTACGCGCTAGAAATTCACGATGACCTTGCCGAATACCTCTCGGCTTTCGAGCCGGGCGAGGCCACGTTCAAAATCATTGAGCGCCATCTCGGTATCGATGATCGGCGCGATGCCTGCGGCCATTTTCGAAAGGCTGTCGCGGATGTTGCGCATAGACGCGCCGAATGAGCCGAGGATCTTGTATTGTTGCTGAAACAATTGCATCAAATTGATTGTTGTGGTGGGACCGGCAGTCGAACCGCAAGTTACCAGGCGTCCGCCGCGCTTCAGGCAGAGCAGAGATCCGTTAAAGCCCTCACCGCCGACGTGTTCGAACACCACGTCTACGCCCTTTTTTGCCGTGAGCTTGCGGGTCACTCCCTCAAAGCGCTCTGTTTTGTAGTTGATGACGTGATCCGCGCCGAGTGCTTTGGCCTTCTCAGCCTTGGTGTCGTCTCCGACTGTCGTGATAACGGTGCAGCCGAGAGCCTTGGCCATCTTGATGGCGACTGAGCCAATGCCGGAACCCCCGGCATGCACCAAGATGGTTTCTCCGGGCTTGAGTTTGGCATTGTCGAACAGCATATGTTCGACGGTACCAAAGGCTATCGGGGCGCAAGCAGCGTCACGCAGAGAAACACTCGAAGGCACCGGGATCACAAGTCGTGCGGGCAGGTTGATGAGGTCTCGGGCGAAGCCGTCGATGTGAAAGCCCATGATCCCGCCGACATTTTCGCACAGATTGTCGCGGCCCTCCCGGCAGGCTGCGCATCGCCCGCATGTCATGGCGCCATACATCACGACCTTGTCGCCCGGCGCGAAATTTGTGATGCCTGGACCGAGAGAGGCAATCTCACCCGAAGCTTCAGCGCCGACGACCAAAGGCAGCTGCCGCTTTGCAAAGGCCATGCCGCGGAATCCCCAGAGGTCCAGGTGGTTCAGCGCAACCGCTTTGACCCGGACCTGAACTTCGCCTTCGCCGGGCGCCGGAGGAGGAGGGATATCGGCAAGCTCAAGCTTGCGATCGGCGATGAGTCTTAACGCACGCATGGCAGATTCACTGGGCCGGCGGTCAAGCCGGCTCGAGCCCCATGACCAGCGAAACATTCTGCCCGCCGAAGCCAAATGAATTCGAAATGGCGTGGCGCAGGCTTGCATCCCGTGCCTTGTTGGGCACGACGTCGAGCGGGATCGCGGGATCGGGAACAGCGTAATTGATCGTGGGCGGAATGCGCTGGTGCTGCAGGGTGAGGAGCGTAAACACGGCCTCCACCGCTCCCGCTGCCGAAAGCGTGTGGCCGATCATGGATTTGTTGGAAGAAATCGGTAGTGCCTTCATACGCTCGCCGAATACGGTTGCGCACCCAAGATATTCCATTTTGTCATTTTCGGGCGTGCTCGTGCCGTGAGCATTGACATAGTCGATGTCGCTAGGAGTAAGGCCGGCATCGCTGATGGCATTCGCGATGCAACCTATGATCGGCTTACCGTCGGGACTCGAACGTGTGCGATGGAACGCATCGGTCATCTCTCCGCAGCCTTCGACCAGACCGAGAATCTTTGCACCGCGCGCTTTAGCCGCTTCGTAGCTTTCCAGCACGAGGGCGCCAGCGCCCTCAGCCATTACAAAACCGTCGCGATTCTTTGAAAACGGTTTGGCCGCCGTATGTGGCGGATCATTGCTGGTCGACAACGCTGAGAGCAGCGAGAAACGGATAACCGATTCCTGGTTGATAGACCCATCCGTGCCAACGCAAAGCGCCGCATCGGTTTCGCCACGACGAATTGCTTCGACGCCGAGCTGAACCGCTGTCGCGCCCGAGGCGCAGGCCGTTGAGAGCGAAATTGGCAAACCCTGGGTGCCGAATTTTTCAGCCAGATTGTCGGCAACCGAGCCAAGTAGAAAACGATGATGATAGGCGGGGAATCCAGCACTTACCCGAAGCATGTCCGCATAGGTGATCTTGTCGGTGGCTCCCGACTTCGCTCCGAATTCGAGGCGTTGGGGCCATTCCATCTCGATTGGCGGAACAGCGAGGAAGAGGGGGCCGGGAAATCGACCTGTCCCACTGACACCGGACTGTGTGACAGCTTCGTCCGCGGCCAGTTGGGCGAATGATTCCGTCAGTGCAGCATTGCTGGATTGGGGAGGCAGGTAGTCGATCGTACCGGCGATGCGTGTTTTCAAACCATCGGTTGGAAATCGAGTGATCGTCTTGATGCCGGACTCGCCGCCTGTCAGTTTGGCCCAATTATCAGCCTTCCCGGCTCCGAGTGACGTCACAACGCCAAGACCGGTCACTACCACGAGCGGCCGTCCCATCTTGTCTCTGCCCGTTGCCATCTCGGCCTCCCTAGCCAGCTCGCTCAACCAAAGCGAGGCCTTCGCCTCGCCAGTGTCCCACCCCGGTCACCAATACTTGGGTCAAATCCCCGGTGAATGGTCTCTCCAGACCCGTCGTATCGCACGGCGGAAACAGACTACCATGTCGGAGAGCGACCGTGGCCAGCGCGATATTCATCGGAAATTGTGGTTCCAGCCCATGCCCGAGATATGAGCCGGTGGCGCGCACCGCAAGATCGCCATGCGACTCCAGAAATTGGCGCTCCTCAGCGGTCGCAGGATGGACACCGGTCGCACCGGAGAGAACAGCTCCATGGCTGATTTTTGTTTTCGCCGTCAGTCGATCCCACAGATTCGAAAGTGTCTGCGCAATCGTTCCAGCTTTTCGGTTCGCGCGATCGGAGACAACAGTACTTAGACGACCCAAGGGTTTAGCGCCGCGCTTTTCAGCATGATCTCGCGCCTCTATGACGAGGAAAGCGCCTAGCGAGCCCAACGCAAAACCGG
>Ga0126383_10003095_pt1 | contig 10945 bp, 8 predicted proteins | sample PanSoiMetPlot_35_FD_96882 | JGI IMG/M metagenome (GOLD analysis project Ga0126383, IMG submission 96882) | Tropical forest soil microbial communities from Panama - MetaG Plot_35 | ecosystem: Environmental > Terrestrial > Soil > Tropical forest > Bulk soil | place: Panama | collected 2016-02-17
CACCATACCGGCGCGAGCACCCTTGTGCTCAAGCACCGCGTTAGTTGCAGTGGTGGTCCCGTGGAGCACATAGTCGATGTCGCTGGCGGCGATGCCATTGGCGTGGCAGAGCTCGCGAATGCCTTGGATGACGGCGCGGGAGGGGTCGTCCGGCGTCGTTGACACCTTGTGAATGGCGATTTGGTGCGAGATCAAGTCGCAATAGATGATGTCCGTGAAGGTGCCGCCGACATCGACGCCAATCGTCTTCATGGTGCTCTTTCTTTGTTCCCGCTCGAAACTGCAGCCGTGCGTCGGCTGGTTTGCTTCAAATCATCAAGAAGCTTTCCAACCGCCGCTGCGAACACGCGCAATCCCCGCCGAATATCATCCTCGCGAGTGTCTTCAGAGATGTCGTGGCTGCGGCCGTCAATGCTTGGCACGAACATCATCGCCGACGGAATCCGGCCTGCCAAGATCATCGCGTCGTGGCCGGCACCACTCGGCATGCGGATGTGGCTTGCACCAGCTTCTGCTGCCGCTTGGGCGAACGCGCCGATCAGGCGCTCGTCCATGGCCGTCGGCTCCAGCGCTCCGTCGGGCGTGGTCGACACCGCCACGCCAAGAGCTCCGTCCGATGCCCGCACGGTGGCATGGAAAGCGTTATCCATTCGTTCGATTACGGCCGGGGAAAGGTCCCGAAATTCGACAGTGAGCTCGGCTTCTGCCGGGACCACGTTGGCGGCGCCTGGCCGCACGGCGACGCTCCCGTAGTTCCACACTGACTCGGGACCGCCGGCCTCCCGCAAGCGGTCCGCCAGGGCGTTGGCAAAAGCGAACAGCGCAGACGCCGCATCGCGGCGCGTTTCCATCGGCGTCGTCCCGGCGTGATCGGCGCGACCGCGAAAAAGCACCACGTAGCGTCGCAACCCGACGATGCCGGTGACGACCCCGATGTCGATGGCGGAAGAGACGAGCCGTGGCCCCTGCTCGATATGGGCTTCGAGGTAGGCGCTATGACGTTTCGGATCGAGGCGGGCCAAGGGTCTATTTTGCAGGCCAGCGCGCGCGAGCCGGTCGAGCAGCCGCTCGCCCGCTCTCGTGCGGACCCGGGCCAGTTCGGCGTCGGTAAGCACATCACAGAACGATCGGCTGCCGAGACAGGCGAGCCAGGTCCCCTCCTCGTCCGAGAACGAGATGAGGTCCACCCCCACGCCATCGTCGGCGTGCGCGCGCCGCCAAGCCCGCACCACTTCCAGGCCGAAAATGACGCCGAGTGCTCCGTCGAGCCAGCCGCCATCCGGGACGGTGTCGGTGTGCGAACCGAGCAGCACGGTACGATCCGCGCCGGGGGCCTGACCATAAACGTTGCCAACCCCATCGATCACGGCCTCGAGACCCGCCGCGTGCATGCGGCGCCTGAGCCATTCCCGGGCCGCAAGATCGGCGTCCGTGAATGCTGGGCGGTTGACGCCGGTATCAAGCTTTCCAAACCCGGCTAAGGTCCGCAGGTCGGCAAGAACCTGATCCTCGTCGACCGCGAGCATTCAACCCGCCTCGTCTCCCACCGGCTGAGCCGGCCGTGCCGTGCGTCGGGAGCGTCGATACCCAAACATTGCACTGTGAATACAGAATGGATATTGTTCTGTCCAGTGTCCCGTCTGCATGCCTTGTCCGTTGTTGCTCATTGATCGCCGCGAGCAGAGGGTGTCGTCGCCCAAGAAGGGAGAGTCATCAGATGAAGCGCACAAACGTTGTGGCGGCACTCGCGGTTGCCTCGTCGACTGCTTCCGGAATGGCCTGGGCGCAGAGCACCGAAGTGGCCGCTGCGCGCGCGCAAATCGAGCTCTACCGTCAACTACCAAAGTTTCAGGCGCCTGGCGAGGCGTTCGATGCCCGCGCTTGTATGAAAGACAAGTCGATCTTGAGCATTCCGGCTTCGAGCGCGGTACCGTTCATTAAGACGATCCAGGAATCGATGGCAAAGGTCGCCACACAAATTGGTTTCACGCTCAAGGTCTGGGAGAATCAGGGTCAGGTTACGCAGTGGGTGCAGGGTTTTGACTATGCCATCAATAACAAGTTTCAGTTGATCGATTTGCTGGCTGGCGCCGACCCTCGCTTCCTCGAGCCGCAGGTCAAGGCCGCGAAGGCCGCCGGACTTAAGGTCGTTGCAGCACACCTGACGGGCTATGAGCAGCCGATGCCGGGTGGCGTCACCGGCGTGGTGCCGATCGATTACAAGCGGGCCGGTGCGCTGCTCGGCGACTGGGCAATCTGGAAAACTGACGGTAGGGCGGACGCCAGCGTTATGGGGGTGAGCGATGTATTGTCGACGGACTCGATGCTGAGCGGCTTCAAGGAAGAGTTCGCGAAGTGCCCAGGATGCAAGGCGACTTACCTCAACGTCTCGATCCCCGATATGGCAGTTAAGACGCAGACCCTGGCTCAAGGCTCGCTGACGGCCGATCCCAACATCAATTACATGATCCCGATCTACGATGTGCTCTCGCAATGGGTGGTCCCGGCGGTGACGATCACTGGGCGTCAGGGTAAGGTGAAGGTCGTGACCTTCAACGGCACGCCGTTCGCGCTGACGATGGTCCAAGACGGCAAGATCGAGATGGACATCGGTGAGAACCTTGACTGGATCGGTCACGCGGTCGTGGACGCCGAGATGCGGATGATCTGTGGGCTGCCGGCCGTCTCGGATCCGAAGATTCCCCTGCTCATCTTCGACAAGGGTAACGCCGACACCGCCGGCAGACCGGCGCAGGTCTCGACCGGCTATGGTGACGCGTACCTCACCGGATATCGCAGGCTGTGGAAACTGCAATAGGCAGTCGCGGGCCCGGCGATGAAAACAACCGCGCGGCGACCAGCCCAATCCTGCGAATTGAGAACCTGTCAAAGAGTTTTGGTGGCGTTCACGCGCTTGATCGCGTAAACCTCGCGGTCGAGTGTGGTGAGGTACATGGACTGATCGGTCAGAACGGCTCAGGCAAGTCGACGCTCATCAAAATCCTGTCGGGTTTTCACGATCCCGACCCCGGGGGGCGGGTGTGGATCGATGGTCAGGAGATCGGCCTTCCGGTCACCCCCGCTTTCTTGCGCGACCACGGTGTTAGTTTCGTGCACCAGCATCTCGGACTCGTCGCGTCGATGACGGTGCTTGAGAATTTGCTGGTATTCGATCTAGCTGTGGACGATCGTTGGAGGATCAATTGGCGAGGCGAGACGCAGCGCGCCCGTGCGCTTTTCGACCGACACAACATCAGGCTCGATCCGTTGACCCCGGTGTCTCGACTGACCCCAGTCGAACGGGCCCAACTTGCCATCGTGCGGGCGTTCGACTGGGTCCGGCGCACGCGACGCGCCGACGGCGTGAGCGGCCTCTTGGTGCTCGACGAGCCAACGCCGTTCTTGCCCGCCAATGACGTCGAGATTCTTTTCCGACTCATTCGCGAGATCATCTTCGATGGCACCAGCGTGATCTTTGTATCGCATGACATCGACGAAGTTCTTGAGATCACCAATCGTGCGACGGTACTCCGCGACGGCCGCGTTGCCGGCACGTTCCGAACGGCGTCCATGAACAAGCGGACGATCGTCCATATGATCGTCGGCGAACACGTCGACCTCGAAGCCATGCGCCCGCCGCCGAAGCTGCTCGGCGAGGAAGTCGTCACGATCCGCAACATGCGGGGCGGGACGGTCCAGGCCTTTTCCGCTACATTCTTGCGGGCCGAAGTGGTGGGGCTCACCGGCCTCATTGGCGCCGGGTACGATGAGATCCTCTATATGATTTACGGCGCCGCCGCGGCGGTTTCGGGCACGCTGCATCTTGGCGGCCGTACGCTCGAACTTGCCGACTTAACTCCAAGTGATGCCCTAGCGGCAGGTTGCATCCTCATCCCGGCCGACCGGCAGGAATCCGGCGCTGTCACTACACTGAGCGTCACAGATAACGTGAACCTCCCAGTGCTCGGGCGCGTCAGCCGCGCTTGGGCGCTCGTAAGCTCGGCCCTGGCAGAAAATGCCGCGATGCTCGCGGATCGCTTCGATGTCCGGCCCCGGGATCCGAGAGTGCTATTGGGCGCGCTTTCCGGCGGAAACCAACAAAAGGTGCTGCTCGCCAAATGGTTTCAGACGTCACCGCGTCTGGTGCTGCTTGATGAGCCGACGCAAGGAGTCGACGTTGGCGCCCGTGCTCAGGTATTCTCGGCGATTGGCAAAGTGGCCGAGGAGGGGGCGACGGTGCTCTGCGCAAGCTCGGATTATGAACAGCTCGCTGCGATCTGTGATCGCGTCCTGGTGTTCAGCCGTGGCGTCATTGTGAGCGAGCTCTCTGGCGATCGGATCAGCAAGTCGGCGATCGCTGAAGCTTGCTACCGTAGCGCTTGATCTCGGCTGCGCTCCGTGTCGGCTAAGAGCGCATCGGAGCGATCGGCAGGTTCCGAATCAACCACCGTGGGCAGGCGAAACTTGGCGGACTGGCTTGAGCGATTCGCACTCGTGCTGGTCTGGGCCGGGACCATCGCGGTCTTCGGTGCGTTGCGTCCGGAGAGCTTTCTCACTTGGTCCAACTTTTCGACAATTCTCGGCTCACAGGCGGTTATTGTCATCATCACGCTCGGGCTGATCATCCCGTTGACGGCTGGCGACTACGACCTTTCGATCGCCAGTTGTCTGACCCTCGCCGGCACGGTGCTCGCAGTGCTCAACGTGCGTCACGGCGTGTCGATCCTCGGGGCGACCCTGGCAGCGCTCGCGGTTGGCGCGGCGGTCGGCTTTGCAAACGGCTTCTTCGTCATCTATTTCCGTATCAACTCTCTGATCGTCACGCTCGGGATCGGGACCTTCATCCACGGCATCACGCTGTGGCTAGGCGATCAGCAAACCATTAGCGGTGTATCGGAGGGTCTCGTCAGCGCAGTCATCGTTACTCGTCTGTGGGACGTCCCCCTCGGTTTCTACTATGCGCTCGCACTGTGCACTGCGATCTGGTACGTGTTTTCCTACACGGCACTCGGCCGTCGTCTGCTGTTCGTAGGTCGAGGGCGCGAGGTAGCGCGCCTATCCGGAATTCGCGTCGACCGCATTCGATGGGGCTGCCTAGTGGTCTCGGGGGCGATCGGCGGCATGGCTGGGGTGATCTACGTGGGAACCACGGCTGCGGCTGATCCGAGCTCGGGCCTCACTTTCCTGCTGCCCGCTTTCGCTGCGGCTTTTCTCGGCGCAACCAGCGTCAATCCCGGCCGCTTCAATCCATGGGGTGCGATGATCAGCGTTTATTTCCTGGTGACCGGGATTACCGGTCTGTCGATCCTCGGCGTAAGCACGTTTGTTCAGGATCTCTTCTATGGTGGAGCGCTGGTTATTGCGGTGATGCTTTCGCAACTCGTTCGTGGCCGGGAGGAGCGGATGTAGCTCTGGGGTCGGATATGAAGGAGGGCCATGGTGCTGCTTGCCGCACTGCTTGGTCAAGATCGTTGTTGTAGAAGCCAACGCGCTGCCCATCAGCGGTCGTCGTTTCAGGTTCAGGTGCAAATCTTACCTTGAGTCCCGCCGCTACCAGAACGCGAGCGAGTTGCTCCGCAACGGACTGCGACTCGTAGAGCAACGTGAGACTTGAGGAAGCCGCAAAACTTGAGGCGCTGCGGGAGGCGGCTCGCATCGGTGCGTCCGCGTTGGATCGGCGCGAATGGAAGGAGTTCGAAAGTAGCGAGGATTTGCAAACCTGTTTGAACGACCTTTCCGACAAGGTTATGGACGCCACTGAGCGCGGTCACCTCGAACTACGGATGATCGACGCGCAAGACGGAGATAACTGGTGGTAGAAGCAACTCAGCCGCGCTTCGCGAGCTCTGCCTGATAGCGCACCCGCGCGCCTTCCACCGCCTGTGCCTGCTCTGCCGCGAGGCGCTCGCGGACCTCTTTGGCGCGGCGCGCGGCGTCGAGCGTGGCTTGCGCGTGGCCCTGGAACTGCGGCATCACCTCGCGTGCGATCAGTTCGTAGCTGCGCAGTGTTGCCAGCGGGTTCGCCCAATTGTGTGCCAGCAAGAGATAAGCGCCGAACCCGCCTTTCGATTGCTGCCATAGCCGATCGATCTGCGCCGCGCATGCGTCCGGCGTGCCGATGGCGCCGAGGCCAGAGCCGTTGACGAACTCGATCATCTCGCCGATCGAATTGCCGACCACCGCCATTTGCGGGAAGGCCGCAACCCGCTGGAAATAGCGGAACCAGTGCTCGATGCCGTACTCCACGTCGCGATAAGCTTGCTCCTTTGTTTCCGCAATGTGGCACAGGCCGACCAGCCGCCACTTGTTGCGATCGGCGGTCTTGCCCTGCGCCTTCGCCTCAGCGGTCAACACATCCCAATGCAGTGCCAGCGCATCGAAGCCGGCAGCCGTGGTGGCGCCCACGGACAGCATGCCAAGGCCATGTCGACCCGCAAGTTTGGCGCCGGTAGGCGAGGCGACAGCGGCGACAGCGATGTCAAACAACGGGTTGGAATACGGGCGCAGATGTAGCCGCGCCTCGCGCAAGTCCCAGCGATCGTTCTTGAACGTGACGGGCTCGTCGCCCGCGAGCAACTGGGTGATGATGCCGAGCCCGTCTTCCAGCAAGCCGCGCGTCTGGCTTTGCTGCAGCCCGATCATGACGCCGTCGGTGGGCAGCGAGCCCGGGCCAAGACCGAGCATCACTCTCCCGCGCGTCAGATGGTCGAGCAACACGATGCGGTCCGCTACCCACAGAGGATTGTGGTAGGAGACGCTGACAACGCCGGTGCCGAGCCTGATGTGCCGCGTGCGCTCGGCGGCGGTGGCGATCATGATTTCCGGCGAGACGGAGATCTCGGTGCCAGCCGAGTGATGTTCACCTAACCACGCTTCGTCGTAGCCACAGCGGTCGAGCCATTGGATCAGCTCGAGATCGCTCTGCAGGGCCAGTGTCGGATTGATGCCGGGTTTGTGGAACGGGGCGAGAAAAATGCCGAAGCGCAGGCGTTGGCTCATGGGACGGTCCTCCGCGTGTCATCACGGAGGCGCGTTCAATCCTCCGTGGCCGGAGCCGGCTAGCACCCTTGCTTCGACGTCCACCGCAGGCCAGCCTTTCCGGGCGTCTGATCATTACGATAACCGCCCTTCGCCACGTTCTGCAACGCTGTGATGGCGCGACGCCAGGGCTCATGCCGGCCTTTGAATTGAAACCGTACTCGTCTCGGTCTGCAAAACGGACGGTCGGCGCCGCTAACCCATTGATTTTGTAGTCGGCCGCGGACATCGCCTCGATCGGGCACGCGCTGAACACGGCCTCTTTCGGGTTAGTATTGCTCATTGCCAATTTGACATACTGGCGACTCAGTACATTATGCGGAATGTCCGGACGGCAGCTCGATCTTTTCTCGGACCTGGATCAGGGCGTCTCGCCAGGCTCTTTACAAAGCATGCGCCGGTGCCTGGTATCATCCGAGATCGATGATGAGGAGTTGATCGCTGCGATTCCGGGGTCTAGCCTTGGTGATAGCTGCATTCTCGCGGCGGAGGCAGGGCGACGACGCCTTTCCGCGGCTGTTCCCGCCCTTGCTATTCTGTGCCGCCGCTTCGCGGGGTTCGGTACGCGGCGCGCCGTTCCCGAACAGGTGGTCGCATTTGAAGGTCTAGCTGCGATCGGCGGCCGCGATGCGGCGCATGCCGTTTCCGAAATGATCGAGCGAGCGGTGGTGCAGGGGCCAACATTGCAAATCGCGGTGAGCGCCGCTGCACGCCTCGGCTCGCTGCTATCACCTGATGCTTTGCGAAGGCTATTGCGACATGCCGAGCCAGCTATTAGAGCCGAGGCCTGTCGCTGCGCCCGTCCGTTGCCGGAGCTGATCTCAATTTTGATAGATCTTCTCGACGACCTCGACCGGACGGTGGTTACGTCGGCTGCATTGGCTCTCGGTCGAATGGGTAAGATCGAGGCCCGGCCAATCCTCAAAAGCTTACTGGAGGACGACCCGTCGGAGGATGTGATCGATGCGGTGGCGTCGATCGCCGATGAAGAATGCTTGGTATTGCTCGGCCGGATTGCTCGATCGAGCTCGGCTTTGGCCGACGCCGCGCTTAACGGCCTGGAGAATGTCGATGACCATCGTGCATTCACCATCGCCGGGGCGATCCGACGCCTCCGGTCGTCACGACAGAACTCGAGCTCCGATCGCGCTGAAGTGATTGGATAACTACGCGACTCGCTTTGGAGCAGTTATTGCGAGGCAGCGCGTGGTGGCCAGGTGATTCACCCAAACACTCTTCGCTCTATTGGGCGGTAAAGACCGACGCAAGGGTCGCCCCCCGAACATTGTGCGTCACCGTACCGCCAAAAAATTTGAAACTGTAACAGGGGCGGCGGCTTATCCCCGCCTGCCCTAGCGGGGATAAGCATCGTCCTATTTCAGAAAGGGGAGCAGGGTCTGCCGCGTAGGTGGGCAACTCGTCGCTCGCCGATCGCGCGGTCAAGTATTGGGCGCCAGTCGTCGTAAACGCGGGCAGTTGATGCGCCGGAATATTCGTCGACGAATTCCGGGAAGGTTTGTTCTTAAGTGGCCTAACGATACTGGCGGTGCTGCGCCGAGCGGACTCGACGATCGCCAGAAGGTTTGGTACGAAAGGCCTGAGATAGGCGACGTGGTTTGTCCTCGCCTCAACCACGATGACACGATTGAAAATGAAGCCAGGTTTTTTTGGAAGGACAGATTTCGATCTGTCGTGACAAAAGCGTCGAAGTATTTCAACCCAAGGGTCGGCAACTCTCCATTCTTGATGGCTGTCCAGCTCATCTACCGCTGGTATTAACGTCGTGGCCGATGATGTCACGTGCGGCGCCAGTCAACGCGCACGCCGGGAAAAATCTTCACGATGCAGCTTCGACTACTCGGTGCTCCGCCTCCTCCAGGAAGGCGACAACTTGCTCTCGCGTCACAGACGGGAAGCCTTCGAGAAGTCAATCAATCGATTCGCCTGCCTCAAGATAGTCAAACAGCGTCTCCAGTAAGACTCCTGTCCGGGAGAACAAAGCAGTGCCACCCGCCATGTCTGGGTTGCGCGAGACAATTGGCCGTTCATAGCATCAGACTACGTCTCAAAGCGCGCGACACGCCATAACCGGCATGTTATTGCGGCTCAGAAGGGGCTACTATTGTACCTACATCCTGTCGACGGTTTCCCCGTCTCGCGTTCGCAATCGTCAATGACGAAGCTCGCGGACAGCCATTTGCGTTCTACGGGGGTTGAGGGCACCAAAATTGGACCAACCATGCTTGACATGTGCTCCGCATGTCTTTATGTTTTGCGCATGCCGACCATGATCCAAATTCGCAATGTGCCTGATGCTTTGCACCGCCGGCTTAAATCGCGCGCAGCGCTGGCGGGTATGTCGCTTTCCGACTATTTGCTGAGCGAGATTCGCGAGGTGGCTGAGCGACCTTCGCTTACGGAATTGCGTGCGCGTCTGGAGCGCCGCTCTGGAATAGCGCCTTCCGTCGCACCAGCGCAAGCCATTCGCGACGAACGTGACGGCCAATGATCGTCGTCGATGCTTCGGCTATGCTAGAAGTGCTGCTGCGCACGCCGGCAGCAGCGTCGGTGGAACGGCGGCTGTTCAAGTCTCGACAGACAATTCACGCGCCCCATTTGATCGATGTCGAAGTGGCACAGGTCATTCGACGTTACGCGGCGACCCGCGAGCTCGACGCGGAGCGTGGACGCGCGGCGCTTTCCGACCTCGCCGACTTTCCACTCCGCAGGTATCCGCACGATTGGCTTTTGCTGCGTGTCTGGGAATTGCGGAATAATGTTACGGCCTATGATGCCGTATACGTCGCCCTCGCGGAAGCGCTTGACGCGCCGCTGCTTAGCAGCGACAGGCGCCTCGCCTCTGCGGTTGGTCATCATGCGCGAGTCGAACTCGTATGAACGTTAGCTTCGCCCAAGTTTTCATTTCGAAGTTGATTGCCCCTCAATCATACGAGTTAGTTGTTCTCAACGGTCATCCCGAGTGTCCATTGAAGGGCGCAAAAATTGGTCAACGTCGGCAAACTTTCAGAGCCGAGCTTGGGAGGCAAACTGCAAGATTTATCGCAACCGATCCTCGGCGAACTGCATCACGTCTAGAGGCGTGGGCAGGACGGGCTATATTTTTGCACCCCTCAACCGGTGCATTCATGCCAACGGCCCGGAATACTTCTCGAGCAATGCCCAAGCCTCTTTACCGAACGTTTCCTTCCATTGCTTGTAGTAGCCGGACCGGGATACAGCAGTACGGAACCCTGTCGGATCAGTGCGGTTGAAGGTGAGGCCGAGATTCTCCAGCTCTTTTTCGACGCTTTGATTCAGCTTGACGAGGTCCTCGCGCTCCTTCACCGCCGCAGCATTGAAATTTCGTGCGAGCACTTCCTGGAGCCCCGCGGGAAGCGCCTTCCAGGCACGGCCGTTGACCAAAGTGAACTGACCGTCCCACATGCGGTTGGTGATCGAAATATATTTTTGAACCTCGTAAAGCTTGGCGATTAAGATGAGCGAAAGCGGGTTCTCCTGACCATCGACGATGCGTGTCTGTAGAGCCGTATAGACCTCGTTGAAGTTGATCGAGGTCGGTACGGCGCCGAGGTTTTGGAACAAGGAAGTCCACAAGGGACTAATTGGCACACGAATCTTGAATCCCTTCAGATCTTCGGGAGTTTGGATCGGTTTCGTGCTGCTGGTGATCTGGCGAAAACCAATGTCCCACAGTTTGTCGAACGCGTGCAGGCCAAGCTTGTCGATGACGCCGCGTAGGAAAGCGCCGAGCTCCCCGTCGAGCGCTGACCAGACATGTGAAACGCGAAACCGACCCCGTATAGCGCTGTCTGCTTCGCCAACGTCGAGAGGACGTTGGTGCCCGAGAGGGTGAACATCTCCAACGCGCCACTGCGTAGCTGGGACA
>Ga0126383_10003096_pt1 | contig 10945 bp, 12 predicted proteins | sample PanSoiMetPlot_35_FD_96882 | JGI IMG/M metagenome (GOLD analysis project Ga0126383, IMG submission 96882) | Tropical forest soil microbial communities from Panama - MetaG Plot_35 | ecosystem: Environmental > Terrestrial > Soil > Tropical forest > Bulk soil | place: Panama | collected 2016-02-17
ATCAAGGCCCAGTACTCCGCGGCCGAGGCCCAGGTGCGGATCGGCGAGGCCGCGACCGGGATCGGCGAGCAGATGGCGGACACGGGGCTCGCGATCCAGCGCGCGAAGGACAAGACTGAGCAGATGCAGGCACGGGCGTCCGCGATCGACGAGCTCACGACCTCCGGTGCGCTCGAGGACTTCACCTCTGACCAGACGGAGCTCGACCGGGAGCTTGGCCAAATCGCGTCGCAGTCGCAGGTCGACGACGAGCTGGCCAAGATGAAGGCCGAGGTCGGCTCGGGCGACAAGCAGAAGGAGCTGCAGCAGTGATCGTGCGCCTGATGGGCGAGGGACAGTTCGAGGTCGACGACGAGGTCGCGAAGGGCCTCAACGACCTGGACGAGCAGGCCGGTCGGGCGCTGGAAGCAGCCGACGAGGAAGGGTTCCGGCAGCTGCTCGTCCGGATGGCCGATGCGGTGCGGAAGAACGGCGCCCGTGTACCCGACGAGGCACTCGAAGCCTCGGACGCGATCATTCCGCCGGAGGATCTGTCGCTGGACGAGGCGCGCCGGCTCTTCGAGGACGAGGGCCTGATCCCGGACCTCCCGGTCGCGCCCTGAGCGTTCCCTAATTGTTCACGCGCGCCCGCGCGCGCAATCCCCACCCCTGGGTGGGGATGAAGGGTTCCACCCGCCACCCACCGCGAGCGTAGCGCCGAAAGGCGCACGTGTCCGTCACGCGCGCGAAACGAAAACGTGACTATTTCTCCGGCGCGAGGTGAGCCAGCGCGAGCCCGAGCCACGTCACCGCGTGACCTACCCAGAGGCTCTGCTCGTGCGCGCCGGCGTACAGCTCGAAGACGTGCGGCACCCGCGCCGCGGCGAGCTCGCGGTGCAAGTGCTGGTTCTCGGCCCGGAACGTCGCATCGCCGCGGCCGACGTAGAACGCGAAGAACGTCGGCCGGCGCCTGAACACCCGCCGCAGCGAGCGCACGAAGGTGTGTGCGCTCGCCCGCCGGTTGGCCGCCGTCGAACCCAGGTCGAGTGGCGCAGTCCCGCTGCGGTTCGTCGGGTGGAAGTAGCCGCTCCACGACTCCATGACGGAGTACGAGCCGAGGTGGTGCAACGCCAGCAACACAGCGCCGTAGCCGCCGGCCGAGAGCCCGACGATCGCGCGCCCACGCCGTTTCGGAATCGTCCGATAATGCCGGTCCACCCACTGCGGCAGCTCCCTGCCGATCGCCGTCTCCCAGTTGCGCCCGCTCCCCCAGTCCAGGTACTCGGGGTCGTCGTCGCCGTCCCGCGCGCCCTGCGGCGCCACGAAGATCGCGGGTCGGCCGACGTCGTCCAGCGCCCGAGCGAACGCCTTCATGCCGCGGAAGGCGTACGGCGACGCGGGCAGGCCGTGGAGGAAGTAGATGACCGGATAGTGCGTCGTCGAGCTCCCGTAACCGGGAGGCAGGTACACCTCGAACGCGAGCCGCCCGCGAAGGGCCTTCGAGCGCAGCGAACGCTCAACCAGGGTGCCGTGGAGCCTGGGCGAGGCCGCCGAACCGGCCACGCCGGCCACCAGGGCAACAGCCGCCAGGATTACAAAGGCGCGTTGAAGAGCCCGAACCACCTGGTCAGGTCTGGCTCGATCGGCAATTCCTGCTCCAACTTCGCCTTCAGCTCCAGCTCCTCCGCGTTATCGCGCTGCTGGTCTTCCCCCGTCGGCACGAACGGCCAGAACGCGCCGCGCTTGAACCCGTAGATCCAGTACATCCTGCCTTCCTTGAACTTCCCGTTGAACGGGAAGATCGCGGCCAGCAGCTGCGACCCGAAGCCACGGTCCTGGAACTCCTGGGCGACCGTGTGCACGGTCGCGACGAGGTCCTCGAAGTCGCCGTCACGGAGGACGATCCACTCGAAGCCCATGTCGTCCGTGTGCCGCTCGACCTTCGAGCCCGACTGGCTCGCAACCCCGTCGAGCAGGGCCTGGAGGTCGTTCTCGGCGCGGACGAACTCGCCAGCGGACAGCGACTTGAAGCAGACGCCCGCCGCGCCGGCCGGTTTCAGGTCGAGCTCGGACTCGAGCGTGATCCGCGCCGTCGACATCGCGAACAACCGCTCGCGGGCGGGATCCTTGAGCTTCTTCCGCCCGAAGAGAACGTCTCTGACCCCCACGAGCTACGAGACCGGGCGGCCCATCTCCCTGGCGATCTGCTCGAGCGCTGCGAGCCGCTTCTCGAGCGGCGGGTGATCCATGAAGAGCTCGGAGATGCTCCCCTTCACGCTCGGCGGGATGATGAAGAACGCGCTCATGCCCTCGACCTCGCGCAGGTCGCGCTGGGGGATCAGCGTCATCTGGCTCGAGATCTTCTGCAGTGCGCTCATCAGGTACTCCGGCGCGCCGGTGATCAGCGCCGAGCCGCGGTCGGCCGCGTACTCGCGGTAGCGCGAGATCGTCCTGATCAGGACCCAGCTCAGGACGTAGGTCACGAACGAGACCGCGATCACGATCAGCCACACGGGGACCGAGTTGTTGTTGTTGTCGCGGCTCCCGCCGAAGCCGCCGAACATCCCCGCGTAGAGCCCCCAGCGCGTCAGGAGCGCCGCGAGCGTGGCGAAGAACGAGGCGATCGTCATGACGAGGACGTCGCGGTTCGCGATGTGCGTCAGCTCGTGGGCCAGCACGCCCTCGATTTCACGCTCGTCCAGCCGGTCCCAGAGACCGGTCGTGACGGCGACCACCGCGTGCTTCTGGTTGCGGCCGGTCGCGAACGCGTTCGGCATGGGCGTGTCGACGATCGCGACCCGCGGCTTCTGGAGCTCAGCCATCGCGGCGAGCCGCTCGACCATCGCGTGCAACTGCGGCGCCTCCTCGGGGCTGACGATCTTGGCGCCGGACGCCGCGAGCGCGAGCTTGTCGGACGTGTAGTACTGGAAGATCGCCAGGCCGACGACGATCACGACCATCAGCACGAGCCCGGCGTTGAAGACGTAGAAGAGCACGAGCGCGAAGCCGACGTAGAGCAGACCGAGCAGGAAGCTCGTCAGGAGCATCCGTGCGGTGAGTCCGGCGTCGCGTCCGTAAGCCTTGCGTTTCATCGAGAATCGGCCTCCTTGGAGGCTAGAGGGATTACCTGGATTGTAGCCCCGGCACTCATGCTGGCCGCCGTGCTCGCCGGTACGGCTCGGGCGGCACCGTCGGAGAACGTCGCCGTGCTCGTCGTGCCGGCCTCGTCGGCGGTCTTCAGCTCGCCCATCGCCGCGCACGGGCTCGTCGTCCCCGGAGAAGGCGCGACCGTGAGCCGGCGGAGCGCGCTCGCATCGCTTCTGCGCGGCGAGATGGGCAACGCGCTGGTCAACGGTGGCATCCCCGGCGGCAGTCCGAAGATCACGCTCGCCCGTCGGCCCGGCCGCGTCACGTTCTACGTCGCGCTTCCGCCCGCGGGGAAGCACCACAACGTCGTGCGCTATCCGGTCGCCGTCGTCGGGCCCGGCTACCGGGGCCTCCTGACCTCGAGCGCGACGCATCTGGACGGGCTGATCGCAATTGCAGACGTGGCGCCCTCGGTGCGCGCGCTGCAGGCAGGGAAGCGGCCGCGGATCCGCTCGCGGCCCGATGCCGATTCGTTGGCGTCTCTCCACCGCCTCGACCAACGGCTCGACCGCGCGCACGACTCGCGTACCGGCGCGACGCTCGTGCTCGTCGGCCTGATGACGGTGCTCGGCCTGGGCGCGCTCGCAACCAGGCGGGCGGGACTCGGACGCGCGGCCTTCGTCGCTGCGCCGACCTGCCTGATCGTAGCGGTCGTCCTGAGCGCAGTAGGGCTGACGCGACCGCGGGACGTCATCGTCGTGCTCGCGGTCGCGTCCGCCGCCCTGGCGCTTGCCGGCGGCGTCCTTCTCCGCCCCAAGCTCCCGCTGGCGCTCGGACTGGCCGCCGTGTTCGCGTTCCTCTACGCCGTCATGTGGGCGAAGCCCGAGTGGAACAGCCTTGCGGCACTCGGGCCCCGGCCGGACGGCGGCGGCCGCTTCTACGGCGTCAACAACCAGGTCTCGACGCTGCTGCTCGGCCCCGCGCTCGTCCTGAGCGCCCTGGCGGGCCCGGCCATGCCTGCGGTCGCGCTCCTCATCGTCGCCGGGATGGTCGCGAGCTCGATCGGCGCGCAGGCGGACGGGCTCGCCGTCTACGTCACGGGCTTCATCGTCCTCGCCTTCCGGACGCGCGCCGTTCGCCCGGGCCCCGTGCGCGCCGCGGCCGTGGTCGCCGTCGCCGCCGCGGCAGGGCTCGCACTCGTCGCGATCGATGCGGCGTTCGGCGGCTCCAGCCACATCACACACGCCGTGGGCGGCGGACCGGGCACACTCGTCGGTGACCTCGCCCATCGCATCCATCTCTCGGCCGCGTTCGTCGTTTCGCGCTGGAACGAGGCGCTGCTCTTCTTCCTCAGCGTGGGAGCGCTGATCTGGCTGGCGTTGCGACAGCCCCGGGTGCCGGTGCTCGACGCGCTGCTCGCCGCGCTCGCGGTCTCGCTGCTCGTCAACGACACCCCGACCGACGTCGCGGGGCTCGGCGTGCTCTCTGCACTCGTGCTCTGGGTCTGGCTCGGACGAAGCGACGAACGCGCCGACGCGCTCGATTAGACTCGCGCGTTCATGCGCCGTCTTGCACCGTTCCTCGCGATCGCGTTCATCCTCGCCGGCTGCGGGGGCTCCGGGACGGTGCTTCCGACCGCGGAGACCGTGATCGGAACGGTCCCGACGACCAGCCAGGCCTCTGTGCCCACGGGGGATCCCGCGGCGGGCAAGACCCTCTTCGCCTCGAACGGCTGCGGCGGCTGCCACGTCTTCACGCCGGCCGGCTCGCACGGGACCGTGGGGCCGGACCTCGACAAGCTCGACCAGTACGCGAAGCAGGCCAACAGTGGCCCGACCGCGACCTTCGCGTTCACGTCGATCAAGAACCCGGCGGCGTACGTGCAGCCTGGGTACCCGAACGTGATGCCGAACTTCGGCCAGACGCTGAAGGACAAGCAGATCGCCGACCTGGTCGCCTTCCTGACCGCCAAGGGTTGATCGACCTCAGAGCCGCGCGGGCCGATCCGGAGCCCTTCCGAGCGGCCGTCGCGCGCAAGGGCGCCGCCGCCGCGGAGGCCTTCGACGAGCTGCTCGCCGCCGACGAGCGCTGGCGCGAGCTCGTGCCCCAGGTCGACGAGCTGCGCGGGCGGCAGAAGGTCAAGGGGAAGCCGACTCCCGAGCAGCTCGAGGAGCTGAAACGGATCAAGGAGCGGCTGCAGAAGATCGAGGCCGACCTCGCGGCGGCGGAGGCGGCCCGCGACGAGCTGCTCCAGAAGGTTCCGAGCCCTCCGCACGAGTCGGTTCCGGACGAGGAGAGCGACGACGCGGAAGGTGAGGTCGTGCGCGTGGTCGGCGAGCCGCGCGAAGGGCCCGCGAAGGATCATCTCCAGCTCGGCCGCTTCGAGATGGAACGCGCGGCCCGGCTCTCGGGCTCCCGGTTCGGCTACGTCGTCGGCGACGCGGCACGTCTCACCCTCGCGCTCTACCGCTGGGCGCTGGACCGCGTCATCGCCCAGGGCTTCGAGCCGGTGATCCCGCCGGTGCTCGTCCGCGAGGAGGCGATGTTCGGCACCGGGTTCTTCCCCGCCGAGCGCTTCGAGATCTACGAGGTCGTCGACGAAGGGCTCTTCCTCACCGGGACCTCGGAGGTCGCGCTGGCCGGGCTGCACACGGGCGACATCCTCGACGCCGACGAGTTGCCGCTCCGCTACACGGCGTTCTCGACGAACTTCCGGCGCGAGGCGGGGGCCGCTGGCCGCGACACGCGGGGGATGTTCCGCGTCCATCAGTTCAACAAGGTCGAGATGTTCTGCTATGTCCGGCCCGACGAGTCGTGGGCGGAGCATGAGCGGCTGCTGGCGATCGAGGAGTCGCTCGCCTCCGAACTCGGCCTGCCGTACCGCGTGGTCAACATCGCCGCCTCGGAGCTGAGCGCGGCGGCCGCAAAGCGGTACGACCTCGAAGCATGGTTCCCGTCCCAGCAGCGCTACCGTGAGCTGACCTCCGCCTCGAACACCACCGATTACCAGTCGCGGCGCCTCGGGATCCGTTACCGCGCGAACGGCGGCACCGAGTACGTGCACACGCTCAACGGGACGGCGGTGACCGACCGCTGGACGCTCGCGGTGCTCGAGAACTTCCAGGAGGAAGACGGCTCGGTGAGCGTTCCGCCCGTGCTCGTGGAGTTCGGCGCCCCGCCTAAACTGGCTTGACCGGCGGGGTGCCAGAGCGGACGAATGGACCGGTCTTGAAAACCGGAGGGCCGCGAAAGCGGCCCCGTGGGTTCGAATCCCACCCCCGCCGCTAGGGCAAGCCATTTGCGGCTACCTAAGAGCGCTCTGAATCGGCTTCCGCGCACCGCGAATACAAGCTTGGCTCCCAAGCGGTGCGTGCTCAGCTTCGTCGGCCGCGTCAGCAGGTGAGGATCAGCCGTGCTGTTCGGAGACAAATCCCGCCCCGCTCCGGCGGGTCGCCCGCGGGGCCGGGTCGTGGCGTAGCCGCAAAGAGCATTCACTTCGCCAAACCCGGCCCCCGCGTCAGATGCTTCTTGGAATACGAAGCTAAGCGCGGCCGCGCAAGGACGACTAGCTGCTCACCAGTTATCCCTTGCCCACTTGATGATCGACGAGAGTGCAGGACCTCCTGCCGCGATATTGTGCGCCTCCTCGAACGGGTTGTCCTCACTCCCCTTGTGCGTTCCAACGACGTACGGTTTCGGGACGCCGTTCTTGTCGAACCAGCCCCAGACCGGCGATCCCGACATCCCGCTGTTCGTATCCGCCTGGTATTCGAGCTCTACGCCGGCCCCGTCGTCCTCGTCGTTGGTTATTGGAAAGTTAAAGTCGCGAGCTGGCCGCTGCCCGTTGGCCAAGTCACCCGGGTAACCGTTAATCCGCCAGACCGGCAGATCCTCCCAGTCGCTGTTGTACGTCTTGTACCCGAAGTAACCCCACTCTTGGCCGAGTGGGGTCGCGAGCCTCCACACGCCCATGTCGTCACCTTCTGAGTAGCCGGGATACCCCCACGCGCCTGTGCACCAGGACGCAGGGTGTGACCCGTCCGCCCGCGTGAACACCGACGCTCCGTCGAAATAGGCCGGAATGAAACGCGCCTTGAACGGGAGGCTGTTCGCGACCTGGAACCAGGGAATCACGTGGGCCGCCGTGAGAATCGCATTCTTCGCGATCAGCGCACCGGTGCCCGCGTAGCTCGGAGAGGGCGCGGACGGATCCAGCCAGACCTCGAGTTTGCCCATCAGCGAATGGGCCGATCCCGCCTTTGACGATGGTTTATAGATCTGTCGATCGTCCGGAGGAAAGATGATCTCAGGCTTAACGAGTTGTCCGCTCCGCCGACGCAGCGGACGGATGGGCAGCGGTTCAGCAACCTCGACGGCGTCATCTAGCACGGCGCCCGGCGGCAGAAAGGCATCGAGTTCGTCGGGGACGTCGTCATCGGGCGCGGGACGAGTGGCACGTCCGACCGTCTCCACGTTGAGGCCGAGCGTCATCGGCTTCGACGAAACGATCTCCCATCCACCGCCCTCCTGTTGCCGGTCGTCTTGACGGCGACGCAGGCTGATCTCCGGCGCTTCGCGTTCATCACCTCCGTAGAACGTAACCGTGCTGATAAGGGGAGCCCCCTCAAACTCAAAGACTTCCCCTTGGCGTTCGACTCGGTCCGGAAAAAGTGCGAGCTCGTCCGATGTGAGTGGTCGGTCTCCCCTTTCCATGCTTCCCCCTTCAATGTCCAATGGACCATTTCTGCTCTTCTGTCCTGCGCGGGATCGGGAGGACGTCTGGTCCGACCTGCCCATCCTGTCCACAGTGAGTCAAAGCGCCCCCGAGAGCGGGTCGAAAGCCTTCGTGAGAATGCACCACCTCCTGCGGCTGACCCACGCCGCAGAGTCCCCGGTCAGGAGATTTGAGCCAACCCTTCGGCCGCCCCCCGCGGGCGACGCATCGACGCCCCGACGTTACGCCTCTGTCGGATGTCTTTCAAGGCGACTCAGTGCACCCTCCAGGTGCACTTTCAGTCGGTCTCGTGGCACGAACTGTTCCCCAGCGTGCCCCACACGCCATGCGAACGGCATGGCCAAGCGACATCGAGCGGGTTTGAAATCCGAAGGCCGCGAAAGCGGCCCGTTGCTCGAATCCCACCTCCGGCGTTACCTCTAGTCTCGAATCGCCCCGAGTAAGTCGCGACAGGCCCGCTCGCAACGGCGACAGACCTCGGCGCAGATGCGGCAGTGCTCGTGGTGGGCGGCGTGCTTGTCGCACTCCTCTGCGCACGCCCGACAGGCCACGGCGCAGGCATCGATCTCCGCGCGTAGGACACCGAGATCAGGCTCGGTCTGCCTGATCACGATGTTGCGGGTGGCGTCGCAGGCGTCGGCGCAGTCGAGGCAGAGGCGAATGCAGCGGACCATCTCCAGCACGTCCGGTTCGGCGAGGTCGGCGTCGGCGCAGCTCGTGCACGTCGCCGCGCAGTCGATGCACTCCTCGACGCAGCGCACCAGCAGGTCGCGATCGAGAGCGGTCGGCCGTGGGTGTGCCGCGAGCATGTCTCGGATGGTCATGTGCTCTCCCTTCTCGGTAGTTCGACGAGACAGTTCCTAGGATTCTCCGGGATGGCCACTGAGCCCGAGCAGAGCGGCGACGACGTCGTCATCGGCGAGGCGCGCTGGCCGATGGCCGGTGCCGTGATCGCTGCGATCGTGCTGACCTTTCTCTTGCCGGACTCGGTCCGGCTCGGCCCCAAGTGGCTGCTGCCGGTCATCGAAGGCGTGCTGCTGGTCGTCATCATCGCGGGCGACCCGGGCCGGATCGATCGCCGCTCACGCCTGCTGCGCGCTATCTCCATCGCGCTGGTGTTCGTCCTCGCGCTCGGAACGCTCTGGGCGACTGCCCAGTTGATCAACGACCTCATCCACGGCGGCCCGGAGACGAACTCCGCGAGCGACCTGCTCGAGGCCGGATCGGTGGTGTGGGTGTCGAACTGCCTTGCGTTCGCGCTGCTGTACTGGGAGCTTGACGGCGGCGGGGCCGCAGCTCGTGCCCACCACCTCCCGGACCATGTCGACCTTGCATTCCCTCAGCAGCTCAACCCGCACATCGCGCCGCCGAACTGGAGACCCCGTTTCGTCGACTACCTGTATCTCGGTTTCACCAACGCAACGGCGTTCAGCCCGACCGACGTGATGCCGCTGGCGCCGTGGGCGAAGATCACGATGACCGTGCAGTCCCTAATCTCGCTCGCCATCCTCGGACTGGTCATCGCCCGAGCGGTGAACATCTTCACGTAGCGCGCGTTCGGTGTCTGGCACCGGGGGTAGCCTCCGGGCGTGTCGAAGGCGGCCGCCCCGCGCTCGGGTTTGCTTCGGCGGGCGCTCGGCTGGTTCGAGCGGCGGCCGGTTCCGGTGCTCATCCTTGCGACCGTCCTGGCGCTCGGCGCGATCGCAGGCCTCGCCGACATCGCAGGCGCGGAGCGAATCGACCGTGCCGCCAGGCACCTCAATCCGATCTGGCTCGTCCTCTGCCTCGGGGGCGAGCTCGTCGCCTACGCGGGCTACGTCCTCGCCGTCCGTGACACGGCGAAGGTCGACAACGGGCCGACGCTCAGCTTCGGCACGTCGACCCGCGCCGTGATCGGCGGCTTCGGCGTCTTCGCCGCGACCAGGACGAGCGGCGGCTTCGCCGTCGACTACTGGGCCCTGCGAACCGCGGGCGAGAACCGCGGGGCGCGGTCGCACGCGTGCTCGCGCTCGGGGCGCTCGAGTACGCCGTCCTCGCGCCTGCGGCCCTCTGCGCGGCGATCGCGATCATCGTCAGCGGCGAGGACATCTCGCTCGGCCTGACCTTGCCCTGGCTGGCCGTGATCCCGGGCGCCGTCGCCGCGATCTGGATCACCTCGCCCAAGCGCGCCGGCCGCTACACGAGGGTCCCGCCGGGTGCGGGCCGCATCCGCGAAGGCTTCGCCCACTCGGTCGCCGGCCTCTCGATCCTCCGCAAGATGCTTGTCGCGCCACCCCGCGAGCACGGGCTCGGCTTCCTGGGGACGGCGCTCTACTGGGCCGGCGACATCGCCTGCCTCTGGGGCGCGCTCGAGTTCTTCGGAAACCCGCGCCTCTCGGTCCCGGCGCTCATCATCGGCTACGCGACCGGGTACGCACTGACGAGACGCTCGCTCCCGGCGGGCGGCGCCGGCCTCGTCGAGATCGCCCTGACCTTCGCCCTCCACTGGGTCGGCTTCCCGTTCGTCAAGGCGCTGCTCGGCGTCGTCGTCTACCGGCTCTTCAACCTCTGGCTGCCGATCATCCCGGCCCTGGCCGTGCTCCCGAACGTCGACGAGCTGCGCCGCGACTTCGACGAAGCGGAACACGAAGTCGAAACCTGAGTTCCCCTTTTCGGGGGATCTCCACAGCCCCTCCGGACGGGAAACTATGGCGGTGGTGCGGCACTTGAGCGCGGCTGCCGCGGTCCCTGCGACCGCTCAGAACGGCGACCATTCGGAGCCGACCGCCGCGCGCTCCGACACGCTCGTTCAGTCGTACCGCCAGCTCGCGGACGTTTTTCACGACATCCTCTCCGAGCACAGCCTCGACAACCTGCTCGAGCGGATCGCGGACACCCTGGCCGAGCTCGTCCCGCACGACACGCTTTCGTTTTACCAGGCCGACGAGGCGCAGACGATCCTGATTCCCGTGTTCGCGCGCGACAAGTGGGCGGACAACATCCTCAGCGACCAGTCGAACTTCGGCGAGGGGATCACGGGCTGGGCCGCGCTCCACCGCGAGCCCGTGCGCACCAACCAGGCGCACCGCGATCCACGCCGGAAGACCGTTCCCGGAACGCCCGACGACGAGCCGGAGGCGCTGATCACGGTCCCGCTGATCGCCC
>Ga0126383_10003097_pt1 | contig 10943 bp, 10 predicted proteins | sample PanSoiMetPlot_35_FD_96882 | JGI IMG/M metagenome (GOLD analysis project Ga0126383, IMG submission 96882) | Tropical forest soil microbial communities from Panama - MetaG Plot_35 | ecosystem: Environmental > Terrestrial > Soil > Tropical forest > Bulk soil | place: Panama | collected 2016-02-17
ACCAAGCAAATCGCCCGCTACTGCTACGAGCACGGCCTCATCACCATCACCGCGGGCACGTTCAACAACGTCATCCGCATCCTCGTTCCGCTCGTCGTCACCGACGAGCAGTTCGACGAGGGCCTCGACGTCATCGAAGTCGCGCTCGCCTCCGTCGCCGAGCCGCAGCGCACCGCCCTTTCCCGCGCCTAAGGTCGTAAGGACGTAATGAAATAACGAGGTAAGACCGCGGCAGCCCCCTCCTACGCCTGGGTCCTTTTTGGAAAGCGCGGTTTGTCCTGAGCCTCGAAGGGCTGCGGCTTTCTTCCATCTGAGACTCCTGCGGTAACTCAGGCGTGTGAAGCATCGGGAAGACCGAAACCGACGGAAAGCTCGCCCACTCCAAGAACCTCGACCGCAATGAGACGAGCCTTGCTTCTGCCCTTTTCCCCGTGTCCTCTGCGTTAAATCCTTGCTTCGTTTACAAAATGCCTTCCAATTTGGCTCCTGATGCGCTGTTCTGAAACTTGCGGGTGACGCGGTGCGTAGTAAAGGCGTAAGATTTCACGACCTACTCCCCGAGAAAGGAAAACGCAATGAAGAAGAATCTCGTCATAGCTCTGGCGCTCCTGGGCGCAACCTCTGCGGCCCCAGCCCTGCGCGCGCAAGCCACCTCTACACCCCAGCAACCACAACAGCCGCCCACCGTAGCGTCCGTCCTCAACGGCGTTTTCGGCGCCGTTGAGCAGCAAGTGGTTTCCGCCGCCGAGGCCATGCCCGAAGAGAAGTATGGGTTTGCTCCTACAAACGGCGAGTTCAAGGGTGTGCGCACCTTCGCCGAAGAGGTGAAGCACATCGGCTTCGCCAACCATCTTTTCTTCGGCCCGCTGATGGGCGAGACGATCGACGTGAAGTCCCTCGAACAAAACACCAACGGCCCCGCTGAGTTGAAGACCAAGGCCGAAATTGTCCAGTACCTGAAGGATTCCTTCGCGCTGGGCCATCGCGCTCTTTCCACGATCACAGCCGAAAACGAAGTCACACCACTGGCCAAACCGGTATTGCCGTTCCTCTCCACGCGCCTCGCGATCGCCAATATTGCCACGTTTCATCCGATGGACCACTACGGCCAGATGGTCGAGTATCTGCGGATGAACGGGATCATTCCGCCCGCCAGCCGCCCGCGCCCGCCGCAACAGCAAGCGCCGGCGTCACAACCCAAGTCTCAGCGATAAGCTCAATGCCTTCGTTTTGGTAAGGGCGCAGTTGCGCCCTTTCGGCCTAGCATCTCGTTCTCTGAGGGGCACGATCGTGCTCCTGTTCGTTCGTACCGCCGGCTTCCAGCCGACCGTTTCCGTCCTCCGTGGACGGCTTGCAACTTAGAAGCCCGCCAAACAAGAGGGCTGTTGCTCTGCTCGCTCAAGTTTGAGCCTGCGGTTGAACTCACGCTGAATGGCCTTCGTTCGTTGAATATCCCGTCGGCGCGACCCCGCCAGGTTTGCGATGATTTCATTGCTGAGCGTCCGCAGCCATCTCTCGAACGTCTGCTTGGAGCGACTCTTCCGTTTGCCACGTTTCTTCTTCATAAGCTGGCGCCCTTGATCTTATCTCGAATTGACCCAATTCAGCGTCGGAGCGGGTCTGCTGCCTCTCAAATTCAACGGACGTACTTGGCAGGCGTAAGAGAAGGAAAACACAGGGTTCGCGTGCGCAGAGGGCGATATGGACGACAGAACCGGAGAGCGTCCACGTATCCACATGTCTTCGGGAGCCGTATTAGCAGCAGGTACATCGATTCCGATGAGGAGACACGTTCGCCATGAGAAGAACATTGGTTTACTTAGCGTTATTCGCAAATCTGGGCGTGCCAGCTGCTCGCTCCCAGAGTCCTAAGTCCCAGGCTCGCAAATATCCGCCAATCGAACAATATCTAATGCCAGAAGCGCCGGAAATTGCCTTAGCCAAGAGCGCAGCCGCGGCAAGTATTTCGGACCGCGCCACGATCAAGGTTCTTACGACCTCTGGATTTAAAGTCGTCCATCAAGGGGATAACGGTTTCGTGTGCATGGTCATGCGCGGGTTCTCCGCCCCGACATATACGCCTGCGCCATTTCGCGATCTGGTCTATGACCCATCCGTGCGGGCGCCGATTTGCTTCAACCCTCAGGCGGTGCGGGAAGTGCTGCCGTATTATGAGCTGCGAACGAAGCTCGCAATGCAGGGAAAAGATCCCGAAGAGATTACCAAAAGCGTAGAGGCCGCTTACGCCAGAGGTGAACTGCCCAAGAGAGAGGGAGTGAGCTTCGCGTACATGTTTTCCGCCGACCAGAACCTTGCCTCGGGAGTCGGGCACTGGCACCCTCATGTAATGGTTTTCGCTCCGTACTACGACAATGCGATGGTGGGAGGGAACCCCTTCGGTGCGCCGTCGCCGCAGTTGTCGGACGACGCAGGGACGCCGTTCTCAGTGGTGGTCATCCCGGTCGATGACAAGCTGGCAGTAAAGGCAGAGGCGAGGTGACGCTGTTGCGGCTGGATCGATGCTTGTTTCGCAGGGAATGCATGGGTCATGAATCACACGGAATATCTCGAGCCGTCTGGTCCCTTTGAACCGCGCTACGTCGCTTTTCTCGAGACGATTACGGAACTTCGCCCGAGCTTGCACCGCTATTGTTCACGAATGACTGGGTCGGTGATGGACGGCGAAGACGTGGTGCAAGAGGCGTTGTTCGAGGCCTATCGAAAGCTCGACAAATTCGACGACAGCCGTCCTCTAAAACCATGGCTGTTCTGCATCGCTCACAATCGGTGCATCGATTTTCCCAGGAAGCGTGGGGTTCGCGTTGAGGCGGAAACCGCGGCGAGGGTCCCCGATGCGGTCGAGGCGGCCGTCCCACCAGCGCTTGGACTTGGCCGCGCCGTGGAACATCTGGTGATCAGCCTGCCTCCCAAGGAACGTGCCTGTGTGCTCCTAAAGGATGTGTTCGATTACTCTCTCGAGGAGATTGCGGCGCTGGTGGACTCGACGGTTGGCGGCGTGAAGGCAGCACTCAACCGCGGGCGCTCAAAATTAGCCGCATCTCCGATACCGGCAAAGTTACCGCGAAACGTGGATCCGGAATTGACTAAGGTGATGAAACTCTACGTTGAGCGTTTCAACCGTCGCGACTGGGACGGCGTGCGTGAATTGATTAGCGCCGATGCCCGCCTTACGGTGGCCGACGCGTTTGTGGGGAATTTGGAGGATGCTCCTTACTTCAGAAATTATGAGCGCTTCTCGATGCCGTGGAAGTTGGTCATGGGTGACGTGGATGGCGAACCGGTTGTAATCATTCTGCAACGCGGTGTGGATACCTGGACGCCGTATTCGTTGGTCCGCATAAACGTGGTTGGCCAACATATCGATCGGATCGTGGACTACGTGCACTGTCCGTGGATCCTCACAACGGCCAGCTCGGTGACCGTCTAGGCATTCTTCTCAATGAGGCGGGGCGAGCCGCCTACTTGTTGATGTCGTCTTTGGCTTCGAGGCGCTTGAGCAGGCCTTGGAGTTGGGGCTTGTTCGGATCCGGGGCGGTGCTGAGCGCCTGCGACATTTCCTTGGAGGCTGCGGCGAAGTCGCCCTTGTTCGAGTCGATGCGCGCAATGGCCACGTGGCTGATCCAGTGGTCCGGATCCTTCTTCGCAACCTGCGGATAAAGCTCGAAAGCGCGCTTCGCGTTTCCGGCCCTCTGCAGGCCGCGAGCATAAACGTAAAGTTGAATGGCGTTGGCCTTCTCAAACGCTGTTGCGAGGGCTTTGTCCGCTTCGTCTTTCTTGCCCATCGCGGTCAAAATGCGCGACTTGGTCTCGTAATTCTCGAAGCGCGGCTCGCCTTGAATGGAGGTGTCTTCCCACTTCAGGGCTTGCTCGAGTTCGTAATTGTTGTCGAGGCACCACTGCGCCGCCTCGTCGTATCCCGCCCAGGTGAACCCGCCGACGTTGCGCAGTTCGTTCTTGATGCTCCGCAGAACGGCCGCCTTCACGTCCACGCCAACCTGGAACGGCACGGCCAGCTTTTCCCACCGCAGCGTGGCCACCGCCGAGTCCGGCTTGACGTCTTCAAAGGTGTAGGTGAGCTGCTCGAACATTTCCGCCGGATGGGGCTTCACGGTCACGCGCAGCGCATCTTCTTTTTCGTCATAGCTGAAGCTGCCCCACGACGTGGAGTTCTTCGAGAAGATAATCGTCCACTGATCCTTGTCCGGAATCGTGTGCAAGCCATAAGTGCCCGCCGCAAGCGGCTTGCCTTCCACCGTGACGTCGTCGGCGAACGTGATGGTCGTATTCTCGTTCGCGCCAGCGCGCCAGACCTTGCCGTAGGGAACGATTTTGCCCCAAATTTCGCGACCGCCGACCGCCGGCCGGTGGTAGTGGATGGTGATGTCCGTCAAGCCGATTCGCTGCGTGACGCTTCCCCGCTGGCTGACGCGCGGGATGTTCAGCTCCGTCGGCTGGCTGCCGTTTTTGAATTGCGCGTGCGCGCTTCCGGCGAGAAGACCAAATCCCGCCAAACCTGCACAAAGGCCCAGAACACACTTTGATATGCGCATAAACGCACCGTCCTCTCTCTTGAACTACGACCTGGTGAGTCCGCCGACGTTTCCGGCGGGACACCCCCGTTTTGGAGGGACGTGCTCGCCGCCGTTCCGTGAGCAGCAAAAGCGAAGAAAAGAGCCACGGATTCTCGCGGACTTAGCAGATTCATAGAAAATTTAGAGGAAAATCCGCCCTGTAGCAGGGACGGAAAGGAGGTCATTTAAGCGAAGACCCAGTTTCCTGAAACGTTCGGGTAGCTCGGGCGTTTTCTTCATCAGAGTCTGCGAAGGAGCGGGACATGAAACTCCGTTGAACAATAGGCGTGGTAGCGGCCCTAGCGATGGTCCCAGCCGAATGGAACGGCCGGGCGAGGCGAGCTCAGTCGCAACAGGCGCCGCCAGCCGCTACAGCGTCGGCATCCAAGGAACCCTCCAATCAGGAAATCAACGATGCCTTGGTGCAGCAGATTTCCAAGCAGATTGCGGGCCATGAGCAGGAGCCGTCAGGGCAGGTATTCAAGAATGTCCAGGTGGATTTTCTGCAGAAGGTTCCAGCCGGGCGGCTGCTCCTGATTATGAACCAGGGATACAGCCGCGCGTTGGGGGTGAATTGCAAGCATTGCCATGCGGCGGATGATTTCTCGAAGGACGACAAGCGTCCCAAGCGCTGCGCTCGCGATATGGCACTGATGCATTTTTCGCGTCCAGGGCATAAGCTGGGAGGACGCCGCAAAAGTCAAAGAGGCTGAGAAGATCGGTGGGCAGCAGGCGGGTTTAAGGGTTTTGCTGAAAATCCTTTCAAAGAAACAGCGCCAGCCGACTTTGTCTGATTAAGCACCTGAACGCTCCGAAACCACGGACCTAGCATTTTTCTCTATACAATGCGTTCATGTGTTCGGTTTCTCTCTGGTCACAAATCAAAGGGATTCCTCACAGGATTATTGCCAGGTTTCTTGCGCATCGACGGAAAATTCTAGCAATCGCCGTTCTCCTGGTTGCCGTCTCTTCCGTCTTTGTCGCCGGGTACTTTGGCCACCGCGCACCCCAGATGGACCAGGATGAGGCCCAAGGGTTCTTGGGTACAGAAACAACTGTACCTGGACAGGTTCCAGCGTATGTGAAGTACTACAGAGTGGTACTCGAATCTATCGATGAAACATATCAGACGGCTCACTTGCGAGCCGACCTTCGGTACGTATCGGGAACAGACCCGAACCTGCTAATTCGAGCGCCACTGTTTACGTTCATTGATGAATCACCTGAGACCCACGAAATCCGCAAGAACTATTCTGCCCCCGTTCAGGTATTTTTTAGTCCGTTTGAGATTTCTGACGCCACGAACGAATTCTCTGTCGGGGTTTTCGGACCACGCGGGTGGACGAATAATGTTCCATTAAGGCATCCTCCTGCTTCCTTTTCCGAATCTGTTCCCAAGTCTACTCAGGCAGACATTCGACTCTTGGGAGACCCATGGCTTTATCCATTTGACAAATATGTCGTTGCCGCTCAAATCAAACTTACGATTGTCGCAACACCCGACTGGAACCAGTATTTCAGAATTCCGGACGACCGTTACACGGTTTTGCCCAAAACACCCAATCTCATGGTCAGAAACATAAAAGCAAACGACTTGGGTTACTGGGCCAAGTACTTTCAACAAGACCCGAAGGAATTCGCTCGACTCTACAGGCCTGACTTTTGGAAAGATGGCCGCATTCTCCTAGTGTTAGAACGTCCATTGTTTCCAAAGCTTTTCGCCGTGTTCTTCGGTATTCTTGCGCTCGCTTGGATTCTGGTGGTCGCCAAGAGTGCGGACCCAAAACAGTTGACACTGAACGAGTTCGCTTATTTTCTAGCTATATGGGCGATTCGAGCGCCGTTGGCGGCAGGTGCACCGAAAGCTCCACTGCTGATGGACTATATAACAATGGGACTCTATGTCCTTCTCATCGGCGTTGCGCTGGCGAGATTCATCTGGGGATTCCGCAATCCGTGGCAACTTGAAGAAAAACTTCGCCAAGAATGAATGGCCTACCTCTTCCTTTCCCTGAGTCAATCACGGCGCAGATCACAGCACCTTTTTTGTCTTTGCCGAAGGGCACAAGCGACGCGGCTGGAGTTTGCTCCTTCTTTCCAGTCTTTGTCACAACAAGGCCAGCGCACGCCCAAGAGAAAGCAAAACTTGCCGCCCCCAAAATTTATGACAGCTTTCTGGCGGCGGAGTCCGAGCCTTCAATAATCAATCCAAGTAAGCCACGAAGCAGACGTTTTTGAAAGGCGCTGCGCTCCATATAGCCGCGCTGATGGACTGTCTAGAGAGCGGTCGGAAAAACAAATCGATTTTACGTAGCAACGAGGAATGGACTGACCTCTACGAAAAGGTCGTGACTGATCTTGCCTTTCTGGTTCAAGAGCGGTCGAACCGAGAGGCCAAGAAATACGAACACAAGAGAACGTTCAAAGATACTGAAACGCTTGACAGGGCGGCTGAAATCCTTGCACTAGCAGCGTTCATAACACCGGGGAATTAGGGTCAGTACCTCGTGCGGATGGGCAAGTCCGGTAGGACCAATGCGGGATCTGCGATAACCACAAACCGAAAAACCTTGTCCCCGAAAGCACGGCCTCGCAAGCACCTTTTTACTTGACTCGCACTTTTTGAGCGCGTATTGATTCTGAGTCTCCCAACATTGCCCACGCTCTCTGTCCCCCTGTGGGCCACATGACTCCGAGGAGGAAATAGCCATGGCGACTAAGATCTACGCGGCAACAAACCCAGCTTGGAGAATACTCCGCACGATTAACAACATGCTGCCGGAAGGGAATTTGCCTAGTCCAAGTTGGGCCCCTGGCCGACTCCCGAAGCAGCGAGAGCGTATGCCGATGGCCACAGGGGTTCCGAGGCGAACCGCGTCGCTATGCCCTGACTGCAATCGTGAAGCAGTTGAGGCGGTGCAGAGAGGTGAGATGGATGTCGAGGATTTCCGAGATAACCCCGGAATCATTGAAGCCGAGATATTGGAAGAAGGCGGGCGCATCCTCATGCGGAAGGCATGCGAGAAACATGGCCCGTTCGAGGACGCACTCTCCAGTCACCCGGATTTCTTTCGAAGGATGGAGCGCCTTTCCTTCGGAAGAGACTTCGAGTGCGCCGACGACTGCAACGTGCACGGTCACGGTCCAAACAGTATTCGCTCCGGCAGAGGGAGCTTTCTCATCGTCGATTTGACCAACCGATGCAACATGATGTGTTCGCCATGCTTCATGGACGCCAACGCCGCCAGCTACGTCCACGAATTGAGCATGGAAGACATAAAAGTGATTTTCAGCAACGCACGCTCGTTTAAGCCTCAGCGGGAAATCAACATTCTCTTTTCGGGAGGGGAACCAACCGTTTCGCCGATTTTCCTGGACGCCGTTCGCTACGCGAAAAGCGTCGGTTTCCATCGGCTTCACGTTGCGACAAACGGTATCGAGTTCGCCAAGACCAAGGACTTCGCTTTGCAGGCGCGGGAAGCTGGTTTGCACGGCGTCTACCTCCAATTGGACGGAGTTTCCGAAGACGACAACAAACATCGCGGACTGGGAAATTACATGGCGGTGAGGCGGCAAGCACTGGAGAATATTGCCGCCGCTGGAATGCGAACCACGCTTCAAGTCACCGTGGACAGTTGCCGGAACAGCGGCGGGCTTGGCGACATTGTCCGGTTCGCGATTCAGAATATAGACAAAATCCACGGAGTTGTTTTTCAGCCGATCATGTTTGCCGGCAGAGATGAGGGAGTATCCGCCGATGAGCGTTATGCCCGACGCTACCCTCTCACGCAGCTCGCTTTCGATTTGCAGGAGCAGACTTCCATTGGCTGGCAGCCAATGCGCGACTGGTTCCCTCTGTCGAGCTCTGGGGTCTTTGCTCATCTATCCGATGTTCTGAACCCGGAGGCAAAGCTAGGAAGCCTTTTCCAGGAAACGCATCCCAACCGTGGGATCTTCAGCGTCTTGCTGGTGGACACCTATCGCAAAGAGGCTGTCGCTGTGCCCGCCTTTTTCGACTTGGAACAATTCATGCGGGACATCCTAGAAATAACAGACTCCGGGAGGGGACCGGCAGCAACAAAGGCGCTTCTTTGGCTCTCGATGCTTCGCAATTTCGACAAGGAGCAAGCGCCCTCAGGTTTCGGGCTAGCACAGCTTCGGAGTTTGTTTGAGGACAGCCTCTATCGCGTCGCCGGCAGCAGTGAGGGTTGGTCTCAGAAAGCCTATTCCTACGACGGGCGCTGGAGACTCATGATCCTCAACGGTATGTGGTTTCAGGACGCCTTCAATTACGACTTCGCGGGAATCTGCAATTCCACGACTCCAGTGGCACTGACTCAGGGCGAAATCAGCTTTTGCGCGTATTACGGCGGCGGTTGGCGGAAAGTCGTCGAGCATCAAAGCCGAAGTGTAAAGCTGGCCGAATGGCACAGGACGCGTGGTCGGCATGAAATCTATGCCAGCGGCAAAAAAGTTGACCTTGGGCGGCCAGCAAACACCCCAGATTTGAAGTTGCTTCAGATTGAACCCGAATGCGGGCTGTCTTGGCGAAAGTAAAGGGACAAAACACCTTCGGGGATACGGAGTGTTCGAATGGCAAACCCAGCAAAACAATTGTTACTGAAGGGCGAATGCGACGTATGCGCTCTGGATCCTGTCTGCAGACGCGTCGGGATCGCGTGCTTGTAAGTGCGTGGAGGCCCGCGCGGCTGCGCAGAAGACCACATATTGCCGGCCTGCCTGCTCGTAAACTGCTGGCATTCCCTCTAGTGCGGCATCGACTGTGGCTTCCCACAACACCATACCGGTTGCGGAATCCAGCGCTCTTACTTTGCGATCACGCGTGCCGGTGAAAATGAGGCCGCCGGCGGTGACGACCGGGTTCACCTTTGGGAAGTGGGAACCTGTATCGGTAATGCCCCGCGCTGCAAGCTCGGGGACTTCGCCCAAGGGGATCTGCTAGCGAATTTCATCGGAATTGAGGTCGTACGCGGTCAAAGTAGTCCAGGGCGGCGCAATCACAGAGAGGCCACTGTTTGCGAACATAAATCCAAAGCCGCTCTTGTAATGCGCCGCCGAGAGATTGGCGATTCCAGCATTGGATGGAAGCTGCGGTGAGTCAGTTTTCGAAAGGGGATCTGCCAGGGAAAGTTTTAGCATTGCCGGCAGATCCTTCGAGATGACGTAAAGGTAACCGTGCCTGGGATCCACGGCAGAACCGCCGAAATTCGCGCCGCCGTTGTTCCCGGGCATCTCGATTGTGTCCTCGGTGCTCGGAGGTTCGAAAAGCCCACGGTTACGCGCCTTCAGAATCTGCGTTCGCAGGCGAACTCGCTCTTCCGGCTCAAGATATGGGCTCAGATCATCCACCGTGAACCTCTGCCGCGCGAAAGGTGCCGGCTTCGACGGAAAGGGCTGGGTCGGCCACGTCTCCTCTCCTGGCATATCGGACTTCGGAACTGCGCGTTCCTCAATAGGCCAAAGCGGCCTACCAGTGTCGCGATCGAAAACCCACACAAAGCCGACTTTGTTGACCTGGGCGACGACGTTAAGCAGCTTGCCGTCATGCCGAACCGTAGTCAGCATAGGCGTGCCAGCATTGTCGTAGTCCCAGACGTCGTGATGGACCATTTGGTAGTACCAAAGCAATTTGCCTGTGCGCGCATTGATCGCCAGCAGGCAGTTGCCGTATAGGTTTTTCCCTTTGCGGTTGGCACCATAGAAGTTGTATTTGGGACTTGCAGTGGGCACGTAGACTACGCCGCGATTGGAATCGAGCGCCATACCGCTCCACGCATTTGCGCCACCAACCGTTTTCCAAGCGCCCTTTGGCCAGGTTTCATAGCCTGGTTCGCCCGGGTGCGGAATCGTATGAAAGCTCCAGACCAGCTTGCCTGTGCGGACGCTGTACGCTCGAATGTCGCCGGGGCCGGAGTCGTACTCTTCATTGGTCGCGGAGCCTAAGATCAATAGGTCTTCGAAGATGCGACCGGGATTGGTTGACTGAACCAGCGTTAGCGTCTTCGGATCGCGCCCAAGCCGCTCGCGGAGGTCCGTGCTGCCACCCTCGCCGAAGTCAATGATGGTTTGTCCGGTCCGTGCGTCAATTGCCTGCAGATGGTTGTCGGCAGCAAAGAGCAGGCGCCGTTCAGAGCGATCCGCGCTTTCCCAGTAGTCGATGCCTCGCTTGGTTATCAGCGACGTCTTCGCTCCGGTCGGATGAATCCAGATTTCCTTTCCTGTAGCGGCGTCGAGGGCGACGATGCTATTGGTCCGGGCCATCACGTACATTACGTTGTCAACGACCACCGGATTGAACGCGTACGGCAGGTCGTCTCCAGTCTGATAGCT
>Ga0126383_10003098_pt1 | contig 10942 bp, 10 predicted proteins | sample PanSoiMetPlot_35_FD_96882 | JGI IMG/M metagenome (GOLD analysis project Ga0126383, IMG submission 96882) | Tropical forest soil microbial communities from Panama - MetaG Plot_35 | ecosystem: Environmental > Terrestrial > Soil > Tropical forest > Bulk soil | place: Panama | collected 2016-02-17
CCACTCGCCTATGCCAAGGACATGCAGGAAGACAAAGAGAGCGCGATGGACGCGCTCGCCGCACTCGCCCTATCGATTGCCGCCATGAACGGTATGGTCGCTGACCTTGAACCTGACACCTCGAAGATGAAAAAGGCGGCCGGCGAGGGTTATGCCACCGCGACCGATCTCGCCGATTGGCTGGTGCGCAACCTGAAAATTCCGTTCCGAGAAGCGCATCACATCACGGGCCGGCTCGTCGCCAAGGCGGCGGAGTCGGGCGTTGCCCTGCATCGGATGCCGCTCGCGAGCATGCGCGAAATCGAACCACGGGTCAGCGACGATGTTTTCACTGTTCTTACCGTTGACCGGTCAGTAAAGAGCCGCACGAGCTTTGGCGGTACCGCACCCCGGAACGTGCGCGCGCAGGCAAAAAAATGGCTGCGCAAGCTGGAAAACAAGAAATCCTGACTTCGCCTTGTTTGCCTGTTTTGTTATGGTGCCTTCATACAAGGAGTGAGTGTTTTGAAGCATTACCGCCGCCCATTTTTTCGCTTTGTCCTGATTGGCGCGTTAGCCGCGTCGCTCGGGTTGGCGGGCTGTGGGCGCAAGGGACCACTCGATCCCCCACCCAGTGCGTCGCTGGCCGGCGAACAGTCGGTACCTGCCGCAAATCCCGGGGACGGCAGGCCGCCCACGGGCCCGGATGGCAAGCCGCTCGCGCCAGGCGGTGTGAACAAACGTATTCCTCTCGACGTTCTGCTCAACTGAGCGTGTCATGCACCACTTTGCTTATCGCGACGGCGTGCTGCACGCCGAGGCGGTGAACCTCGATATGCTCGCCGCTGCGGTCGGCACTCCATTCTATTGTTACTCGACCGCCACGCTTACGCGCCACTACCAGGTTTTCGCAGGCGCGTTTGCCGACGTGGACGCGCTCGTCTGCTATGCCATGAAGGCTAATTCCAATCAGGCGGTGGTGCGCACGCTCGCCAAGCTCGGTGCCGGTGCAGACGTAGTGTCCGGCGGTGAGCTCAGGCGCGCGCGCTTGGCCGGGATTTCACCCGACAAAATCATGTTCTCCGGAATCGGCAAGAGCGCGGCCGAACTCGCGCTCGCCGTCGATGAGGGCATTCTCTGCGTCAATATCGAATCCGAGCAGGAGCTTGAACTGTTGTCGTCCATCGCGGCCGCCAAGGGGCGCACTGCCAGTATTTCGGTACGCGTCAATCCCGATATCGATGCCAAGACCCATCACAAGATTGCGACCGGCAAGGCCGAAAACAAATTCGGCATTCCGATCAGCCGTGCGCGCGAAATCTATGCGCACGCCGCAAAGCTCAGAGGTCTGAAGGTTGCCGGTGTGGATATGCATATTGGTAGCCAGATCACGGAGCTCGATCCGTTTGGGAACGCGTTTGCACTCCTTGCCGAATTCGTTGGCACGTTGCGCGCGGATGGTCACACCATCTCGCATATCGATCTTGGCGGGGGTTTGGGGATTCCCTATCGCGACGACAACGAGCCGCCGCCGCACCCGGAGGCTTATGCTAAAGTCGTCAAGCGCGCGACCCGCGATCTCGATTGTCGCCTCATCTTCGAACCCGGTCGTCTACTCGTCGGCAATGCCGGTATTCTGCTCACACGAGTCCTGTTCGTGAAACATGGTGAGGCCAAGAATTTCGTCGTGGTCGACGCCGCCATGAACGATTTGGTCCGGCCCACGTTATATGACGCGTATCACGAGATATGGCCTGTGGCTCAACAGGCGGCCGCTCACCGCATTCGCGCCGATGTTGTGGGTCCCGTGTGTGAAAGTGGTGATTTTCTTGCAATTAACCGCGATATAGTTGAACCAGCGAGCGGCGCGCTGCTCGCCATTATGTCGGCGGGTGCGTATGGCGCTGTCCAGGCCGGCACCTACAATACACGGGCCTTGGTGCCAGAGGTGCTGGTCAAAGGCACCGAATGGGCGGTGATCCGTCCGCGCCTTGAAGTTGACCAATTAATTGCGCTCGATTGCATGCCATATTGGCTATGAGCGCATCAATACGCGCGTGGCCCGGGAGTCCGGCGCGTGATATCGTGACATGTAAAGGATTCTGCTGAGCTGGAGCGACGGAGCGGCCTTTGGATGATCTGAGCGACCAGTCCCGCGATCTGGAGCGTCCGACGAGACTTTTGCTCGCGCGGGTGCTCAGACGCGCGCGCGGCAGCATATTCTGGGAACGGCTGTGGCCGGCACTCGCTGCGCTGGCAACGGTTGCCGGATTATTTCTCGCCTTCTCCTGGGCCGGCCTATGGTTGGTGCTGCCCCCGCTCGCGCGCGCCGCCGGGCTGCTTGCATTTGGAATCGCTGCAATAGCGGCAGCGTGGCCGCTGTTGCTGCTGCGTCTGCCCAGCGTACATGACGGCTTGCGACGATTGGACCGTAGCACCGGCGAAACGCACCGTCCGGCAACAGCGGTTGCGGATCGTATAGCGACTAACAGCCAGGACCCGGTAGCGCAGGCCTTGTGGCGCACGCACGTCCAACGGGCGCTGGTGTCGGCCCGGAAATTCAGGGCCGGTTGGCCGGCGCCGCGGCTGTCGTTGCGTGATCCGATGGCGTTACGCGCGCTGACGCTCATTCTGGTAGCAGCAAGTTTTTTTGCCGCCAACGGCGAACGGTGGAAACGCGTCGCCGCCGCCTTCGACTGGCAAGGAGTCGTGCCGCCGGCGAATTTTCGTATCGATGCCTGGATAACACCGCCAGTCTACACCGGTCGGCCGCCGGTCATGTTGCCCGGTTTGCGGACGGGTGAAGCTCCGCAAACCACGGCGCCGGTAGCGGTTCCGACCGGCAGTCAGCTGGTCATCCGTGCCACGGGCAAGGTGCACTTTGACATCGTGCGCCACGGTGGGATTGAGGATGCCCCACCCGAAACGCGCGTGCCGCTGCCTCCCGGAACCGAGGAGCGCCGTTTGGTGATCAAGGGCGATGGTTCGGCTTCCGTTCATGGCGTCCTCGGCAGTGATCTCGTCTGGAATTTCACGGCAATCTCGGACCGCGCACCGACGATTGAACTCACCAAGGAGCCGGAGCGGCAGGCACGCGGTGCGCTGCGGCTCGACTACAAGATGGCGGACGACTACGGCGTGGTGGAGGCGAAGGCCACATTTGCGCTCAAGGACGAACAGTCGAACGAGAAGGCGCGCCATCCTCTTTTCGGCGCACCGGATTATGCGTTGACTTTGCCGCAAGCGCGCACTCGTTCGGGCGCAGCCCAGACCACTCACGATCTCACGGAACATCCGTGGGCCGGCGCGGAAGTTATATTGACACTTACGGCACGCGACGAGGCGGGCAACGAGGGGCGTAGCGAGCCCCACGAGCTCACTCTGCCGCAGCGCATTTTCGTGAAGCCCTTAGCGCGGGCGCTGATCGAGCAGCGGCGCAACCTGGCACTCGATGCCGAAACCAAGCCACAGGTGCTCGCTGCACTCGATGGATTATCGATTGCACCGGAGCGGTTCACGCCCGAATCCGGTGTCTATCTCGGCTTGCGCTCGATCTATTACAGCCTTGAAAATGCAAAATCCGATGATGCGCTGCGCAACGTAGTGGCGCGCCTCTGGGAGATGGCGGTTCAGCTTGAGGACGGCAATGTATCGCAGGCTGAGCAAGCATTGCGTCAAGCGCAGGAAGCATTGCGACAAGCACTCGAACGAGGCGCGAGCGACGAAGAAATCAAGAAACTGATGGAGCAGTTGCGCGCCGCCATGGACAAATTCCTTCAGGCGCTCGCCGAAGAGCTGCGCAAAAACCCGCAACAGCTTGCACGGCCGCTCGATCGCAACACTCGCATGCTCAGTCAGCAGGATCTCAAGAGCATGCTCGATCGCCTGGAAAATCTGGCGCGTTCCGGCAACAAGGACGCCGCGCGGCGTCTGCTCGAGGAATTGCAGTCAATGCTCGAGAATCTTCAAATGGCCCGCCCGGGCGCCGGCGGCGATGACGGCGACGACGACATGATGTCGGCGCTCGATGAATTAAGCGACATGATCCGCAAGCAGCAGCAGCTGCGCGACAAGACCTTCCGGCAAGGCCAGGACATGCGGCGCGACCGTCAACGCGGACAGCCGGGCCAGCAAGGTCAAAACCAGATGGGCGATCTACGCCAGGACCAGCAAGGTCTGCGGGACCGCCTGAACAAGCTGCTGGACGAGTTGCGCCAGCGCGGCCTCGGTCAGCAGCAAGGTCAGGGCAATGAAATGGACCAACTCGGCGAGGCGGGCGAGGCCATGGGACAGGCCGAAGGCCAACTCGGAGAGGGTGACGCTGACAGCGCAGTCGACAGCCAGGGCCGTGCTCTCGATGCCATGCGAAAGGGCGCGCAAGGGCTCGCGCAATCCATGCAGCAGCAGGGCATGGGCCCGGGCCCCAATGGACGACCCGGACGCGGCCAACCGCGCGCCCAGCAAGACACCGATCCACTGGGGCGACCGATGCGCGGCCGTGACTACGGCGACGACGTCACTGTAAAGGTGCCGGGCGAGATCGATGCGCAGCGGGCCCGCCGCATCCTGGAAGAGCTGCGCCGGCGTTTCGGCGAAAGTTTCCGCCCGCAACTCGAGCTCGACTATATCGAGCGGCTACTAAAGGATTTTTGACGCGCTGTTTCTGAGCCGACGAGCTTGCCGAGCTTGCACCACAGGCTGTCAACGCGCAGGACCCGGATCGTGAGCGCTGGCGCGTTCGTTGCCGGCATCGCAATCGCCCGCGAACAAGTAGCACGCCTTTGCCGGTGCTAGTGCCGCTGCACTAGCGCCTCACGCACCGCGCCCTTGATTTGCTCGACCGAGAACGGTTTAGCAATCACCTCGTGCACGAATGCGTCCAGCCTGTGTGCCCGTTCGCGCTGATCGGCAAAGCCGGTCATCAACATGATCGGAATTTCCGGATGGTCTCGACCCGTCGCCAGCGCGAGTGCGATACCGTCCATGCCGGGCATTTTCACATCGCTCAGCAGCAGGTCGAATTTACCATTGCATTGTTTGAGGGCGTCGAGGGCCGCCGCGCCATCGGCGGTTTCGGTAAGATCGTGGCCATCGCCACCGAGGGCGCGCACGACAAACTCCCGGACAACATCATCGTCTTCGGCAATCAGGATTTTCGCCATGGTTACTTTCCTGCCGCGACCACGTCCTGCGGATTGAAGAAGCGGACCATGACATCGGTCGCACTCGCAGGCGGCGAAACAAGGCGGCTGCGGAATTCCAGTTTTTCGCCTGGGCCAAGGATGCTGCGACTCGGCATGGAGGTCCACGTATAGATCTCCTGACCCATGGCATCTCTTGCAGCAAAGCGCAGGCGGGGGACTTCGGTCGGCTTGTTGGAAATGCTGAGGATGGTCCCTTCGATCACAAGCGCGGACAGACTTTCCTGCGTTTCTTTCGAGATTCGCATGTTGTCAAACTTCAAATTGCGCAGATTGACCGGCAATCCGATCGCCGAGAACAACGACGCGGTCTGCGGCAAAAACCGCACGACTTCACTGCGCGCGCCAATCAATGCGACGTTGAAGGCGAACAACACAAGGATGAGCGCGGTCCAGCGCGACGAGCGGCGGGCCTCCTTGCGCCGCACCTGCAGTCGCTTTCGCCGCGCAGCGAAGTTTTCGATTTCGTCGGAGTCCGATCCGTTGTCGGGGGGTACCGGCGGATCGACCGGCGGCACCAGCGATGGCGCATCGGCAATCACGGCCGGCTCCCCGGCTTCCGCCGGCAGGGCGGCGGGTTCCGCCGTGTCGGCGCCCTGCGGCGGCGGGTCGGGCTCGCCGGCTACGGCCAGCATTTCATCGGGTGGAAGTACCCCCGTGAACGCCTCCGTTTCGGCTTCTGCCGCGACAGGTTCAGGTGTCGAACCGCCGGCAAACCACGTTGTCTTGCAGCGCGCGCAGCGGACGGTACGGCCGGCCTCGCCCAGCGAGGCCGGGTCAATCGTGTAAGACGTGGAGCAGCTCGGACAGGCGATCAGCATGGCAGCGGCATTTTTGGATTCCCAAACTAGCAGCCGTCCGTTAATGGATCGGAAACCATGGCAAGGCCTGCGGCACAGGGCTAACTGGACCTTGCCCGCTCGCGGCGCTATGGCGGGAGCGTGGTAATCCTGTAAAAGCGCTGTTCCGGACAGCCGCGCGAACCAGGATAGGGCATTCCGGTATACCCTCAGGGCCTCAGCCGGACTTGTGATTCGACCGGCTCTAACGTTGGCGGAGAGGGGTGGGTGGTTCGATTCGAGAATGTGGGCTTACGCTATGGACTTGGACCGGAGGTCCTACGCGACCTCACGTTCCGCATCGAGCCGCATTCCTTCCAGTTTCTGACCGGCCCGTCCGGCGCGGGCAAGACGTCGCTGCTGCGACTCTTGTTCCTGTCACTGAGGCCGACGCGCGGGTTGATCACACAATTCGGCCATGACGTCGCAACATTGTCGCGCGATGCGGTCGCTACATTGCGCCGGCGCATCGGCATCGTTTTCCAGGATTTCCGCCTGCTCGACCACATGACGACTTATGAAAACGTCGCACTCCCGTTGCGCGTGATCGGTCGCCCTGAAAGCAGCTACCGCGATGAAGTCGTCGAACTGCTTAATTGGGTGGGCTTAGGCGAACGGATGTGGGCGCTGCCGCCGGTACTCTCGGGCGGCGAAAAGCAGCGCGCCGCCATAGCACGGGCAGTCATTGCGCGGCCGCAGCTGCTGCTTGCGGATGAGCCCACCGGGAATGTCGATCCGAGTCTTGCGCAAAGGCTGCTGCGCTTGTTCATAGAGCTCAACAAGTCCGGGACATCCGTGGTGATCGCGACCCATGATATTGGATTGATGGACCAGTATGATGCACGGCGGCTCGTACTGCACGATGGCCGGCTGCACATCTACGACTGAGGTCACGATGACGGACTATAGAACAGCCGAAGTTGGAGCAGCTCTGCGCGGGCCAGCGGAGTCGCTGCCGCACTTTGAAACGCCGCTGGTGCCACGCAATTCAATTTCCGGGCGCGCACTCGTCGCTGTTGTCGCCATTATGACTTTCCTGGCGTCACTCACCACCGGCGCTGTCATGCTGGTGAACAACGCGGCCGGCGAGTGGCAATCGGATATTTCGCGCGAAGTGACTATCCAGGTCGCGCCAGCACCCGGCCGCGATGTCGACGCCGCCGTTGAAAAGGCTGCTTCAGTTGCGCGCGCCTTTGCCGGCATAAGCGAGGTTCGGCCTTATTCCAGGGACGAGTCCGCCAAGCTGCTCGAGCCCTGGCTTGGAAACGGCCTGTCCCTGAGTGAACTGCCGGTGCCGCGGCTGATTGTGGTCAAGGTCGGGGTGAACGCGGCGCCAGACCTCGTTCAGCTCAGGCGCATGCTCGTCGATCAGGTACCGGGCGCCATGCTTGACGACCATCGCGGGTGGATCGATCGTATGCGCGCTATGGCTGGCACGGCCGTTGCGGGGGGCGTGTGCATCCTGATTCTGATGTTTGCCGCAACCGTATTGTCCGTCACCTTTGCTACCCGCGGTGCCATGGCAACCAACAAGTCGGTGATCGAAGTGCTGCATTTTGTGGGCGCGAAAAACGGATTCATAGCAAGAAATTTTCAGCATCATTTCCTGCTGTTGGGTCTGCAGGGAGGGGTCATCGGCGGCGGCGCAGCGATCGTGCTGTTCGCGCTTGCAGGGGTGATCAGCCGTTGGTTCGCGGGCACGGCGGGCGCGGACGAGACATCCGCTCTGTTTGGATCGTTTTCGATCGGCCTGGCCGGCTACATCGCCATTGCGGTCCAGGTCGCGCTGATCGCGGCGGTGACTGCCTTGACTTCCAGACACACGGTCAACCGCACGCTTGAAATGATCGACTGACATGTTTGCTGGAATTGCCCGGTGGATCGGTTTTCTGACCATGGCCGCCAGTGTCACCGGGCTGCTCCTGCTCTCGTGTGGGTTTGGCTGGTTCGTTTCGAATATCGCGGGTGACGAGGTTACGCTTGACGGTAAAGCCGATGGGATCGTCGTTCTTACGGGTGCGGCAGCGCGCATTCCGGATGCGATCGAGTTGTTGGCGACCGAGCGCGGCAAACGGCTGCTGATCACCGGCGTTTATCGTGCCACCAGCGCACGGGAAATCGCGCGCCTCACGCCGCTGTATTCGAAATACTTCACCTGTTGCATCGATCTTGACCGGTCGGCGCTTAACACCTTTGGCAACGCCCTCGAAACAAAACGCTGGGCGCGCCAGCACAACTTCAATTCACTGGTCGTGGTAACATCGAACTGGCACATGCAGCGTGCCATGGCCGAGCTCGGCCATCAGCTTCCTGACGTTACCCTGATTGCCTATCCGGTGATGTCGGAAAAGGTTAAGTCGGAACCATGGTGGTCTAATTTGGATACAGCGCGCCTGCTGTGGGCGGAATATCTGAAGTATCTGTTCGCACTCGTCCGTATGCGTATTGACACCGATAGCGCCGTATGAAGGAGCGCCCGCCGTGGTCATTCTTCTTCGCTCGGTCGCCTTTAATGCACTGTTCTACCTGAATACCTTCATCTATTTGATGGCGGCGCTGCCGACCTTCTTTATGCCGTACCGCGCCATCATCGCCCTCGCTAAGTCATGGGGACGTGCCAATCTGGTCTTGCTGCGCGTGGTTGCGGGCATCAAATATGAAATTCGTGGCCGCGAGAAAATCCCAAAAGGGCCGATCATTGTCGCCGCGAAGCACCAGTCGGCCTGGGAAACCTTCGCGCTCTTGCCGCTGCTCGAGAACCCGGTGTTCATCCTCAAGCACGAATTACAGTGGATACCGATCTTCGGCTGGCTCACCATCAAGGGACGCATGGTTCCGGTGCATCGTGGCGGCGGATCACAAGCTCTCGCTGCCATGATCGAACGCGCCCGCATCGAACTTGCCGACAATCGCCAACTCATCATTTTCCCGGAAGGAACACGACGGCCGGCCGGGGCCAAGCCTCGCTACAAAATCGGGGTTATCCATCTTTATGCGGCGGAGGGAGTACCTTGTGTGCCAATTGCGCTTAATTCCGGCTTGTTCTGGCCGCGCAGGTCGTTGCTCCGATTCCCGGGCACAGTGGTGGCCGAGATTCTGGATCCGATCCCGCCGGGGCTCGCCAAGGAAGAGTTTTTTCAGCGGCTGCAAAACGATATCGAAACGGCGACGGCACGCCTGGTCGCAGAGGGGCGAGCGACATTGAAGCATTAACGGCTTGTTTCGGTGGCCGATTGGTGGCTGCCTTTGAGCTGTTCGGCCAGCTTATTCAATTGAACGTCCCGAATTCCAAGTCTTTGCAATTCTTTCACTGCTGCGAGCACGTAATCGCGGCAGGCACCCGAACGGCCATGACCCTGCCGGGCGTAGTGCAGCTGTTCGGTCAAGTTCAATCGTCCGGCATACTGCCGGTGTCCTCGATCGACAACGTAGCAAAGTGCGTGCACGCTTTTTTGCGGATCGTCATCGAGCCAAACTCTTCGCCAGGTTTCGCGGTACACAAGCGTGACCTGTTCGCGTGCGCGCAAGTACTCAATTGTTTTGAATCGCTTCCCGCGCGATATCCGATAGGCGATGCCGCGGCAATTGCCGCCACGATCAAGGCCGAATACCAGGCCTGGTTTCTCCGGAGTACCACGGTGCACGAAAGAATAAACGCAAAGCGCTCGGTGCGCGCCAAGCAGGCGCGCGTTGCGGCGATCGAGATAGTCGAAACCCGGTCGCCACATCAGCGAGCCGTAGGCGAAGACCCAGAGCTCCTCCTTGCTTTGATCGGGACGTGTGTTCATCGTGATGGGGGGAAACCGCGGCGGTAAGGCGGGCCGGCGAATGGCGTTCGCCTAACAGGCGGCCGAGCCTCGTGCAACCCATCGCGGCGTAGAAACGCCGCATTCGGCAGGTTTTGAATTCGCATGAACGGCAATTCGGCCACTTTGCAATCGCGCCGCCGGGCAGGGCTTCGATATACGATTCTGCTTTTTTCAGTGCTGGCGCTGATTGCCGGATGGACCGCCTTTTGGAAATTTGCCGCTGGCAAGGCGGAGGTGGCGATCGATGGCTGGCGCGAGCGCGAGGCGAAGGCGGGGCGCATTTATAGTTGTGGATCGGAGTCCGTTGCCGGCTACCCCTTTCGCATCGAGGTCAATTGCGACCGGCCTTCGGCCTTGTTCCACAGCAGCCAACCGCCGATTGAAGTCAAGACCGACGGTCTGATGGTAGCGGCCCAAGTCTACCAGCCTGGGCTGCTGATTAGCGAATTCCATGGGCCACTGACTGCGGGCGAGCCGGGAAAGCCACCGGATATCGCCGCCGACTGGAAGCTGGCGCAATCGAGCGTGCGCGGTACGCCAACAGCTCCGGAACGTGTGTCGCTCGTTGTTGATCAACCGTCGGTCGAACGCACAGAAGGTGCGGCGCGGCAAAGCTTGTTGCGTGCCAAGCGCATCGAAATTCACGGGCGGATAGCCGAGGGTTCTGCTGCTGACAAACCGGCGATCGAGATCGCGCTGCTACTCAATCATGCGACCGCGCCGACGTTGCACCAGGCGACGGCTCTACCAATCGACGCCGATGTTACGGCTGTGCTTCGTGGCCTGAATGATTTTTCGCCCAAACCATGGCCCGCGCGCTTCCGCGAAATGCAGGCAGCAGATGGCCGCATCGACATTACAAAAGCGCGGGTGCAGCAAGGCGATATCCGTGCGACCGGTAGCGGCACGTTGTGGATCAATGCCAACGGTCGGCTTGAGGGCGAACTGCGGGTTATCGTGACCGAACTCGATCAGCTTCTGGCCGCACTCGGCGTGCAACAGAGAGTGCAAGCCTCGCCAAGCATGGACAGGCTCGCCGGCGCACTTGATCGGCTGGCGCCAGGGCTGGGTGATGTGGCGCGGCAGCAGGCGGGCGCCAACATTTCATTTGGGA
>Ga0126383_10003100_pt1 | contig 10941 bp, 6 predicted proteins | sample PanSoiMetPlot_35_FD_96882 | JGI IMG/M metagenome (GOLD analysis project Ga0126383, IMG submission 96882) | Tropical forest soil microbial communities from Panama - MetaG Plot_35 | ecosystem: Environmental > Terrestrial > Soil > Tropical forest > Bulk soil | place: Panama | collected 2016-02-17
CGGAAGACGTGAAGATTTGACCGGCCGGCGCAATCGTGTAGGCGCAATCGCCTTTGAAGGGGCCAGTGAAAAGATCGGGACAGCCCGGCTTGCTGATCGTCACCGGGCCGGTCACTACGGCTGCAGGCACGGTCGCAGTAATCTGTGTGTCGCTGACCACGTTGAAGGCCGCCGCCAGGTTGTTCGCAAAGCGCACACCCGTTACACCAGTGAAATTCGACCCGTTGATCATCACGGTGGCGCCGGGCCCCGCGCCCGCGGGGCTGAAGCTCGAAAACGCGGGACACACGTTGGTCAACTGGCAACACAAGCCACCGATGTTGAGTGTGTAGTTGCATCCTGAGCTCATCCCGGGATTCACTTCGTTCACAACGATGGTGAAGGTCGAACCGCTCGGAACGTTGAAAGAAAAAGTCGCGGATCCGCCGGCGGGCGGGCTGCCGCCGGAGTCCGCCAGATAGTTCGCGCACAGGTTGTCCGGGTTGAAGCTGCCCGCGTAGGCCGCCGCGAAGAGCTGACTATTGCCGCCACAGGCCGTGTTGAGCGCGACGGTGACACAGGCCGAAGCGCTCACAGGGCAGGAGGTGAACGTGTAGGCGTCGTAGCGGCGCGGCGCCGGCGAATTCGGCAGCTGGCCGGGACAGGTCTTGCTGACGCCGCAAGAGCTGAAATCGCCAGTGCGGTTGAGCCGCCCGGTTTGCAAGCCCGACGCGACGGTGAATCCGGGGCCGGGCGCGGGAGGCGTCGCGTCGAGCGTCGAGGTGATGACGGTCGCAGGCGGCCCGGTTTCGACGCTGAAAGAGAGAACGCGCGGGCTTCCGCCGCCGGCGAAGGTGATCGTCAACGCGAAATCCACGCGGAGCGGGCAGCCCGCATTCGGGGCGAGAGCGAAAGTGAAGGGCGTCGCGTTAGCCGCCATACCGGCGGGCGCGGGCAGGTCGCCGTAAGCGGACGACCCCTGCGTCACGGTGACGCCTGGCGTCGTAGTGGTCAAAGTCGCGTTGACGTTCGTCGCGTCCACGACTCCCGAGTTGAGCAGCTTCACGGCCAGCGCGCCGCTTTCGCCCGGTTCGATCAGCTTGTTGCCGTTGCCTAAGATCTCTGCGGCGGCGAACGGGCCGAGCTCCAGGTTGGGCGAAGGTGTGGCGCCGATTGATTGCAGCGCTTCAAAAGCCCTGACGATGCCCGCGCCCGCGTCGCGATCTACGCCGGCGGTCTCGATGTCAATCGCCGTGCCAGTGAGCGCAGCGCGAATCTGCATCTGTGTCGCCGCCTGGTTGGCCGATTTGAGCAGCGCGGCGATGGCCGCCGCGTGCGGCGCCGCGGCCGAGGTCCCGAAAAACCGCGTCGGGAATCCGCCGACGCCGGTCACCATTACGCCGTCCGCCGCCGTGATGTCCGGCTTCTGGCGCAACAGGCCGCCCGTCGAAGAGAAGTCGCCGGGCGTAATCGCCGCGCCCGCCGGGTCGAAAAAGATGCGGCGCGGCCCGTCGGAACTGAAGAGTTCGACTTTGTTGTTTGCGTTGAACGGGCTCGGGAATGGCCCGGTGGGATTGGGCGCGGCGCCGAAGGGCGTGGCCGCCGGCGTCGCGGCGACGCTATAGGCGTTGGCCGCCGCGCTGTGGCCGCGCGTCGCCCCCGGGGTGTTGACGCTCAAACGCCCGCCGTTGCTCGAAAGGTGCAGAAAGCGATTGGCGGCGCCGTCTTTTTTGAGAATGACAATGTGGTTATTGACGGCGATGCCGCTCGTGATCTGCTCGAACGGGTCTTGTGAGCCGTTCTGCACGTTGGTCGATGACGCTACCACCGCCGAAAGCGCGCTGTCGAGGACGAAGAGGTCGTAATCATTGTTCGATCCGCCGAGCGGGTCGGACCAGAAGAGATTGATCTGTCCTCCGATGGCCGTGATGCGTGTGCTCGGCGCCCCGCTGAAATCGTTCAACGTTCCGCCGGGAATAATCGGGAGCGTCCCGCCATCGGTGAAATTGCCTTCCCAGGCGCCGGAGGTGTTATCGTTCTTGTTGCCGGAATTGCCGGCGGAGGAGAAATAAAGCGCGCCTGACGCGACCACGTCGTTGACGGCTTGCGCGATCAGGCCGCCGTTGGTCGTGGACATCACGCCGCTCGTCTGGCCATCGTGAAACGGCGTTTCGACGAAGTACATCACGTCGTCCACGATGATGTCGCATCCGGCGGCCCGCAGGTCGCGGATGTTTTTGGCGAGGCTGGCTACTCCGCCTAACGCCGAGGCGAAGTAGAGCTGCGCGCCCGGCGCAAGGTCATAAATGATCTCCATCATCGCCGTGCCTTCGTCGCCAAAACCATTCTGGCCCGGCAGGACAATGACGCCCTGTGGCAAGTCGCCCAGCGCCTGACTCGTCGCCAGATTGGCCACGCCGTCCGAGATCACGCCGATGCGCACGCCAGCGCCGTTAGTCCCGAACGTCGCGCGCGCGGCGTCTGCCCGATGTGTCTTGTCGCCTTCGGAGGTTTTGCTGCCGGTTTGAACGTCACGCGTATCGCCAGGCGCGATCGACGCCAGCGCCTCCCTCAGAAAACCGCGAACGCGCGTCGCGCGGCTCCAAATTCCTATTGGTGTGGCCGCGGTCTCTTCAGGCGCGAGGCGCCGAAGAAAGTCGGCCTCCTGTTTCGGCTGGATGAAACGCACCGCGGGGAGCGACGCGATGGCTTCGAGTTGGTCGAGCTGAACCGTCGCGCGGACGCTGTGGTATTGCGGGTATGCGCTGATGATCTCGGCGCCGCGCGCCGCCAAATCTTCGATCAGCGTCAGGTTGGAGACGGCGGTGATGTCCACGACCACACGGCCGTCTCCGTCGGCCTCCACCTTGGTCTGCAACGATCGCACGCCGGGAGCGATCTCCTGGCCGCGCCGCATCCTGCCTGCGTAAAGCAACTGCGAATCTATCTTCTGCTGCGCCGGAGTGCGCGACTGCTTCTCGTCCAGCAGCGATCGTATCTGGCGCGCGGCCTCATCGTTGAGCCGAGGCGTTTCGCCTCTGGTCTGCGCGGCTGCCGGAGTCTCGCGGCGCGACCAGACGGCCACGACGCAGCCGCTCACAATCAGAAGCAAACCCAACATCAACACCGCCCGTCGTAGGGGCGGTTTCGGCCCTCTATTCCGCAGTTCGGCTGAGATCGCAGCGATAAAAACGCTCCGCATGATTTTGGAAAAATGACGTGAAGATCGGCTGTTTCGCTGGGTATACATCGGGTTCCTCCATCAAATTGTGTGATTCGGAAGTTGATCGCCGCCTCCGCCCGGAGACGATTGCTCGAACTACTTGTCTGATTTTTTCAACTTGAATTCTGACCGGGTAACGCAGGAGCTATGATGACCGGCTGGCTAATACGCGCGGCCATCAATTTGCGGTGGCGGGGTTGTCGAATCCGACGCCGCTTGTGATCGCCCCGCCGCCGCTAACATTGAACGACACGTGGGCGCCGTTTTGCAATTATTTTTGCGGCTACTCAGCGAGGTCAAGAGAGATTGCGGAACAAACGGAAAATAATCCGCGTTTGAAAATTCACCCTTGTAAACTCTTCTTTAAAGCCGCTCGAAGCCCTCTTTTGACAAGCCACAACCCACCGCTTACACTCACGATTTGATCACTAATTTCACAACAGGAGTTCAAAATTGTCCCGGTCGGCTTTGTCTACGACCTCACGTCCATTGATCGGCATCACTACGCGGCTCGGCGCGGAAGACACTTTTTGCCTGCGCCGTTATTACGCCGAAGCCGTGGAAGGCGCGGGCGGCGCGCCCGTCTATATTCCCCTGATTCCGGATCGTAAATATCTTTCCGCGCTCTGCGAGCGACTCGACGGCCTGATGCTGTCGGGCAGCAACAGCGACCTTGACCCGGTCTATTACGGCGAGGAGCCGCACCAGAAGTTGGGAGCAGTGCTGCCGGAACGCGACGAGACCGATCTGATTCTGCTCGAAGTGGCCGAAGGGCGCGCGATGCCAGTGCTGGGCATCTGTTTCGGGATGCAGTCACTCAACGTCGCGCGCGGCGGCTCGCTGATTCAGGACCTGGCGTCACACGCGCCGGAGGCCATCAAGCACGAACAGGGACAAACCATTAACCGTCCCTCGCACCACATCAGGATCGAAGCCGGTTCGCTGCTCGCCGAACTCGCCAGCGGCGGCGGCGCGCGCGTCAACAGCTCTCATCATCAGGCTGTCAACAAGGTCGGGCGCGACCTGCGCGTAATCGCGCGCGCGCCGGACGGCGTGATCGAAGCGATCATTGACACGCGCCCGGATCGGTTCGCGCTCGGCGTGCAATGGCACCCTGAAATCGGATGGGAGAAAGATAAGTTTTCGCAGGCCATCTTCAAACAATTTATAGAAATCACCCGTCGAAATGGATAGAAAGAACAAGCTGACCATCGCCCTGTTATCGACAGCGCATTGCGTGCTGGATTCGTATTCGAGTTTTTTGTTTCAACTGTTGCCATTGATGGCCACGAAACTGCGCCTGACGCCGGCGCAGGCGGGCTTGGTTCCGCCGATGCTGACCATAGCTTCGTCGCTGATGCAGCCGGTTTACGGAGTGATTTCGGATCGTTATTTGAAACGTTCGATGGTGGTCTTCGGGCCTCTGATCGCGGCGATCTTTCTATCTTGCCTGGGAACGGCCCAAAGCCTGCCGGGGTTGATGACGCTGGTGGTTCTGGGCGGCGTCGGCGTGGGGATGTTTCATCCGCAGGGGGCGGCTCTGGTTTCGCGCGCGGCGTCGTCCGACGGATTGGGCAGGCGGCAGGGGATGATGATGTCGGTCTTTTCGTCGTCGGGGACGGTCGGTTACGCGCTGGGGCCGTTGTTGGTGGCGATGACAGTGAACCGGTTCGGGCTTGATAATAGTTGGTACACCGCGGTCTGGGGGGTGGCGTTCTGGGTGATCCTCTTTCGCTATTGCCCGCCACTCGAACAGAGGGGCGGAGTGGAAGGCGCGCCCGCGTTGACTGACGCGTTGCGCGCGGCCTGGGTCCCATTGACGTTGCTCTATTTCGCCGTCGTGCTGCGTTCGGCGGTGGCGGTCAGCGTGCAGACTTACTGGCCGTTCGCCTTGAAAAGTTTCGGGATGACCGAGATGGAGTATGGCTCGGTGCTGGCCGGATTTCTCTTCTTCGGCGGGGTGGGCGGATTTTTCGGAGGCTTTTTGGCGGACCGGCTGGGCGCGAGGCGCGTCTCGATGGTGGCGATGCTGATCGCCACGCCTCTGCTGCTGGGAGCGTTCTCGACGCGTGGGACGTTGAGCAACTTTTTTCTGATGGCCGGCGGAACGCTCCTGAACCTGCCGATCCCGATCAGCGTGGTAATGGCTCAACGACTGGTTCCCGGCGGCGCGAGCACGGTCTCCGCGCTGATGATGGGATTCGCCTGGGGCGCGGGGGCGTTGATGACTCCGATTGTCGGCGCAATGAGCGAGAAGTTCTCCTTCACTCGCGCGTTGATGATCGCGGCGGTAGTTCCGCTCGTTTCCGCCGCGCTGATGTGGCTCTATCCGAAAGACGAAAGGGCGGCGGTCGTGCGAGCGCAAGAGGCGTTGGCGGTCGCCGATTGAACCGGACCGCGCCAATTTGAGATTTGAGACTGAGATTTAGTTATGGGACTTTTCTGGAGACGTAAGAAAGACGATTTTATTTCGCTGGGATTGAGCGCGCCGGATGAGACATTAGAACAGGCGCGGGTTGAAGAATCCGCGCAGGTGGAGCAGATTGCGCAATGGAAGGCCGAGACCGCTCCGGTTATCGCCGAGCCTGAGGTGGTTGAACCGGTTGCGGTGGGGCCTGAGACGGTTAAACCTGTTGAGATTTCCGTCGAACAATGGGCCGCCGAAGCGGCAAAACTTTTTGAGACTCCAAGTCCGACGTTACAAGGTTCGCAGTCCACCGCCGCTAAGCCGGCTGTTGAAGAGAAAGTTGTGGAGTGGGTCGAGGCGCCAATAGTCGAGGAAGAGAGCTTCTTCTCGCGGTTCCGCAAAGCCGTTTCGGCCACGCGCGAGAACATCGCATCAAGGATTGAAGACGCCGTCAAAGGCAGGAAGCAGATTGACGAGACGACGCTGGGAGAGCTTGAAGAGGCTTTGATCGGCGCCGACATAGGCGTGCAGACGACGCTCGAAATCATTGAAGACGTGCGCCGTCAGGTCAACCGGCAGGCTTTGAAAGACGTTGACGAGCTGAAGCGGGTAATCAAAGAGCATCTGCGGGGGATTCTGGAGCGGGCCGAAGCGGCGCGCGGCGTGGCTTCGGAGGCCGCCGTGGGCGAAGACGCGCGACCATATGTGATGATGGTCGTCGGCGTCAACGGCACGGGCAAGACTACCACCATCGGCAAACTGGCGCAGCGCATCAAGACCGATGGTTATGAGGTGCTGATCTGCGCGGCGGACACTTTCCGCGCCGCGGCTTCCGATCAATTGGCGATCTGGGCCGAGCGCGCGGGCGTGCCCTTGATCCAGCAGAAGCAGGGAACTGATCCCGCCGCCGTTCTTTTCGATTCGTTGAAGGCGGCGAAAGCTCGCAACGCCGATGTGCTGATCGTTGACACCGCGGGACGCCTTCATAACAAAGCGAATTTGATGGCGGAGCTTGAAAAGATGAAGCGAGTCGCGGGACGCGAGATACAGGGCGCGCCACACGAGACGCTGCTGGTCGTTGACGCGGTGACGGGACAGAACGGATTGAGCCAGGCGCGTGAATTCATGAAAGCCGCGAACGTGACCGGTCTGGTTTTGACGAAACTCGACGGCACCGCGAAAGGCGGCATCGCCGTGGCGATCGCCAAAGAGCTGAACCTGCCGATTCGATATTGCGGCATCGGCGAAAAGGCGGACGATCTGGTCGTCTTCGATCCGAAGACTTATGTCGACGGCTTGTTCGAGTGACCTACGGAAAAATGGCGGACGGAAAAATGGCGGACGGAAAAATGGCGGACGGAAAAATGGCGGACAGAAAAATAGGATCTCTTATTTTTCTGTCCGCCATTTTTCCGTCCGCCATTTTTCCGTCCGGTCGACTTATACTGAAATGACGAAAAACTCTCAAACGAATCAGGCTTCTTTCTGGAAATCCGACGCCGCCCTGATCATGCTTGCGCTGACCTGGGGAACGTCGCATGTCATCACAAAAGACATTCTCACTGGGACTTCGCCACATTCGCCGGCTTTTTACACGAGCGCGCGTTTCGGAATCGCGTCGCTCTGCTTCGGACTGCTGTTCGCAAAGCACTTGCGGCGGAGCGGTAGGAAAGAGATTGTGAAAGGCGCGTGGCTCGGATTGTTCAGCTTCGCGGGAATAGGCTTTTACACCTCCGGGATGGTCTTTACTCAAGCGTCCAAAGCGGGCTTTATTTCAGGGCTCTTTCTGGTCTTCACGCCGTTGCTCGGCTATCTATTGTTCCGTTCGCGCCCGACGCGCGATCATCTGACCGGGCTTGCGATTGCGGTCGGGGGGTTCGCATTGCTCAGTTACCCGCAAACCGGCGAGCCGTTCAACTGGGGAGACATTTTGATCTTGTTCGCCGCCATGGCCTGGGCCGCGCAAATTGCCGCGACGAGCGCATTCGCCAGCGAGTCCGATGTGAAGACGTTGGCGGCCGTGCAGGTCATGGTCGTGGCCGCGCTCTCGCTCTCGGCATATTTCATTCTGAACTGGATGGCAGGCTCGGCCGCCGACCCGAAATCTCTCCCGGCGCTGGTTGTGATGGAGGCGGGATCGAATCCCGTCAACTGGCGCTTCGCCATACAGGTGACTTACATGGCCGTGATGGTGACGTTCGTCACCGCTCTGCTGCAGACCTGGGCGCAGAGCAGAGTCTCTTCGACGCACGCGGCGATCCTTTACGCGCTCGATCCGGTCATAGCCGCAGTCTTCGGGTATCTGGTTCTGAGCGAGACTCTGGGCTGGCGGCGGGGCATAGGCGCGGCGTTGATCCTCACCGGAGTGATGGTCTCGCGATTGAGATTGGCGACCCGGTTGACCAAGAAAGAGGCCATCGAATTGAGGAGTGAGGTTCAACCGGCGAAGGCGGATTTGTAGTCGCTTTGATATGACATATGAGATATGAGATATCTCATATGTCATATCTCATGTGTCAATTCGCCCTATCAGCCCCATCAACGAATCCAATCCCCCCAATGATTGAAGGCTTATGCGAGCCAAACGCAGCCTCGGGCAGAACTTCCTCGTCGGTTCGCATTACCCTCGCCGCATTGTTGATTCCGTGGCTCCGAGGACTGGTGAGACGATCGTCGAAATCGGGCCGGGGCATGGCGCATTGACCGGATTGCTCCTCGAAAGCGGCGCTCGCGTCATCGCCGTCGAACTCGATCCCGAGTTGATTTCGCCTCTATCGCGGATGTTTTCGGGACGCGATAATTTCCGGCTGATCGAGGCTGACGCGCTGAAGGTCGATTACTGCGAGCTGATCGCTCCTGACGCCACGGCGCGAGTGGTTGCGAATCTGCCTTATTACATTTCGACTCCGATCCTGCGACATCTGATCGAATATCGACGCTGCCTCGGCGAGATGACACTGATGTTGCAGCGCGAGGTGGTCGAGCGGATTACGGCCAATCCCGGAGGCAAGGAGTACGGTTTTCTATCCGTCCTCGCCCAGTTTTACTGCCAGGTCGAAAAGCTGTTTGACGTTCCGCCTGGGGCGTTTCGCCCAGCCCCCAAAGTCTATTCGAGCGCGCTCCGGCTGCGCCCGCGCCCGCGCCCGGCCGCGCCTGTCAATGACGAAGCTTTGATGATCGAACTGACGAAAGCGCTTTTCGCGCAACGCAGGAAGACAATTCTCAACAACCTGCGCGCCGGTTGGAATAAACTGGGGCTCCCCGGTCAATCCGCGATCGCCGATTTGTTGTCTTCCTGTAACCTGGACCCGAAACGGCGAGCCGAAGACCTGTCCATAGAAGAGATCGCGCGTTTGGCCGACGCGATAACAGCGCCGCGCGCGTAAGCAAGCTGCGGACGCGGAGGAGGCCGCTTGCTGACGCGCGCGGTACTGTTATACTAAGGCCGTTAATTAGAAAACGGAAACGACCAATGAACATGGGCAAACTACAAATCACACCTCTGGGCGGCCTCGGACAGTTCGGAATGAATATCACCGCCTTCAGATACGACGGTCAGATGATCATCGTTGATTGCGGAATGATGTTTCCCGACGAGGACCTGCTGGGCGCCGACATCGCGATTCCCGACCTCACCTACATTGAAGATCATCGTGACGAGCTGATCGGCATAGTCTTGACGCATGCGCACGAAGACCACGTCGGCGCGCTGCCTTTCGTCCTGCAATCGGTAGACGTTCCGATCTACGCGACTCAGTTCACGTTCGCGCTGGTCGAAAGCAAGTTGCAGGAATTCGGTCAGCTCGACAAAGTCGAGTTGCGCACGATCAAACAGCGACAGAAATTCACGATCGGGCCCTTCGAGATCGAATTCATTCACGTTTCGCATTCGCTGATCGAGTGCGTCGCGCTGGCGATCGGCACGCCGGTGGGCGTCGTCGTGCACACCGGCGATTTTAAAGTTGACGAAACTCCCGTGATCGGCGCGCCGATAGACCTGAAGAGCTTGACCGATTACGGCGACCAGGGCGTTCTGGCGTTGCTCGCCGATTCGACCAACGTCGAGCGCGAAGGTCGCACCGGGTCGGAGAAGGCCGTCATCCCGGCCTTCGAGAAGATATTCGACGAGGCTTCGGGGCGCGTCATCGTTTCATGCTTCGCCACCAGCATTCACCGCTTGCAGATAGTCTTCGACCTGGCCGCCGAGCGAGGGCGGGCGGTGGCTCTGCTGGGTCGCGCGATGCTGCGCAATGTCGAGACAGCGATGCGTTACGGATACCTGGACGTGGAAGAGGGGCAGCTCATCAGCCCCGCGCAGGCGAAGAGGATGGCGCCGAACGACGTCTGCCTGCTGGTTACCGGGAGCCAGGGAGAGCCGATGTCGGCGCTCGCCAGAATGGCTGTTGATTCGCACAAGGACGCCAGCGTCCTGCGAGGTGACACGGTCATGATCTCCGCGCGGCAGATCCCGGGGAATGAAAGAAATATCTCGCGGATGATGAACCACCTCTTCAAGAAGGACGCCTACGTGATTGATTCGAGCATTGCGCGGATTCACGTGTCAGGGCACGGGCGCGAAGGCGACCTGAAGATTATGTACGACGCCGTGCGGCCCAAATTCTTGATCCCGATCCATGGCGAGACCCGCCAGCTTTACCGCCACGCCGAAGCCGCGCGCAAATGGGGCGTGTCTCGCGATCGCATTGTGCTGGCCGAAAGCGGCGACACTATCGAGCTTGATGAAAACAGCGCGCAGGTCGTGGACAAGGTGCCCGTGGGACGCACCCTGATTGACGATTCGGGTACGGGCCGGATAGATGAGCTGGTGCTGCGCGATCGGAAGCATCTGGCTTATGACGGAATCGTGCTGCCCATCGTCGCGATCAATAAAGCCTCCGGTGAACTGGAATCCGCCCCCGAAGTCATTCAGCGCGGCCTGGCGCTCGCCGACGAAGGGACCGAGTTCTTAAACAAAGCCAGAGTCATCATCGGCGAAACCGTCTCCCACGCCAGCCATGAGGAGCGCGTGGATTGGGCCGTGATCAAAGAAAAAATAAGGCTCGACCTCAAACGGTATATCCAGAGAGAGACCGGACGCAGACCGATGATCATCCCGGTCGTCCTGGAGGTGTAATCGCTGAGGTTGACTAAAGAGTGTTACGGAACAGACGGAACTGCTTTGATCATTGTTTCGGCCACCAGACAAAAAAATGTGAGACAGAAAAATGAAGAAGACCAGACCCATTCTTCATTTTTCTGTCTCACATTTTTCTGTCTGGTCGGTCTCGATAGCCGAAACGACGACCGAAGCCGACGGAACAAACTGAAAGTC
>Ga0126383_10003102_pt1 | contig 10936 bp, 10 predicted proteins | sample PanSoiMetPlot_35_FD_96882 | JGI IMG/M metagenome (GOLD analysis project Ga0126383, IMG submission 96882) | Tropical forest soil microbial communities from Panama - MetaG Plot_35 | ecosystem: Environmental > Terrestrial > Soil > Tropical forest > Bulk soil | place: Panama | collected 2016-02-17
CGAGGAGGCGCTCGAGTCTGGGGGGCCATCGGCGAGATTCGAGGGGCAGCGCGTCGGACGCGACCACGTCCGTCGAACTCCGTCACCCACTCTGTGCTCCTGGCGACCTTCAACGTGGCGTCCGACCAGGAGAAGGGGTAAAGCCCATCTAGCGTACGCGTGCGAAAACGCTCCACCTCAGTGTCCAGCGCCTGGCAGGGTCGACCGCATGGGTGCCGATTCCTCGGTCTGGTGCTGACACTCTGGACGTACGTCTCCTGGACCACCACCATGAGTGCGCGCTCGTCACGTCGCCCCGGCTCGAGCAGTGCCGGGTACCGGCCCTGGTCGTGCGGGCGGAGCGTCGTTACATCAGCTCAGGCTGAAGGGTGGGTAGCGGTCCGTTACCAGGAGGAAGGCATAGGCGCTTACACGCAGGGCCCAACGAGCGAAGCCGACGACGAAATCGAACAGCGGACGCGGATATCGGCCGGTGATGAGGATCGCAACCCATGCCAGGATGACCGCGAAAAACGCGAGGATGGCGAGGAAGAACAGGACGATATAGTGCGGCAACGCCAACAGCCACTTCACCAGCGGCAGCCATCGGTTAAGGTCGCGCTCGACATCGGGATAGTCGATCTCGAGGTGCACTGACTGCTCATCAACGGTCGAGGGATACCGATCGGTCAACAACGCGACGTAAGCGCCGACGCGTGCACCGAACCGCGTGAGCTCGCGCCAGAAGTCGAACCACCAACGCGGGTACCGCATCCGAAAAAGAATCATCAAGATCGTCGCTACCCAGAGCCCGGCGCCGATCCCACCGCTCGATGTCTGAACTCTCTGGCCAGTCGATGTGATCACGGTTTCATTGCCGGTCGCGGTAAGCAGGCTATAGATGACGGCGATGGGGATGACCCAGATCAGTCGCAAGAACGTGGTGAGTCGATCGAGTTGTTCGGGGAAGTCGACGTCCAGGCGTGCAGCATACGGCTCGATTTGCGTCGTCATGATTGCTCTCCGAAAGTGTGCGCGACAATATGGGCCCGGTGAAGAGCATAGCCGCCGCGATGCCCGCGAAAATCAGCGTCAGCCAGTTGATGATATTCGCGGCCACCACCTCATAGCGATATTCGAGGTCCGCGCCTTATGCTAGTGCCGGCACGACGGAACTTTGACGCCCTTGATGTCGAAGGAGCCGACCTTGTTCTCCCAGTAGAGAGGAGCCGAGGAGATGCCCGTGTAAAACCTCCGATGGTTTTCATCCAACCAAAGATCTCCTCAACCCTTGCGCGAAAGTGTTGGCTCACCCCGTAGCCGGCCTGGCGCGTCGTTCGGCGATCGATCGCGCTGCGGCGTCCACTGGTGTTCTGCGCCACGTGGGGCGTGATGCCGCGCTCGCGCAGTTCGGCAACGCACTGGCGCGTGTCATAGTTCTTGTCGCCAGCCAGTGTCTTCGGATGGAAGCCGCGTTCACAGGCGTTATCCACCAGGTCCAGAGCTGCCTCGCGCTCGGCGGTTCCGGTCGCGTGCGTCAGCTCAAAGCCTACGACGAGCCCATTGCGGTGCTCCATGAGCACGTGCCCGGCGTATGCCAGATGGGCCTCTTTACCCCTGCCCTTCTTGGCCAGGCGCGCTTCGGCATCGGTGGCGCTTTGGTGCGTTGCGTTCGAACGCTTCTGGCCGTGGAAGTTGACCGTCGGGTTGCCCGGATCATCGGGCGGCTCATCCGACGGCTGCTCATCGTTGGGCTGGAAGCTTTCAGGCTAGCCGCCGCTTCGATCAGCGTGCCATCCACGGTGAAGTGCTGGCGACCTGTATGGCAACTCCTTGACAGACGCTCAACAATGAGCTTCGAGCTCGACGTGGCCACCCACAAGTCTCTCCCGCGCGCTGCGCAGCTCTATGTCTTCGACGAGCGCCCCTGCAACTCGCCTTTCGTCGAGAAGGTCTGGCGCACTCGCGGCGTGCTGGCCCAGGGGTTCATCTCTGTCGCAGTGACCCACTGGGATGGGCGTGACGAAGGAGCGCGGCCGTACGTACTTCACCGTACGGGGACCCGAGACGGCGGCCTCCGTGGTGCCGATCACGACCGGCGATGGTGAGTTTGTTGGCATCCAGTTCGAGCTCGGGGCGTTCATGCCGAGTCTCCCGTTAACGCACCTCGTGGACGCTGCACTGACGCTGCCGGAATCGGGTGGCGGCTCCTTCTGGCTAGCGACTCGGCGTGGCAGTTCCCCGACTTCGAGAACGTTGATGCGTTCGTCGGTCGCCTGGTGCGGGAGGGCCTGCTGGTCCGCGACCCGCTCGTAGAGGCCCAACCCACTGCCCACGCTGGGTGCCTGCCCACGCTGTTCGGTGGCGGCAGGTACGGCTCGAGGCCAGCCCACTCTCGATCCGAGAGGTTTGTCAGGTATCGGCGCTGCAGTGGCAGACACCGGCCATACTACCGGCAAACCCGTCCTGTTTCCCGGTTTTCAGACAGTCTTTAGTCACGGGGTTGCTCGAGGCGACGTACTTGCGAGCGCTGTTGAGTGCGTCCTTGAACGGGCCGCCCCGGGCGTTCCAGGACGCTAGCAGCTGCCCGTAGGTGCGCCGCCCGAACAGAAACGCGCGATCAGCGCCCATTCGTTCGCCCATCTTGGCGACCATCGCTTCGTCGGCGTACGGGACCGCCCAGCCGCCGTGCTCAAACCCATCCCGCGTGTCCTCGTCCGGGCGGCCCGGTCACTGCATCACGCCGTCAAGCGTCAGCACATTCATCACGATTACCTTTCCCATCTCAGTTCCTGTCCTTTCGGTCTCGGCAGTGCCACCCAGATGCGCCGCCTGGGGATTCCAAGACCAGGGTGACTCCGGCCGTCACCCCCTACACAAACGCGATCGGCGAAATCGACATCGCCACCAACCATGTAGCTCTTGCTGGACCATCTGTGCGATTGCCGGATGCAGCACAGTTTCGCCGCAATACGCCTGACTAATCGCATGCAGTACGTCCTCCGGCACGGAGTGCTTGAGCACATACCCCGGGGCCCGGGTTTGAGGGCGGGGAACACCATCCTCATCCGACGCATGGCTGGTGAGCACTACGACCCTTGTGTTGGGATGCGTTTCTGTGAGGCGGCGGGTCGCTTAGACACCGCCAATCCCTGACATCTCGAGGTCCATCAGGACCACATCCGGCTGAAGACGGTCCGCCGCCTGCTCACCGTCGTCTGCCTCGCCGGCTACCTCGATGCCGGCTTCGCGGTCCAGCAGTGCTCGCAGCCCCTTGCGGACCACCCGGCGGCAACAGCAGCTGCGGATCCACCGTTTTGCGTGGCCCGACGACCCGCCAGGCCGGAATGTTCTACCGGGTCAGATCCGGCATGCGCAATCGGCCTTGACATGGTCAGTAGCCAAAAGACGGTGCCGCCCTCAGCCTGCGGGAAACACCACCGCTGACTGTGGTTTCTGGGCTGAGCTGAACCTGGTATGGTGGCGCTGGCCACGGAGCTGCCGTGGACGCGCTGATCGAAGACGCGGGCCACCGCAAGCAACCGCTCTTCGGTCTCCCCGGCCTGCCTGGCACTGCGGGGGAGCTCGAGTCCACACGCAAACGTGTGCGGCGCACTCTCCGCTTCGCAAGACCACCGCGGAGCAGCGTCACACGGCGGCGATCTCGTCGGCAGCGCCTATCTGGACGCGACAGGGGCGGACAATGTTCGCGCCATGCTCAACACCGACGCGCTGGGGATGCAGAACCTCGAATAACGCGATCGACCTCGCACTGGGTTGGCTGCTGGTTGAGGCCGACGCGATCAGCGATGCGTTGCTCCAACCTGCGTTCTGTCAGGAAGAGAGACCAACCCGCGCAGTCGCCGATCAACGGTATCTATGGCGGCGGCGTGTGGCGCCGGTGTAGAGGCGAATGAGTACGCAATGTCCTCGGCTTTTTGGGCCAAAGTTCCAGGCTCACGCCGTGGAGCTCATGGTTCGAGGTCTGCGTTGCGCCAGATCCTGGGCGACCGCGTCGATGGCGTGCCTGCGCGCGCGATAGAACGTGCCCTCGCTGAGGTAGTATCGCAGCATGATCTCGCTATTCCCTCGGCCTGCCACGTAGCTTTCGTAGAGCACCAGGTAGTGGAGCCACGCGCCCGCGCCAGAGCTCGTCCCCGGAGATGGCCGCGGCGTTGACGGCCGAAGCCGCTCGATAGCCTGGAGCAGGTCACCCTGCAGGAGAGCCGCGGCCTCGGCTGCGTGCAAATGTGACCCGGCTGCTGAAGCCGTCAAACCGAGCAGGCGGTGCTGGCGCAGAGCGGGAGCGTCATTCAGGTGCCGCAAGGCGTCTTCTACCAGGTCGCGGAACTCGTTCTCCGAAATTGGGGCCGACAGCTCTGCGGACCGCAGGTCGTCCTTTTCTCCAGATGCCCGCGCGCTGTGCGGACGGTCCTGCGACGAGAGCGCTTCCGCGACGACCTGGTCCAATGCGAGGTTGCGCCCGGCGCGCCAAATTGGGGTGAAGGCTTCTTCGCCTAGTGCGGACCGCAGGCTAGCCGCAAGCTGCTGCGTCTCGCGCGCGGCACGGCGAGTCTGACCGACCAGCCCGACCTGCTCCCGCAGCCGTTCAGCCGCGCCGAGGAGTCTGCTCGCCAGCGCGGCGTCGGTTGCCAGTCCGGCCAAAGCCTCTAGGCAGACGCAAATGCCGATGCGGTCGCCAAGATGCCATCGCACGTCCAGGCTCTCGCGGTACAGCCGCTGGGCTCGCTGATGATCGCCCAATATGCGCGCCAGACTGCCGAGACTGAACAGGGAGACGCCAATGCCCCAGGTGTCGCCCTGCTCGCGCTTCAGCGCCAGACTCTCCTCATGTAGCGCAATCGCCCGCTGATAGTCACCGCTGAAGCGAACGGCGCTGGCCAGCAGATACATGGACGTGTAGATGCCAGGTCGATGACCTGCACGCCGCGACATCTCGAGGCTTTGCTCGAATCTGCTCGCGGCTTCCTGGTACTCGCCTCGTGCGCGCGCCGCCATGCCCATGACCATGAGCGCCGCGCCGATCGACTCTTCGTCCTCCAGGACTTGCGCGAGCGCCAGAGCATCCGCCAAGTGCCGGTCCGCCGCCGAGAGATCGTTGCGCACGACGGCCAGGTAGCCGGCTCGCGCGAGTGCCTGGGCGCGTGAGATCGTTTGCAGCGTCGTGGTGGCGTCAAGGGCCGCCGATAGCCAGCCGTAGCCCTCAGTGAGAAAACCGCGTACATCCCAGAAACGCGCGAGTGCCGCGGCAAGTCGCAGCATCGATTCCCACTGGCCGCTGGCCCGGCCCCACTCAAGCGCAGCGCGGATGTTGTCGTGTTCGAGCTCCAGCTGCTCGAGCCATTCGAGCTGCTGTGGACCCCACAACTCCCGCTCGGCACGCTCGCCGAGTTCCACAAGCCACGCCAGATGGCGATCGCGGACCGCTGTCGCCGCATCATCTGCGGTCAGCTCCTCGACGGCGAACTGACGGATTGGCTCCAACATTCGATAGCGCTCGGCGCGGCGACGCTCTTCCCCCACGACCAGTGACTTGGATACGAGCTGGGCGATCAGGTCGAGTACAGCGGTAACTTCGATTGAATCGCCTGCGCAAACAGTCTCCGCCGACTCCAGACTCCAGCCGCCGACGAATACGCCACAGCGTCGGAATACTGACCGCTCCCTCTCCGAAAGCAGCTTATAGCTCCAGTCCACCGTTGCCCACAACGTCCTCTGGCGTGGTGCGGCCCGTCGACTTCCGGTGGGCAGCACGCGAAAGACGTCTCCGAGGCGCTCGGCCAATTGCTCGGCTGTCAACACCGAGAGCCGCGCAGCGGCTAGCTCGATTGCGAGCGGAATGCCGCCCAGACGCCGACACACCGCGGCGATCGCGACCATGTTGGTGCTGCTAAGCGCGAATTCCTGCATAGCGGCATGTGCGCGTTCCACCAGCAGCCGGACTGATGCACATTCCATGAGTTGGTCAGGAGAGACCGGCCTATCGACTTCTGGCAATGCGAGCGACGGGACACGCCAGGTGATCTCGCCGGGAACACCAAGCGATTCTCGACCCGTGGCGAGTACGTGCAGATCAGGTAGAGCCTCGAGCATGCGCTCCACCAGTTGAGCGCATGCGTCGACCAGGTGCTCGCAGTTATCCATGACCAGCAGTAGGCGCCGGCCAGCGAGGAACTCCAGCAGGGCATCGTCCAACGAGCGGCCCGGGGCTTCGCGGCCCCTGACCGCGGATAGCAGCGCCTGTTGCAGAAGGTTCGCATCTGTGAGACCCGCCAGTTTCACGAGCCACACGCCATTGCTGTAGGCCCTGGCTTGCGCCATTTCGGAAGCGACTCGCAGCGCGAGGCGTGTCTTGCCCACGCCGCCCGACCCAGTCAGACTGACGAGACGACAGGACTCCAGCAGACGTTTGACTTCGGCGACGTCGAGCTCCCTGCCGATAAGGGTTGTGAGCTGCGCGGGAAGATTATTGTTTCGGTCGACAGCTACTGGCGATTCCATCTGTGCGTGGCCCATGGTGGCGGAACGGACAGTATGCCGGCAATGAGCGCGAACAGCCCGGCGCTGACGACCGTGCCAGTCCACAGGTGCGCGGTCCAGGCGATCCCCCCACCGAACAGAGCCATCATCCCAAAATAGGCGGTGAACTGTGCCACAGGTACGCTGCCGGCCAGGACCCAGTAGGCCAGCTCTGGCAGATTGCCGTCAGTGTGGCGGCGCCGAGCATGTGCCAGCCAGAACTCAGCCGTCAGCGCTCCGAGCGCGACAGCAGGCAGATACAGCCACATACCAGTAGTCGCCACCGTCAATATTCCGTCCCACAGCAAGAGCACGATGATGCCTCCGCTGGGTACCTTGAGATAGCGAGCCGCAGCGATAAGGAAGAGCGCGAGCATGACGCTGTGCAGCAAGACTCCCGTCGTGCCCGCGGTCTGGGCTGCTTGATTGAGCCAATCTACTCCAGCAAAGAAGGGCAGGTCGTGGACGGCAACGCCGCCGGACGCGTAGTCGACCGCGAGTGGCGCGGCGTAAAAGGCGGTCCAGAGCGTGGCACGGAACAGCGCGGCGAAGCTCAGCAACACGGGAATATCCACGATCCGCACACCGCCCGTTGATTGATGGTCGCTCGTTCGCGAAACGACCGACGCGTGGAAGATTCCGACATTCGCGACGAGTACGCCAACAAGCAGCCACAGGTGGGAGGGTGAAAAGAGAGTTCCCAGGCCCGCTTCGAAGCCGAATGTCGTATGCCAGCCGAAGTCGAGGACACCGCCAACGCCGAAGATGACCACGCCTGCCACCACCAACTGGTACGAGTGGCGCAGCGTACCCAGTGGCTCCCGACGGCCAAGCCTGGCGAGGGCCAGCACGGCGGTACCGGCCCAGCCCGCGTACAGCACCGCGTGGCTCCAGGTGAAGAAGGACTCAATCGTGGTGCCGTTGTGGGCGTGATACCAGGCGTCTGCGTGCGCACCAAGCTGCCATAGGAGCGATAGGACGACCAGTGGCACAAGCACAGTTGCTTCGCTGAACGCCCGTCCATGCACGCGAATGGCGGTGGCAATCCCCATATGGCCGCAACTGGCCAGCATAACAGCCACCGTCCACTCCAGCCAGACAGGACCTGGTGGCCCCAGCGATTTCGACCAAATCTCAACGACGGACACCTACCCATGCCCAGGATGCGCGCAGACGCAGACGGATGTCACCATCAAGACTCGAAATCGGCAGCGCATCGCTACGCAGCCCGGCTGCTTATGGCATCCCTCGGCCAGTACCTGACAGCTTCAGCCCTTCATGCTTGACGGCGTGAGGTCTACAACAAGCGACGCCCCACCGTAAAAGGCGGTTGCTTTCGGCCTACGGCGTGGTGGCTTCAGTTATGACTGTCCGTCGCCATTCCCCTGTCCGTAGTGATCGCCTCGCACATGTTCCTGCCCCACGTTGGCTACGGCGGCATCTTCGCCACGCACGCCATCGACTCCGTGATCGCACTCGTGCTGCGCCTGGTCTCGCACCTCTTCCGCGAGCCGATCAAGGAACTCCGCCAGCGCGTCGTCCATGTGGAACACCAAGCAGAGCCCCCAGACGTGTGGGCTTTCGAGTCAGTCGTTGCCACGAACGACCACCGGATGCGGGAGTATCGAGATCTCCGAGAGAGGGGACCAGAGCCAGTGGCCGAGGACTTGAGGATGGCGCTTCCGGAGTTGTTGCGCAAGGCCGAACTGAACGGCGAGCTAGGGCTTCCGCGTGTGGGCGACGGCGGCCACTAACGCCTCTTGTGCGACGGCCACTCGCGCACGTTCACCACCCGCGACTCAAGGAGTGCGGAGTGAGCTGGTCGGTCGGGATCCAGTAACGGGCGATAGCGTTCCTCCACTCTTTCTCGAACCGGACCGAGGGGCAACACGACACTACCCACTACGCGGGAGGAAGCGTTCGCGTCCGCCCGCGGTCGGGACGTACGTCACGCAACAGGTCGAGCGAGGCAAGCTGAGCCGCCGCCGGGCTCGTTAGCCAGAGACAGCCTGGTAGTCAATGGCAGTTTCTGGCGAGTTCGTGGCAGTTGCGGGTGTCGAGAGTGGAGCCGAGAGCCCGAATGAAAGGACGCGGCTCCGAAGATAGTCCGCGTGTCGACCCGGTCAACCGACCGGGCGGCGTTCAACGAGGGAACACCACGATGCTCACCCCCGCCAGCCTGAAGGCCCTGTTCAAAAAAGCTTCCTCCGCACGACGGCGAACCATGGCAGCCATGGTAACGCTCGGCGTCGTTGCGTTGAGTAATCCCAGCCTCGGATACGCGCAGCAGACCATGAATGCGCAAGCCTTGACCCCGGAGGGGGTCGCGTTGACGGCAACCGATCTCGGGCCCGAGTGGTCTGTAGCCGCGCAAAACACGGAGACGCTTGCCGATGGAACGAAGCTGTCGTACACGCGGTTCGCCTCCCCGTCTGGTCGCGCGGTCAACCTGACCACGGCCGTCGCGCCCAATCCTGACTACGCCGAAGCCGTCGTCTCCTACCTTCGATATCAGGTCGAGAGCAACGGACTGACTGTCAGTTCTGTTCAGAACAATGGCTACGGCGACGGCCGCGCGTTCAAGGGCGAGGCGACTGTCGGGCGCGCGCTGTCGATCGTGTACATGTTTCGCGTTCGGCATCTCATCGCGCTGGTCGATTACGTAGGCTCGACCGCGTCCGCTGGCGATGTCGAAACGCAGGCCGTCACGGTTGCCCGAAAGCAGGAAGCCAGGTTCTTTGCTGCTTTCGCACCACCCCCAACTCCGACGCCTCTACCGACCCCCGAACCGTCTGCAGTGCCGACCGCAACACCCGCACCGACGGCCGCCGTCAGCGTCCCTCCCACTGCGACCGCACCGGATGCGGTGACCGCGCCAACGGCTCCGCACTGTCAGCCTGGCGACACGCCGCAGTTTCGTCTCGGCTTCGTGACACTGAGCGCTCAGCTCGGTGGGCGTATGGGCAATCCGACGTCGAGCCCGTATCGCGACCCGGCCGGATCCGGGGACACGCTTCAGGACACTGATACAGGTTTGGGGATCTACCGGGCCAGCTCCGACACCGTCACGTTTACGAACGGTTCCGATCATTGGGCCCTCGTCGGAGGGCGTGCCGTTCACTGGACCGGAGATAGCCTCGATCCACCCGATGACGCCGAGACAGTTGGAGGCTAACGATTCGGCATGAAACCAAGAATGATTCTGCTGGTGGCGGCGGTAATAACCGCCGCCCTCGCCGCCGCCACCCTCGTGGCTCCGCCGAGCGCTTTGGCGCAGGCGCAAGCTGAGGTGACGTACCAGACTCGAAATGGGCCGCGCTCCGCCGCGCAACTCCAGAGCGAGCTTGCTGCAGCCGGCTATAGCGGTCCTTGGGATGGCGCCTCAATGGTTGCTGCGTACGATCGAGCGGGACTTCCAAGCATCGACCCATACCCGAGCGACCTCACCTGGAGCTGTTTTGCCACCAATCCGTCATGCGGACGCGACCCGTGGTGGGCAGAGTGGAACGAAGCGCAAGACTCAACGCATGCGACGTATTCCGCGATCGGCTCACACTTCGTTACGGAGCGTCGCTTTGCGGAGGTGACTGACCTGCTGTGGCAGTGGCCCGAGGGTAAGGCGCTGCTTCAGCAGGCAGACGGCTCGGGAGTGCTGGTCATTTCGCTGAGCTACGATCACCAGGCAGCATTCGCCACGTATTCTCCCCAGCGCAAGCTGATCGCGGTCAACAGTCGCATCCTGACTGCACCAACTTGGATGGTGGCGGACGTGCTTGCGCACGAGCTTTCACATGCCTCCGACGATGCACGAGGTGTGAATCAGGACGGCACTTCGGCAGCGTGCCTGGCAGGCGAGACAACTGCAACGCTGGTGCAACAGCGCTTTCTCGTGTGGCTCACACGTACGTTGGAGCCGCAGGGGCTGCCATCGGTTGCCGTCGTGAGTGGACGCCTGGTGGAAGAGCAGGCGGCGCTGGCAAGGGATCTCTTCGCAATTGGATTCAGTACGGATATTCCGAATCTCGTGAGCCGCGCCTACGACGGGACCTGTTAGTGGACCCCGACGGCGCGCATTGCTCCCACGTGGTTGTCGCCGGGCTGTGCTGGTTCGATCCGGGCGCCGTACACCTCGCGAGGTGCGAATCGACTCTTACGGCATCCGGTTGCTCGGCCATAATGCGCGGCCGTGTACTGGCCGAGCTGGGCATCTCCGCTCAGCCCTGCCACCTCACGACAGGCCAAAGGGCGTATCGAGCGCTCCTGGCGTACCCACCGGGACCGCCTGGCGGCTGCTGCCCGGGCGCGATGGGCTCAGCTTCGCCGCGCCGTCGTCGAGGTGCACCAGCGCCTCGACAACAGCCTCGCGGTCGTGCACCGGGGCACCCTCCTGCTGCACGCCCCACCCGCCGATGCTCCC
>Ga0126383_10003103_pt1 | contig 10934 bp, 9 predicted proteins | sample PanSoiMetPlot_35_FD_96882 | JGI IMG/M metagenome (GOLD analysis project Ga0126383, IMG submission 96882) | Tropical forest soil microbial communities from Panama - MetaG Plot_35 | ecosystem: Environmental > Terrestrial > Soil > Tropical forest > Bulk soil | place: Panama | collected 2016-02-17
AGCAATCGCGGCCATGATTGCTACCTATGGCTCCATTTCAGGAGTGATATTGAACCTCCCGCGACTGGCATCTTCCCTTGCGTCACACGGCGATTTTCCAGAATTCCTCGCAAGGTTACATCCACGATTCAACACGCCCGCAATAGCGGTCGTGTTGTTCGCGACAGCTGTCTATCTGATGGCTGTCAGTGGAACCTTCCTCTGGGCGGTTGCTGTTTCTGGAGCTGCGACGATTGTCATCTACAGCGGAATCTGTGCCACTCTCATAAAACTCCGTCGTCAGCAGCCACAAGCCGACGCACTCCGAGTCCCCTACGGTTGCATGTTGGCCGTTGTTAGCATTTTGATCATGCTTGCTTTGCTCACACGCCTAAGCACCCGTGAAGCATTGGCTATGGGAATCACTGCGCTGCTTGCCACCGTGAACTGGTGGTGGGCAAGGAAACGGGAAAGTCGAAAAAACGCAGCCAAAACGCCGGCACTTGTTGTCCAGTGATGAACCTCTGGTGAGTCTGTTGTGACCAGGCATCAATTACACGCATTGACCCAGGGTCGTGTTCTGATCGTCGCAAATAATCGGCGCTGACCAGAGCCAAGCCGCTTGGGAAGGATGTCGGAGCCAAACGTGCGAGGTCGCGACGCGCCCCTCTATTTGTCCTGTTTGAGAAAACCAAGGGTGGGCTCGCCGTCGCATGATGGGGTGCCCGTGAACGTGCTATGTCCAATTTTGGACGAACACGTGGGAGTTCACTGTCCCGAACAGTGTCCCGAAACTGCCGAATGAGGTCACATGGGGTGACGTTTGGCGCTTGGCGACAACTATAAGTGATTGGGATTGCATGGTGTCACATCGATGGAGAGAATTGCTAAACCGTTATACGGGCTAACACCTGTATCGAGGGTTCGAATCCCTCCCTCTCCGCCAGTCAGCCTCTAAGCTCTCGTTCGAGGGTAAATGGGAGCAACAATCTGATCCCAAGCCAGAATTCGTCGTCGCCAGCTGCTAGTTCTTTACGGTCATAGTGTCGGAATTCATCGCTTTCTTGCCTGATACTCCCTCCAGTGCCGCTAGCACTCCTCGATAGTCATTCTTGTCGCATTGAATCGCTAACCCGCCCTTTTTCTCTCCGTCCGCCCACGTCAGGCCAACGTAATGTTTCTTGGACTTGGTCAATGCCATCAATGCTCCGATTCCGAAGCTGACGACCGCGATACCAATGGCAGCACCAACCCGGCGATGCACATCTTGGCCATAGCTGATCTCGGTTATCGCCGTGGCTGGGATATTGGCGGCCTCAGTCTTGTCCTTGATGAACTTGATGTGATCACCAACGATAATGAGTCTCATGCCAGTACCGACTTTCGTATCGGGGAGCGATCCACCGTCGTAGAGGACCTTGTAACCACTTGTCGCATCCGCAGCAAACGTAGATCCAGGAATCACGAAACACAGCAACACGGCAACACAAAGACGTACAACTTTCATTTTGTTGTTTTCCTCCTGTGTAGCGTCCAAGGGGGCCGCGGAAATGCTAGGTCGCTTTCGGCGTGAAAATCCGTGACGTAGGTCACCTTACAAAGTGAAATTGGTTCCCTAGTGTGAGTTCAAACGATTGAGACGAGCCTTCTGAACCTCAACGCGACTGATAGAGCTTGCCAGGTGATCGATCCACCCTTTCCAATCGAGTCGCCCTGGCTTCAACAAAATTAAGCATCTTGGAGTTTCGCTAAGAATTTTCATTGACAATAAGTAACCACTAATATAAGTTAGTACTAATGAATCTGGACGCCACCTTTTCCGCTCTGGCTGACCCAACGCGCCGCGCGATCCTTTCGCGTCTCGCCAAAGGCGAGGCCACGGTTATGGAATTGGCCAAGCCCTTCGAAATGACGCAGCCCGCCATCTCTCAACATCTCAAGGTGCTCGAAGATGCGGGACTGATTGTTCGTCGAATTGACGGCACCAGGCGTCCTCGCCGCTTGGCGAAGGCGGGCATCGATGCGATGGACCAGTGGCTTGCCATGCTGCGAAAAGCCCTCGAGAAAAATTACAGCCGGCTCGATAACGTTCTGGCCGCGATGGAGCACAACGAGAAAGGAAAATCCCAATGAGCAAAATGACACTGAAGACCGAAGGCGACACACACATCATCGTGACCAGACGATTTGCCGCACCTCCCGAAGCTGTGTATCGCGCGCACACCGATCCGAAATTGATTCAGCAGTGGGTGCTCGGTCCCGAAGGCTGGACGATGCCCGTCTGCATCAATGAGGCACGGCCCGGCGGAAAAATCCGCTACCAATGGAAACATGAAAAAGGTCAGGGATTTTATCTAACCGGCGAATTTGTATCGCTCGAGCCCTACAGCAGGATTGTCCACATTGAGCGGATGCATCTACCCGATCCCACGCCGGACAATTATGTCGAAACTCGATTCGATCCGGATGGCAGCAGTACATTAATGACCATGCGTATGACCCTGCCGGACGCGAAGACGCGCGCGGCCATGCTTGCTACGAATATGGAGCAAGGAATGGAAGCAAGCTACAAGCGGTTGGACTCTTTGCTATAGGTTAGTCAGTGTCTGCTTGGATCGCAGGAATTCCCGGCCGCAAAATCCTGGGGCGAGGCTAGAGGCGGGACGGAACCGATGCAGTGGTCCGAATCCCGCCTCTTCGAATCAGCGCCTTCGCCTGCGCCGGCCGCCCATCAATTGCCAGGAGACGGGGCAATTTGCCTGCGGCAGTCGAAGACTCTTCTTTTCGTGATTCGATCAGCGCCTCAACTTAGTCCTGCAAGTCGTTGAAGCTTTCGCAAGACACGTTAGGATGCCAGTTCACGAAAGCACCGTTCGGATTGTCCTTCCACGCCCAGACGTGCAGGGTATAGAACGACGGCAGTCCAAAACGATTGGGCGCTTCAAACAGATGGAAGAGTTGCCCCATCAGTTGAGGCGGGCCGGAGTGCTTCGCATCCCACTTCTTGGCGAAAACAAGGAAGTCCGCTCCAATGAGCTTCAGGCTTCCATCGGGCTGAGCTTCGTAGATCACGATCTGTGGGTGAGTAGGATCAAGGACACCGCTGTTCACCAGCGCGCCGTTTACGAAGTGAAGGCCCATGGCTCCCGAGCTATCGCCGCTAACACATCCGAATTGCAGCGCATAACCTTCGCTCTGCGCCACGGCTACATCCTTGAAGCGCTCAGTCGCCTGCCGTACGGTCCCGAGCAGGATGTTTGCTCTGCTCTGTTGTTCCGCCGTCATTTCTTGTTGGGTTGACATCGTGTGCGAGTGAGCTTCTTGCGCGAACACGCAAGGACTAACGCTCATAAGAACGAGAGCGACGATGCGCGACGCGAATCTTGCAACTTTCATCGTAAAAAACCCTCCTGAAATGGTGAAACATGCTCGGGTGCGACCGGCGTGAGACACGAGTGGCGTCAGATCGGCACGGTCGATCCTCTTTCAGGAGAATCGGGAAGTGAAAAGAAAAGACGACAGGCATTCGACTTCTGCTGCGATTTTCGCTGCGCAATTCCTTGCAGGGCGCATCGAAGATCTTGCGTATCAGCGCCTTGAAAAGCGCGGTCTTTGTGCGAGTAAAAGTTCGTAAACCCTAAGGATTCATCGAGTTCCCGATGCTACATTTAGATATGCGTTACATTTTCAAGTGGCGGCGCAGGGTCGTTATCTTGACCGCGATTCTCGCTATCAGCGCTGCTCCATCGGCTTTCGCGCAATCAACGGCAGACACTGCAGCCAGCGATGTCAAAGTCTCTCGCGCAGTCGGAACCATCAAACAGGTTCAATCGGATTCGCTCACCGTCACTCCTGATTCCGGTCCTGAAGTTACTGCTCGAATGAGCCCGGCTACGCGCATCCTCCGCGTCCCGCCCGGAGAAAAGGATCTTAAGAACGCAACTCCGATTCAGGTCAAAGACCTTCAGGCGGGAGATCGGGTGCTTGTTCGCGGTCAGGAATCATCGGTTGACCATTCCATCTCGGCGCTCGCCATCATTGTCATGAAGCAAGCGGATGTCTCGGCCAAGCAGGAGCGCGAAAAGGAAGACTGGCAGAAACGTGGCGTTGGCGGTCTTGTCGAAGCCGTCGACGCGACCTCCGGTAATGTGACCATCTCTTCAACCGGCTTCGGCGGGAAGAAAACGATCGTCATTCATACCACGAAAGACACCGTTGCTCGTCGCTACGCGGCCGGATCGGTGAAGTTTGACGATGCTCGTCCCGCGCCGCTAGCCGAGATCAAAGCAGGAGATCAGTTGCGTGCGCGCGGCAACAAGAGCGCGGATGGCAGCGAATTTACCGCGGATGAGATCGTCTCCGGCACATTCCGCAACATAGCGGGAACGATTACTGCTGTTGATGCCGCATCCGGCTCTGTCACCGTACAGGACGTCATTCGCAAAGGTCCGGTTGTGATCAAGCTGTCGGCGGATTCGCAGGTGAAGAAAATCCCTCCCGAAATGGCGCAACGGATCGCGATGCGATTGAAAGCGGCTGCTGGTGAAGGCGGCGCCGAAGCCGGGCATTCATCCGGCTCTGGCTCGGCTGCGCCATCCGGGAACGCTCAGTTTCCACGTGGCGGGTCAGGCATGACAGGCGAGCGCAGTGCTGGCGCCCCGGATTTGCAGCGGTTTCTAGGTCGGCTGCCGTCCAGCAAACTTTCGGATCTGCAGAAGGGTGACGCGGTCATGATTGTCTCAACCGAGGGCAAAGATTCTGGCGAAGTCACCGCGATCACCATGCTGGCGGGTGTCGAGCCAATCCTCACCGCATCGTCCCCCAGAAACGCAGCCATGATGCTCTCTCCCTGGACGCTCGGTGGATCGAGTGGCGAAGGAGAATCTGCTCAATAGTCATGCTCGTGCAACCTGCCTGGAAGGGAATCGGTGTAAGTTGAATCGACGAGCTTTGGGAAAATCGCTGGTTCTGATTCTGCTGGCGTTTTCGTCGCTGGCGTACGCGCAGTCCACCACGCTTCGTGGGCAGGTCACCGATCCGTCGGGCGCCGTCGTTACGAATGCTACCGTCACTGCTGCTGTTCCCGGAGGTCAGTCGCACTCGGCGACTACCAACCAGTCCGGCAATTATGAAATCGGCAACCTTCCGCCCGGCAAATACACCGTAACCGTCAACGCCAACGGATTTGCGCCCTATGGTCAGACCGATGTCGAAGTCAGTCCTAGTCCCAGACAATTCAATATCGCGCTTGAAATTGAGGTGAAGCAGGAGAACGTCGAGGTGCAAGACGAAGGCACACATGTTCAGGTGAGTCCATCGAACAATGCCAGCGCGATCGTACTGAAAGGCGAAGATCTCGAAGCGCTTCCCGATGATCCGGACGAGCTTGAACAAGACTTGATGGCGCTTGCCGGACCCTCCGCCGGGCCCAACGGTGGCCAAATTTACATCGATGGATTTACCGGAGGGCAGTTGCCGCCCAAGTCATCGATTCGCGAGATTCGCATCAACCAGAATCCATTCTCGGCAGAGTACGACAAGCTCGGCTACGGAAGAATCGAAGTCTTCACGAAACCCGGAACGGACAAGTTCCACGGACAGATTTCGGTGATGGGCAACAGTTCGGCATTCAATGCCCGCAACCCGTTTCTTGCCCCGGATGAGTTTCAGCCTTACGACTCCGAGCAGTACATGGCCAACATTGGCGGCCCGCTTGGCAAGAAGGCGTCATTCTTCTTTGACTTTCAACGGCGCAACATCAATGAAGTCGCGGTGGTGAACACGCCCGCGTTGAGCGCCGATCTTAGCCAGCAGATTATCTTGAGCGAGAGCGTGCCGAACCCGCGAACCCGCACCAACCTCGGCCCGCGTTTCGATTATCAGATCACTCCCAACAACACGCTGACTGCCCGCTATCAGTACTATCACGACACGCAGGACAATGCAGGCATTGGCCAATTCAACCTTCCTTCTACTGGCTACGACTCGGCCTCTACTGAACACACGGTCCAGATCAGCGACACCCAGGTTCTGGGAACGAAGGCAGTGAACGAGACCCGCTTCCAGTACATCCGCGAGAACAGCAACCAGACTCCGTTCAGTACTCAGCCCACGATCAACGTGATCGGCGCTTTTACCGGCGGTGGCAGCAGCGCCGGATTCCTGACGGATCACGTTGATCGCTACGAGTTGCAGAACTACACCTCGATCTCGATGGGTACGCACTTTCTGAAATTTGGTGGGCGATTGCGCATTGCGCACGAGGTGAGCACTTCCGGCGCGGGATTCAATGGCGCATTTGTTTTCCCGGATCTCGACACTTATCAGGCTGCGGCGCAGATGATCGCTGGTGGTGCTCCCACCGCGCCCGGAGCGATTCAGTTCTCGCTGAACGCGTCTCCACAGGGAACTGTTCCTACCGTTCCAGTGACTGTAGCCGATGCGGGTCTGTATGTTCAGGATGAATGGCGGGTGCGACCGAATATTACTTTGAGTTACGGCCTGCGGTTCGAGACCCAGAATGCGATTCACGATCATGCGGACTGGGCGCCACGAATTGCGTTCGCGTGGGGCATCGGTGGCGGGGGCAAGAGTGCACCGAAGACTGTCCTGCGCGCAGGCTACGGCATCTTCTACGATCGCTTCGGCGAGGACCTGGTTCTCAATACTGATCGCCTGAACGGCGTCACCCAGCAGCAGTTCCTTGTTTCAACCTCGCAAGGCGCGGAGGTCAACTTCTTTCCTCAGGTTCCTCCCGTGAACGAACTACCCCCCGAGACCAAACCGACGGTCTACCAGATCGGCCCGAGCCTTCGCGCGCCTTATGTAATGCAGGCAGCTGTCAGCGTGGAGCGGCAAGTTACCAAGATCGCGAATGTCACTGTTTCGTATCTCAATTCGCGGGGTGTGCATCAATTCACTTCTATCAACGCCAATGGGCCGTTTCCGGGGACGCCATTCTCCGATGGTCCAGTTCCGTTTCCCGGCGCCGGCAATATTTACCAATACATTTCCGAAGGAATTTTTAAACAGAACCAGTTGATTGCGAATTTCAACGTTCGGGCAGGCGCCAGGCTTTCTTTATTCGGCTACTATTCTCTGAATTACGCCAATAGCGACGTTGCCGGGGCGTCGAGCTTTCCTTCGAACCAGTACGACCTTAGCGTTGATTATGGCCGCGCGGCTTTTGCCGTCCGAAACCGAGTGTTCTTTGGCGGATCGATCGCTTTGCCATACGGTTTTCGTCTGAGCCCATTCATGATTTTCAATTCGGGCTCTCCCTACAACGTAACGGTTGGTGAGGATCTGAGCGGGGATTCGCTCTTTAATGACCGGCCGGCATTTGCCGTTAACCCAACGGGTTCTTGCCTCTCGCCGACTGAGGCCTGTCACTACGTAGTTCCGAGTGCTTCCTACACACCTATTCCGGTGAATTTTCTTGTCGGACCCGATCACTTCACCCTAAATTTGCGGCTGGCGAAGACTTTCGGTTTCGGACCAGAACGATCTGGGGGAGGAGGCAACGACCATCCCGGCGGTCCTGGTGGCCATGGTGGGATGGGCGGAGGACCGCGCGGCGGGGGTCCTGGTGGTGGTTTTGGACGCGGAGGGGGTGGCGGTTTCAACCTTGGCGGAAGCAATCGCCGCTACAGCCTGACTTTCAGTGTGAATGCGCGCAATGTGCTCAACCGCGTGAATCTGGCAACGCCAGTTGGAAATCTCAGCTCTCCGCTCTTTGGGCAATCGAATGCGCTTGCGGGCGGGCCCTTTTCGAGTTCCGCATCAAATCGCAGAATCGAGTTGCAGGCTTCGTTCAGCTTCTGATGGACGGAGACTTTGGAGACTAGATCGCAAATTGCGATCGCTCGTTAGGAATCATGCCTGCTCGGCGAATGCGCGTACGAGCCAAAGGTCACTCCAGCCATCAACGCCGATGCTGGAATCGTCACGATCCAGGCCCAAACGATGCGGCGTGCCACTCCCCAGCGGACCGCTGAGAAGCGATGTACCGCCCCTACGCCAACGATAGCTCCTGTGATCGTGTGCGTCGTCGAAACGGGGATGCCAGCCCACGCTGTCCCAAACAAAGTCAGTGCACCTGCGCTTTCGGCGCAGAACCCGCCGACCGGCTTGAGCTTGGTGATCTTCTGTCCCATGGTGCGCACAATTCTCCATCCTCCAGAGTAGGTCCCCGCCGCAATTGCCGCGTGCTCCGCCAGGATGATGGGCCAACGGAAGTGTCCCCACGTACCGAGCACGTCCTCCTTGCTCATGAACCCAGCGGTATAGCGCCCCTGCGACGACGCCCATTGTTTTCTGTGCGTCATTGCCGCCATGCCCCAGGCTGTAGCAGGCAGCCGAAAATAACTGCGCCTTGCGAAACCATTTGTCGATCTGCCGTGGAGGCCTTCTTTGAAAAATCCGATAGACACTCGTCATGAACACCAGTCCCAAAACCATCCCCAACACTGGCGCGACCACAATAAATAGAAGTGTCTTGTACCAACCTGAGGAAATGATCACGCCCAGCGAAGAGCGCCATCCGGTGTGAAGCGCGGCATGCATCATCGCGGCGCCTGCGTAGCCGCCAATCAGGGCGTGCGAGGACGAAGTCGGCAACCCCCACCACATGTCAGAAGGTCCCAAATAATCGCGCCGAATAATCCAGCGATCACGACGTACTGATTCACATCGTCCAAACGGATCATGCCGCTGCCGATCGTTCGAGCTACTTTGGTACCGAGAAAAAAGGCGGCGAGAAAATTGAAGACCGCAGCCCACAGGACAGCGAGTTTGGGAGACAGGACGCGTGTCGAGACGACAGTTGCGATGCTGTTCGCGGCGTCGTGAAATCCATTCAGGAAGTCGAAGATCAGGGCAACCAGGATTGGTGATCACGACCAGCAGAACTTCTGCGTTCACTGGAAAGTTCTCCGGCGTTGCCCGGGATTCTGGTGAAAGTTATGCACTTTTCAATACGATCGCTTCCAGAACGTTGGCGGCATCTTCGGCTTTGTCGGTCGCATACTCCAGCACTTCATAGAGTTCTTCCATCTTGATGAGCTGGATCGGATCCTTTTCGTTCTCGAACAACGTCGCGATCGCCTTGCGGCTCACGTTGTCAGCCTCGTCTTCCAGCCGGTTCACTTCATCGCAGTGTTGGAGCACGCCGTCGTTCTTTTCGAGGAGCGAGACGCCGCGCGCCAATTCTTTCGCTTGCAACACGATGATGCCTGCCAGTTCCGCGGCCGCAACGCTCGGTTTTTCGATCTTGTACATTACCAGCCGGACTGCGGCTGCATTCACAAAATCGAGAACATCGTCCAGCGACGACGCGAGCCGATGGATATCCTCGCGATCGAATGGCGTGATAAACGTCTGATTGAGCTTTGCAAATGATGGCGTGTGTGGCCCTATCGCCGTCGTGTTCAATCGCTTGCATCTGGTCGACCCGCTGCTCCAGGTCGTGTGGATCCTCAAGTATGGTGCGCAGCAAACGCGCCCCTTCGTTCAGGCTTGTAGATAGCTCGGCAAAAAGGTCGAAGAACTTGGTTTCCCGCGGAATGAGGCGGATCATGAAGTTACTGGACTGCTGTAGAAAACCCAAAACTATCTCATGCCGAACCTTCGGGTCGCAAGGACATCAAGGGGGATTGCAACTCAATACTCTCCGACTGGGCTCGAAGAACTACGAAGATTTTCGTTGACACTACGAAGTTCTTCGTAGTAACGTACTGATCCATGAAATCGTCTCCCCAAAAGCCCACTGCTTCGGAACTGGAGATTCTGCACGTTCTGTGGGCGCGTGGCCCTTCCACTGTGCGCGAAGTGCACGAGGCACTGGCCGTTTCAAAGGCCATCGGCTATACCAGTGTTCTCAAGCTCCTTCAGATCATGACCACAAAAGGAACGGTGCGGCGTGACGAAAAGCTGAGGGCGCACGTCTATGAAGCATGCCAACCCGCCGAGCAGACCAAGCGGCAGATTGCTGGCGACGTGCTGCAGCGCGTGTTCGAAGGATCGGCCAGCCAGCTCATGCTGCACGCACTGGCTGGACGCCGCACCCCGCGTGAGGAAATTGCGGAATTGCGGCGGCTGCTCGACGAGCATGAAAGGAATCGGCGATGACGCTTGCTCATTGGCTCTCTCCTAACTTGATGCGTTCCCTGGCGTGGGCCCTCTTGCATTTTCTGTGGCAGGGAACTGCGCTCGCCGCTCTGGCGGTTCTTGGCACGGCGTATTTGCGACGGGCTTCTGCGCGCTACGTGCTGGCGGTGGCTTGCCTTTTCCTGATGCTGGCTGCTCCTGTTGTGACGTTCTTTTCTTATTGGCAGCCCGAGGTCTCCCCATACCAGGCGCCTGAACCCGCGTCGTACATTGCTCCGGCCGCGATTCATCCTTCAACCGCGGCCCCGAGAGTCGCAGCTCATCGAATCGCGCCTGACGTCTTTCCATGGATGGTCGAGGCCTGGCTCGCCGGAGTCGCCTTCTTCGGACTGCGAGCGACCGGAGGCTTCATTCTCTTAGAGCGCATGCGGCGCAAAGAATCGATTGCTGTCGGAATTGCGCTGCGCGGGACCTGCCTTGCGCTCCAGCGCCGTCTGGGCCTCCGACGCGTGATCGCCTACTGCCACTGTCACTGGCTTGATGCACCGGCCGTCATCGGCTGGTTCCGGCCGATCGTCTTGCTGCCGGTCACGGCACTAACGGGACTGTCGGAAGCGCAACTGCGAGCTGTGATCGCTCACGAACTCGCCCACATCAAGCGCTTTGATTCTTTTGTGAACGCATTCCAGGTGGGAGTGGAAACGGTGCTTTTCTATCATCCCGCCGTCTGGTGGTTGAACCATCGCATCCGGGTCGAGCGCGAGCACTGTTGTGACGATGTCGCGATTTCACTGTGTGGAGACGCCGTCGATTATGCTCGCGCCCTCACCCTCATGGAGGAGTGGCGA
>Ga0126383_10003104_pt1 | contig 10932 bp, 11 predicted proteins | sample PanSoiMetPlot_35_FD_96882 | JGI IMG/M metagenome (GOLD analysis project Ga0126383, IMG submission 96882) | Tropical forest soil microbial communities from Panama - MetaG Plot_35 | ecosystem: Environmental > Terrestrial > Soil > Tropical forest > Bulk soil | place: Panama | collected 2016-02-17
CGTTCGTCAAGAGCGAACACCTTCCCAAGGGCATTTTCTTGGCCGCGGTCGGGGCGGACAGCCCAGAAAAGCAGGAGCTGGACTCGGACATCTTGGCCTCGAACAAGGTGGTGACGGATATCCTCGAGCAGTGCGCCGAGATCGGCGAGCTGCATCACGCGATCGCGCGCGGCCTTACCCGGAAGGAGAAGCTCCACGCGCAGCTGGGCGAGATCGTCGCCGGAGTGAAGCCGGGCCGAACTTCGGCGGAAGAAATCATCATTTTCGACAGCACCGGAACAGCGCTGCAGGACGTTGCTGCGGCCGCGTTGGTTTATGAAAAAGCGCTGCGCAACGACCGCGGCACCTGGCTGGATTTCGCCGGCTAGAACGCCTTGGCCGCCAAGTCTGCGGCACGGGCATCACGCCTGCACAGCGGCGAGCACCGGCTGGATCACCTCGAGCTCCACTCCGTAGATCGCCGCCAGGACCGGGCCCAATTCGCCGGGCGGCAGCTGCGCCGCGAGCCGACGCGCTCGTCGAATCGGTTCGTGCAGGTGATATCGCAGCACCCAGCTTCCCAATTGCCGGCGCACCTCCTCCTCGCACACGCCCTCGACGACTTGGATCCCGGCCTCGCGCAGAATCCGAGACCCCTCGCCGTCGACGCGCGGGTGTGGATCGCGCATCCCAACCACCACTTGGCCGAGGCGATGTTCAACGATTACCCGCGAGCATGCGGGGGTCCGCCCGTGAAACGAGCACGGCTCGAGCGTGGAGTACATGATTGCGCCCGCAACACCCAGACCCCGGGCTTTGGCGCTCCTGACCGCTGCTATCTCCGCATGGTCCTCGCCGGGACCGTGGGTGTGACCCTTCGCGAGTATTTCTCCACCCGCTCCGACGATGACGCACCCGACCCAGGGATTGTCGCCGGTAGTTCCGCGCGCAAGCTCCGCCTCCTGGATCGCCAGCCGCATGTACGCTTCGTGATCGAGCGACATGCCCGCCATTCCTTGCATGGGGCCCATGCCCATGCAAGGCGTGGCTGCCATCCGTCGCCTAATGCTACTTGCCGGTCCCGGGCGGGGTGTTCGCACTGGAGCTAGAACCACTCGAGCCGGGACTGATTGATCCCGTACCGCTGGTTCCGCTGCCGGTCATCCCGCTACTGCCACTCGAGCCCAAAGAAGCTCCTTCGGACACCGAGCCGCCCGTTCCGGCGTCAGTCTTGTCCTTCTTTTTCTCCTTCTCCGCGGTATTGAGATCGCTACCCATGCCGGAGCCACCGGTTCCAGGCACACTACTGGTTGAGCCAGTACTGGAGCTGCGCCCAGCGCCGCCTTTCTCCTCGCACGCCACGAACGCTGGCACGCCGATGGCGATCAGAGCAGCGATCAAAAACTTCTTCGAAATGCCTTGCATAGTCCGCTCCAAGTTTTGGTGAATCGGACCAATCGTGATCATTCCCAATTCGGAGTGCAAAGGGCCAAGCGGAGCTTACGGCTTCCGTGGCCGCCCCTAGGGCCAGCGAGCGACGAGCCGCCTACGCCGCAGCTGGGCGGACGCCCCGCGCTCTGAGCGACGCGACCAGCGCCTCGAGTCTGGGCTTGAGCGCGCGAACTACGCGGTGGAGGTCCTCGCGAGTTTTCACTGGATGAAAGCGGCTGTGGTCGCCGGTTCGCGGCACGCGCACCCAGGCGGATGGCAGGACCGGATGTCCGGCTGCATCCATCAGAGCCGTCGCTTCCCCGCTCACCGCCTCAAACTGCAATACCTCGTCTCCGTTGAGCTGCTTCTTCACCGCCCGGAACGGGAGGGCAATGCGTTTGTGCAGTATCGCCTCGAGCATGAAGCTGAAATTGTTGGTCGAAATCAGATCGTGTTCCTTGGCCAACACCTGCTCGCGGAGAATGATTCGACCGTCGACTCGTACCGGGGCGCCGCCCGGATCCGGCGCGTGCCCCGGCAGCGCACGTTCGGTCGCTTCCACCGTCATCGGTTGGCCGCGGGAAAGGTGAAAACCGATCACCACCGGGTCCACCGTTGCGCCCAGGTTGTCCACATTGGCGAAGAACAAGTGCCGCACCCCGCCGCCGAACAACCGTTCACCCACGCCGCTCTCGACTAGCGCGCGGTAGAAGTCGCCGTGCCCGGAAGGCGCGAGCGAGAGCTTGCCTTCGGCGTCTCGATAGACGCCGCCTTTCGGCGTGATCCGCGGCAGCATTTGTTGCCGAAAGCGAAGTACCGGATCTCTTGGCCACAGCCGCTCGAGGTGGCCAGCGATCAGCTCGTCAGTGACATCGGAAGTCATCAGCGCCGAGGACACCGACTTTCCGTACTTTTCGCTGACTGCGCGGGCCGATTCCAACTTGAAATCCAGAAAAGTGTACCCCTGGAGCACCGGAACCAAGCCTTTCACCGAACCGCCAAAGCGAGTCCCAGCGCCACCGGCAAGGATCACCTGCGCCACCTGGCCGCGGCTCAACGCCTCCTGACCAAGCCGCAGGCACGTGTCGTATTCCCCGCTACCGGGTCTTGCCAGCTCATCGACTTCCTCGGCGGCGACCGGCGCGTAGGCCGCGGCGTCGCTCGACGCCGCTTCGGCTTGGAGGGCGCCGGTACGAAACTCGTGCAGCAGACGTTCGAAGAGTCGCTGATCGTATTGTTCGCTGGTCATCTTGAGCGGTTGCTGGGTTCAGCACTCGGCCTGGTTAGTCCAGCGTGCAGTGTAATACGGACACAAGCAGCGAAATGGCATCACGCATGTGCGTTTCCCCCTCAGTGCCACCGCGGCATCCTCCAACTTTTATCAAGCGCGCGCCAGATCGGACGAGCAATTGAAGCAAAGTCGGTCTGTGGGTAAAAGAGCGCGGCTTGGCTGCACCCAACCGGAGGCCGCATGTTTGAATCGTTGAGCAGCACTCTCTTTCGAAATGCGTATCGAGCGGCGCGGGTCTTGATTCACGGTGTTCAGCTGGTGGCCGGCCTGGGCTCGGTGCTCGCCTTGGCGCAGCCAAAGTCGGAGCCCGCTCCAGCGGCACCGAAGGCCCGACCGCAAACCCGTTCGATGGTGATCACCCGCTTTGGGATTGTCGCGACCAGCCAGACCCTGGCGTCTCAAGCGGGAGCACAGATCCTGGAGCTTGGCGGCAATGCCGTCGATGCGGCCATCGCCGCGAACGCGGTGCTCGGTCTGGTCGAACCCACCAGCAACGGAATCGGCGGCGATCTGTTCGCGATCGTCTACGAAGCAAAAACGGGCAAGCTATACGGGTTGAACGCCAGCGGCTGGGCTCCAGCCAAGCTCACCATCGATTTCGTTCACTCCAAGGGCCATCAGGCGATGCCGCAACGGGGAATTCTGACGGTCACGGTGCCCGGCTGCGTCGCCGGCTGGGAGCTGCTGCGGAAGAAGTTTGGCACCAAAGACTTCGAGACCCTGCTTCGCCCGGCGATCTACTACGCCGAGGAAGGCTTCCCGGTGACCGAACTGATCAGCGACGGGTGGCACGCCACCGAGCGGGCGATCGCGGAGGGCCGCATCGAAGCCAATGCCGCGTTCAAGGAGACCTTCCTGCCCGGCGGCCACGCGCCGGCGGCCGGCGACATTTTTCGAAATCCCGATCTCGCGCGTTCCCTGCGACAGATCGCCTCTCGTGGCCGGGACGGCTTCTACAAGGGAAGCACCGCCGCGGCATTGGTGCGCCTCTCGCACCAAGTGGGCGGGCCGATGGAGGAAGAAGATCTGGCTAAATTTCAAGCCGAATGGGTGGAACCGATCTCCACCACCTATCGGGGGTGGACGATCACTGAGCTGCCGCCGAACGGGCAGGGCATCGCGGCCCTGATGATGCTGAACCTGATGGAGCGCTTTCCGCTGCGCGATTACGGCCAAGCGAGCGCCAAGGCCCTGCACGTGATGATCGAGGCCAAGAAGCTGGCGTACGCGGATCTGCTTGGCTACGTCGCGGACCCGCGATTTTCCGCCGTGCCGGTGGAAGGACTGCTCTCGAAGAAGCACGCGGAGAAACGTGCCAAAGAAATTGCTCCGGATCGGGTACTCGCATCGGCGACCCCAAGCGCTGCGGAGGACATCAAGTCAAAGCCGGGGGCGGACACCATCTACATGTCGGCGATCGACAAGGACGGGAACATCGTCTCGTTGATTCAGAGCAACTACAGCGGCTTCGGCTCTGGGTTGGTGGCGCCCGGGACGGGCTTCGGATTGCAGAACCGGGGGGCCTTGTTCAGCCTCGATCCGAAGCATCCCAACGCGCTCGAGCCCCGCAAGCGCCCTCTCCACACCATCATCCCGGCCTTCATGCGGAAGGGCGACACTCGAATCGGCTTTGGAATCATGGGCGGGTGGAATCAAGCGCAGGCACACGCGCAATTCGTGTCCAACGTGGTGGACTTTCAGATGAACATCCAGGCCGCGCTCGAGGCCCCTCGCTTCACCAAGTTGACCTTCGAGGGCGTCGACGTCGAAATGGAATCGCGAATCCCGGAAGCTACCCGCGCCGAGCTGGGGCGGCTCGGCCACAAGATTTCACTTTTGCCCGCCTATTCGGGCGAGGTGGGTGGAGGGCAGGTGGTGATGCGCGATGGACGAGGAGTTAACTTCGCCGCCTCGGATCCCCGCAAGGACGGTGAGGCGATTCCGCAGTCCCCCCCGGTTTTTGCTCCCACCTCGCGCAACGGGAAATCTACGAAGACGGCTACGAGATGAGCGGTGCCGCCATCGCCACGGCGGAGGCGGGGCAAGCGCCGCGCAACTCTTCCGAGGCATTCAAGGATGCGGGAAGCTGCTCCCGAGGGATGCGCTCAAACCCCAGGTGCGTAAAGTAATCGGCCGCGGTGGTGGTGAGCAGAAACAGGCTGCTGACTCCCGCGGCACGGATCAGCGGATTGAGACTTGCGACCAGCGCTTGGCCAACGCCCCGATTTCTGAACCCAGCGTCGACCACCAGGGACCGCAGCAGGCCGCAGCTTCCGTAAATCTCGACACCCACCGCCCCCATCACTTGCTCGGAGGCTTCCGCGACCAAGAAATGTCCCCAATGCTCGCGAACTCCCGCCAACGGCAGATGGGCGTTTTCCAGCAGCTTCGCGACCGTGGAAAAATCATCCGGGCGCGCGGGGCGCACCCTGAAGGAGCTTTGGGCAGCCCAGCCACGTTCGTCGATGAGCGCCCGGACCCGCTCTCTTATCTCGTCCCGAATCGCCCGCACCCGATCGATGATTTCTCCTTCGGGATCGAGCAGTTCCCAGGCGATCCGCTCTAGCCCTGGCACCACCGGACATTCTTCGCCGCAGCCCATCGTCACCAGAAGGTCGGCATCGCCCGCCAGATTTGAAGTCAGAAGCCGGGGGGTGGCGTTGCCGAGAACCACTCCCACCTCGCCCATGACGGCGACGACTTCTGGATGGACGCGAGCAGTCGGTTGGGTCCCCGCGGAGACTGCCCTGGCGCAAGACGGATCCGCCAACGCGTTGAACCAGGCAGCAGCCATTTGTGACCGGCCCGCGTTGTGAACGCACGCGAAGAGAACCGTAGAAATCGAGGAGGAGGTCATCGATTCGCTTGCACAGCAAACGACCGAGATCTATGCCCCTCTCATCAGGGGTCTGGCAAGCAGAAAGGAGAACGGTCTCATGGACCTGGCAAGATGGAAATATGGATTGTTTGCGATTGCAGCTGGCCTCTTGGGCGCCTGTGCCCACGAGAAGCCGGCGCCGGTGGCACAGGCTCCAGCTCCGCAACCGGTTGCGGCTCCCTCGACGGCGCCCAAGGTCGAACAACCCAAGCCGAAGGAGGACATTGCCTTGGCGCTCAAAGCAGCGATCCTGCACTTCGACTTCGACAGAGACTTCATCAAGCCAGAGAGCGAGGAATCGTTGCAAAAGCTATCCGGCGTCCTTGAGCGCAATCCCGAGGTGATGATCCAGGTTCAGGGAAATTGCGATGAGCGCGGAACCGAAGAGTACAACCTCCACCTCGGTCTGCGGCGCGCAACCGCGGCCAAACAATACCTGGTGGGTCTAGGGATCGATGGCAACCGCATCGACACCATCAGCTACGGATTCGAGCGCCCGGTGGATTCCCGCCACAACGAGAACGCCTGGGCCGCCAATCGCCGAGACGACTTCGTCCGAACCCAAAACATCTCAACCCGATAGAGGTCGACGCGCTCGCCCGCGGTTTCCGCGCGCGGCGAGCTTCCATGGACCGAGGAGGAGCGATGGCACTGCGCATGGTGAAGCTCGCCCAAGTCAAGCCGTTCCCCTACAGCTTTGGAGGCAAGATCGAGGCGCAAATGACGGACGTGGGGCGAACCGTCGGCACGAAAACGATCGGGCTCACTATCCAGACGATCGCGCCAGGGCGATTCTCCTCCCGTCGCCACAAGCACCTCTTTCAGGAAGAGTTGCTGATCGTGATGAGCGGTGAAGGGACCCTGCACCACGGAGACCAGCGGATTCGGATGTCCGCCGGGGAAGCTGTCTGCTACTTGCCGGAGGACCCCGAGGCGCACTGCTTTGAAAATACCGGCACCTCGGATCTGGTGGTGTGGTCCTTCGGCAACCGCTTTCCGCACGAAGTCGCCGTCTACCCCGACCAAGGTCTCGCGTTTGTGGAGGGGTTGGGGGCGGACGTGCCACTGCAGGCGGGCATTCGTAGCGACTGGACGGAAGACCGCCGCAAGCGCTGACTACACCTGCCTGGGCACGTGGCCGGTGAGTGTGAGCACGAAGCGCATCGCCTTGTGCGCCAGATCCGCCGTAGGCTCGAACATCAGCGGACAGCCCCCCTCGATGACCGTGATGCCGTGGCTTCGGCCGAATTCGGCGGCTCCCCTGGAGACGCTGCCGACACCCACCGAGCGGTGCATCCACACTTGCTTGATGCCGAGTTCAGCGCATTCGCGCATCGTATCGTCGGCGCGATCCGCCCGAGTGCCGATCACCACCGCGTCGACGCCACCGGGAATCGATTTCAAATTCGGATAGCAGACGTGTCCCTCGACAGCATCGGCGTTCGGGTTGACTGGAAAGACCTGGTAGCCCCGGCTTCGCAGCCGTTGGTACACGACGTTGCTCCCGTGAGTCTTGGGCGTCCTCGACACGCCGGTCACCGCGATTCGCTTGTTCGCCAAAAACTCCGACGCGGCCGCTTTCACGTTCACCATGGTGGACCTCCTCTTCCCTCATCAGGTGCAATCGCAATGCCGGGGAAGCACGCCTCCTCAGATGACCGGTCCGGCCGCACACCTTGCGCCCAGCGCGCGAGGTTTGCGCACCAGGGGGTCTTTGGTCCTTTCGATCTTCGGATCCTCGTCAACGACGTTCCGAGCTTTCCTCCGTTGCGCTAGCGTCGGTACAGTTTTGCGCCGGAGTAAGCAATGATCGAGGCAGGGCCAGTACGCAGTGAACGGGAGCTGGAGCAAATCCTCGAGCTGCAGCAGGCGAACCTGGCGCGACATCTGAGCGCCACCCAAATCTCGGAGCAGGGCTTCGTCACCGTCGAGCACACCCTGGATCTGCTTCAGCGAATGCATGCGCTGGCGCCCAGCATCGTCGCCCGAGAAGGCGAAGCGCTGGCGGGTTACGCGCTGGTTATGCCGCTCGAGTGCCGCTCCTTCATTCCGATCCTGGAGCCGATGTTTGCGCGCCTACAGCAGATTGGAATGATGAAGCAGCGCTTCTATGTGATGGGGCAGATCTGCGTCGCCTCGGCATGGCGAGGGCAAGGTGTTTTTGACCTGCTTTATCGAGCCCATCGGAAGTACCTGCGAAACGCCTACGACTTCAGCGTGACGGAGGTCGCTACGCGCAATACGCGCTCGATGCGTGCTCACCAACGCATCGGATTCGAAATCATCGATCGCTATCGAGACGCGACCGACGAATGGGCCCTGTTGAGCTGGGACTGGTCATGACCAGGCGACTGCTCAGGGGGAGCGCCAACCCAGGGGGACTCGCACCGCGACGGCACGGCCCCTAGCCCGCTCGATTCCACCCGAGGACAGCACGCAGGCCACGGTCGTTTTCTTCCCCTCGTTCGATTCGATGCGCGCGCGCAAAACGACGGGTTCCGCGATCGGAGTCGGACGCAGGTACTGGATCTCCAGCGACCCGGTAACGCACCAGATGAGTGGATCGCTGCCAACCGGGCGTTTCTCGCTCTTGTAGATCCAGGAAAGCGCGGTGCAGATCGAATGGCAATCGATCAGCGTGGCGATGATCCCGCCATTGAGCACGTGGCGCGGACCTGCCATGAATTCGGGTCGAGGCTGATAGCGGCAGACAGTCTCCTCCCCTTCCCAATAGCTCTTGATGCGCAACCCGTCGGGGTTCTGCGGACCACAGCCGTAGCAGAGGTTCTCGATGGAGAGCTGGTCCTGGATGGCGACGGATTCCAAGGCACGCCCATTTTCGCGATCCGTGAGGCAAAGTCCACCGCCGGTTGCGGAAGGTATGTCACGAGCGTCTGAATTTTAGCGTCGGCCGATGGCGTCGCGGGTGAAAGTAATCCTCGGACAAAGTGGCCCAGTCGCGAACCGTCCTGGCTCACACTCGGATGATGTAGGGGATCGTCTTCCTGCCACTTTTTTGCGGCGGTGGGTCACAAGAATTGTCAATTCAGGCTCTGCGCGGGCGACGATCTTCGCTCGAAACAAGTGCTTGCGATGCGGAGTATTTCTTGCACCACCGCTCGCAAACTTTTCCAGGGAAGGCCTATGACGAAAACAGTGCGTCAAAAGAGCGGGTTTACCCTCATCGAGCTGATGATCGTGGTGGCGATCATCGGCATCCTCGCGGCGATCGCGATTCCCAACTTCATCAAATTCCAAGCGCGGTCGAAGCAGGGCGAAGCGAAGGCAAATCTGAAATCGCTTTTTACGGCGCAGCGCTCCTATTTCCAGGAAAGGGACAAGTACCTGGATACCATCGGTGACATCGGCTTTGGCCCGGAGCGCGGCAACCGCTATGCCTACTTCAACGGGGGCGGAACCTGGCAGGACCGGAGCACCCTGTCCGGAGCCTCGGCAACTACCGACACCAACATCACCGTCGACTCCTTCAAGTTCCAGGGTGCCGCGACTAACCCGGCGTCCGCGGGGCTGGGCCTCATCGCCTGGGCGCAGAATGGTCAGGCGGATCCGAGCGTGCCCGGCGTCACCGCCGGTAACGTCTGCCCGGCGTGCAACTTCGAGGGGCACGCCAGCGGTAACGTCGACACCGACACCACCATCGATACCTGGTTCATCAGCTCGAAGGACGCGAGCGTCACCGGTGCCTGCGGCAACACCGACACCGCTGCGCCCGCGGGGACGCCGTTCAACACCAACAACGATGTGACTTGCTGAAAACGGTCCTCGTCGCATGAATCAGAGTCCTCGACGAACGGCTGTCTTACTGTTGTGCCTCGGCACATTTTCCTGGTCCGCGTGCTCGGGAGGCCTGTGCGACAAGGCTGACCAAGCGAGCCACAACCTTTCCACGGCGATCTCCAGCTGCCCGCTTTTGGCCGCGGCCAGCGACGGTGGAACGAGCCTGGTGTCGGTCTTCAGCAGAGCCAGCTGTCAAAACGCGCTTAACAGTTGCTCCGCCAACGATCAGCAAATCGTGGCGAGCGCATACGACTGCATATCCAAGCTCAATCCCTGCGTGCCCGGCCAAGAAGGACAGTTCGCCCTCGCCTACCTGTTGTGTCTGCAAGGTGCCTCGTCACTCTCGGACACTTGCCGACGCGCGTTTAGCCCGTAAGCGGCCACTGGCCCATTGCCCTGACGTGCTAGGGTCCGTCGTCGGAAATGCGACGGAGGCCTCAATGTACCGCGTGACACTGTTGCCAGGTGATGGGATCGGCCCGGAAGTGATGCGCCAAGCCCAAGAGGTGCTCGAGGAAGTCAGTCGAGCCACCGGGCTTCGCTTCGAGCTCGAGGAGATTCCCTGCGGGGGGCAGTATTACCTGCGCCATGGCTCGCGCGATTGGCCGGAGGGATCCGAGGAAAAGTGCGAGCGGTCGGACCTGATCCTGCTCGGCGCGGTCGGATGGCCGTCGCCGGACGGCAAGGGACCGGTGACGATGTCCAACGGCCAAATGGCAGGCTGGTCGCCGGTGATCGGAAACCGGATGCGACTCGATTTGTACGCGAACGTGCGGCCGGTAAAGCTCTGGCCGGGCATTCGCCACCGGATTCATGGCGAGAACGTCGTGGTCTGGGACGCGCGGAAGGTCGACATGATCATTGTCCGCGAAAACACCGAGGGGCTCTACAGTGGGATCGGCGGTTTCCATGCGTCCGGAGGTCGGCGCAACCTGGCGATCGATACGCGCGTGATTACCCGCGGCGGCTCGGAACGGGTGATCCGCCATGCCTTCGAGCTCTCGAAACGGCGGGCCAAAGGAGCGCCCAAGGATGGCAAAAAGCGGGTGACGGCGATCGCTAAGGACAATGTCCTCAAGGGTTGCCAACTCTTCCTCGAGGTGTTCCGCGAGGTGGGGGCCGAATATCCAGACATCGAAAAAGATACCGCGATCGTCGATGCGTTCACGCAATGGTTGATTGGCCAGCCGGAGCAGTACGACGTCTGCGTCACCACCAACATGTTTGGGGACATCGTCACCGATCTGGCCTCGGTGCTTCAGGGAGGCATGGGGATGGCCGCCGGCTGCAATGTCGGCGACAACCATGGAATGTTCGAACCGATCCACGGCTCTGCGCCGAAACACGCCGGAAAAAATCGCACCAATCCGATGGCGATGATCCTCGCCACCGCCGAGGGCCTGCGGTGGCTGGGCGGCCGCAAGCAAGATTCGAAGCTGGTCGCCGCGGGAGACGCCATCGAAGCCTCGGTGGCAGCGACAATCGCCGACGGCGAACCGTTGACGTACGATTTGGTCGGTGAACAACGGGCGGCGCCCACCACCGAGGTGGGGGC
>Ga0126383_10003105_pt1 | contig 10929 bp, 8 predicted proteins | sample PanSoiMetPlot_35_FD_96882 | JGI IMG/M metagenome (GOLD analysis project Ga0126383, IMG submission 96882) | Tropical forest soil microbial communities from Panama - MetaG Plot_35 | ecosystem: Environmental > Terrestrial > Soil > Tropical forest > Bulk soil | place: Panama | collected 2016-02-17
CGTTTGCGAAGGTCATGAGCGGTTACGTAAATTGGAGTCACGTCCTGATCCGCAAGGCGGTGATAGCAGTGATGATTCTCGTCGGGTTCACACTGGTGAATGGTCTCATCGGCAGACAACTTCCGGCGAGCTTCTTGCCAGAAGAGGATTACGGCTACGCGTTCCTCAACGTCCAGCTTCCGGTCGCGTCTTCGCTTGAGAGGACCGACGAGGTTTTGAAAAAGATCGAGGGGATTCTCGCGAAGACCGAAGGAGTGAGGTACTACGCCACGATCGGCGGATTCAGCTTGCTGAGCCGCACTTCGTCGAGCTACCAGGGATTCTTTTTCCTCGGCCTCAAGCCATGGGACGAGCGCAGATCGAAACACCTCGAAGCAAAAGCGATCTTGAACGCCGTGAACGGGGCATTGGCTACTCAAATTCCGGAGGCGGTCGCCTTTGCTTTCCCGCCGCCGGCGATTCCGGGCCTCGGCAATGCGGGCGGATTCTCTCTCTGGCTTCAGGACCGTAGTGGCGGTTCAGTCGAATTTCTCGATCAGAACCTGCAAAAGTTTCTCGAAGCATGTCACAAACGCCCGGAGATTGCCGGAGCCATTTCACTGTTTTCGGCATCCACTCCACAAGTCTACGCCGATGTGGATCGCGACAAGGCGTTGAAGCAGGGCGTGGCGGTTGGAGACGTTTACCAGACGCTGCAAGCCTATCTCGGCGGGCTTTTTCTGAACCAGTTCAATCGCTTCGGCCGGCAGTGGAGAGTGTTCCTCCAGGCGGAAGGGGATGAGCGGCGCACCGAAAAAGACATCGATCAATATTACGTCCGAAACAACGACGGCGACATGGTTCCGCTCTCTGCGCTGGTCACGACACGCCGGATCACCGGACCGGAATATACCAACCGCTTCAATCTCTATCGGGCGGCCCAGGTGATCGGCGCCGCCGCGCCGGGCTACAGCTCGGGTCAAGCGATGGCCGCGCTCGAAGAGGTCGCAAAGGAAGTTCTCCCGAGGGAGATCGGCTACGACTGGGCGGACCTCTCTTATCAGGAGAAGCGCGCATCCGGCGGGGCGGTAACGGCGTTCTCGTTATCGCTCATCTTCGTTTTCCTGATCCTGGCGGCGCTCTATGAAAGTTGGTCTCTGCCGTTCTCGGTGCTGCTGACGACGCCGATTGCGATCTTCGGCGCCTTAGCCGGCCTCTTGTTGCGCGGTTATGACCTGGACGTGTATGCCCAGATCGGTCTGATAGTGCTCATAGGGCTCGCCGCCAAGAACGCGATCCTGATTGTCGAATTCGCTAAGATCGAGTTCGAGAAGGGGCGCAGCCTGGTGGAGGCGGCGCTGGAAGGAGCGCGTCTGCGAAGACGCCCGCTCTTTATGACTTCGTTCGCGTTCATTCTGGGTTGCCTGCCGTTATGCTTCGCTTCGGGTTCCGGGGCGGCGGCGCGACAGATACTGGGCACAGTCGTGGTCGCCGGCATGCTGTCTGACACGATCATCGCCAGCTTCCTCATCCCGGCCTGTTTCTATGTGGTGGAGAAGCTCTCGGGCGCGGAGAAGAAGCGCGTGCCGTCAGCTACGCTGGAAAAGGAGCCGGCTACGGGAGACTGAGCCATATGTCATATTTCATATGAAATATGACATATGGCATATGAAATATGGCCTGGATTACACGACAGAATATTTGACTGACAGGCGGCTGGGTTGAGAATCTGTCCAACGCTGGCCTCGTAGCCACTTTCCGTTACCAGGGCGACCTTGCGCTTCCGGAGGCGCCTCAGAAGCGAATCTCACTTTCCAAATGCGTACAGGTGATTTTCAGTCCTCACGTAGATGTTCTCGTCGGCTAACGCAGGTGTGGCCAGGATCGCGCCGTCTAGCTTGTTTGTAGCCAGTATTTTCAACTCGGTGCCGGCGCCCAGCACACTCACCACGCCCTCTTCAGATGCAATGTAAACCTTGTTGTCGGCGGCTACCGGCGAGGAATAGTAGTAGCCCGGGGCTCCCAGCCTCCCGCTGTAGACCAGTTCGCCTGTTGTTGCCACGCGACAGAAGACGATGCCGCCGTTCTGGAAAGTATAGAGTCGTCCGTTGTAGTACAAAGGGGAGGGAACACCGGGTACGCCCTTCTTCTCCGACCAGGCGATATTCGCCTGGCCGATGGCGCCCTTGCCGCCCGGACGAACTGCCATTACGCGAGAAGAGTTGTTCGCATAAAACTGAGCGGCCCGATCAGGGTCCCGCTTTTCAGCCGCCGTCTCCAGAATAATGTCCGGCGCCGCAAAAAAAAGCAGGCCGTCGCCGATGACAGGCGTGCTTTTCCCGCACGGCGGCAGTCCTCCCACCCACCATCGCTCTGCTCCATCCGCAAGGTTGTATGCCATCAGACGCTGGTTCGGCCCGAAGTCGCCACCCAGCACGACAATCTCGTCGATCCCGTCGTGACGCCAATACACTGGAGTCGACCATCCGTACTGAAACATCGAGCGGTCCGTCTTCCAGACTGTCCGGCCGTCGCGGCGATTGACGCCGAGCAGATATGCGTCTTTCCCCTGATGGTTGAGCGCAACCAATTCACCAGCGACGATCGGTGAAGAGACCGCCCCATAGGGGTTTTCCGGTAAAGGGAGCCGCCTTTCCCACTTCTGATTTCCGTTCAGGTCGTAACACACTAATCCGTAAGACCCGAAGTAGACATAGACCCGCTCACCGTCGGTGGCGGGCGTGGAGCCGGCAGGGCTACTGATTTCATGAACCTTTTCGATTTGTTCCGGCGAGACAGCGCGCCGCCAAAGAATCTTGCCCGTGCGCCGGTCGATGCAAAGCGTGGCGAGTCGCTTACTCGCCCGATCGAATTCCGTCAGGAAAATGCGCCCTTCCCAAATGATGGGCGACGACAGCCCAGGCCCCACGGCGGTTTTCCAAAGGACGTTCTTGTCGGGGCCAAAGTTAACGGGAGGTTTGCCCTCGCCGAGTCCGGAGGAGTTTGGCCCTCTAAACTGAGGCCACCATGCCTTGCCGCTGTTCTGCGTCGCGCTGGCGAAAGTCGAGAGAATGACTGTGACCAGAAGAATGATCAAAAAAGCTCTTGTCATGACGGGCTCCTGTTTGGTTTTCAACGCGAAAATCGATCCAGACGGCAATCCGACACTCGTTGCCCCGAATCAGTCAGCCAAGCGCCTTCGCATATGCGCCGGCATTGCGGCGGAAGACGCCGCGTCAGCCTGAAAAGTAATTACATCGAGTGAGTGACGCCACTATACAAGAGGTTTCAGGCTTAGCGAAAGATCGCTGATCGTGTCATATACTCGCTGCTTTCAGACGACTAATTTGTGTGACATAGAACTTCGCCCTTGCGAGCTGGAAGATATGACCGATTCCGAATTGCGGGCCGCCATGGAAACACACCACAGTGAGAGCTACGGATGGGCGCTGAGCTGTTGCGCGCGTTCGTCAGTAGAGGCTGAGGCTGTGTTGCAAACGGTCTATCTCAAAGTGCTGATGGGCAAGGCGCGCTATGACAGCAAGTCTTCGTTCAAGACGTGGCTGTTCGCCGTGATTCGGCGGACGGCCGCAGACGAGCGGCGACGACAAATGCTGCGGCATTTGTCGCTGGATCGGAATCAAGTAAGTCCGGCCCCGGTAGCCGCAGAACGGCCAGATGAAGTGGTTTATCGCGCCGAGCTTCAGCGTTTGGTGCGCGAGGCGCTGGCGCAATTACCGCGCCGGCAGCGCGAAGTATTGCAACTCGTTTTTTATCACGACCTGAGTCTGGCGGAAGCGGCGCAGGTCATGAATGTCTCGCTAGGATCGGCGCGCACGCATTATGAGCGTGGAAAGAAACAATTGCGCAGGCAAATGGAAGGATGGCAAATCCACAATGAAGCAAGAATCGGAAGAGAAGACGATCAAAGAATTGTTTCAGCGTCTGAAGCAGGAAGATGAGCGCAGCGCCCCGTCTTTCGCCGACAGTTGGGCAGCCGCGCGGTCGCGCTTGGAAACGCGCGGTCAGTCTGTTCGCGCGCGGGCTTCGAATTGGCCGCGCTGGTCTTTGGCGGCCGTCGCGGCGATTCTCATCGCACTCGGCTTTATCGTTTACCGCGTGATTCAAAATGAGCTGCAAAAAGCCAACGGTGTGATTACGGAGAAGGCTCCCGCGCCGAAGCCGTCCGTCGAACATAAAGAACAGGGTGTGAAAGAGAAGCCCGGGCTGCGTCGCGTATCGCGCGCGCCGCGTCCAAAGCGTCACAACTGGCCTCAGCTCAATGTCCCCCTCATTACCGACAGCATACCCGTCTACGAAAAGAGGGCCGAATACGCCACCGATTTCGTTCCACTGAGCTATGGCGGCGTTCAGAAGCCGATGGAAAGCGGCGAGGTGATCCGCCTGCAGATGCCGCGCTCCGCCCTCATCGCGTTCGGATTGCCGGTGAGTGTCGAACACGCCGACGCGCCGGTCAACGCCGAATTACTCCTTGGCGAGGATGGGATCGCCCGCGCCATTCGCTTCGTTCGTTAAGGTCGGGAACAAAGCATTGTCACTTGTCCATTGTCACTTATCCATTGTTTAGCAGAGAGATTCTTATGAAATCAGACGGCCTGAAGGCGGAACTACAAACTTTTCCGGGGGAGAAACAACCATGAAAAATATAGGAAGAAAGCTTATATCATCCGTTTGCGCCTTGGCGCTTGTCGCTAACAGCGCCGCCGGCGTAATAGCCCAGGACAGTAAGAAGGACGGCCCTGTTGTGCCCGCCGCTACGATTGTCGATAATATTGCTATTACCGCTCGCCGCTCGGATGGCGGCGCGCCTCGCGCCACTGAAGCGTCCCACAGCGCCTGGCAGAGCGCCGACAGCGCCTTCCAGTTTTTCTCGCAGGAGAAGAGTTTCGATGACCGGCTGGTCACAGGCGCGCCGTTTTCAGCCGATGTTGTTTCCGAAACGATTCAAACTCTGCAGGATGGAACCCGCATCATTCAGCGTTTCGAGGGGCGTATCTACCGCGACAGCCAGGGGCGCACGCGCAGCGAGCGAACATATCAGATGGGCGGAACGAGTGAGCAAAAGCAGACTATCAACATCTACGATCCGGTCGACGGCGCGAGTTACAGACTCGACTCCGACACCAGAACCGGTCGCAAAAGTGTTTACCCTAAACTCGCGCCGCCTCAGCCAAAGACGACTGTTTCTTCGAACGCATCGGCTGATGCGAAGGATTCCAGGAAGGGAAATGCGCCGAAAGTGACGCCAGCCCAGGCGATCAATAAAATTCAGCCGCCCTATCCGGCGATCGCGAAAGCCGCCAACGCTTCAGGTCCTGTGCACGTGGAGATACTTGTCAGCGAAACAGGAGAAGTGCTCGAAGCGCATGCAGTCGGTGGACACCCGCTGCTCCGTGACGCCGCGGTTCAAGCGGCGCGGGGGTGGACGTTTAAACCCGCCGAAGTTTCAGGCAGGGCGGTTAAAACCAGGGGCATTCTGACATTCAACTTCGGGCTGACTGATGAAGCCCCCGCCCCTGCTGGACTCACGAAAACCATCGTGAAACCCGCGACCAAAACCGAGAGCCTCGGCAAGCAAATGGTCGAGGGCGTCGAATGCGAGGGGGAAAGCGCGGTCACGACAATGCCCGCGGGAACAATCGGCAATGATCGCCCGATTGAAACGGTCAATGAGACCTGGTACTCGCCGGAGTTGAGGATAATGATTCTGTCCAAACGCAGCGATCCCCGCTTCGGCGAATCAACCTATAGCGTCACCAATATCAATCGCTCGGAGCCTTACGCCGAACTCTTCCTGCCTCCATCCGACTATAAGCTCACTGATGGCGACTCGAAGAATCAAATCACGCTGGACCTGAAAGAAATCGAAGAGATGCGCAGGAAAATCGAAGAATTGGAAAAGAAGATCAAAGGAAAGCGAAAGCCGGATGAGCAATAGCATCCGACGTAAATTCAATCCGAATCCCCTGGTTTCTCTGGCGAGGCGGAAATTCCGCTTCGCCCTTTGCTTTTATAAGGTGTCATATTTCACCTGATGCGCTGGGTTACTTCATCTTCGTAAAGTGAATGCGTATACGTTGCATGGCTAGATTTAGATTGAATCCGGAAACCTTGCCGCGGTCGTCACGCATAAATTTGAAACTGGGACCACCATTGACAAACGAATCCTTTACCGTAGCTTTGAAGGGTTGGTCTAAGACGTGATGGTCCTTGATAACCAGCTTATCGGCTTCAAGTCTTATCTTGTAAGTAGTCTGAAGCTCTTCGCTAAAATAGTCCCCGACATATTCTGCAAGTTGGGCCTCTGTTGGCGAGACCAGATCGACGGGTTCGAGAGTGACGGGCTCTTGGGCGCCTATTGTTAGCATCGCTGACCAGCGCACATCTGTGGGGGACTTGTTGAATTCGAGAAATGTCTGCGCCGGCCTGGTCATCACTTGGAACTGGGTACTCAAAAACCTCGTTTCGCTCAAAGGCGAGAATTCAAAGTTACTGCCTCGAGCGTTGGCAATGAGCTTTCCGTCTTTCGCGGATAAACGCCAGACTGCGCCGTTTCTGGCGTTGATGTACGTGCCCATCTTGTTCTCCAACTCACTCGCGGGAAGATCAACAAATTTTGGCGGAGGCTTAGCGGTCGATTCATCTTGCTTGAAGTGATCAGCAAGGTAGATGTCCGCAATCTGTTTGGTAAGCCGCGCGACGTTCATTGAATCGGTGTTCGCCAGCAAGATGACTGAAAATTTCTGCGCGGGAAACCGAATGATCTCCGACACGTAGCCATCTGACTCGCCGCCATGTCTGATTATAGGCAGCCCTTTGTAATCGCCGATTCTTAGGCCGAAGGCGTACTCGAGAGTCTTGCCATTATTAAGTTTCCCGGGAGCGAGAACTTGATCGATCAATTCTTTACCGCCGGCGCCTAATTTGTTCTCGTAAAAGTTCTGGTCCCACAGGAACAAGTCCTCAACCGTAGTCATGACGCCACCGTCACCGACGAGGTCGCCGAGAAGAGATATATTGTTTGCATAACCGCTACCATCTTCTCTTTGCGAGTAACCGAGGGCTCGATTCTTTACGATCAGAGTACGATCATCGACAAAGCGTGTATTATTCATCCCGAGCGGCTTGAAGATATTCTCATCGGCGAAATCTCGGAGTGACTTTCCGCCGGCCTTCCGCACAATTAGCGATAACAGCAGATATCCCGAATTGCTGTACAAGTGTTCGTCGCCGGGCTTAAAAGTGAGTCTCTTTTGTCGCGCGAGCAAGTCGATAAGCTGAGCGTACGTGTAGTGGCTCTCTTGCGACATTAACGCCGTTAGCGGAATATAGTCGCGGATGCCGCTCGTGTGATAGATCAGGTTTCGAATCGTGATTGGAGTTCCATAGCTGGGAATCTCGGAGATGTATTTCCGAATATCGTCGTCCAACGAGATTTTGCCTTGTCTTGCGAGCAGCGTAATGCTCATGGCGGTGAATTGCTTGGAAATAGAACCAACGTCGAAGACTGAGGTTGTGGTGATCGGAACAATGCGCTCCAGATCGGCCATACCATAACCGCGTTTATAGACAATCTGCCCATCTTTGATGACTGCTAATGCGCATCCCGGAGAGTCAGGCTTATCCCATCGAGCGAAGAGTTTATCGACCTTCTCGTTCTGATCGCGTGGCTGACTGGCTGTCTTAACCGCAAGGCCCGCGGAACAGGTTGCCATTGCTAAGAGAATAAAGATCGGTTTCATTGAATGTGTCCTCATTTCCTTGAATATGCGACGCGCGGTTCTTGCGTCTTTAATTTGACGCCCACTGGATCGATTTTGTCGAGAAAAGCTCTCTTCTTTTTTTGGAGATGTGGTTATGAGTAATCGTTTGAGAGGGCCGAAACCCCAAGGAACGCGCTATGCGTGAAGAAAAGATAACCGCGCATCGTCTGGCCGCATATTCAGACGCGGTCTTCGCAGTGATCGTGACTGTCATGGTACTGGAGCTCAGGGCGCCGGACCAGCCGGCATTCTCGGCTCTCTGGCCTCTGTGGCCCACGGCCATCAGCTATGCGGTGAGCTACCTGTTCATCTCAATGGGCTATCGGCGCGCCGCCGCGCCAGTCCGCCTTTTTGTAAAACAACGCCGGCGGGGCGCACATCAGACGCAAGCATGCGTCGACCGCTTGCGCGCCGGTCAGTGTCGCCGGATCAATGTGTTACAATGAAAAATCACTTGATCAGAATGTTCCGGCTTGAGTGCAATTTTGCGTAACCTGACTCGAAAATTTTTGCTGTGGTTCGGCTGCTGTCTGGTCGCCAGTCTCTTCTTTTCCACCCGCATCTATTTCAGCCAAACCGGCATGGGTGGGCCTGCCGACTCCTATCTCGACGCGGTCCGGCAAGCAATGCCGCAGTGGTTTACCTGGGGCGCGCTTTCGCTGGTCATCATTCGAATCGACCGGTGGATGGCTCCGGGAAGGTCTTTATTACAGCGGTTGTTGCTGCATCTGCCGTTAAGCTTTCTGGTCACCGCCGCGTTTTTTCTCATTGGCCTCCTGGCGGATGCGCTCTTGAGCGGCAGATTGGCGGTCGGAAACACGAGCGACCCGATGCTCGCTTTTGCGAATCTCAAACAGTCGTTGGGCGGCGCGTTTCAGTGGAATTATTTGATCTACTGGTTGATCGCGGGCGGATGGCTGGCATGGGATTACAACCGCGAATCGCAGGATCGAAAGCTGCAAGCGGCGCAGCTTGAATTGAAGACGACGCAACTGGAACAGCGACTGACCGAAGCGCGATTGCTCAACCTGAAGGCGCAACTTCATCCGCACTTTCTTTTCAATGCGCTCAACACGATCTCAGCCTTCGTCGAAAAAGACCCGCGCGGCGCGCGGCAGATGATCGAACATCTCGGCGATCTGCTGCGCTTTTCGCTCGAACATTCCGAAGACCAGGAAACGACGCTCGCGGCTGAGCTGGCAGTGCTGGACCATTACCTGGCGATTCAACGCGTGCGGTTCGAGGACCATTTACAGTTACGGATGGAGATTGCGCCGGACACTTTGCCGGCGCTGGCGCCGAGTTTGATTCTGCAACCCCTGGTTGAAAACGCGATTCGGCATAGCGTCGCGCAGCGGACAACTCCCGTTTGCCTGAGGATTCAGGCCGTCAGAGAGGACGGACATTTGCGCATGCAAGTCAGCGATGACGGCGCCGGCTTGCCCGCGGATTGGCATTGGGACGCGCACGCCGGCGTCGGATTGACCAATACGAAACAGCGGCTCGAACAGCTTTATCCGGCGGCGCATCAATTGAACGTGAGCAATATGGAAGGCGGCGGCGTCACGGTCGAGATCATCCTGCCGTTTCGCACGAACGGCGCCGAGTCAGAGGAAGACGCGCATGGAAAAAATTCGAGCGATCATCGTTGATGATGAAAAACCTGCGCGCCGCCGTTTGCGTGAGTTGCTGGAAAAGCAGCCTGACATTGCTGTTGTGGCGGAATGCTCGAACGGCGCGGACGCGGCGCCTCTAATCCGCGCCCTGCGACCTGATCTGTTATTGCTGGATATCCAGATGCCGGGGCTCGACGGCTTTGGCGTCGTCGAGGAAATCGGCGCGGCGCACATGCCCGCCACCATTTTCGTGACGGCTTATGATCAGTATGCGCTGAAGGCGTTCGAGGTCAGCGCCCTCGATTACCTTTTAAAGCCATTTAGCGATGAACGTTTTGAGCGCAGCCTGGCGCGTGTTTTGTCGTTAGTGCGCACAAACCGGCGAGAAGAATTGAGTCACCGGATCCTTTCATTGCTGGATCAAATCCAGCCTAAACAGCCTCAAAATACCAGCGCTCCGCTTGATTGCCTGATGATCAAAGATGGCGGGCGCCTCCTATTTTTGCGCGTGGAAGAAATTGATTGGATCGAAGCCGCAGGCGTCTATGTCCAGGTTCACACCGCGGACAAAACGTGGTTGCATCGTATTTCGCTCAGCGAACTTGAAGCGAAATTAGACGCCAGGCAGTTCTTACGCATTCACCGTTCGACAATCGTCAATTTGCAAAAAGTCAGAGAGCTTCACCCACATTCACACGGAGACTTTCTGGTTGTGCTACACGACGGCACGGAACTGAAACTTAGCCGCAGTTATCGCCAGAAAGTCGAGGCCAGTCTCGGCCAATCTTTGTAAGCCTGGTTCTGTAAGCCCCGCCGTTTCGTACTGCTCTTTCCGCCATTCGCAACAGCATTGCGCGCCTTGCCACAAAATGATTGCGGGCGATTTGCGCCAGCGTGTCTAATGCAGCCTCACGATCATTTTCAACCTGAAAAAAATGCATGAAGACAACCAGACTTGCCTCGTTCCCCGCGCTTTATTACGCATTTACGATCGCCAAGTATGAAGAAAGCACGGTTTACCGAGGGGCTAATTGCTGGGATTTAAAATCCGGGAGGTAAAGTTATGGGATTGTTGACGACTCAAATCAGGCAGATCCAACGGATGCGGCAAATTTCGGTGGCGGTCCTGGTATCAATGGTCGCTGTAGCCGCCTTCTCGTCCTTCACCTCTGTGCGTTCGACCGCCGACGAGCCGAAGAAGGCGGAAGCGATGACGGAGAATAAGCTGGTCGGCACGTGGAAACAGGTCAAGGCCAAGTTTGGCGGCAAGGAGGCCAAGTTTCCCGAGGGAAACACGCAGCTCAAGCACATCACCCCGACTCATTTCACGTTTGTCGAGTACGACAAAGACGGCAAGTTCATTGACGCGTTCGGCGGCCCCTACAAACTGAATGGGGAAAAGTACGAAGAGACGATCGAGTACGGCGTCGGCGGAGTTTTCAATATGCTCAAAGGAAAGCCGCAGTCGTTTGAATGTAAAGTGGAGGGCGCCAAGTGGTATCACAACGGCACATTGAGTAACGGGCTGACCATCGAAGAGGTGTGGGAGC
>Ga0126383_10003106_pt1 | contig 10927 bp, 3 predicted proteins | sample PanSoiMetPlot_35_FD_96882 | JGI IMG/M metagenome (GOLD analysis project Ga0126383, IMG submission 96882) | Tropical forest soil microbial communities from Panama - MetaG Plot_35 | ecosystem: Environmental > Terrestrial > Soil > Tropical forest > Bulk soil | place: Panama | collected 2016-02-17
GCCAAGTCGGACGCCATTTCGCGAATGGTTTGGTAACGATCACACACATTCTTAGCCAAGCATTTGTGGATCGCTTGTTCGAGTTCAGCAGGCGTCGCGGGAACGTAATGACTCAGCGGAGCTGGCGTGTCTTTCAGGATTCGGTTGGCTGTCTCGATTGTCGTATCTGCACGGAAGGGATGGTGTCCGCTCCAAAGCTCGTACAAAACAATTCCCAAAGAGAAAATGTCGGATCGTACATCCGGAGTATGTTCCAAGAAGACTTCCGGTGACATATATGCAGGTGTACCGCGGATCACTCTGCTAACACTGCGGTCGAGAGTAAGTGTCGCAGCTTGTCCATCGCTGCGAGGCATATACTTGGCCACACCGAAATCGAGAATTTTTACATTGTTGGGCGGCATCAGGAGGATGTTCTCCGGTTTGATATCGCAGTGGATGATTCCGTTTTCATGGGCAAGAGCTAAGGCCTCCCCACATTGCCGCGCGATGTGCAACAGTTCCTCAAGAGTCAGCGCTCCAGTTCGCGTTCGTAACGTGACACCTTCGACGTACTCCATCACAACGAAAACGTCCTGTCCCTGTTCGATCACGTCGTAAATTCGAACGATGCATTGATGACTCAGTTGAGACGCTCGTTCTGCCTCATTGAAAAAACGCTGCCTGTAATCCGGATCATCGCGCAAGTGTCCAGCGATACGTTTTAGCGCTACAAGGCGTTTCAGCTTCGTGTCTTTAGCCAAATAAACCTCGCCCATACCGCCAATACCTAAAACTTTTCGGATGACGAAACGTCCGACAGTTTTCCCGACGAGACCCGCTGTAATGCCTTCTGCGGAACGTATCGTAGGAGAAAACAATTTACCTTTATTGCCATCCTGGGTCGTCGGCGCTAACGAGCCTTTGGTTATCACAAATTCGTCAAACACGTCGGAGAACAGTCGCGTGCCAGCGCTGTCCTGATAGACGTAGCCACGTCGGATCAAAGCGCGCACAAAGCTTCGATCCTGCTCATTTAATTCCTGATGAGAACTTATTTTGATACACGTCATCCGCTCGCGGTCATTGAGGTGATCCCAGACGTACACAAAATGACCCAGCGCTTGTTCGTAAAACTTCGACCAAATATGATTCAAATCCGGTTCCGCTTGACCATGCGACTCGTTGTGGCTTTCAAAGAAAGTGCAGCAGGCCAGTTGGACAAAGAATGGAAAGCAGCCGCCCACCCGAAGGATGGCAGGAGCATATGGTTCGAGGGCGTATCCTGCAGCTCTCGAAGGTTCTGCGATTAATTGTGCGGCCTCTTCCGGCGTGAACGAGCCGAGATTCAATTTGTGAAAGATGTTGAAGAACGGTGATCCTGAGACTTCCTTGCTGTGACAGAGATCTTGGATCTCCCGAGCCGAACTAACGATGAAAGATACGGAATAATTGTTCGGCAAACTGCGAAGAAAGCTGAAGAACTCGACTGTGAAATTCTGATTCTGTGTGATCGCTTCGAACTCATCCAAGACTAACACCAGCTTTACACCGGTGCGATCGACTCGAGCGACCAGCGAGCGAATGTTCTCGTAACTCGGCGTGGTTTTAGACAGTTGAGAATCTTGAAGTCTTAAAGCGATCTCTTCCATGAGTGCAGCGAAGAAATGAGATGTGTCGCCGTGCACTTTCTCATGAAGATCGAGATATGCAAACACAAACTCATCCGGCCGGCGAAGGAGACGCTCTTTGCGGCGCAAGACGGCACGAAGTAAAGAGGACTTGCCGATGCGGCGCTCACCAACAATGGATACTGACTGCGGTTCTCCTGCGTCGATTCGGCTGAAGATAGTCGCCAGTTCCCGGCTTCTACCAAAGAATCCGCGATCATCTTTGATAGCCGTTCGGTTCAAGTATGGATTGACTGCATTGATCATGAAACCGCGCTCCGTTTCAGTTCATCCGTAACCTGCCAGATCGAATGTTCCCGTGCGATCCACATACGTAATAAGTCAACTCGGAATCGATACACGGTCAACGGACCTCTTTCGAGCCAATCTTCGCGGCAAAGGTGATCGCAAGCGTTAATGAGACTGGCCGAATCGGGTATTTGCGTGCGAAGTTCAGGGGGAATTGCGTCGTGAATTGTTTCAAGGTCGGCATATTGAGTCGGATCTTTGAGAACGTAAGCCAACGTAGCGGATGCAAGCTTCGCGTGATGCGAAAAAGCATCCCATACGTGATTTAGTGGAGGAGGAGGATTTTGAAGCACCTGGTCCAAAATTTCATGCAGCTGCTCTGACGCAACCGCGAAATCGCGCTTTTGGTTCAAGTAGTCCACCATCGTCTGGCAGACAACCTGAGCATAATAAGGATGTCCTGCCGTCGTTCGTAGAATCTGCTCGGGTATTCCCTCGTCATAAAGCACATAACCGTGCACTGGTTCAAGAATCAGTCGCTGGGTGTCGTTTGCGGTCAGCAGCCCTATTCGGCGTAGGATAGTTTTCGGTCTGAGAATGTTCCATCCCGTGAAAGTCAATGTTTCTAATTGATCGGATCCCGTTGCGACGAAACTCACTCGAATCTCTCCGTCGAGCAAACTCGCCAGGAACAATAAAGGGTCGGTAGTAAGAGAACCGCGACCCAACTTGAACTCTAAATTTTCCAGTTCATCAAACAGCAACACAGGATGTTTCGTCGGTTCATGCTCTCGGATGAACCGTAGCAGTTTGCGAAATGTTTCGGGAGTAAACCTTTCAGCCGAGATGAAGGGCGCACGGACTCCTGGCATGACCGTCGGCAGCTGGGCGAGCATCTCGCGAGTGAGCACGTGATAAAAATCCGAATCTCGATCGACTTCCGGCAGGATCTGTTGTGTGTCGAAAAAGAACGGCAGGATGAGCGAGTTTGTCCGGCCTCCGTAAATCTGATGCAAGAGGGATGTTTTTCCGATACGGCGGGGACCGAAAAGCAAAATCATCTTGTTTCCCGCATGCTCGAGTTGATGCCCGATCCACTCCAAGTCATCCTTACGTCCGAAGAACATTTCAGCTTTACGAATTGGATTGCCGACGACGTACGGATTCGGGATCCGCACAAAGGGCATCTGGGCTCGAAACGATACAAGCATCTCATTGAAAGCTTGGGCGAGGTCGCCCAGTTCGTCGTCCGTACGCGCTCTGACCAATTGAGAAAATCGACCCTGAGCCGCGTCCCGAGCGAGTTGCGCAAATTCCGTCAGCGACACGCTCATCTTGCGGGCAAGTAGGAATGTCAGGAAAAGTACAGAAAGCGCTGTGACGAAAGGAATGGCTACGAACCAGGCCAATACACCGCGAAGCGGCGCGAAGATGTCCGACTCGTTAATACCGACTCCGAGATACCAGTTGAACGGACTTCCTAGATCGGTGTGAATGGTTCCTAGCGCAGCGATTTTCCATCCCTCCCGCCATTTATAGCGAAACGTGCCACTTGGATTGTTAATGACCCGCGAATGCAGGTCCCACAGATTGTGATCAACGGTGGCGCGTGTACCGTAAAGGTCACGATATTTGTGCGCCGTGATGGTATCCCCATCGCCGGCATAGAGGAACGCGTATCCGGTCGTGAGTCCAAGGCGTTTGAATCGATCCTCGGCGCTATCGAGAATGTGCTGAAAATTCGACCAATTCAAGATGGCGACAATCACGCCCAGTTTCTCGTTAGCGCCGTGTGGTCCTATTGGAGCAGCGAGGGCAAATTGATATCGACTTTCCGGCGGGCTGTCCTTAGTCCTCTGGTATAGGTTGTTCACATACGCCAATTGAGTCAGAGGAGTTCCCCTAAGCGCTCCGCTCTGCATGATGTCGTGGAACCAACTCTTAGGAATATCCGGAAGCACAAACTGATATGGTTGGCCGGCAGCAGTGATAGCGGCAGTGTTGGGGCTCATGAGGCGGCCATCGGGATCGACGGTAAAGATCAGATCGTATCTTCGATGGTGCTTCAGTAAATCATCTAAGAATGCTTGCGTTTCCTTCGCTTCGGAACTTTTTAGACCTGCTTGCAACAGATCCATTTCACCCCAAACCTGTACCTCACGAGCGGAACCATTCAATTCGTCTTCGAGTTCATGAACGATCTGGCGAGCTTCAACCTCCATGAGTTGTTCTCGATCTAACCGAATCTGAGAACGCGCAACCCGGTAACTCAGTAGACTCACGGCCGCTAACGCCAGCAACGTGACGAGGAACGAGTAGAATCCAAGTTTTTGCTGTAGATTGCGAAATCGAATGATACGCCGCACAGCAGCAACTCTCGTTTTTCAGTTCATTGGAAAAGCGGGCTTACTGTAAACCTACAATGGCTGCCCGTCAAATGTTACTCGACCGGGTAAACTTCAAAATTCCAACCTGTTAGGACCCCAATGAAAATCCTCCTTCTGTCGCCGGTTTTCATTTGAGCATATGCGGAGCCTGTAATTCGTATGCCAAACAGCGCCTGCTTCCTGCAAAGTCGCACGATACCCTCCGCGGGAAAATACCAGGCGGCAGCTGACTAAGGTGTACGGAAATTTTTCTTCGCGTTCGGTGAGTTTGGTGTTAGAAGATGCGCAAACCCCGTCGTTCTAACCGGCCCACGTGCGGCCATAAAAGAAGAAGGAAATGAGAGGAGATCTATGAATAGGTTTTCACCTTCCGAAACTGTCATTGTGGTGCTCGCCGGAATTATTCTGGCAGCGTCCGCTCTTTGTGCGCAAACTGCGACGGGAAGAATCGTCGGCACCGTGTCAGATCCAACCGGCGCGCTTATTCCTGGCGCATCGGTCACTGTGACGAACGTCGACACGAAATTCGTTTATCCGACCATTACGAATGAGCAGGGGTTCTATCAAGCCCTACTGCTACCTATCGGCGAATATACGGTCACGGCGGATATGCCGGGCTTCCAGAAGGCTCTAACCAAGCCGGAAAAACTCGAAATCAACCAATCGCTCCGCATTGATATCAAGATGTCGGTCGGCAATCGCACTGAAGAAGTGCTCGTCACCGAGGGTATATCGCATGTTGAGAGCATCAGCCCGACACTGGGCATGTCGATCCTGTCCACCCAGATTGCAAGCATGCCGCTCAATGGCCGCAACACTTTGGATCTTGCGCTCCTGCAACCCGGGGTCATCCCCGCAACGGCCGGCGGGAATACGGGTACCTTTAGCGCCGCCGGTGGACGTCAAGATTCGGTTACGTACCTCCTTGACGGCGGCATCAATAACAACCTTTTGAGCAATGCCGTCGTCCTGAATCCGAATCCCGATATGATCGAGGAATTCAAGATTCTCACAAATTCATACAGCGCTGAGTATGGCCGTAATGCTGGAGGTGTTGTAAGCGTTGTGACGAAGTCCGGGACAAATGCCTTACACGGGACGGCCTACGATTACATTCGCAACGATGCCCTCAACGCGAATTCGTTTTTTAACAATGCGGGAGGACTACCTAAGGACATTTTGAAGAGAAACCAATTCGGGGGGACCCTTGGCGGACCCGTCTTAAAAGACAAACTGTTTTTCTTTAGCGGATGGCAAAGCCAGCGCCAATCCAAGCTGCAGGTAACCAGCAGGACGAAGGTCTTCACACCCGCCGAACTAAATGGAGACTTTTCGCACTCGAATGCTTCAGGGACCGGTCCCGATACCAATGTCGCTGCTTTCCTGCAACGATTTCCTTATTTTCAGTCCGATCCCGCCTTTGCCGCGCAAGGTATTATCGATCCATCCAAAATCAATTCAGTGGCGAAGAACTATATCAAAGCTGGTTTGATTCCGACTAACTCTTCGGGTTTTCTGACGTCGCAAAGCAGCGCACTGGACAACCGCGACGAACTCACCAACAAAGCCGATTACTACCTCACGCCGAAGGATCATATCTCTGCAACGCTTGGCTGGAGCCGAACGACGACTGTCAACCCATTCTCGATTTCGAACGTTAACGGCTTTCCCAATGAGACAAGAACGAAGCGTTATTTCCTTGCCGTCGATTACGTCAAAGTGATCTCGCCCAACCTCTTGAATGATTTTCGATTCACAGCACAGCGAAACAACAGTTTCCAGTCGATACCCGGTAAGAAATTACCAACGCCTTCTGAATTGGGTATTGGAATCACGCCGGACGATCCGACTGGCCCGACGATCCTAACGTTCTCCAGTGGCATGACCGCCGGGTTCAGCAATCAAGGTCCCTCGAGGCTTATCGACAATACATTCACCTGGAACGATAGCGTGACCTGGCTCACAGGCCGGCATACGTTTAAAGGCGGCTTCACCTTCACACCATACCAGGACAACCAGGTGTTCGACTTTTATGTGAACGGCCAGTTCAACTTCAAGGATGTGAACGGAGCCAGTGGCCCCTTCAGCCGGAATGATCGCGCCGACTTCATAATGGGATTGGCCGATGAGTTCATTCAATTCCCTGCAGCTCCAAGCAACATCCGCACCAAGAACTCCGGATTCTTCTTCCAAGATGAATGGAAACTAAGGCGCAATTTCACCCTGACACTCGGCCTGCGCTACGAGTACAACACTCCGAAGTACGACACCCAAGGGCGTACCTTCTCATATTTGTTGGGTGCGCAATCTACTGTATTTACGAAGGCGCCGAAAGGTCTGCTATTTCCCGGAGACGCACTTGCTCCGAAGGGATCCAACTTCCCAGACAAAAACGACTTTGCTCCCCGGTTGGGTTTTGCGTGGTCGCCGGACGAAAGAGGCAAAACCAGTATTCGCGGAGGAGTCGGCGTTTTCTATGACATTTTGAAAGCGGAAGACAACTTCCAGTTCAATGGCCAGTTGCCTTTCTTTTCATCCGCCGACCTTACATACGGTACGCTGACGACGAATCCGACTTCCGAAGTCCTGAATATGATCAAACCGTTTGACGCAGCAGGCAAGCCCAATCCTTTTCCTTCGAAGCTGACCGACAAGAACCTGGACTTTGCGGCTGCGGGCTTTCTGCCTTTCGGCGGCAATGCTGTGTATTCAGTGGATCCACACCTACGCACGCCATACATTTATCAGTACAACTTGGACATCCAGCGGGAGATCATGCGGAACACCATTTTCGACATCGCGTACGCTGGAAGCAGTTCTCACAAGTTAACCGGCTTGTACGATTCGAATCCGTTCATACCGGGCCAGACCTCTCGAATCTTCAATACGCCGTCGGGCAATCCTGCGAATGCATTCAGTTATCTGGATCTGTTCGCGAATGTCGGCATGGCAAACTACAACTCGCTCCAACTGGGATTCCATGACAAAGGACGCGATCTACCGCACCTCGGCAACCTGAGTTATCAGTTCTCATACACTCACAGTAAGTCCGAGGATACTTCGTCGGGCTTCCGATCGAATAACCCTCGCGTGCCTGCCTTCGACCAGAAACACTTCAAAGCAGTTTCTGACTACGATTTGACGAACTATATCGCTCTGTCCGGATCCTGGGCGTTGCCGTCCCCCAGGAACTGGGGCGGGCCGGGTGTGTTGTTGAGCGGATGGACGATTCAACCAATCGTCAACCATCGGTCGGGAGAGCCCCTCGATGTGACGTCGCGCATCACCCGAAACCTAACCAAAACCGGTCCCTCCGCCGTGGGCGATCCCAATTTAGTGCGGGCGAACTTGGTTGCTCCGATCACCTATTTCGATCCGCATGTGTCACAGTCTTTGAACGGGAGCAAGCCCGGGAACTTCTTCTTCGATCCGGCAGCGTTTTCGACAGCCGCGCTCACTGCGACCACTGCTCAAGGCTTTGACCCCGTAAACAATCCTTCACAACGCACATACGGCACGTTCGGCCGTAACGCGTTCCGTGGGCCAACGCGGACGAACTTCGATATGAGCATCATCAAGAAAACGAGATTTGGCGAGTCCGGAGTAGGCTTGGAATTTCACGCTGATTTTTTCAACGCCTTCAACATGCCGTTGTGGCGCAATCCCCAAGTCTCGATCACAAGTGCGACCTTTGGTCAAATCTCGAGCACCGGCAGCGCAACGGACTCACAGCCGCGTGTTATTCAAATGGCTTTGAAGCTCACTTTCTAGGTAGCTCATTGGTGTTCGAAACTCTGGGAGGCGCCGTGCCCACTTCCCAGAGTCGCCACCCCGTTACAGGTGAACAGGGCCTAAGCAAGCCGGCGATGAGGCCGCGACCTCGGAACGGACATATCGAACGCCAATATCATCCTGGAGAGTGAAGTATCCGGATCGCAGTTGACGTGCTCGCTACCGCTTTTTTTCGGTAACCAAATCGCTCCCGGACGGTTCTATGAAGTGACGGACGTTCCTGGGAGTGATTACGTGACACCATACATCGCGATCATGCTCGCCATTTGGATCCAGATAGACAACACAGCTTCATCGCAGGCGTCGACGCTGTTGCAGCAAGCACATTATGAATTTCTCAACGGTCATTTCGCCGCGGCCGAGCGGTTGTTCGTGGATGCCCTTGATCAGGTTCCAGAAACTGATCAAAGGGTACGAGCCAAAGTCCTTGGGGATCTCGGTAACGTCTACTCCGAGCAGGAAGAATTCTTGAAAGCGGAACGTGCGTATTCCGCATCCTTGTCACTTTTGCGGCAACTATCAGATTCGAAAAATTCGGCTCTGATGTTACAGAATCTCGGAGTGCTTTATTCCCTCCAGGGGAGAGATGACGAAGCATTACGATTCGTCGTCCAAGCTCTACAACTAGTGCAATCCGCTGTACCGAATGATCCCAGCATTACAGCTCAAGTGCTCACCGGCGTTGGAGTCGTTCATTACCGCCGCAACAATGCGCGCCAGGCAGAAAAATCTTTTAACCAAGCCTTGGAAATTGTCAGTACGTTGAACGTCCCGTTCAATACAGCTGAACTACTCAGCTATCTTGGAGCGGTCTACCTTCGGGAACACAAGTTTAAGCAGGCCGAAGATGTCTTGAATCGGGCATTGCAAATGAAGGAAGCCGAGAAAGGACTCTTCGATCCGGGCTTGACACCAGAGTTGAACACACTTGGCGCCCTATACATGGCGACAAAAAAGTTTGCGGATGCAGAACAACATTATGAGCGTTCACTCAAAATACTCGAATCGCGACGGTCGGATTTTGCTACGACAATTGCTCGGGTTCTGCACTCTCTTAGCAACACATACTCGAAACAGGGCCGTCAATCCGAATCGGATATTGTGCTTGGCGAGGCGGCGAAAATCGCGGGTGAGAATTTGACCAAAGATTCGGAAATGGCCCAGATCGTAGAAGAATATTCCAGGTTGTTAAAAACCCGCGGACAGACACAGGAGGCGGCAAACCTCTTGGCTCAGGTCAAACACGCCCGGGCAATCGCCGATTTCGTGATTCGTGCCCGTCCTTGACTTGCTGTGCTAATACCCCCTGCAGGCTGCGCATTGTCTTCTAGGGCCGTCGATGCAAGAATAGGCGCACACAGGAGGTCAAACGATGTCACCTTCACGCCAGTTTGCTATTTCATCCGGTGTGCTGCTCTTCATCACCACGGCACTGTTGCAAGGGCAGCAGCGTGGGAATCCGGCACCTGCGAGTCAGGCCAATGCTGAACGGCCGGTGACGCCGATTCCGCCAGAGAAAAACTCGGTCACACCGCATGAAATATTAGTGGGCGGCAAGGCCCTGCGGTACACAGCAACAGCCGGCAATCTCCTTATTCAGGGCGAAGACGAACAGACCAACGCCAGTGTCTTTTATGTCGCGTACACACTCGATGGAGTGACGGATATGCGAACGAGGCCCGTTACATTTCTGTACAACGGCGGCCCGGGATCGGCAAGCATGTGGCTTCACGTGGGTTCGGTTGGGCCGGTCCGTGTGCTGACTTCGAGTCCTGAAGCCACGGGACCTGGTCCGTATCAAATCGTGCCCAATCAATACACGGTGCTGGACAAATCCGATCTCGTTTTCATCGATGCGGTAGGCACGGGTTATTCACGGCCCGTTGGGCGAGGCACGATGCGGGACTTTGCGGGAGTCGATCAGGACGTGCGCGCGTTTCAGAAATTCATTTACCGCTATGTGAGCGTCAATCACCGCTGGAACTCACCGAAATTTCTTTTTGGCGAGTCCTACGGCACAACGCGATCGGCGGCGTTGGTTGACGCGCTCCAAAATAGCGGAATGTCGATGAACGGCGTCATCCTTCTGTCTTCGATCTTGAATTACTTCGTACAGGCGCCCGGATTGGACTCAGTCTTCGTCGGCTACCTTCCTTCTTATGCGGCGATCGCATGGCAATACGAAAAGGTTCCTCACAAAGGAAAAGACCAGAAGACGTTCCTTGACGAAGTCCGCGCCTATGCGCGCGGTCCATATACCGAAGCCCTTGCACAGGGACACAATCTTCCCCAGGCACAACTTGAAGCAACCGCAGCCAAGCTGGCGAGCTATACCGGACTCAGTGTGCAATACATCAAAGAAGCGAACCTCAGAATAAGTCCCGCGCGTTTTCGCAAAGAACTACTTCGCGATCAACGCGCCATTGTCGGGCGTTACGACGCGCGCTTCGAAGGCACCGATGTGGATGCGGCAGGCGAAACTCCAGGCTACGACCCATCCGATGCCGGAATCCAAGGAGCGTTCGTAGCCGCGCTCCACGATTATTTGGATCACGAATTGAAGTACACGTCGGACGAAACCTATTATCCCAGCGGTCCGGGCATAAACCAGATGTGGGATCACACGCACCGTCTTGGATCAGCGGCGCCCAACCCCAACCAAGGACAAGGCGGCGGAATGCGGGATGCCTACGTCGCCGGCGACCTCGCGGACGCGATGCGGAAAAATCCGCGGCTCCGTGTTTTGTCTCTCAATGGCCTGTTCGATCTCGCAACGCCCTTTTTCGTTACCGAATACGATTTGGCGCACATCGAACTCGAACCGAAGCTGCGGAGCAACATCGAATTCGC
>Ga0126383_10003107_pt1 | contig 10926 bp, 9 predicted proteins | sample PanSoiMetPlot_35_FD_96882 | JGI IMG/M metagenome (GOLD analysis project Ga0126383, IMG submission 96882) | Tropical forest soil microbial communities from Panama - MetaG Plot_35 | ecosystem: Environmental > Terrestrial > Soil > Tropical forest > Bulk soil | place: Panama | collected 2016-02-17
AAAGGAGACTCTCTAAAGCGCGGGTTGGAAAATGGAAAAGCAAAAAGTTCGGCAGAGGATCGAAGAGATTGGAGTTGTGCCGGTGGTTCGGGCATCCTCGGCACGCGAGGCTAGGATCGCGGTGGATGCGGTTTGTGAAGGCGGAATTCCGATCGTTGAGATCACGATGACGGTCCCGGGGGCGGTCGATGTCATTCGCGAACTGACCAAGAATTGTTCTGGAGACGTTCTGGTTGGTGCGGGAACGGTATTGAACCTTGAAGCCGCAAAGCGATGCCTGGATGCGGGTGCACAATTCCTGGTGAGCCCGGGGCTGAATTTGCAAGTGGTTCAGCTTGCGGCAGCAGAAGGAAAACTAATGATGGCGGGAGCGCTGACGCCGACGGAAGTGATTACGGCCTGGGAGGCAGGCTCGGATTTCGTGAAGGTGTTTCCTTGCGGGCAGGTAGGAGGCGCGAAGTACATCAAAGCGCTGAAAGGTCCGCTGCCACAAGTGCCGCTGGTGCCGACGGGAGGAGTGAATCTCATGACGGCGGCGGAGTTCATTGAGGCAGGGGCCGCAGCGCTGGGAGTCGGCGGAGAATTGGTGCAAGCGGAGGCGCTGAAATCCGGCAAGCCGGAAATCATTGTCGAGAACGCGCGGAAGTTCCTGGCCATTGTGAAAGAAGCGCGTGCGCGCATGGTAGCGTCTAGTGCCGTGGCAAAGGCGAGCCATTAGTTCGCGACTGTTGAGTTGGGTGGCTTAGTGATTGACGCCGCTGGCCATGATGCCGCCGTCGACCACCAACAAATGGCCGGTGACGAAGCTAGCAGCGTCAGACGCAAGAAAAACTGTAGCGCCGACGAGTTCCTCGAGTTTGCCGAAACGTCCCATCGGAGTGCGAATCAAGAATTCTTTGCCGCGCTCGGTGCCGTCGAGTAGAGAAGCATTTAAATCCGTGCGCAAGACTCCGGGAACGAGCGCGTTGACACAAACGCCATAAGGCGCCCATTCGATGGCCAGCGTTTTCGTAAGAGAGGTCACAGCGGCCTTACTGGCGCCATAGGCAGCAACTTCGAAGAGGCCAACGAGCGAGGAAAGCGAGCCGATGTTGATGATTCGGCCATAGCGGCGCTCGATCATGTGTCGGCCGAAGACACGGCACGCGCGAAGAGTTCCTTTGAGGTTGGTTTCGAGGATAGCGTCCCACTCGGATTCTGGGAAATCGAGGGTGGGCAGTTTCTTTGTGCGGCCAGCGCAGTTCACCAGGATTTGAACGCTGCCGAATTCGGCGCAGGCAGATTGCAGCAGGCGCTCGATGCTTGGATTGTCCGTGACGTCACAAGTCTGCGCCAGCGAACGACGGCCCAGCGCAGCGATTTCTGCAGCGGCTTTGCGAACCAGTTCTTCGCGGCGGCCGGCGGGGACGACGTTGGCGCCAGCTTTTGCCAATCCGCGGGCCAGGGCGAGGCCAATCCCGCTGGTGCCGCCAATCACGACGGCGGTTTTATTGGTCAGGTCAAGAAGCGGATGACCCATGAGCGCTCGCGTACGAATTCAATGTTCCTCCAGCAAAAGACTACGTGGTTTTGCGGGAATCGATTCTAATGCCAGATGCAAAAATCTCGCACAAGGTATTGTTAGATGGAAACTCTTCCGTGAACAAGGAGCCAGGGTTCGAACTACAGCGACAGCGCAAGTGCCACTACACGCACCGCCAACCCATATTAGAACTCCAGGCATCGAACCCTACAGTACAATAGAGGGGAACTGTTGTGAGGAGAGGCTGAGAATGTTTGGACACCCAGCAGAAGCGGCGCAGAGTTACCTAAAGAGGGCATTGGCTAGGGCAATGTGGATTTTCCTGACCGCGGCTTTTGCGTTGCCGCTGGTGGCGCAGGAACACGGTCCGCTGCCACCACCGCCTTCCGGCTCCGTCGCCGCTGCAATCCCACCGCCTCAAGCGACAGCCGGCGCGCGCGAGCGCTCCTCGCACATCACGAATGAGCCGCCCGCAATGCCGGTGGATGAGATCGTCCAGAAGTTCACGCAACGCGAGGAAGAGTTTCGGAAAGAGCGCGATCATTTCACCTACACACAGGACGTGCTTTTCCAGACGGTCGACCTGGATGGACAAGTGGACGGGGAGTTTCGCGAAGTCCGGGACATCCTGTTCACTCCAGATGGCAAGCGCTTCGACAAGGTTACGTTCGCTCCCGTGACGACGATCCAGCGCCTGATCATGACGCAGCAGGATTTCGATGACATCGAAAAGGTGTGGCCGTTCGTCATGACTCCCGAAGAACTGCCCAAGTACGACGTAAAGTACGTGGGGCGCGAGCATGTAGACGAACTGAATACGTATGTTTTCGACTTAGAGCCCAAGAAACTGGAGAAGGGCCAACGGTACTTTCGCGGGCGTGTGTGGGTGGATGACAAGGATTTGCAGATTGTCAAAACTGCAGGAACCTCAACGGGTCTGCTGAAGAAGAAGGAAGACCAGGCCTTCCCGCATTTTGAAAATTATCGCGAAAACATCGCGGGCCACTACTGGTTCCCGACGTACACGCGCGCGGATGATGTGCTGCACTTCAAGTTTGGGGACGACGTGCACGTGCGCATCGCCGTTCACTATTCGAACTATAAACGCTTCACGACGACCATCAAGATCGGCACCGCCACGCAAATCGATCAGCAGAAGCCATAGCTTGGCAGCTGAAAGGGACGTTCTCCAAGGCCGCTATCGGCGGCTTAGCCAGACGAGCGTAACGCCGATACAAACGACAAGTACCCCTAGCCATCGTTGTCGGCTTACCTTCTCGCGTAGAAACATGGTCGCGCCAATGGTTCCGGCCGCGTAACTGAGCGCGGTAATAGGCACGACGAAGCTCACGTTTTCCATGGAAAGCATGGCTAGGAGCGAGAAGAACGCCAGCGTCATAAGGCTGATCCCAACCCACATCCAGCCCACCCGCGCGGCTCGCCAAACAAACTGCATTATGGCGGTGGGGCGGAAGTCATGGACTTCACCCAGAAGCTTCATGGCATGGGAAACGCACAACTCCCCGCCTGTCCCGGCGCCGATAATAAAAAACAAGAAGGTAAGTTCCAGCACGTTTAAGTCTTCTCCGTCGTTCGGGGATGGGTGTGACCAACGATGAAGACGCCAACGCAGATCACGGCGATGCCAAACCAGCGCAGCAGGTTCACCCTTTCACCGAGGAGCAGCAGACCAAGAACGGCAACGACGGCGTAGGCGAAAGAGGAAGCCGGCTGGACGTAGCTGTAATCCGCCCAAGTCAGCACCAGCATGTAGGCGACGAAAAAAGCCAGCAAACAGGCGATGCCCAGCCAGATGTAGCCGGACGCCAGTATTTGAACGAGAATATGAAAAAGCTGCCGGGGCTCCCAATTCCGCGCTGAGCCGATGGTTTTCATGCCCTTGCTGAGCAAGACGTTGCCGAGCGGAGCAAAAAAGGCGATGAACAAAATCAGAACATAGGTTTTCAGGTGTAGGCCTGGGGAATCTTTCATGCGATTTGAGGTTTCTCTGCTCCGAAAAGGTCGCTAAATTTTGTAATTGTGGTCAGCTCTATTTTACTCGAAGTCTGGCATACAACTAAGCGTCAACAGCGCGAAATGATTCGGTTTTTGCTATTCTTCTTCGACGGGGTGACTTAGGCCGGCAACCAAAAAGATTGAACTTTGCCGGCTCAGGGGTGCAATGATTTCGCAGGCCGCCGGGTACATTTTTCTCATTCTCGCAAGCACACCCTTTATCTACTATTTGCTTGTATTGTTCAGCACTTGGCGGTTTTTTCGGCGCGCGAGCAATCGCCTCTCCACGGATTCGGGTTTCACTCCACCGGTCAGTAACCTGAAGCCCCTGCGCGGACTGGATCCCGAGGCGTACGAAAACCTGGCCAGCTACTGCCGCCAGGACTACCCAGAATACGAAATGATCTTCTGCGTGGGAGACGAGAGCGATCCTTCCGTACCGGTTCTTGAGCAGTTAAAACGCGATTATCCCGATAGGCAAATTCGCATTCTCTTTGGCTCGGGGCGAAACGCGATCAACGACAAAGTCGGCAAGCTGGTGCGCATGGTCGACGAGGCGCGTCACGAGGTATTAGTCATCAATGACAGTGACGTTCGCGTGGAGCCTAATTACTTGCGGACGGTAGTGGCGCCGCTGCGCAACCCAAAAGTCCGGGGCGTGACGTGTCTGTATGTTTCCACTGAGGACAGAACTTTCACCCAAAGCCTGCAGTCTATTGGCATGGTCTGCGACTTTTTCCCCGGGATTTTCGTGGCGCGGCAGCTTGATGGTATCAAGTTTGCGTTTGGCCAGACTATTGTAACCACACGCTCCTGTCTAAAGGCATTCGGTGGGTATGAGGCGATCGAAAACCGTCCTGCGGACGACCTACTGGTCGGCAGGTACATCGCGGAGCAGGGTTACGAGGTCGAGCTGCTGCCGTATGCCGTCAAGACCGTTCCTGACTACGATTCCTTGAAAGGCCTTTTCATCAAGCGCCTCCGCTGGTTGACGGTGATGCGCCACATGCGCCCTTGGGGCCACATCGGCCTCATGTTCACACAAAGCTTGCCGTGGAGTTTGGCAGTGCTTTTCACTCATCCCTGGGATGGCATTGGATTGGCGTACCTTACTGCGTATGTCGTGTTTCGTGTGGCAATCACCTGGCTTGTGGGTGGCTGGGGCTTGAAGGAATCCGGACTCTGGAAAAAAATGCCCCTCTTCCTTATTTGGGATTCCACTGCGTTTGTCATCTGGCTGCTGACTTTTGGGCGCAGGCGCATTCGTTGGCGCAACGTGGATTACCGGATTCGCGATGGCGTGCTCGTGCCAATAATCCCGAATCCGGCCTCGAATTCACTAAATTGAGACTCATACGAGCACTTGGTTTGCTGCAGGGATCAAAATTTGCAGTGTTGATGACTACGGCAAGAACAGAGTGCTTCGCAAGCGAAAGGGTTGCGCGCGATGGCTGAAGGGCCAGCATATGTGATTCTCGGGCGCGGCCGCTGGGCGAAGAAGATGCAGCCTGTTATCGCTCGGGAGGAGCGGAGAGTCTCAGTCATCGAGGAAACGAGGCAACGCCAATCAGAGAGTTCGCAAGGGTATACATCGCGCCTGGCTGAAGCGATGAAAGGGAGTCGGGCACAAATCGCGTGGCTGTGCGTTACGCCGGGCCCACATGTTGCCCTCATGATTCAAGCGGCACTCGAAGCCGGCCTACAGGTCATTGTAGAGAAGCCTTGGTACGGGTCGGCGACGGATACGGAGCGCCTGCAAGCGTTGGCTCGCGCGAAGCACCTCTTGCTTGCCATGCACTTCGAGTACTTGGTTCATCCGGAAGTCCGAGATTGGAGACTTCGTTTTTACTCTGGCGAAGGAGTGCAATTTGGGGGGCACTTCCTCCTTGGCCGGCCCGACCACTTAGGGATTCCCGCGATCGACAATCTAGGCTGCCATCTTCTGGCGATTCGTGAATTTGCCGCGCCTCTTTCGAAAGTCGGCGAAGTGCAATGCGCCTACGAGCAGCCGGACGAGCGGCTTGTGTGGCTCGAACGAGATGGTCAGAGGATTGCCTTAATCGATCTGCTCAAAGGCAGTGAGCACATCATTCAGGACTTCATGAAAACAGTAGAGGCTGCGTTGGGCGGTGCGGCCTTTCCGTTCGATCTGGATTTTGCCTTCCGCGTGGCAAACCGACTCAATGCGCTTGCGGCGCGGAGCCCTGCGTAACAATCTTAGGCCTTCTTCGCTTTAGCCTCCGCGCGCGTCTCAACGGCGGCGGACTTCGTTGGCATACTCATCTGAAGGCGGCGTTCGTTCTTCGGTTCGCGCCAGTTTACTTGTGGCAGCATCAAAGAGGCGTCCACGCGATCGCGGTATTTGAGCGCGATGTTCATCAACGAGTCGAGCAGAGAATCCGACAAATAGTGTGGTTGCAAACCGAGGTCAATCAGCTTGGAGTGTTTCGCATTATAGTAATGCTGCTCGGCTTCGACCCGCGGATCTTGGATGTGGTCCACTTCGACGGCCACTCCCATCTTCTTCGCGGCAGCTTCCACCAAGCGGGCCAAATCCATGATGGAGAATTGTTCCGTGAACTGGTTGTATACCCGGCACTCGCCTTTCGCCGCGGGGTTGTGACAAGCAATCTCGATACATCGAACGGTATCGCGAATATCCAAAAAGCCGCGCGTCTGCCCGCCTTTTCCGTAAACCGTGAGCGGCTGTCCGATGGCCGCCTGCACGCAGAAGCGATTCAGGACCGTTCCGAAAACGTCATCGTAATCGAAACGATTGATGAGTGCTTCGTCGAGAGCGGTTTCGTCGGTCATCGTGCCGTAAACGACGCCCTGATTCAAATCTGTGGCGCGAATGCCCCAAATCTTACAGGTGAACATGATGTTGTGGCTGTCATGCACCTTAGAGAGGTGATAGAAGGAACCCGGCTGCTTTGGGAAAGGCACGGTGTCTCGGCGGCCGTTGTGCTCGACGGTGATATAGCCTTCTTCGATGTCGATGTTAGGCGTGCCGTATTCGCCCATGGTGCCGAGCTTGACGAGATGGCAATCGGGGAGAAACTCGCGCATGGCAAAGAGCACATTCAGTGTGCCCACAACGTTGTTGACCTGCGTAAACACAGCGTGTTTGCGGTCAATCATCGAGTAGGGCGCAGAACGCTGCTCCGCGAAGTGCACGATGGCTTCCGGCTCGAAGGATTTAAATGTAGAAGCCAGGAAGTCGTAGTCGGTCACGTCGCCGACAAACATTTCGATGGTCTTGCCCGTCAGGTTCTGCCACACGCGCAGCCGGTCGGTCAGGGGCCGAATGGGAGTGAGCGTCTGCGCGCCCAGTTCGTGATCCCACAAACGCCGCACGTAGTTATCAACGATGGCGACGGCGTGGCCTTTCTGCGACAAATAAAGTGCGGTCGCCCAACCGCAGTAGCCGTCCCCACCGAGCACAGCAATCTTCATGAACCCTCCTCAAGGTTACCTGCGTTTCACTCTACCTGATGTCTGGGCGATGGGCGCCTGGACTTCCCAAATGTGTGCACGGCACCCAAAATACGCGAGAAGTAGCCACACCGACCGGGACTTCTTTTTTTACCTGTATAGCGGTGCCTTTGCAAGCAAGTTTTTGAGTTGGTCTCACAAAAGAATGCAAGTCACAAACCCGTGGACACGTTACGGTGAAGCGTCGGTCTCAGCATTTAACTCCAGCGGATGGTTCGTGAGTGCAAGCTTTCCGCCGCTGGAAATCACCACGGTCAGGTTTTCAGCACCCATTAGTCTTTCAAACCGCGGCATTTGTAAGTGATCCGCCACCAGGTAATACCGCTCCGGCTTGCGCCAATCTTCTGCCAGTTGCGCGTCCGTAAGAAAAATATCGGGAGCTCCGGGAGCATAAGAGCCGTATTCCAAGTTGTGGAAACGCCCGTTTACAAGCGGCGCTGCGCGGTTCATATAGAAAAAGACAGATGAAAAGGTGTAGTAGTGATGATCCACCAACAATTGGCCCGGTGGAGATTTCAGCAGCGCCTCTGCAATCGGGCGCGAGGAAAGATACGGATCGAAAACCACCATCGCCAGGCGCGCGGCGTGATAAAAGCCTGCCATCATAAACGCACTCGCTAGAAACGCGCGTTGCCCCGCCCAACGCAGGTTGCCAAGTGCGCCCGCGAGAAGCGCGACGCCTGCAACAGCCAGTGGCAAGCGGAGGTAAGCGAAAGAATCCAGGGTAAGGTCTTCCATGTGCCCGAGGGAGAGCTTGTATGCGCCCGGGTGAGGTGCAAGCGCCGCGGAAATATCCCCCGGGGTCGCGAGATGTCGCACGTACAAAAGAATCGCAAAACAGGCAATCGCAGCACAGGCCACGACCACGGAGAGCACGCGCGTTCCCCGGCGAATCCAGTCTCCGCCCATCGCCATTGCCGAGCCGAGCAAGAGAGCTAAGGCGGGGTAACAAGGCATAGAGTAATATTCCTGGGTTGTCGAGAATGTAAAAAAAATGAGAAGGAATCCCGTCCAGCACAAGGCCAGCAATCGCGTGCGCCCTGCCCGATCCGTCGGTTTGTACGACAGCCTCGCGAGCGCGGGGAAATAGACGCTACAGGGGAAAAGCCACAACAAGTGAAACAGCCAAAACCACAGCCGCGGGACAGTGTCGTAATCGCGCGGGTAGCGCAGGTTGAGAAAGCGCAGGAGTTGTTCATTGATGAAGTAGAACCATAGGAAGCCGTGGTATTCCCCTGGCCCGCTGTGCAGCGCAAAACTGAAGTAGGGAGGATTGCGCAGCGTGGCCAGAACGTGCCAGGGCGCGGCAATCAGCAGAATGATGAGAAAACCGCGGATAGGCTGCAATCGCTGCCAAGTCCGGCGGAGGAAAAACTGCTTCGTCAAAAGCAGATAAATGACCGCGCCAGCAATGGGGAATACGATGGCGACGAGGCTCTTCACTAAAAGCCCCACCCCCAAGCTGGCTGCAAGGACAAATGCCCAGAATTGGGGATGCGCTTCCTCTTCCTCGAGAGCGCGTAGAAACGCCCACATCGCCAGCGCGACCGTCAGCGTCAGTAGCACGTCGGGAATCAAAATCCGCGTAAAAAGAAACAGTCCAACGCATGTGCCAATGCACAGGCCCGCATAGAACCCGGCGCGCCTGCCGAAAGCCCAAATGCCAAAGGCTGCTGTGAGCAGAGCCAGCGCGATCGTAGAAAGGGCAATGGGGATGCGCGCGGCCCAGTCGTGGGCGCCAAAAATCTCAAACGAAACCGCAATCGGCCAGTAGTAAAGAGGTGCCTTCTCGAGGTACGGCACGCCGTCGAGGTGTGGGGTCACCCAGTCACCTTTGGTGATCATGTTTCGGGCGGCCTGTGCCAATACTGCGTCGCTGTCGTCCATCAACGAAGGCGGCGACAGGATGCAGCCGAGATAAATGATTGAGGAAACAAGCAGAACGGTCAGGTAGACGCGCCAGCTCCGGCTTGTGATAAAACCTTCGGCGTCTCCGAGGACGCCGCCTGAATTCGCCATTTTTTCATCCATAGAAAGAGGATCAGCAGACCCCACAGGTGATACCCGACATTGGCCTTCCGCTCCGAGTGCAGCCGGAGGAATTTGTCGATGACTTCGGAGCGGAAAAGGTCGCCGCATTCCGTCGCGCCATAATGCAAAGCATCGGTCAGGAGGGGGAGCAGCGGGCCGCGAAGCCATTCGTGCGCTGGAATGTCAAAGCCCATTTTCGGGCGCTGCAAGATTGCGGCCGGGAGCTTGTCTTTCATCAATTCCTTCAGAATGACCTTTTGACGCGCGCCGCGAATCTTCAGCGAGGCGGGAAGCTTGGCAGCAAACTCCACGATGCGATGATCCAAAAACGGCGGCCGCACTTCGACAGAATGCGCCATGCTCATGCGGTCGCTTTTGTTAAGGATGTCGTCAGCCAGATAATACTTTTGGTCTAGCCAGAGATAGGGCGCAAGATCGTCGGAAGTCGCGGGCAGTTCATCCAATTGGCTGAGGACTCGTTTCAAAGAAGCAGGAAGAGGCTGGCTGACAAGTGCCTCTTTCTCGATATCGGAAAAAGTGCCGTTCCAGTAGACGTGGGCACGGGCCGGCGGCATCAGCGCGCCCTCGAGGAAGCGCTTCAATTTGTATTCGAAACTAATTTTATCGTCGGAAACCGGCAAATAGCGGAACGCCCCCAGGGCCGTTCGCAGAAAAGGCTGGGGCAAAATGCGGGCCTGGCGCGCAAACCGATTTGCGCGGTATGTCAGATAGCCCCCGAAAAGCTCGTCCGCGCCTTCTCCACTCAGGGCCACGGTGGTCTTCGTTTTGCAGAGCTTCGAGAGAAACCAGACGGGCAATGCTCCCGCGTCTGCGCTTGGCTCGTCTGAGTAGTAGGCGAATTCCTCAATGGCTCCGAGCAAGTCCACTTCGGGAGTCAGATCCAGTTCGGTGTGATCGGTTTCGTATTGCTTTACGGCTCTTTGGACGTATGCCGTTTCGTCAAAATTGCGCCCGCGGAAAGATATAGAAAAGGTCTTTAATTGCGAGTTTGAAGCCTTCGCGGCGTAGTGAAGAATCGTGGTCGAATCAACGCCGCCGCTAAGCCACACGCCCAGGGGAACATCCGAGAGCAAATGCTCGCGGACAGAATCCTGCATCAAAGAATCGAGTTCTTGTTTTGCAGATTCCAGCGTGTGCGTGCTTGAGACGCCGAATGGCAAGCGCCAGTACGAACCGGTAGAAACTTTTCCATCCTGCCATTCGAGCCAGTCCCCGGGCGCAAGTTTTTCAATTCCATCTACGAGGGTCCAAGGCGAGGGGATGTAGTTCAGCGCCAGGTAGCAATCAAGTCCCGCGAGGCTAAGCCTGCGGTCGATTTCGGGATGAATGAAGAGAGCCTTCAATTCCGAGGCAAAGAATAGATCTTCATCCTGGCGCGCAATATAAAGAGGCTTAATCCCCATTCGATCGCGCGCCAGTACGATGCGCTTCTTGGACTTGCTCCACAGTGCGACTGCGAACATTCCGCGCAATTTCGCGAAGCAGTCCTTGTCCCATTGAAGAAAGGAGCGCAATACTGTTTCCGTATCCGAATGCGACTCGAAGCGATGGCCCAGCTTTTCCAGTTGCGCGCGCAACTCGAGATGGTTGTAAATCTCTCCGTTAAAGACAATTCCGCCGTCACCGTCGTCCGTCAGGATGGGCTGGTTCCCGTGATCCAGGTCGATGATTTTCAGGCGCGCCCCACCAAGCGAAAAGAGGTTGGATTGGAACACGCCCTGTTGGTCAGGGCCGCGGTGAATCAGCGTAGCTGTGGCCTGGCGGATCCTCTCAGGCGGTGCGCTCCAGTTTTTAGTGGTAAACCCGGCGATTCCGCACAACGGTTGGCATGCCTCCGTGCT
>Ga0126383_10003108_pt1 | contig 10925 bp, 10 predicted proteins | sample PanSoiMetPlot_35_FD_96882 | JGI IMG/M metagenome (GOLD analysis project Ga0126383, IMG submission 96882) | Tropical forest soil microbial communities from Panama - MetaG Plot_35 | ecosystem: Environmental > Terrestrial > Soil > Tropical forest > Bulk soil | place: Panama | collected 2016-02-17
GACCAGATCTACGCGATCGGCGACGGAACCCGGCGCGGGTATTCGCCCGAGGAGGATGCGGCGCACGAGCTCGCGGCCGGCTGGATGCGCGAGGCCGGGCTCGAGCCGGAGGTCGACGGCGCGAGGAACCTGATCGGGCGGCGCGGCGATGCGCAGGTATGGACCGGCTCGCACCTCGACTCGGTGCCGAACGGCGGGAGGTTCGACGGTGCGCTCGGGGTCGTCGCGGGGATCGAGGCGGCTGCCCGCCTTCCGTCTGCTCCGTTGGCGGTCGTCGCTTTCCGCGCGGAAGAGACCGGGCCGATGGGGAGCACGCGGCTCGCGGAGCTCCCTGGTGCATTTCTGGAGGTGCACATCGAGCAGGGGCCCGTGCTCGAGCGGTTGGGTCAGCCGTTGGGGGTGGTGAAGGCGATCGCGGCTCAGGCGCGCGGACAGGTCGTGTTCGAGGGGCGCGCCGATCATGTGGGGACGACGCCGATGTCCGCACGGGCGGATGCGTTGGTCGCGGCAGCGCGGTTCGTGCTCCACGTGCGGGCGTGCGTGCAGGAGCCGGCTATGGCCACGGTGGGGGCGATCGAGGTCGAGCCGAACGCGATGAACGTCGTACCGGCGCGGGTGACGGTCGCGGTCGACGCCCGTGCGCCGGATGCGGCTGCGTTGGACGAGCTCATCGCGGCGATCGGCTTCTCGCCCGGCTCTCGGATCGATCCAGTTGCTATGAGCGGCGCGCCGTTCGAGGTGGTGGGCGAGCTCCTGCCCGAGGCGCCGCGGCTCGTCTCGGGCGCGGGGCATGACGCGATGGTGCTCGCCTCGGCGGGCGTGCCAACGGCGATGCTGTTCGTGCGGAGCCTGAACGGCGGGGCCAGCCACTGCCCGGAGGAGCTTTCGTCGGAGGAAGACGTCGCGCTTGCGGTCGACGTACTCACACGAGCCGTAGAGCGGCTGGTGGCTGTGGGTTGATCGTCACCGTTTCGGCAGGGCCCGGTCACAGACGTGCGCGAGCTAGACCGATACGCTCAGAGCGGGTGGCGGGTGGAACTTCCTCCCCACCCCTTGAGAGGGTGGGGAAGCGGGCTACCGCTCCTCGAAGCGGATGTCTTGCGCGCCCTCCCAAAGGGTCTTTCGGCCCAGGTCGAGCAGCTGCTCGACGCCCTCCAGGATCGTGGCGAAGTGGTTCCCCGCCAGCGCCCCGGCCTTGCTCGCGAACGACGTCGAGCCGTACGGGAACAGGATCTCGGTCTCGCTCACCCCGCCCGGGTAGAACAGCACCTGCCCGGGCGCCGGGTAGCACGTTGCGTTCTCGGGCCCGAGCCCGACGTCCAGCTCGCCGAACGGGATCCAGCACGCCTCGCCGCTCCAGCGCGCGTGGATGATCCGGCTCTCGAGCGGCAGCAGCCGCCGGAACGCGGCCACCGTCGCCGGCGCCGCCTCTTCCTCCAGCCGGGCCGCAAAACGGAAGTCCCCGGCGACGATCTCAAGCACGGCGCGGAACCTACTTGATCTTCGCGCCCTGCTGAATCCAGGCGCCGAGCAGGTCGCGCTCGGCCTGCGTCATCCCCGTTGCGTTCCCGAGTGGCATGACCCTGGTCGTCACCGCGACCTGCTTGATCATCGACGCCTGCGCCGCGATCTGCGCAGGCGTGTCGAAGACGATGCCCAGCGGCGCGGAGGAGACCTTCGTCGGATGGGTGGAGTGGCAGGGAACGCAGCGCTCCTGGACGATCGGCTGCACACGCGAGAAGGCCACAGCCCCGACCGAGTCAGCCGCGCCCCCGCCGCCGGTCGGCCGGATCGCCACCGCAACCGCCGCGATCCCGAGCGCCGCGGTCACCGGGATCCACCAGACGTTTCGCCCCTCGTGCCGCAGGTTGAAGAAGAGCCGGATCCAGGCGCCGATCGCCATCATTGCGACCAGGACGAGCCACGAGTAGCTGTGCCCGTACGCACTCGGGAAGTGGTTGCTGAGCATCGCGAACAGCACCGGCAGCGTCAGGTAGTTGTTGTGGACGGACCGCTGCTTGGCCCGAATCCCGGGCGCCGGATCGGGCTCGCGCCCCGCCTCCTTCGCCCGCACGAGCTCCCAGTGCGCCGGGATGATCACGAAGAAGACGTTGGCCGCCATGATCGTCCCGAGCATCGCGCCCACCTGGACGTACTCGGCCCGACCGCTGAAGAGCTCGCTGCAGCCCCACGCGGCGAGGGTCGTCAGGCCGAGGATCGCCGCGGCCAGGACGAGCTCGCGTCGCACCACGCGGCAGAGCAGGTCGTAGACGACCCACGCCACGACGAGCAGCCCGATGCTGATTGCGATCGCCGCCGTCGTGCTCAGGTCGGCGACGCTCGGGTCGATCAGGTAGGTGCTGGCGTTGAAGTAGTAGAGGAAGACGAAGAGCGCGAAGCCCGAGAGCCAGGTCGTGTAGGCCTCCCACTTGAACCACAGCAGCCGGTCCGGCAGCCGCGGCGGCGCGACGCGGAACTTCTGCACGCGGTAGAAGCCGCCGCCGTGCACCTCCCATGCCTCGCCCCCGACGCCCTCGCCCGCATCCGGCGCCGGCTCCTCGAGGTGGTTGTCGAGCCCGACGAAGTAGAACGAGGTGCCGATCCAGACGATCGCCGCGATGACGTGAAGCCAGCGCGTCAGGAAGTCGAGCCACTCGTTTGCGTACGGGTCCATCAGCCCCGTTGATAGCGGTCGCGCGCGATCGCGACGAGCTCCTCGAGCCCGGTCTGCAGCTCCTCGTCGCGGGTCCGCTCCAGCCGCTGACGCAGGACGTCGAGGATCTCGACCTTCGGCCGCCCGGCGACGAAGACGACGAACCGAAACCCGAACTTCTCCTCGTAGACCTGGTTCAGGTACGAGAGCTCCGTCATCACGACGGGATCGGCCTCGTTGCCCTGCTCCGCGGCCGAGCGCTCCGAGAGATGCGTCGCCCCGATCGCGGGATGGCAGGCCAGCGCCTCGATCTTGTCCTGCTCGTCGAGCTCTGCGATCGCGTCCTCGGCCGTGCCGAGCGGGTCCTCGCGCGCCGCGAGCACCTCGACCAGACGCGTCCGCCCCTCGAAGAGCTCGGCGAGCTCGTCCTCGGTCAGCTGCCGCGGTAGGTCGCGCATGCGTAGGGGGAGACCAGCAGCGGCACGTGGTGGTGGCCCTCGCCGAGCTCGACCTCGAGCTCGACCCGCGTGAAGTACGCCGAAGGCGGGTGGAAGACGAGCCTGTAGCGGCCGGGCTCGAGCGCCTCGGCCAATGCGGCGATCCTCCCGTCGTCGTCGGTGCTTCCCTCGGCGACGAGCTCGGAGTCGCGGAAGAGCTCGACCCGGACGCCGTCCGCGGGCTTCCCTTGCCCCGTGTCGAGCACGTGCGTCGAGAGCGAGACGGCCACGCGCGGACTCTACGACTCGAGGCGGCGGCGCAGCCACGCGAGCGCCTCCGTCCCCTGGGCCCGCTGGAACTCGCGCAGGGTCGGCAGCCCGGGAGGCGGCGGCAGGGTGCTCCGCTGGACGAAGAACCCGGCGAGGGCCGCAAGCACGGCGTCGACGTCCTCTCGGCGCGCGTCCCGAACGATGGCATGGTCGTCGAAGAGCTCCCACGGCTTGGGCCCGCCCTGCATCGCGACGCTGGGGAGGAACGCCACGAGATCGATCCACGGCGCACCGAGCGAGGCGTGCGGCCAGTCCACGAACACGACCCGATCGGGCGTCAGCAGGAGGTTGTCGGCCCGCACATCGGCGTGAAGCAGGGTCTCGCCGGCACCAGCCGTCTCCCAGCCGGCCTCGAGCTCCGCGAGCAGATCGAGGTGTTCCTCCGCCCAGGGGTCGAAGTCGCCCGTCCGCTCCGCGACAAGGTTCCGCCACCCGTGCAGCATCTCGCCGAAACGCTCGGCGAAGGTCTCCGCCTCGATCGGCGCCGGCGTGAGTGCGGCGAAGAGGTCGCCGAGCGCGGCGAGGATCCGGTCGAGCTCGTCCCTACGCCAGGGCAGTTCGGGCTCGCGGCCGTCCACGTCCTCGAACACCAGGGCGACCCAGTCGCCGTCGTCGTGCGCGAACAGGAGCTTCGGCGCAGGAGTCTCGGGCGGGAGCGCGGCGGTCACCCGTGCCTCGTCGCGGTGGAGGTCGGGCGAGTCCGGGTTCGGCTCCGAGCCGACTGCCTTGACGAAGACCCGCCGGCCGTCGTCAAGCCGCAGGCGTGCCGCCGCTCCTGGAGAGAAGCCCCCGGGCTGCGTGACGGCTTCGGCAACACGCGAGCCGAGGCCTGCCTCGACGGCCTCGCGGACGCTGGCGGGCACGGTCTCCCATGGGATCCGCGCTCCGTGGGCGGACGGGAAGGCCATCAGCCTTCGAAGCGGGCGGCAGCCTTGCGGTGCTCGCGGACGATCTCGTCGTCGACGACGTTCTCGAGCACGTGCCGGCCGCGGACGACGAGACCGGCAACGGTGCTCGGGCCGCCGAAGACGAGCGCGGCGACCGGGTCCTCGGCCCCGGAGAAGAGCCAGTCGTCGTCCCAGATCGCGAAGTCGGCGGACTTGCCCGGCTCGAGCGAGCCGAGGTCGTCCCGGCCGAGCACCGCGGCCCCGCCTCGCGTCGCCAGTCGCAGCGCCTCGCGCGCGGTCAGCGCTTCCGGCCCCCCGCGGGCGCGCGCGACCAGCAGCGCCTGCTTGACCTCGAACGAGAGATCACCGCGCTCGTTCGACGCCGATCCGTCGACGCCGAGGCCGACCGGCACGCCCGCGTCGAGCAGCTCCCGCACCCGCGCGATTCCGGCGCCGAGGCGAAGGTTGGAGGTCGGGCAATGGGCGACACCGACGCCCTTCGAGCCGAACGCCGCGACGTCGTCGTCGCTCAGGTGGACGCAGTGCGCGCACCAGACGTCGCCTTCGAGCCAACCCAGCTTCTCCAGGTACTCGACCGGCCGGCACCCGTGGAGCTCGCGGCAGTAATCCTCCTCCTCGACGGTCTCCGCGAGGTGCGTGTGCAGGCGCAGGCGGAGCCGCCGCGCCAGCTCGGCGGAGTTGCGCAGCAGGTGCCCCGTGACCGAGAAGGGTGAGCACGGTGCGACGACGAGCTCCGGGTAGAGCGCCGCGAGCCGCTCGGTCTCTGCGAGCACCTCGTCCGGCTCCTCGACCAGCGAGTCCGGCGGCAGGCCCCCGTCGGACTCGCCGAGGTCCATCGAGCCGCGCGATGGGACGAGGCGCACTCCGAGCTCCTCGGCGGCCGTCATCTCGGCCTCGATCAGGCCGTCGACGCCGCGCGGAAAGACGTAATGGTGGTCGAAGACCGTGGTGCACCCGGAGGTCATCAGCTCGGCGAGCCCGTACTTCGCGGCCGCGTATTCGGCCTCGGCGTCGAGGCGCGCCCAGACCGGGTAGAGCTCTCTCAGCCACGTGAACAGGTCGGCCTGTTGCGCCCTCGCGCGCGTGAGGCTCTGGTACAGGTGGTGGTGCGTATTGACGAAGCCGGGCGTGACGAGCGCGCCGTTCAGCGCGGTGCGCGCGTCGGTCTCGGGCGGGTCGCTTCCGCCGACCGCCACGACGCGCCCTTCATCCTCGAGCAGCCAGCCGTGCTCGTATTCGGTGCCGGCGTCGTCCATCGTCACGACGTACGCGTCCGTGTAGAGCGTCGTCATGCTTGCAGCGGCACGAGCTCGAAGCGGTCGACGTCGACCAGGCCCGAGTCGGTGATCTTCAGGCTCGGGATCACGGACAGCGCGAGGAACGCCAGCTGCTGAAACGGGGATTCCAGCGTGCAGCCGAGTTTCGCGGCCGCCTCGATGCAGCCGCGGCTCGCCGCAACCACCTCGTCCAGCGGCGCCTCCGAGAGCAGGCCGGCGACCGGAAGCGCGAGCTCCGCGCGCACGCCTCCGTCCTCGACCACGACCACGCCGCCGCCGATCTCCGAAAGCCGTCGCACCGCCCGGGCCATGTCGTGGTCGTCGACGCCGACGACGACGATGTTGTGCGCGTCGTGAGCAACGCTCGAGGCCAGCGCCCCGGCGCCGAGGTCGAAGCCGCGCACGAAGCCGAGCCCAAGGCGCCCAGTGCCGAGGTGGCGCTCGACCACGGCGATCTTGGCGAGATCGCGCCCGGGATCGGCGACCGCCGCCCCGTCCTGGACCGCCGGCTCCTCTACCAGCGAATCGGTGACGATCTGACCCGCAACGACGCCGATCACGCGGGCCTTCCCGCCGTCCCAGGGAATCCTGAAGTCGCGTGCCGCCGGGTGGCGCACGCGGATGGTGTGCTTCACCCACTCCGGCACCTCGGGCCGCGGGATCCCGCTCACCGGCCGGCCGCGCTTGAGAACGGTCTCCGGGAGGAAGCTCTCGAGATCGGGCAGCAGCAGCAGGTCGGCCTGGTAGCCGGGAGCCACGGCGCCGAACTGGTCGAGGCGGTGCCACGTCGCCGGATTGAGCGTCGCCACGACGAGTGCGTCCTCCGGTGGGATGCCGAGCTCGACCGCCCGGCGCACCATCGAGTTGATGTGGCCCTCCTCGGCGATGTGCTCAGGCTCGCGGTCGTCGGTACAGAAGGCGATCCGGCTCGGGCCGTACTCCTTGACGAGCGGTATGAGAGCCTCGAGGTTGCGCGCGGCGGAGGCCTCGCGGATCAGGAGCCAGACTCCGGCGCGGAGCCGCTCGCGGCCCTCCTCGATCGTGAACGCCTCGTGGTCGGAGCGGATCCCCGCCGCGACGTAGGCGTTGAGCGAGCGGCCGAGGACTCCGGGCGCGTGGCCGTCGACATGCGCCGCGCCGTCGAGCCCGAGCTTCACGAGCTCCGACGGGTCGCCGCCAATGACGCCCGGGAAGTTCATCATCTCGGCGAGCCCGATCACTCGGCGGCGTCTGAGCAGGCCCTCGAGGTCGCCCGGGGACAAGGGCCGCCGCGGGTGCTCGAAGGTCGAAGCAGGCACGCACGACGACGCCATCACGAAGACGTCGAGCGGCAGCTCGGCGCACGCGTCGAGGAGCCAGTGGACGCCGTCGGTGCCGAGCACGTTCGCGATCTCGTGCGGGTCGACGACCACGGTGGTCGTGCCGAGCGGCAGGACGAGCCGCGCGAACTCGTCGAGCATCAGCTTGGACGACTCGAGGTGGACGTGCGCGTCGATGAAGCCCGGGACGACGTAGCGCCCGCTCGCGTCGAGCTCTTCGGCGCCCTCGTACTCGCCGAGCCCGGCGACGGAGGCGTCGACGATCGCGACGTCGGTCTCGAGCCACTCGCGCGTGAAGACGGAGAACACTCGCCCGCCGCGCACGACGAGATCCGCGGGCTCGTCCCCGCGCGCGACCGCCAGCCGACGCGTGAGCTCGTCCACGAAAGCGACGATACATTTGCCGCTCATGGAAGTCCTGAGTCCTCGTTCGCTGGCCGAGGCACTCCAGCTCAAGGCCGAGCGGCCCGACGCGGTGCCGATCCAGGGCGGGACCGACGTCATGGTCGAGCTCAACTTCGACCGGGCGCGGCCGGCCGCTCTCCTGAATCTCAACGAGGTGGCCGAGTTGCGGGGCTGGTCGCGGGAGAACGGGACGCTTCGGCTCGGCTCCGGCCTCACCTACACCGAGGCGATGGGCCTCGCGGAGCCGCTCCCCGCCCTGGCGGAGGCCTCGCGCACGGTCGGCGGGCCACAGATTCGCAACCGCGGGACGATCGGCGGGAACCTCGGGACGGCCTCGCCGGCCGGGGACGCGCTGCCGCCGCTGCTCGTGTTTGGAACGGAGGTCGAGCTCGCGGGCCCGAACGGCGAGCGGCGGCTGCCGCTGGGGGAGTTCCTCGTGGGCCCGAAGCGCAACGCGCTTGCCGAGGACGAGCTGATCGTCGCGGTGCACGTGCCCACGCCCGGCCCGCGGCAGACGTTCATGAAGATCGGCCCGCGCAACGCGATGGTGATCGCCGTGGTCTCGCTCGCGATGTGCATCGACGAGGAGCGCCACGAGACCCGCGCCTCGTTCGGCTCGGCCGGGCCGGTGGCGGGGCTCGTCACGGCGCCGCTCGACGAGGCCGACTCGCTTCCGGAGCGGGTTGCCGAGGCCGCGAGCCCGATCGACGACGTGCGGGGCACCGCCCGCTACCGTCGGCACGCCCTCCAGGTGCTCACCTCCCGCGCGCTGGCCAGGTGCCTGACGTGAAGATCAGGCTCCGCGTCAACGGCGAGGTGCACGAGACGGACGTGTGGGAGGGCGAGAGCCTGCTCTTTGCGTTGCGTGAGCGGCTCGGCCTGCCGGGCTCCAAGAACGCGTGCGAGCAGGGCGAGTGCGGCTCGTGCTCGGTTCTGCTCGACGGCGAGCTCGTCTGCTCGTGCCTCGTGCTCGCCGCTCAGGCCGAGGGACACGACGTCGTCACGGTCGAAGGGCTCGTCCAGGACGGGCAGCTCCATCCGGTGCAGCAGGCGTTCGCCGAGACCGGCGCCGTCCAATGCGGCTTCTGTACACCGGGCCTGATCGTCGCGACCGCCGACCTTCTGGCCCACAACGCCGACCCGAACGACGACGAGCTCCGCGAGGCGCTCTCGGGCAACCTCTGCCGCTGCACCGGCTACGCGAAGATCTTCGACGCAGTGCGACTGGCGGCCTCGCGGGCATGAGCACGACGGCGCGCAAGCTGGAGCTGGGGCGCGTCGGCGAGAACGTCCGCCGCGTCGACGCGATTCCGAAGGTGACCGGCGAGTTCGCGTACGCGAGCGATCTCTTCGCGGCCGGGATGCTCTGGGGCCACACGCTGCGCAGCCCGCACGCGCACGCACGGATCGTCGAGATCGACATCTCGCAGGCCCTCGCGGTGCCCGGGGTGCACGCCGTGCTCACGCACGCAGACGTTCCCGGCGCGAAGACCTACGGGCTCGAGTTCTCCGACCAGCCGGTCCTCGCGAGCGACCGCGTCCGCTACTTCGGCGAGCCGGTCGCGGTCGTGGCCGCTGAACACCCGGAGCAGGCGCGGCGCGCGGTCGAGCGGATCGCGGTGGAGTACGAGCCCCTCGAGCCGGTCGTCGACCCGGAGCGTGCGACCGAGCAGCCGCCGCTCCGCGACGAGAACCCGACCGCGGGCCACGGCTTCCGCGAGGACCCGCGCCCGAATGTCCTGCGCTCGATCGTGATCAGACACGGCGACCCGGATGCCGAGGGCGAGGTCTCGGTGAGCGGCGTCTACGAGCTCGGGATGCAGGACCAGGCGTTCCTCGGGCCGGAGTCCGGCCTCGCGGTTCCGGACGGCGAGGGAGGGGTCGACATCTACGTCGCGACGCAGTGGCTGCACGTCGACCGCGACCAGGTCGCGCCCTGTCTCGGGCTCGCGCAGGAGCAAGTGCGCATCCACCTCTCCGGGGTCGGGGGCGCCTTCGGCGGGCGCGAGGACCTCTCGATGCAGGTCCACGGTGCGATGCTCGCGCTGCACACGAGCCGCCCGGTGAAGATGGTCTACAGCCGCGAGGAGTCGTTCGTCGGCCACGTCCACCGTCACCCGGCGAAGATCTGGATGGAGCACCGCGCGACGCGGGCCGGGAAGCTCGTCAACGTGCGGGCCCGGATTCTCCTCGACGGCGGCGCCTACGCGTCGTCCTCGGCCGCGGTCACGTCGAACGCGGCCTGCTTCGCGGTCGGCCCCTACCAGGTGGAGAACGCCCTGATCGACTGCACGTGCCTCTACTCGAACAACCCGCCCTGCGGCGCGATGCGCGGATTCGGCGCGGTGCAGAGCTGCTTCGCGCACGAGGCGCAGATAGACAAGCTTGCCGCGGCGCTCGGCATCGACCCGGTCGAGCTGCGGTTGCTGAACGTGCTCTCGCCCGGCGACACGCTGCCGACCGGCCAGACGGTCGTGGGCTCGTTCCCGGCGGCCGAGGTGATTCGCCGCGCGGCCGAGCTGCCCATTCCGGAGGCGGAGGAGCTCCCGCGCGATCCGATCCGCCTTCCCGGTGGGGCGGGGAACACGACCCACGGGCAGGGGGTCAAGCGCGGGGTCGGCTTCGCGGTCGGATTCAAGAACGTCTGCTACTCGGAGGGCTTCGACGACTCGACCGCGGCGCGGGTCAAGCTCTGGAAGGGCGCGGACGACGAGCTGGTCGGCGAGGTGCACTGTGCCGCCTGCGAGGTCGGCCAGGGAGTGACGAACGTGATCCTCCAGGTCGCGCGCACGGAGCTCGGGACGGAGAACGTCGCGCTTGCGCCGGGCTCGACCGCGGGCGTCGACTCGGCCGGGTCGGCCTCGGCGTCGCGCCTGACGTGGATGGCGGCCGGCGCCGTTCGGCTCGCCTGTCGCGACGCGCTCGCCGAGTACACCGCCGGCAAGCAGGTCGTCGACGTCGAGCGCACATACCACCACCCGCGCACCGCGCCGCTCGACCGGGAGACCGGCCAGGTGAAGGGCGACCGCGTCCACGTCGCCTACATGTGCGCGGCGATGCGGGTCGTCGTCGAGGTCGACGTCGAGCTCGGCCTGACTCGCGTCGTCTGGATCGGCACGGCGCAGGACGTCGGCAAGGCGCTGAACCCACAGGCCGTCCACGGCCAGATCGAGGGCGGCACCGCGCAGGGGCTCGGGCTCGCGCTGATGGAGGAGATCCAGACCCGCGACGGCCTGATCACGAACGCGAGCTTCACGGACTACCTGATCCCGACGACGCTCGACATGCCGCCGGTCGAGGCAGAGCTGGTCGAGGAGGAGGAGCCCGACGCGCCGTACGGGGTCAAGGGCGTCGGCGAGCCGCCGACCGTCGTCTCCACGGCGGCGGTCGTCTCCGCGCTGCGCGCGGCGACAGGCCGGGAGCTCGCGCGCGTGCCAGTCAGGCCCGACGACCTAGCGCTCTAAGGCGCTCGCTTGCGACGCCGACCAGAGGCGGTGGCGGCTTTGCCGGCACCGCCGTCTGACGCGCGGTCTACGGCAGCGACCCATTTCCTCTGCGTTGGCTCAGCGCTTTAACGTCAGGCCGGCGCCGACCCC
>Ga0126383_10003112_pt1 | contig 10919 bp, 12 predicted proteins | sample PanSoiMetPlot_35_FD_96882 | JGI IMG/M metagenome (GOLD analysis project Ga0126383, IMG submission 96882) | Tropical forest soil microbial communities from Panama - MetaG Plot_35 | ecosystem: Environmental > Terrestrial > Soil > Tropical forest > Bulk soil | place: Panama | collected 2016-02-17
CCGAGCGTGTTCGAGCCCGTGCACGGAAGCGCGCCGGACCTGGCCGGGAAGCAGAAGGCCGACCCGACCGCGACAATCCTGTCCGCCGCGCTGCTCTGCGGCCATCTCGGCCTGTCGGCCGAGGCCGCCCGGATCGAGCAGGCCGTGTCGGACGACCTGCTGGAGCGGCAGGGCGCCTGGTCACCGCGATCGACGCCGGAGATCGGGGACGACATCGCTGAGCGGGTGGCGGGCTAGCACTGACCAGTGCCGAACTCAGGCTGGGACCAGGCGCTCAGTCTCGCGGTGACCTGCGGCGCGCCCGCGTCTCGGTCCTGGTGTACTTCGCGCTGCTGGGGCTCGCCAACGGCGTCTGGCTGGCCAGGATCCCGGCGATCAAGCAGAGCCTGCAGCTGACCGACGGCGTGCTGGGCCTGGCGCTGCTGTCAGCTCCGGCCGGCCTCGTGGTCGTCGTGCTGGTCGCGGGCAGGATCGTGCACCGGGTGAGCAGCCGGCGGTCGACCATGATCGCCGGGATCTGCACGGCAGCGCTGCCGGTGGCGCTCGGCCTCGCACCCAGCCTGCCCGCGCTCATGTCGGCCCTGTTCGCCTTCGGCCTGGCTGCCGGGATGCTCGACGTCAGCATGAACTCGCAGGCCGTCCTCGTCGAGCGGGCCGCCGGCCGGCCCATGATGACCTCCTTCCACGCCTGCTATAGCTTCGGCGGCCTGGCGGGCGCGCTGCTCGGCGGCCTGTTCGCGACGGCGGGGATCAGCCCAGCGGTCAACTTCACCAGCGTGGGCGTCCCGCTGGCGTGTGCTGCGGCCCTGGCAGGCCGGTGGCTGGTTGCCGATTCGGACCGGAACGGGGCCGCCCCGGTCGCCGCCGTCGCACCGGCCGCGGCACGCCGGGGCCGCCAATTCGTGCGATCGTGGACGCCCGCTTTGCTGCTCATGGCGCTCCTGGCGGCGTGCTCGCTGCTCGGCGAGGGCTCTGCGGAGGGGTGGAGCGCGGTCTTCCTGCATGACAATCTCGGCACGTCGGCGGGGCTCGCAACACTCGGGTATGCCGGATTCAGCGTCGCCATGGCGCTGGGCAGGCTCGCCGGGGATAAGCTCACCGCCCGGGTCGGGGCTGCGGTGGTCATGCGCGGCTGCGGGCTGCTCGCCGCTGCTGGCCTGTGCCTGAGCCTGGCGGTTCACCAGCCGGCAGCTGTCATCCTCGGCTTTACCGCGTTCGGAGCCGGCCTGTCCTGCACCTTCCCGCTGCTGGTGTCCGCGGCTGGCGGGGTCGACCCGGACCGGCCCGCGAGCGGGATTGCCCGGGTAGCGGGGGCGGGATATGCAGGCCTGCTTGTCGGCCCGCCGGTTATCGGCGGCCTCGCCTCGGTGGCCGGCCTGCGGTGGGCGCTGGTGCTGCCGCTGGCGCTTGCGGTGGTGATCGCGGCGGGTGCGGGCGTGGCGGGTACCGGCGCTCGCGCCGCGCTAGCCACCCGTGCGGACGGCTAGCAGAGCTTCCATGCCGGAGACGAGCAGGTCGAGGCCGAGTTCGAAGTCCGCGTCCGGGTCCGCGTCGGCCAGCTCCGCCGCAAGGCTGGTGATCTGGGGGAACTCGCCGGGCCGAAGCCGCGGGTGACGAGCGTCGCCGTCGAAATCGGCGCCTGGCCGGGCTGTGCCACCCACCTCGTGCAGGAGCGTGCCCGTGAGGTACGCGGCGACCACCCGGACAATTCGAACGGCATCCCGGCCCCCGAAGCCCGCTGTCCGCAGGGTATCCAGCGCGTGCTCGGCCGGCCGGAGCATGGCAGCCGTGGCCGGCTCGCGGCCCGCCACGGCCACGCTGCACCTCGGGTAGGCACGGGCAGCCTGGCGGATCGTTCGCGCCTGAGCCCGCACCTGGTCCGTCCACGCCGGGCCGGGGCCTGGCGATTGAGCGGCGTCCACCCCGGACATGATCGTCGCGGCGATGCCGTCGAGCAGCGCCGATGTCGACGGCACGTGCCTGTACAGCGGTATCAGGCCGCACCCGAGCTCGGTGGCGAGCCGGGTCATGGACGGGGCCTGCGGGCCCTCGGCCTCGATCAGCTCCATCGCCGCCGTGATGATGCGGTTGCGGGTGAGCACCCGGTGAACCTAGGCCGCGCCCTGTGACGCGGCCGTGACAGCTACTAGCCGGGGGGACGACCCCCCGTATCCCCCCGCGGGTCAGATGACGCCGTCCCCGATGGCCTGCCGGATCCACGGGATCACCTCGTCGAGCATGTCCGACAGGGAGGTGCTGGCCTCGAAGCCGAGCATCCGCTTGGCCTTGTCGGTGCTGGGCACCCGGCGCTGCACGTCGTACTCGAACGGCTCGTCGTGGACGACGCGCAGCGGCACGTCAGCGCCCTTGATCTTCTCCCAGATCACCGTCGCGAGCTCGAGCACCGTCGTGGACTGCGCCGTGGAGAGGTTGAAGTCCTCGTTCAGCGCGTCCGGGTGCTCGATCGCGTCCGCGATGCCGCGGGCGAGATCGCCACCATAGGTGTAGTGCCGAACCTGGCTGCCGTCGCCGAGGATGTGCAGCGGGTCCTGGCCCTTCAGAACCTTCTGCACGAGGTCCGGCACGACGTGGCTCATGGCGAGCTTGACGTTGCCCGACATCATCTCCTCGTCGCCGAGTGCGCGGCTCTCGCCGATGCCGACGCAGTTGAACGGGCGGACGATCGTGAATGGCAGCTTGTACTGGTCGTAGGCGGCGCGGGCGAAGTATTCGACCGCGAGCTTCTCGAAGCCGTAGGAGGACAGCGGCGGCGGGCACTCGCGCTCCTGGCCCTCGTACGACGGCCACGCGTCCGCCGATTCGTACACCATCGACGACGACATGTACGTGACCTTCTTGAGCCGCCCGGCCCGGTGCGCTGCGATGGCCGCATCGCAGCTGGCCGCGATGATCCGCTCGTTGGTGGCGAGCAGGTCGTAGGCATAGGCGTGGAAGTAGGAGATGCCACCGATCATCGCGGCGCCGGCGACGAAGTGGTCGCAGTCGGAGAGCAGGCTGGTCATCAGGTCGGTGTCGCGCGCGTCGCCTTCGACGAGACGGTAGTGCGGGTGGTCGTCGTACGACTTGAGGACCTGCCCGTACTTGGAGAAGTTGTCCAGGCCGATCACGTTGTATCCGCGGTTCAGCAACTCATCGACCAGGTATCCGCCGATGAATCCGGCCGACCCGGTGACCAGTATCTTCTGCATCGCTACCTTGTCTTTTCCGTCGTACGCTCTCGCAGCTCATCCAGGGTGATCCGGCGACCGAAGGCGAGCCGGTACCACTGGAGGTACTTCGGTATCCAGGACGCAATCTGGAAGTTCGACACGCCATGCTGGCGTTCGAGCCAGATGGTCGGGATCTCAGCGATTGGCAGCCTGAGTCGGCGCGCCTTGGCCGTCAGCTCGAGGCCGATCTCGAAGCCATCGCGGCTCTGGATGCCTACCGCCTGGACGAACGCGGCCGAGTAGGCCTTGAACGAGTTGGTAGCGTCCCGGGTCCCGACCCGGGCGACGAGGTGGAGGCTACGGCCGGCCAGCGAGGACAGCATCCCCTTGAGCATCGGCCCGCCGACCTGCTGGCCGCCCGCCATGTAGCGAGAAGCGGCTGCCACCACCACGCCGCGCTCGACGAGCCGGACCAGGTCGTCGATCTGCCGGGCGTCGTCGCAGCCATCGGCCATGGTCACGACGACGACCGGGGTCGTGGCGTGGTCGATGCCGTACCTGATGGCATTGGCCGGGCCGCGCCCGTAGGTGCTGACCAGGCAGCGCAGCCGGGGCTCGGTCTCGGCCAGCCGGAGGACCACCTTGCGGGTGGTGTCCTCCTCGAAGTCGACCACCACGAGCGTCTCGCAGGGGAGCAGGACGGACTCGAATATCCGCTCCAGCACCGGGACGATGGCCTCGCCCTCGTTGTATGCCGGAATCACGACCGAGAGCCGCAGCGCGCCTGGCGGAGCGGAGACGGTCAGCCGGGTGCTGTCAGCGTCGGCGGTGTCGTGGCTGGCTAGGCGGCTCCTGGCCATCAGATCAGCACGCCCCCGCCGCGGAGGCCCCAGATGTCGATCACCGGTTTAGTGGTGGGCAGCGTGGCGTACTCCGGGTGCGGTGCCCCGATGATCAGCAGGTCACAAGACTCGACAACCTCGTCGAGCGGCAGCAGCGACTGGTCGACGGTGACGTAGGGATCGGTGCAGCGAACCCCGGCGGCGGTGGAGGTCAGCACCCGCTTGAGCTTGTAGGCGAGGCTGGATCGGATGTCGTCGGAGCCACCCTTGAAGGCCATTCCCAGGATCCCGACCGTCATCGACTCGAGGTCGTACCGCCGCTTGAGCCGGTCGACCAGGTAGAGGGGCATGCCCTCGTTGATGGTCATCGCGGTGGTACCGAGCGTGAAGTTGTTGTTGTTGAACGCCTCTACCTGCATGGTGTCCTTGAACAGGCAGGGTCCCGCTGCGAAGCCCGGCCCTGGCATGTCGGCCGCCCGCGGGTAGTCGAGCATCAGGCCCTGGCGGATCCGCTCGAAGTCGAGCCCGCGGTCGTTGGCGATCATGTAGAGCTGGTTGGCGGTGGCGAATTTGATGTACCGCCAGACGTTCGTAAACAGCTTGGCCAGCTCCGCTTCTTCCGGCGTCATCCGCACCCGACGCGCGGTCAGCAGCCCGAAGAGAGCCTCCGCCCTGTCGTACGCTTCGTCGCGCCGCGCAGAGACGATCTGCGGCAGGTCAAACAGCTCTGTCATCGCCTTTCCCTCGGCGATGCGCTCGGGGCAAAAGGCAACGTCGATCGCGCGACCCAGCCGGGCGACGAGTTTTTCCACGAGTGCAGTCACGCCCGGGTACACGGTGCTCCGCAGGATCAGCAGCTGCCCGTCCCGCAGGTATTCGCCGCACCCGGCCAGCGCTCGCGGGACCGCCTGCTGGTCGGGATTGAGGTGCTCGTCTACCGGTGTGCCGACCACCACGATCACATGCGCAGCGGTACTGACGATATGGGGATCGGCGGAGGCCACCAGCCGGCCGTTCGCAACGGCCTTCTCGAGTACCGGCGCCGCCCCCGGCTCCTGAAACGGCATGTGGCCGGCGCTGACGAGGCCGGCCGCGGTCGGGTCAATGTCGTAGACAGCGACCTGAGCACCCCGGTCAGCGAAGGCGATCGCCAACGGCAGCCCGACATGACCACACCCGCCGACGACCACCACATCGCGCTCGAACGAGTCACTGCGCTGAAGCGTCACCGCTACCTCATCTGCATTGTCGTCTATGTCCGAGTTCCATCGGGACTGACGCGCCGCCCGGCCGCCGGCCCCGTCATCTCAGCTCAGGTTGGCAACTGCCGCGTGATGAGCGCCGGCCGCCGCGCGACGCGCCGCTGGCCTGCGGTACCTGCTTCCGGTCGCCGTGCGGCGACGACGCCTACGGCATCAGGACAGGCATTTTGTTGAACGCGAATCACAATCGACCGTCCCCCCGGATGCGGTAGACATCGTCCGCACCAGCTCCGGCAATTGCGGCACACCCAGGCACTTCGCCGGCTGGCACCTATCGTCCTGGTATTGCGATACGACCGCGGGCACTTCCGCCACGGCGGCGACCCCGGCAACCAGGGGCAGCACGACCGTGCGCCCATCCCCTAGGTGGACAACTGCCCCCGCGCTGACCACGAGAACAACCATAAGGGGTGCGGCCCAGCTGAAGTAGCCGAGGTAGGACTGGTTCCAGAGATTGTCGGCTGAGCAGGCCACCTGGGCGTGGTACGAGGATCACCGTCGCTGACGCCGGCCACCGCCGTGTCGATGACGATGGGGAGCCCGAACCCGGCGGCGAGATGGTGCAATGGAGATCATGAGCCACCGGGGCGGCCCCTCTGCCCACGCAGCGCGAGCCATGGTGCCGCGCGGCCGCACGGGTGCGGCGGATCACCGAGCGGGCTGGCGCGACTGGCAACGCACGTTACTCGTATCGACGCTCTGCGTGGCAGTCGGATTCGCCTGCTACGTCCGCCTGGGCAGCACGCGCGCCGTTGACTCAGACGGCGCCGCGCAGGCGCTGCAGGCATGGGACATGCTGCACGGCAACCTGCTGCTGCGCGGCTGGACGCTGTCGGACGTTTCGTTCTACACCACCGAGCTGCCGCAGTACATGGTGGTCGAGCTGGTGCGCGGGCTCCGCGCCGACGTCGTCCAGGTGGCCGCGGCCATGACGTACACGCTGGTGCTAGTGCTGGCGGCGCTGCTAGCCAGGGGAACAGCGACGGGCCCGTCAGCGCTCGTACGGGTGCTCATCACGACCGGGATCATGATCGCGCCGCAGGCTTCGGCCGGCGTGAAGGTCTTGGTCTCCTCGCCGGATCACATCGGGACGACGGCACCAGTGCTGCTGGTCTGGCTCATTCTGGACCGGGCCCCGCGGCGCTGGTTCGTCCCGGTAATCGCGGCCGTGCTACTGGGCTGGGCAACGGTCGCCGACACGCTGGTGCTGTTCATCGGGGTGCTGCCGGTTGCTGCGGTATGCGCAGTGCGCATCTGCCGCGCGCTCATCGCCGAGCGCGTGCCGCTCCGGTCCTTGTGGTATGAGATCGTGCTCGGCGCCGGCGCCCTGATCGCCGGGGTACTCGCCGAGATCACTCTGCGCGTGATGCGCGCGGCAGGCGGCTTCGTCGCGAATCCGCCGATCGCCCACGCCCACGGCGTTACCGCCCTACCCCACGCGCTGGGCGTGACCGGCCGGGGCCTGCTGCTGCTGGCCGGTGCGGACTTCCTGGGCGGCGCTAGCCAGGCGGGCGCGGAAACTGGCATTGCCTGGCTCCACCTAGCCGGGGTCGTAGCGGCCTGCCTCGGCGCCGCGGTGGCGATGCGCCGGTACCTGCGGGACCTGAGTCTTGTCGACCAGGTCCTGCTGGCAGCGATCGTGATCAATCTGGCGGCCTACGTGTTCACCACTGAGTCCTCCTCGATCCTCGCCACCCGGGAGGTTGTGGCGGTGCTGCCATTCAGCGCGGTGCTGGCCGGTCGGATGCTGGCCGACGGCACGCTGGCCATCAGGGGAGCCCTGATCGTTCTGATCGTGCTGCTGGCCGGTTACCTCGCCGGTCTTGGCTACGCTCTGGCCCGGCCGTCGGTTCCGCCGGCCAATCAGCAGCTGACGTCCTGGCTGGCGGCACACCACCTGAACTCAGGCCTGTCTGGCTACTGGCAGGCAAATGTCGTCACGCTGGCCAGCGCGGAACATATCCGGCTGCGCCAGATCACGACAATCGGCACGCGGGTGGTCCCGTACCAGTGGGAATCCAGCTCCCGCTGGTACGACCCGCGCGCGGCGTCGGCGGACTTCGTGGTGCTGACCGCTGGCACGCCCGAATACCCCGGCTTTGGTGACCAGGTCGCGGTGCTGGCGACGTTCGGCAGCCCAGCGCGCGTCTACCACGTCGGCCCTTACGAGGTAATGGTCTGGCATCAGAACCTGCTTGACGATCTTCGTTGACGGCATTCCTGAGGATCCGTCGGCGCGCCCCGCTCGCCGCACGGGCGCCAGTCGATGTAAAGATGAGCAGCGGCGGAACCCCCAGGGAGGTGCTCGATGGACGACAAGGAAATCTTCCGAACCATCGACGATCTCATCAGTACTGAGCACGACCTGCGCGCCCGGCTGGCGGCGGGGGAGCTGACGAGCGAGCAGGAGCGTGAGCAGCTCCGGACGGTCGAGGAGCAGTTGGATCAGTGTTGGGATCTGCTGCGGCAGCGCCGTGCCCGGCGCGAGTTCGGCGAGGACCCGAGCGGCTCAGCGGCCCGGCCAGCCAACGAGGTCGAGGGTTACCTGCAGTAGGGCGAGCACGCTGGACCGGGAGCACAGATGCGCATAGCGAGGTTCGCCGTTGGCGACGAGGTTCGGTACGGCGTTATCGACGGCGAGTCGGCTCAGGCCAGCGGGCAGCGCAACGGTGCCAGCGCCGCCGACCTGACGGTGGCGGAGCTGTCCGGTCACCCGTTCGGGCCTGGCACCGAGGTGAACCTCACCGGTGCCCAGTATCCCGTGCCCGATGTGCGTCTCCTCGCTCCGGTGCTGCCGACCAAGATCGTCGCCATCGGCCGGAACTATCTCGAGCACATCAGGGAGATGGGCAACGAGCCGCCATCGGAGCCGCTGATCTTCCTGAAGCCGTCGACCGCGGTGATCGGCCCGGCCGACGCGATCGTGCGGCCGGACGGACTGTCCAAGAGGGTCGACTTCGAGGGCGAGCTAGCGATCGTATTCGGCAGGCTGTGCCGCGACGTGCCCCGTGAGCGGGTGCCCGAGGTGATCTTCGGCTACACCTGCGCCAACGATGTCACCGCCCGGGACCTGCAGGCCTCCGACGGACAGTGGAGCCGGGCCAAGGGCTTCGATACGTTCTGCCCGCTCGGGCCGTGGCTCGAGACCGAGCTGGACGCGGCCGATGTCCAGCTCACGACAACGGTGAACGACGAGGTCAAACAGGATTCGCGCACGTCGTTGCTGATCCACGACATCCCGACGCTGGTCAGCTACGTCACCGCGGTGATGACGATGCTGCCTGGAGACGTCCTGCTGACAGGGACGCCGGCTGGGGTCGGCCCGCTCGTCGCCGGCGACACCGTCTCGGTGCAGATCGAGGGCATAGGCACGCTCACGAACCGGGTCGTGGACAGCAGCTGAACCCAGAAATGCGCGCGTTGGCCGCCGCGTCCGGGTTCGGCTACACTGCACAGGCTGGACCGCACCACCCGGCGGGATTCGCCGTGACTGGTGTGATCCGATGGGGTATGGGGTAATTGGCAGCCCGACGGGTTCTGGCCCCGTTAGTCTAGGTTCGAGTCCTGGTACCCCAGCGATTCAGGAGCGGCGCCGACCACGTTCGGCGCCGGTGGCGCGCAGAATCAGCAGGACGACGACGGCGCCGATCACCGAGCCAATGATGCCTACGCCGCGGAAGTGGTTCGTCTCGATCTGGTGGTACTCGATCAGTTCCCACAGGAAGCCGCCGACGAACGAACCGACGATGCCCAGCAGTGTCGTGCCGATGAAGCCGATGTTGTCGCGGCCCGGTACGAGCAGCCGGGCGATCGCGCCGACGACGAAGCCGATGACGATCAGGATGATGATGAAGGCAACCATGCCGCTCATCTACCAGAGAACGGGCTCACTATGCATCGGGCGGATTGTCCGGCCGCGGCACCGGTTTGGCGCGGGCCCAGGCGGTGCGCTAGCCTGATGGCCGCTTAGCAGCCTGGCCCCGTCGTCTAGCGGCCCAGGACGCCGCCCTCTCAAGGCGGTAGCGCCGGTTCAAATCCGGTCGGGGCTACAACTCATAACCGCAGGTCAGCACGTCAGTCGCCGGCCTTGGCAGGTTCCGCGCCCATGTTGCGCGGGTGCGTGCGTCCGGCTGCTGGGCCAGGCGGCGGCTGACAAGGCCACATCGCGTCGCCAGAATCTATCGCTGCGCCGAGCCGAGGCCTACCCTCATAGGGACTCGCGCCGCCGCGCTGCGTCGGTGCCCGTCGCGACAGGGCCGCACACGGAGCCGAAGGGAGTCCGGGTCATGGCGGTGACAGGCAAAGAGTCAGAGATACCACCCGATCTGGTGGCGTGTTTCTGCTGCGGACAGTTGTTCGGGACGGACGAGATAACCCGTTTCGAGCATCATCCGGATCATGGAGTGTGCGGCGGATGCGCGGCATGGCTGCACAACCGCAGCCGGCCCATTCCCCGGAAGATGAGCCGGCCCGTGTGGCACCGAATTGGGCCGCGGCGCTGGCGCCGGGAATGACACGTGGAAGCACGTCGGGAGTGACTGGCAGCTCAGCGGCCGCGAGTGAGAACGACCCCGTTACCTATTGAGGTGGGCGGAGTCTCGCTGCGTTGAGCGGCGGTGCGGGCAGTGGCTCGCCCTGGTAACCGCCGACTGGGCCAAAGTCGCCCGACTGCCAGGCGGCAGTCGCCGTGACAATCTCCTCCGGCGTGCGCGCCACGAAGTTCCACCACATGAGCAGCCGCTCGCCGAGCGGCTCACCGCCGAGCAGCATGAGCGTGCTGTCGGCGGGCGCGGCGAGCATCGCCTCGGGCCGACCAGTCGGCAGGTACAGCAGCTGCCCGACGGCCAGCTCAACGGTGTCCACGCTGGCCTGGCCGCTGGCGACGAACACGACGTGCTCGAAATCGGGTCGCAGCGGCAGCAGGCAGCTCGCCGCTCGTCCGGCGGCCGTCAGTTCGGCGCCGACGATGGGCGAGAACGCGGTCGCCGGTGAGCTCGCTCCCGCCAGCTCGCCCATGAGCACCGTGATTGCGAAGCGGCCGATGCGCGCTTGCGGCAGGCTGGCGTAGTGCTCGAAGGCCGGCGGCACGTGGCGGCTGGCATCGCGGAGCGCGACCCACAGCTGGACTCCGTGCAGCGTCGGGCCATGGCTGGCCGGTGACTCTTCGGCGTGCGCGATCCCGTGCCCAGCGGTCATGAGGTTGAGCTGACCGGGCCGGATCAGCTGTTCGCTGCCGAGGCTGTCGCGGTGCAGAACATCTCCCGTGAGCAGCCACGTCACCGTCTGCAGGCCGATGTGCGGGTGCGGTGGGACGTTCATGCCCGCGACGCCGTCGACGTCCGTCGGACCATAGTGGTCGACAAAGCACCAGGGACCGACGCTGCGGCGCAGTCGGAGGGGGAGCAGTCGGCGGACTGTCATGGCGCCGACGCGGGCGTCCCGCGCCGCGGTCAGTTCAAGATCATTTACTTCGGGAACGGGGTTGCTTGCGACCTCGGTGTTAGCTTCGACGGTGCTCATGGGGTGACTCCGTTCGCCGTCGTTACCCGTGCTACCTGAGTCTGCCAGCGCGGCGTACGGCTGGCACTTGCGAGGTCGTAGAAATGTCTGACCCTCTCGATAATGTTGGCGAAGAAGGTCGCTAA
>Ga0126383_10003113_pt1 | contig 10916 bp, 11 predicted proteins | sample PanSoiMetPlot_35_FD_96882 | JGI IMG/M metagenome (GOLD analysis project Ga0126383, IMG submission 96882) | Tropical forest soil microbial communities from Panama - MetaG Plot_35 | ecosystem: Environmental > Terrestrial > Soil > Tropical forest > Bulk soil | place: Panama | collected 2016-02-17
TCGCTGGGCGGCATGTTCTTCAGGATGACATCTTTGCCGATCTGCAGACCGGTCACTTCAGCGGCCTGTGTGAAGTAGAATTCGGCAGAAGAGCCGGTGACGATACCGATCGTCGCGGGTGGATTACTGCCCTTTAAATCGGCAAGGCTCTTGATCGGTGAGTCTACAGGGACGACCGTTGAATGCTTCAGGTTCGGGGCAACAACTGCAATAGCGCGCACCGGCACTCCGCGATCGAGAAGCGATGTAAACGGAAAATTTCCGCCGTTCCCGACCTGGATGCGGGCGGCGGCTACGGCTTCATTAACGTCAGGCCCTGCAGCGAACACCTGGAATTTAGCTTCAATGCCGCGCTTCTGCATAAGCTCGGCTTTGTCTATCACCACGTTGATCGTGTTTTGACCCGAGAAGGGGCCCTGCCAACCAAAACCGAGTGGCCACCAGCCTTTCTGTTTTAGCCAAGCAACGGATGTGTCGGAAACTTTTTCGTATGGCTGCGGCCAACCCCAATCTGTAAAACTTTGAGCAGCCGCCGGAATCGATGCAAAAATGAAAGTAGCGAAGGTTACACCGGCCATCGCGCTCAGACATGTTCGTGCCTGTTTATGCATTCCACTCCTCCCGATTTTTGATTTGTTTGAATTCGAGTTACGACGTTGAAGTCCTTCCGCTTTCGATTCTGCGAAACCCGCTAGACCGGTTCGATGACAAACAATGTGCGGCCGTATTCGACGAGTTCAGAATTCTCCGCGCCAACTTGAACGATCCGGCCTGCAACCTCGGAATGGATCGTCGTGAAAAGTTTCATCACTTCGATCAGGCAAAGTGCATCGCCCTTGCCGACGACGCTGCCGATTTCGACGAATGGCGGAGCTTCCGGATTGGGCGCGCGATAGAACGTTCCGACCATGGGAGCGGTAACTTCAATCTGACCAGCAGCGGCTTCGACCTTCAGCGCGGCGGAACGTGCTTTCCGGGCCGGGGGAGGAGCAACGGTGACCGGTGCAGAGCCGCGTTCAACATATTCCGCAGTTGCCGTCGGGGGAACGCCATTCCGGCGCACCACAAGTTTGATATCGCCTGTCTCGACAACAAGCTCATCGCAGGAGCTGCTGTCGATGAGCTTTATGATTTCGGCAATCTCATCGTAAGTCAGGCTCACGCGTTCTCCTGTCAGTTCGAATCGGGTTCTGTCCCATCGATGGTTGCCGTCAATCGATCGGCCGCAGCTTGCAAAAGCGGAACATGGTGTAGGCCCTGCTCGAGCGACATGCGCGCAAGCGGGGCAGAAATTGCGAGCGCCGCGACCCGCTGCCCGCCCGCGGAGCGCACCGGAACTGCCACACACACAACGCCGGCCAAAAATTCTTGATTGTCAGTCGAAATCTCGGTCGTTCGAATTTTCTCTAGCTCCGCCTCCAGCTTTGCGACCTCGGTTGTGGTGTTTTCTGTGTACCGATAGAGGGGGATTGATCGAAGAAGCAGAGCGCGCTTTTTCTCCGGCAGCTGACTCAAAAACAGCTTGCCCATGGATGTGCAGTGCAACGGCACGCGTGAACCTGGCTCGAAGCGCAACCCAAATGGCCACGCCGACTCCACCCGATCGAGGTAGATGACATGGCTGCCGGTCATCACCCCAAAGTTGCACGTCTCGCCGATTTTCTGCGAAAGCGCTTCTAGAATTGCGTGGCGCGGGCCACGCAACATCGAGGCGGCGACGATACCCAGCCCGAGTTGCACCATACGGGCGCCTGGGACGAACCGGCGGCTTCCCGGCTCCCGCTGCAACAGGCCTTCCCCCTCAAGCATGCGCACGATGCGGTGCGCGGTCGGCTTGGGGAGACCCAGTAGCGCGCCGAGTTCGGAAACACCGAGAGGGCGCCGGGCCGTCGCCATTGCCTCGAGGATTGCGACAGCCTTGACCGTGGGAAATGTCTTGCCCGGCTGTCCCACAGGCGAGGCCCGCCGCTCATCAAGCCGGCCGTCGTCCGACCTCAGTGTGCCGAGGGTAGGCTGCATATCAAAGTATCAAAAACCGAAACAAAACGTCTTGCAATATGAATTTGACCAATGTCACATTTGCGGAAGGCGCTGAGCCGAATGAACAAACTATTGGGGGCCGAGCGATGCAGCGGGTCCTGGTCGCCAACCGCGGCGAGATTGCATTGCGCGCTATCCGGGCCTGCCGACGGCTTGGACATCAAAGCCTCGCTGTCTTCTCATCTGCCGATGCGAATTCGCCTCACCGGTGGGCGGCCGACCACGCGATATGTATTGGGCCACCACCAGCCACCGCGAGCTATCTGAACGCCCCCGCACTGCTGGAAACAGCGACTGCGATGAAATGCGATGCGGTTTATCCCGGTTATGGATTTCTTGCCGAAAACAGCGAGTTCGTGGTCCGCTGCAATGAAGCAGGATTAATTTTTATCGGCCCTGACAGCGATTGCATCTCGCGGATGGGCGACAAGGTCGCGGCGCGGCGAACCGCCGCCGCAATTGGAATTCCTGTCGTACCCGGGTCCGAACAGGGCTTTACCGCGGCCGAACCTGCCAGGGCAATTTCAAACGATCTCGGGTTTCCGCTGCTGTTGAAGGCCAGCGGCGGTGGCGGCGGTCGAGGCATGCGCGTCGTTACGGGACCCGAGAACTTCACCGCGCAATTCGAGCAGGCCTCGGCAGAGGCCAAAGCGGCCTTCGGAAATCCGGAAATTTATCTTGAGCGGTTCTTCCCGCAGGTTCGACACATCGAGATTCAGGTATTCGGTGACCAACACGGCAATCATGTTCATTTAGGCGAGCGCGACTGCAGCGTGCAACGTCGTCACCAGAAACTTGTCGAGGAATCGCCCTCGCCAGTGCTTGATCAAATGACTCGTGCGCGGATGGCGGAGGCAGCCGTCGCTCTGATCAAGGCACTAAACTACATCAATGCCGGGACAGTGGAATTTATTTTCGACCCTGCGAGCGGCAAGTTTTTCTTTATCGAAATGAACACGCGGATCCAGGTCGAGCACCCGGTCACTGAAATGGTCACGGGCACGGATCTTGTCGTCGAACAGTTTCGAATCGCCGCCGGCGAAAAGCTCTCGTTTGGCTCGACGTTTTCCACGGGGAAGGCCGCAATCGAATTCCGCATAAATGCGGAGGATGCGGCACACGACTTCTGCCCCTCACCGGGTGTCCTCAAACGCTGGCGTCCGCCCAGCGGGCCCGACGTCCGAGTCGACAGCCATGTCTACGAAAACTACGCTGTGCCGCCCTACTACGATTCCATGTTGGCCAAGCTCATCGTCACTGGGCCAGATCGCGCGGCCGCCATTGATCTTGCCAGATCGGCGTTGGCGCGTTTTCAAGTGTCAGGACTGGAGACGACAGTGCCATTTCACGCGTGGTTGCTTCAGCGGCCGGAATTTGCGTGCACCGGAGTGCACACACGTTGGGTCGAGGAAAACCTGCAGGCCGAGACCACCAATGGCTAACAAGAAAACCATCAATCTGGTCGACGTGACGCTGCGCGACGCTCACCAATGTCTGTGGGCGACTCGCATGACAACTGCGATGATGGAAGATTTGGCGCCGCGCCTCGACCGCGCAGGGTTTGAGGCAATCGACCTGGTTGGTGGCGCGGTCTTCGATGTTTGCGTCCGCTATCTACGTGAGGACCCCTGGGAACGAATGCGGATCCTCAGAGGATGGGTTAAACGAACGCCACTGATTGTAATGACGCGCGGCCAGAGTCTGTTCACTTTCGAATTCTTTCCGGATGACATCGTCGAGCTCACGGCGGAACGAATCTTCGCCTGTGGCATCCGTTATCACACGCCTTATGACGCGCTGAATGACATGCGCAACATGCAGGTGCCGATTCGAGCAGCGAAGAAAGTCGGTCTGTATACCGCGGGCGGCGTCGTTTATACGGTGAGTCCCGTCCACACTGACGGGTACTATGTGCGCAAGACGCGTGAGCTCGTGTCGCTCGGCGTCGACGCCGTTTACATCAAGGATCCGAGTGGCCTGTTAACCCCGGAACGGGTCCACACACTAGTCCCGGCGCTCAAGGCAGCGTGCGGCAGCTTGCCCCTGCATCTTCACTCGCATTGTCTTACGGGACTGGCACCATATAGCGCATGTCGCGCAGTGGAACTTGGCGTTGACGTGGTTCATACCGCCACGTCCACGCTCGCCAATGGCGCATCCCATCCGGCCACCGAATGGTTCGTCGAAAACATACGGCGCGCGGGATTCAGCACACCGCTCAACCTAGAGCCCATCCGTGAGGTTGCGGAGCGCCTGTCGTACATTGCGAGACGCGAGGGCAAGCCCGTCGGCAGCATCGTTGAGCACGACGCCTTTCACTACGAGCATCAGATGCCGGGTGGAATGGTGTCCAACCTGAAGTCGCAACTCACGCCGCTGGGGATCGCCCACCGTTTGCCCGAGGTTCTTGAGGAGGCTGCGCGTGTACGTTGCGAGCTGGGCTATCCAATTATCGTCAGCCCTTTCGCGCAATTTGTAATGACGCAAGCCGTCCTCAATGTGATGGGGAAGGAGCGCTATGCGACCGTCCCCGACGAAGTGAGGAAATACGTGCTCGGCTATTATGGCGAGATAGCCGGACCGATAGATCCCAACCTCTACGACCGCATTACCGATGGGGCCGAACCGACATCGGCACGCCCAGGCGCCTTGCTGGAGCCGGGAATTCCAAAAATCCGGCGAGACGGCGGTCCCTTTCCTTCAGATGATGACCTTCTCCTCGCTGCCTTTTACGCCAGGCGCGAATACGATGCACTGAAGGCGGCAGGACCGATCAAAACGAACTATCCGCTCGCTTCAACGCCGCTGGTCACCTTGCTCAAGGAGATCGTGCAGCGGCGCGACATCCGATCAATTCATCTCGTCCAGCAGGCCCGGCGATGACTATGACCCCTGCTATAATTACTGTCGCGATTACGGGAGCGATCCCGCGCAAGGTTGACACGCCGGCTGTACCGGTCACCCCCAGCGAGCAGATTGAATCGACGCATGAAGCCTTCGATGCCGGGGCGTCGGTTGCCCATATTCACGTGCGTAACCCCGACGAAAGCCCGAGCTCTGATCCGGATCTTTTCGCGCAAGTGCAGGAGGGAATCCTCAAGCATTGTCCCGGGATGATCGTGCAGTTCTCCACGGGCGGGCGGGGCCGGAGCCAGAACGAGCGTGGACGGATGTTGTATCTCAAGCCCGATATGGCCTCGCTCGCAACGGGCTCTGTTAATTTTCCGACGCAGATCTACGAAAATCCGCCGCAACTCGTGGAAGAACTCGCGCGATCGATGCTGGAATTTAACGTCAAGCCCGAAATCGAAGTTTTCGATGTGGCGATGCTCTATAACGCAAAGAACATGGTTGATCGCGGGCTTCTTAGACGTCCGTGCCAGGTTCAATTTGTGATGGGCATTCCAAATGCCCTTCCGGTCCGCCGTATATTGCTGGAATTCCTGATCGCCGAACTGAAAGACCTCATGCCCGATGCGACGTGGTCAGCGGCCGGAATTGGACGCCATCAGCTTGAAGTCAACAATTGGTGCCTCGAGCTTGGTGGACACGTCCGCACTGGTCTGGAAGACAACATCAAGTTCGATAAGGATCGTCTCGCTAAGAGCAACGCCGAGTTGGTTGCGCGCCTGGCCGGGATGTGCGCCAGTTTTGGGCGACATCCAGCAAGCGCTGCGGAAGCACGTAAAATCTTGCAACTGCCGACAGGATAAAACTGGACGGCGAAAAAGGGGGAGACAATGCAGTCACGGTCATCGTCCGGCGGCTTCGGAACATCGATCGGCACAATCGCTTTAGCAAGTGCGATTGGCACGACGATCGAATGGTATGACTTCTTCTTGTTCGGAGTGGTCACCCCTCTTGTGCTCAACAAACTATTCTTTCCAAACTTCGATCCTTTGGTCGGCACGTTATTGGCATATACGACTTTCTTCGTCGGATTCATTTCACGGCCAATCGGCGGAATTATTTTTGGCCATTACGGCGATCGTATCGGACGCAAGACCGTGCTCGTTCTCACTATTTTGATCATGGGTATCGCCACATTCCTGATCGGGTGCCTACCGACCTATGCGTCGGTAGGGATCTGGGCCCCCGTTATGCTGCTTGTTCTGCGTATTTTCCAGGGCATTGGCATCGGTGGAGAATGGGGCGGCGCGGTGTTGATGGCAGTCGAACATTCTCCCGCAGGTAGACGCGGCTTCTACGGTAGTTGGCCACAAATCGGCGTTCCGGCCGGGCTGCTGCTGAGTTCGGGAATGGTTTACCTGTTGTCCTATCTTCCCGAGGCCGACTTCTTTTCGTGGGGTTGGCGAATTGCCTTTCTCATCAGCGCAGTGCTAGTGGCAGTCGGCCTTTATATCCGTTTGAAGATCATGGAGACGCCAGCATTTACCCGCATTCAGGAAACAGACAAGGTAGCGCACGTACCGTTCTTCGAGCTGATCCGCACTCACGGCAAGAATACACTTCTTGGCCTTGGCGCCCGTTACATCGAGGGCGTGACCTTCAACATCTTTGGTGTGTTCGTCGTCGGATATCTCGCCGGGACCCTGGGGCTGCCACGCCAGACAGCCCTCTCCGGTGTGATGATTGCTTCGGCGATTATGATCATTATGTTGCCGATCTACGGCAGTCTATCTGACAGGGTCGGCCGGCGGCGGATGTTTGCGATCGCAGGACTGTTGATCGGGATTCTGTCATTCCCGTCTTTCTGGCTGATGCAGACCAAAGAGCCGTTGTTGATCTGGCTGGCCATCACAATCCCGTTCGCGATCGTCTATCCAGCGGTTTATGGCCCGCAGGCCGCGCTGTTTTCCGAGCTGTTCGATACACGTGTGCGCTACACCGGAATATCGTTTGTGTATCAGTTCTCCGGAATCTATGCGAGCGGGCTTACGCCGATCATCGCCACGGCATTGTTACCAGCGGGCGGCAACAAGCCCTGGTTGATTTGCTTGTATGTCTTGATCGTCAGCATCATCAGTGCGGCTTCGGTGTTTGCAATGACCGAGGCCCACAAACGAGATATGGCCGTCGACAACAAGCAAGCATGACCTCAACCGCGACGCGATCATCATGGACCTCAACCTGAAAGGTCGCGTAGCGATTGTCACCGGTGGCGCTGCCGGGATCGGCGAGGCCATCGCGCGCGCCCTCGCGGCGGAGGGCTGTCACGTGAACATTCTCGACCGCGACGAAGCGCTTGCGCGCAAGCTAGCCGCCTCCCTCGGGCCCGGTGCGCAGGTCGCCGTCGCGAACGTCGGCGAACCTGCGGCGGTCGCTCACGCCTTCGACCAGATCGCGGCCCGCCACAACAGGCTCGACATCCTCGTCAATGCAGCGGGCGTTCTTTCAATCGGCCTTGTGGCTGATTTGCCGACAGCAGAGTGGCAGCGAGTCCACGAGATCAATCTTTCCGGGGTGGTGTATTGCGTAAAGTCAGCAATTCCATTCATGCGTCAACAGAAACGTGGCCGGATAATCAACATCGCATCCGTGTCCGCCATGCGCGGCGGAGGTTCAGTCGGCAATACACTTTATGGCACAACCAAAGCCGGAGTGGTCGCCCTCACAATGGGGCTCGCTCGTGAGTTGGGCCCTGACGGGATAACGGCCAACGCCATAGCGCCCGCCGTCGCCGATACTGCGATGACCCGAGCTGCACTGACCGAGGACGTGAAGCGGAAAATCTTGGCAAGAATTCCTTTGGGGAGGCTCGCGAGCCTTTCGGATATTGCCGATTTGGCGGTATTTCTTGCATCTGATCGCGCGAGTTTTATTACCGGGACGGTCATCCCGGTTGATGGCGGCATCCTGACAACATAACGGCCCGGCCCATGATCATGACCGAGCTTTCGGCTGTCGCCATCGTCATTATCGCCGGGCTTGTGAGAGGTACGACCGGTTTCGGGGGCGCGATGTTGATGACTCCGATCCTGTCCGGCCTTTTTTCCCCAATCAACGCGGTTGTGATCGCACTGCTTTTGGAAACGGCTGCAGCCCTAGTGATGTTTCCGGATGCTCTGCCAAAAGCGCGGTGGTGGACATTGGTGTACCTCACTTTGCCGGCGATCTTGACTGTACCCCTTGGCGGCTACCTGTTGCTGACACTCGACCCAAGCATAGCCCGGAAGATAATTTCCGGCGTCGTGATTTTATTTAGTTCGATGCTGCTGTTCGGGTTCCGCTACGGCGGGACACCACGAGTAATAACGTCGCTTGCACTTGGCAGTGCTGTCGGTGTGCTGTTGGGGGCGACAAGCGTTGGGGCGCCACCTGTCATTCTTTATTTGCTTTCAGGCCCCGACTCCATTGCGGTTACCCGGGCCAATCTGACGGTGTTCGTGACAGCGATTTCTGTGATTGGATTGGTTATGCTCGCCGCGGCCGGCGCCATCAATGGCGCGTTAGCAATCACGGCTGCAGCCCTGACAATGCCATTCTTGTTGAGTACCTGGCTGGGAGCCAAGCTCTTTGGACGATTGAGCGACGCAGGCGTGCGCCGGTTTGCTCTCGGTTTGATGCTCTGCGTCGGGGTGGTCAGCTTTCTTGCCTAAGGAGGCGTTTGGCAGCGTGTTTGTCGGAGAGGCGTGCCAACCCATGAAGGTAAAAAATCTTCCAATAGCGGACATGTTACGCTAGTCGAAATTTGGCAATTGTCGCCCGCCGTTTAAGCAATGCTCGAATATAACATAGTAAGCCCAGTAGCTCCGAGCGCGGTGGCGAAAAGTCGATTTAGATGTTCTGCACTGATGCGTGTCGCCAACCGCGCACCGAACCACGCCGCAACTGACTGAGCCGGTGCGATGCAAGCCCATATCGTCAGGTCAATGCTGCCGAGCTGCATCGCATGCTGCGAGTGGGACGCCAAAGCCGCAGCAACCGTCGCCGGGACGCTAACTGCCACCCCAGCCGCAGCCGCGCGGCCAATGCTCTTATGAATTGGCAGCCCCATCAGCATCATAATGATGTTGGTGAGGATGCCGCCACCTATCCCAGCGAAGCCGGAGGAAACGCCGATACCAATGCTGGCGAGATGACGAAACAAACCGCCTGGCGGCTGCTCGGCCATCGGTTTGAAGTGTTTCGGAAAATAAAATCGAATTGCGAAAATGAGGCACAGCAAGCCAAAAACCCCCGTCATTAGGCTGCCGCGCACATGTGGTGCAGCTAATTGCGCCGTTATCACGCCGACAGCGATCCCCGGTCCCCAATCGCGTATAAAACTGACATCGGTGTTACCGGCGCGCCGGTGACCGAGAAATGAAACGAGCGACGCCGGCAGGATCGCCGCTAGAGAGGTTGCGACCGCAATATGAACCGCTTGGTCTTTAGAAACGCCGCTGTCGACAAGCCCGTAAAAAATGACGGGAACAACGACAATACCACCTCCGATCCCGATCAACCCAGCAAGCAACCCAGCGCCCGCTCCGGCCGCTAGCCCCAACGAGATCAGCGTGGCGGCGCTCACTTTTGCCCCCGTTCTCGCTATCGTGGCGAGTTAACGTGCCTTAACGGAGGAGCGGCCTTGATACCATCGGAGGATTTGTTCCGAAGACTCGATTGCCGGAAGATTTGAGCAATCCACAAGCCGATGTATGCGGACCGACGTTGTTGAGCGTCTCGCCAAAGCTCGGCAAAGGGCACCTCAAACAAACCTGGCTTCTCGTTGGGTTTGGTTTCCGCGCGTCCGGACTTCTCGATTGATTTCCGTTCTGTCCTCGTGAGCATGACAATCCATCCTCGAATTGCGAGTGGGTCTGCCTGAAGGCGGATGCTAGCGAAGATCACCCCAGTGACTGTTCGGCGCACGCCGATAGCTGCGCGGGCAAACCTTTAGGGAGCTTGAGACAGGAGCACGGCTACCTGATCTGACATCGGAAAATGTACGGAAGAGTAGGTTAATGCCAGCAAAGCGACCGCAGAGAACAGCGCTATGGCAATCCGATCAGAGTGATTCGCGACATCCCAACTTCGGTGCCTTAGATCGGTTGTGCTTTTGGCTAGGCCAGTGATGTTCGCCATTGGTGGCTCCATCTGTGTGTGGCTTCGGTGTAAAATTTCAATAAAAAATCGGTGCTCTGTGAGCGGCATCACACTGGCCACCGTCACTCGTTCCTTACGTTTTTTCCTCGAGTCATCGTACGTCTGCCGGACGAGTCCAGATCGGAGCTGTTCCTGCGCTGTGCGAATCAGTCTTCCACGAATCCGCTGCGCTTGGATAATGCCGATTACTGTTCAATTGATGCCGCAGAGTTATCGCGGCAGAACGCGGCACGAATCGAAAGACTGAGGGGCGTACGATGGAAATGCATGAGATACGCTATTTCCTGACAATGTGTGAGACGCTGAATTTCAGGAAAGCCGCCGCCAGATGCAATGTCACCCAGCCCGCGCTGAGCCGTGCCATCGGGAAGTTGGAACAGGAGCTCGGAGGCCTGCTCTTTCGTAGAGAGCGGCAGCAAGCAGGTCTCACCGAGCTCGGGTTGCTAGTACGTCCGCAACTTGAAGAAATAGCCGCTCGCGCAAGAGGGGTCGGGGTCGCCGCCCGGCAATTTCTCAAGCTCGAGAACGCGCCTTTGCGGGTCGGTGCGCTGTGCACGATCGGCCCAGCTATCATCACTAGATTCCTGAAGGAGTTCTCGGATAAGCATCCGTCTGTCGAGATCACGCTAAGAGATGGCACTCCCAGCGGCCTCAAGCAGCTCTTGCTGGACGACGAGATCGACTTTGCGATTACGGCTCAACCGCAGGCATTCGACGAAAGCTTGACCGCCCGGCAGCTTTACAAAGAGTGTTTCGTCGTGGCCTTCGGGCTGCGACATCCATTCGAAAACAAAGACGGCATCACTTTAGTTGATATGGATAAGCAA
>Ga0126383_10003114_pt1 | contig 10914 bp, 9 predicted proteins | sample PanSoiMetPlot_35_FD_96882 | JGI IMG/M metagenome (GOLD analysis project Ga0126383, IMG submission 96882) | Tropical forest soil microbial communities from Panama - MetaG Plot_35 | ecosystem: Environmental > Terrestrial > Soil > Tropical forest > Bulk soil | place: Panama | collected 2016-02-17
ATGCGGTGTGCGGTGGCGTCGGGAATCGCTCCCTCCAGCCCGTAGCCCACCTCGATGCGCATCTTGCGGTCTTGGGTGAAGACGAAGAGGACCACGCCGTTGTTTCTGCCGGCCTGGCCCGCGCCCCACTTGCGGGCCGCGGCGACGGTGAAGTCCTCTAGCGCAAAATCGTCGGGAATCTTCCGGTCAATCCAGATCAGAAGCTGGTTGGAGGTGTCCTTCTCGAACTGCTCCAGCCGGGCATTGAGGGCCTCCGCCCGATCCGGCGAAAGGACACCAGCCCGATCGGTGACGTACCGACTCGGCTTGGGCGGGAGCAGATCCTCCTTGGCCGCCCCGAGGACGGCCAAGGAAAGGAAGGACAGAGCCAGCGCAAGGCTCGCGCTCCGCCCCGAACTCCAGCGCGCCCGCCTCATCGATTCCCGATTCCCGTTTCCCGTTTCCCGGATTTCCTCACTTGGCCGGCGCCGGAGCCGCAGGCGTCGTCCCGAAGTTGAACTGCACGTTGGGCGCCCGCTCCGCCCCCGGCGCCGCCTTGAAGTAAGCCTTCTCCTTGAAACCCAATAGGTTAGCGATCAGGTTCGTCGGAAAGCGCAGACGCGCCGTGTTGTAGTCCTGAGCCGCCTTGTTGTAGTCCATGCGCGCAACGGCGATCCGATTTTCCGTTCCCTCGAGCTGGGCCTGCAGATCACGAAAGTTCTGGTTGGCCTTCAGCTCCGGGTACCGCTCGACCACCACCATGAGTCTCTGGAGAGCCGCGCCCAGGGCGTTCTGCGCCTGCTCGTACTGGGCAAGTTGGGCGGGATCGGTGGGAGCCTGTCCGGGATTGATCGTCGCCCGCCCCACCGAGGCGCGCGCAGCTGTGACGTTCTCGAGTGTCGACTTCTCGAACTGGGCGGCGCCCTGCACCGTAGCCACGAGATTGGGGACCAGGTCGGCGCGGCGCTGGTACTGATTCTCTACCTGCGACCACTGCTTGTCGGTCTCCTGCCCGAGGGACACCAGCCGGTTGTACGTCCCTGCCATGGACAGGCCGACGATCACGACGATCAGGATGACCAGGGCAAGACATCCCAAACCGATCTTTCCCATGAGGTGACTCCTTCCGTTGGGGGGATTATCTATCGACCATGACTGAGGACGCAGGACGGAGGATGCAATTTCTACCTCCTTCGTCCTAGGACCGACGTCCTATTTCCTCCAGGATCTTCGCCGGCAGGAGGGCCCGCAGGTTGCCGCGCCCTCGGCTCTCGATCTCCACCCGCGCGACCGCCGCTTTCTTCATGGGGATTTCAAGGCCCGACGTTCCGCCGACCAGTCGGCCGAGCAGAATACCGAGGTGCGGCTGGTGGCCCACCAAAAGAACGGCCTCGTGGTCGCCGGCCTCGATCTCCTCGAGGACCTCGTCCGGCTCGCGGCCCGGCTCGAGCGCCCGCGTCTGGCGAAAGCTCTTCTCCAGGCCCAGAGCCTTCACGGCCGGCTCGGCGGTCTGCCGCGCGCGGCGCAGCGGCGAGGCGAGGACGAGGTCGATCCCCGGATCGAGGCGGGCCAGACCGCGGGCCACTCCCTCGGCGCGCTTGATCCCATCCGGCGTCAGCTCGCGGTCCTCGTCGCGGCCCGAAGAGGCCCGCTCTTCCGCCGCGGCATGACGCAGGAGCCAGAGTTCCATGTCGAAGACCAGTCTATCCCGCGGAATCGGTGAGGGCGATCCAGGCGCCCTGCTCCCCTTCAACCCAAACCACCAATCACAAATCGCAAATCACAAATCCTCCGTCGGGATATCCTTCATCCCGCCATGTCCCTCCACCCCAACGAGCAGCTGGGTCCCTACGAGATCGTGGCGCCTCTGGGAAAGGGGGGCATGGGTGAGGTGTACCGCGCGCGCGATTCGCGCCTGCGCCGCGAGGTCGCGTTGAAGCTGCTCGCCGACGCGGAGGCGAACGATCAGGAGAGCCTGGATCGCTTTCACCGGGAGACCCACGTCGTCGCCGCGCTGAATCACCCCAACATCGTGGCCATCCACGACACCGGAGCGCACCGCGGCGTACCGTATGCGGTGACCGAGCTGTTGGAGGGCGAGACGCTGGCCGAGCGCCTCCGAGGCGGTCCGGTCTCCGCCCAGCGCGCCGTCGAGATCGTCTGCCAGATTGCCGACGCGCTCGCGGCGGCACACGCCAAGGGCGTGATCCACCGCGACGTCAAGCCGGAAAACATCTTCCTGACCCGCGACGGCCGCGCCAAGATCCTCGATTTCGGCATCGCGCGGATCGAGAATCCGAGCCTGAAGACCGGAGCGCTCGCCGGCATGGTCAAGCGCGGCTCGACGGGCTCGGGAATCCTGGTGGGCACCGCGGGCTACGTCTCGCCGGAGCAGGTGCGCGGCGGACACGCCGACGCGCGCAGCGACATCTTCGCGCTGGGCGCCGTCTTCTTCGAGATGCTCACCGGACGGCGCGCCTTCGCCCGCGACACGCCGGTCGACACGCTTTCCGCGGTGCTCTCCGACCGGCCCGAGAAGTACGCCGAGGCCGAGAAGATTCCGCCGGGGCTTCGCGGGTTCGTCCTCCGGTGCCTCCAGAAGGATCCCGCGGATCGGTATCAGTCGGCCCGCGATCTGGTCCTGGATCTGCGCGCCTACCAGGCCGACGAAATCCGCGGCGCGGCCGAGCGCATCACCTTTCGGAGCCTTCCCCCCTGGAAACAGCGACGCACCCGCGTGGCCCTGCGGGCGCTCGCCGGAGTCGTCCTGTTCGCGCTGGGACTCTGGGCCGGCTCGTGCTGGGCCAGCAGCCAGCGAACGGCGTCGCCGACATCGAGCCGGCGCTAGTCCCAGAATACAATCTATATATTGTATTCCGCTGGCGTGCCTCCCGCGCCGTCAGGCGGACGCGATCCCTGAATCCAGAGCCGCGCCGACAACCGGTAGGGCCCCCGCGTGCGACTTCGGTTCGGGGATCGCGCTGGTGCAGCAGGGGTCCGAACAGGCATCGTAGAGCGTGCGCCGCTGCACGGGCCGATAGCCGGCATCGGCGATCAACCGTCGCATCTCCGGCTGGGTCATGCGGTTGCGGGCGCCCGCGGCGTAGACCACGTTCTCCTCGATCATGATGGAGCCGAGATCGTCGGCTCCGAAGGAGAGCGAGACCTGGCCGATCTTGGGGCCCTGCGTCACCCAGGAGCCCTGCACATGGCGGATGTTGTCGAGGAAGAGCCGGGACACGGCCAGCGTCTTCAGGTACTCGAAGCCTCCGGCTTCCTCCACCTTGCCGTCGAGCGGAGTGTTCTCCTTCTGGAAAGTCCACGGAATCCAGGCCGTGAATCCGCCGGTTCGGTCCTGGAGATCGCGCACGACCCGCATGTGCTCGACACGCTCCCTGTAGCTCTCCCCCACACCGAACATCATCGTCGCGGTGGTGCGCATGTTGAGCGCGTGCGCCGTCTCATGCACCTCCACCCACTTCTCGGTCGGGGCCTTGGTCAGCGACCAGATGCGCTTGCGGACCGAGTCTTCAAGGATCTCCGCGCCGCCTCCGGGAATGGATTGAAGCCCGGCGTCCTTCAGCCGGGCGATCACGTCGCGCATGGGCCATCGCGTGACTTTCTGGAGGAAGTAGACCTCCGGGGCGGAGAGGGCGTGGAGATGGATGGTCGGAAAGGTCCTGCGGATGAAGCCGAACATCTCCTCATAGAACCGGAACGGAAGCTCGGCGTGGACGCCGCCCTGGAGCAGGACGCCGGTGCCTCCTAGATCGATCGTCTCCTGGATCTTCTCGCCGATCTGGTCGAAGGAGAGCACGTAGGCGTCGGGGTGCTTGGAGGAAGGCCGGTAGAAAGCGCAGAACTGACAGCGGTACACACAGACGTTGGTGTAGTTGATGTTGCGGTCGACGATGTAGGTGGCCACTCCGGGATCATTGTGGCGGCGGCGGATCTCGTCGGCGGCTCGACCGAGAGCAAGGAGATCGCCCTCGCGAAGAAGGGTCGCCGCGTCGTCCGCGTCGAGACGCCGGCCTCCGAGCGCGCTCTCCAGAATCCGGGCGGTTGCCGCGGTGCCCATCTGTGGAATTCTACTTCCGGGACCGCCGCTACCAGGCCACCGCGAGGGCTGCGGGCAGCAGCGCCGCCGCAAGCGCCAGCGGCGCCCAGGGCCGGTCACCGGAGAGACGCCCGATCCCCGCCGCCACCGCCAGGCAGGCCAGCGGGGCGAGAAACATGTCGTGCCGCGTCCCGCCATACGGGTAAAGATCCAGAAGTCCCGCCACCGCGCAGGCGGCGAAGGGAGCGGCCAGGAGCACGGCCGCGGACGGGCGCTGCGCGACGATCCCGGCGGCGCCGACAAGTCCCAGGGCCAGCGCGACCGCTCCTGCGGTTCTGGCGGAAAACAAGTACGTGGCCAGGGCCAGCGTGTCTCGGGCCACGAACCCCAGTGGCCCCTGAGCGCCCCGATGAAAGTAGCTCGACTGCAGCCAGTCCTCCTTCGCGTTGAGTTCGGCCAGGCTCCCGTGGAGGTGGGTGATGTGCGTCCTAACGAGAAACGTGAAGACCCCGGCCAGAGCGGCCTGCGAAACGATCCAGGCGGCGACAAACGCGGGCGGCGGCCTTCGTGTCCGCACTCGGAAGGCGGAATACATGAGCGCGGCGCAGATCAGAAAGATGGCGGAATAGTGCGTCCACAGAGCCAACGCTTCCAGCGCCGCGAAGGCGACGACGAAACGCGCTCTCCCCTCGTCCAGGGCGCGTTCGAGAGCGGCGAGAGCCCCGATCTCGAGCAGAAACAACAGGGCGTAACCCCGGATCTCCGAAGTCAGAAGGACCAGGGAGGGAAGAAGAGACGTAAGCGCGAGCGTGGACAGCGCCGCCGTCCTCCCCACGAGGCGCCGCGACCACAGGTAACCGACCCAGAGGAAGGCCACGCCGAACGCGATCGGCAGGAGACGCAGCTCCCAGCCGGTCCGGGCGACCCGCTTCCAGAGGTTCAGGAGGAAGAAGAAGAGGGGCGGATGGGGAGTCGTCAGGCTGTTGCGGTACGTCTCCATCCAGCCGCCGGAGCCGGCAATTTGGAGATGATACGACTCGTCCTTCGCCAGGACGGACCCCGAGCTGACCAGGAGCCGGGCGGCCAGACCGAGAAGAATCAGGATCGCCGCAGCGGGTTCGAGCCAGGCCGGAGCCTCCCGTCTACCTGGAAGCTCTCGGGGCCGTTCGAGCGAGGGCGTTCGCGGATCTGGCTCTGCGGAGGGCGGCGGCAGGGGCGTCGCTCCCCGGCTCATGCCGGGAGAAAGCTCAAGGGCCGTCGGACCGAAATCGATCCGCTTTCGGCGGCCATTCGGTAGAAGAGCTCGAGACCGGCCAGGTCGCTCTCGTCCAGCTCGTAATGCAGGCTGTGCCGCAGGTAGTCCTCGACGACGGCCTGCGACAGTCCTGTCCGGGCGGCCTCTTCGGCCACCAGACTCGCGAAGTGAGTCCTCCCGCTTTCGTAGGAGCGGCGCAGCAGGGCGCCGAGCTCCGGGGTCGCGGCCTCTTCGCGGGCGGCCCAGAACGCGAACACGAAGGAATGCCCGGACAAGGCCCGCCACTCGGCCGCCAGATCGAGGACCACCTGACCGTTCAGCCTGGTCTTCAGCGCCGGATCGCCGATGATGAGAGCGGCGTCGGTCGATTCGGGATTCGGGATTCGGGATTCGGGATTCGCTGGCTCGCTCCCGTCCGTCTCCCGTGTCCGGAATCCCGTGTCCCGATACACCGGCTCCAGTCCATAGACGCGCTTCAAGAGGATTCGGACCAGCGCGGCGGAGGTCCGCGAAGCAGGGTCCAGCGCGACGGATCGAATGCGTTCGCGGGAGACGCTCGAGACGAGCAGGACAGATCGGACCTCCGAAGAGGCCGCAATCCCCAGGCCGGGCACGACACGCAGGCCGGCAATGCGCTGGTACTCGATGGAGGGAATCAGCCCGACGTCCGCGGCGCCGGACGCGAGCTTGTCCGCGCAGACCGAAGGCAGGTCCCTGCTCACCTCCACTCCCGGCGGGGGCTCGTGAAGCAGGCCCCAGGTCAGGGGGCGGGCATTCAAGAAGTCGACGAGGCTGATGCGGAGCAAGCTGTCAGCTTACAGCTTGCAGCTGTCAGCAAGAAGGGTCCGCCGGCTGTCCGGCTGAGAGCCGTGAGCTGACAGCTGATAGCTCTACCCCTGGCTCATCAGGGCCAGGAATTCTCCGTTGGATTTTGTCTTCTCGAGCTTTTCGGTCAGGAGCTCCATGGCCTCGACGGTGGAGAGCGGATTCAAGACCTTGCGGAGCACCCACACGCGGTTGAGCTCCTGCTTGTCCATCAAGAGCTCTTCCTTGCGGGTGCCCGACTTGTTGATGTCGATGGCCGGGAAGACCCGCTTGTCGACGAGCTTGCGGTCGAGGTGGACTTCCATGTTGCCCGTTCCCTTGAACTCCTCGAAGATCACGTCATCCATGCGCGACCCGGTGTCGATCAACGCGGTGGCCATGATCGTCAGCGAGCCGCCTTCTTCCACATTGCGCGCCGCGCCGAAGAACCGCTTGGGGCGCTGGAGGGCGTTGGAGTCCACGCCCCCCGACAGGACCTTGCCCGAAGGGGGCACGATCGCGTTGTAGGCGCGGGCCAGACGGGTGATCGAGTCGAGCAGGATCACCACGTCGCGCTTGTGCTCCACCAGCCGCTTGGCCTTCTCGATGACCATCTCGGCGACCTGCACGTGGCGAGCCGCGGGCTCGTCGAAGGTGGAGGAAATGACCTCCCCCTTGACCGAGCGCTGCATGTCGGTAACCTCCTCGGGCCGCTCGTCGATCAAGAGCACGATCAGCGTGATCTCCGGATGATTGGTGGAGATCGAGTTGGCGATCGACTGCAGGATCATCGTCTTTCCGGTGCGGGGCGCCGCGACGATCAGTCCCCGCTGCCCCTTCCCGACCGGCGACACCAGGTCGAGCACCCGCGACGACATGTTCGTCGGCACCTCCAGCTTGATGCGATCCTGCGGGTAGAGTGGCGTCAGGTTGTCGAAGAAGATCTTTTCGCGCGCCACGTCGGGGTGCTCGAAGTTGACCGCCTCGACCTTGATGAGGGCGAAGTACCTCTCGCCTTCCTTGGGGGGCCGGATCTGCCCGGAAACTGTGTCGCCGGTGCGCAGGTCGAACTTGCGGATCTGCGACGGCGAGACGTAGATGTCGTCGGGACCGGGCAGATAGTTGTACTCCGGCGCGCGCAGGAATCCGAAGCCGTCCGGCAGGCACTCCAGGACCCCTTCCGAGAAGATCAACCCCTTTTTCTCGGTCTGCGCCTGCAGGATCTTGAAGATGAGATCCTGCTTGCGCATTCCGGTGGCGTTCTCGACCTCCAGGTCCTTGGCGATCTTCAGAAGCTGCGGAATCTTGAGCTCGTGCAGAGCCCGGATGTCGAGGGTGTCGCTTCCCGCCTCGACGGCCTGCTCCTCGCCCGTGGTGTCCGGCAGCCCTTCCGGCGGCGGTTCCAGAGTTTCCACGTCAGATCCATTTCCCTTTCTTTTAGCCATGAATTGTTTCCCCACCCTTCTCCAGGCGGCCAGCCGCGGCGGCCAGGAGCCGCCGGCGGATCTCCCGCCGCAGATGATCGATCCCTTCTCCCGTTTTCGCCGAGACCGGCAGTACACGGCCGTGGAGTGCCTCGATCCGGCCGCGGCTCTCCGAGCGCTGCCGGGCCGAGAGGCGGTCCCACTTCGTCGCCACGACCAGCGAGGGCACCCCCACTTCCGCCAGATAGTCGCGCATCTGCCGGTCCAGCGGCGCCTCGGCGATCCTCGCGTCGATCAGATGCACGGCCAGGGCCACTCCCCCGCCCCGAAAAAACCGGTCTGCCAGATCGGACCAGCCGGATCGCTCGGCCCGGGACACGCGCGCGAAACCGGTTCCCGGCAGGTCCGCGTATTGCTGTCCTTCTCCCGCGTCATAGAAGTAAATCCCCCTGGTCCTTCCCGGTGTCTTGCTCACCCTGGCTGACCCCTTGCCCAGGAGACGGTTCAAGAGACTCGACTTGCCGACGTTCGAGCGCCCGACGAAAGCCACCGCCGGACCGCGCCGCCCCGAAAGATCCTCGGGTCGGTGCGCCGCGGCGACCAGGGCGCCTCGGATCGAACTACTTTTCAATGGATCACGAGAACCCGGCGAAGGCTGTGGGCCTCCGCCTCTTCGCCTTACCCCTACCCCCTAAGCCTAACGCCTAGCGCCCTACGCGCGCGGAACGCGCGTCAGTGCGCGATCGTCCCGCCCTCCGCGACTTTGGGCTCCGGCCCGATCGTCGAGGCCGTCGTCGGCACGCCTTCGAGGGCGACTTTGATCACCTCGTCCATGTTGGAGACGAGATGAAACTCCATGTCCTTACGGATCTCCTCGGGCAGCTCGTCCAGATCTTTGTCGTTCTCGGCGGAGAGAATGACGGTCCGGATACCCGCGCGGTAGGCCGCCAGAACCTTGTCCTTGATTCCGCCGACCGGAAGGACCTTTCCTCGCAGCGTGATCTCACCGGTCATCGCCACATCCTTCAGCACCGGAATCTTGGTGACCGCGGAAAACAGCGAGACGGCCATCGTGATTCCCGCGGAAGGTCCGTCCTTGGGAATGGCCCCCTCCGGGACATGGATGTGGATGTCGTACTTCTCGTGGAAGTTCGGATCGGCGTCGTACATCTCGGCGCGGCTGCGCACGTAGGAGACGCCGGCCCGCGCCGACTCCTGCATCACGTCTCCCAGAGACCCGGTCAGAGTCAGATTCCCTTTCCCCTTGAGCAGGCTGGTTTCCACGGCCAGGATTTCGCCGCCCACCTCGGTCCAGGCCAGGCCCGTGGCCACCCCGACCTCGGAGGCCTCGCCCTTGCGCCGGTTGCGGAAGCGGGGCTTGCCCAGAAAATCCTTCAGGTTTTCCGGCGTCACCTGGATCGGGACTTCCGCCTTCTTCTGAACGATCTTGCGGGCGACCTTGCGGCAGACGCTGCCGATCTCCCGCTCCAGGTTGCGCACACCCGCCTCGCGAGTGTAATTGGTGATCAGCGCCAGGATGCCATCGTCGGAGATCTCGATCTGCCCGGGTTTCAGGCCGTTGGCCTCCCGCTGTTTGGGAACCAGGAACTGCCGCGCGATGGCAATCTTCTCGTTGGGCGTGTAACCGGTCAGTGGAATGATCTCCATGCGATCCTTCAGCGCCGGCGGAATGGGGTCGGGGATGTTAGCGGTGGCGATGAACATGACCTTGGAGAGGTCGTACTCGACATCCAGGTAATGGTCCACGAACGTGTGGTTCTGCTCCGGGTCCAGCACTTCCAGAAGAGCGGAGGACGGATCGCCCCGGAAGTCCGAGGACATCTTGTCGACCTCGTCCAAGAGGAAGACCGGGTTGATGGTCCCGGCCTTCTTCATCATCTGGATGATCTGTCCGGGAAAGGCGCCGATGTAGGTCCGGCGGTGGCCCCGGATCTCCGCCTCGTCGCGCACGCCGCCCAGCGACAGCCGCACGAACTTGCGGTTGAGTGACCGTGCGATCGACTTGGCCAGCGAGGTCTTGCCGACGCCGGGCGGCCCGACGAAGCAGATGATCGAACCCTTGGTCTTCTGGACCAGCTGGCGGACCGCCAGAAACTCCAGGATGCGCTCCTTGATCTTCTCCAGGCCGTAATGGTCCTCGTTCAAGATCCGTTCGGCGCGGGTGAGGTCCTTGGACTCGCGCGAGGATTTCTTCCACGGGACGCCCACCAGCCACTCGATGTAGTTGCGGGACACGGTGGCCTCGGCTGAGACCGGAGGCATTGCCTCCAGCCGCCGCAGCTCCTGCTCCGCCTTCTCCCGCACCTCCTTGGGCATTCCGGAGGCGGCGATCTTCTTCTTCAAGTCCTCGATCTCGTCGGAGCGGTCGTCCTTGCGCCCGAGCTCCTGATGGATGGCCTTGATCTTCTCGTTGAGGTAGTACTCCTTCTGGGCCTTCTCCATCTGCTTCTTGACTTTGTTGTTGATGCGGCGGTCGATGTTGACCTTCTCGATCTCGATCTCCAGCATGTCCTGAAGCTTCTGCAGGCGCTCGTAGACCGATTCCGCTTCCAGAAGGGTTTGTTTCTCGGCGGTGGACACGGCCATGTGGGCCGAAAGAGTGTCGGCGAACCGCTCCGGGTCATCGACCTTCAACGAGGCGGCGATGCCTTCGAAGGCTAGGTGGTGCGAGAGCTTGGCGTACTGCTCGAAGAGGCCGAGCACCTTGCCCATGTACTCCTTGAGCTCCGCGGGGTCGAAAGGCCGGTCGGCGAGAGGCTCGACGGTCACGCTGATGTAGTCGAGCCGGTCCTCGAAGGAGCGGATCCGCGCTCGGCGCGCTCCCTCCACCATGACCTTGATGTGCCCGTTGGGGAGCTTGAGAGACTGCGCTACCGTGGCGATCACGCCGATCTCGTAGATGTCGCCCGGCTTGGGCTCGTCCAGCTGGGGGTTTCGTTGCGCCGCCAGGAAGAGCCGCTTGGAGGTCGTCTGCAGGGCGGCCTCCAGGGCGCGGATCGAGGACTCCCGCCCCACGACGAACGGCGCCATCATGTGGGGGAACACGACCATGTCCCGCAGCGGGACCAGCGGGAGTGTTTCGGTGATTCGCGGCGAGCTTTCCGTCGATTTCATCAGGTTCTCAATGTTCGGGCCCGCCCCGGGCGAGGGAGCGAGCGATGGCGATCCGGCCGGGTGTCTGGCAGTTCGATCGTTCTATCCCGCCTTGCGGAGGATCGTGATCGGGTTGGTGTGGTTCTTCACGACGTCCCGGGTGATGACGCACTCCTCGATGTCGTCGTCGGACGGAATCTGATACATCACGTCGAGCATCAGGTCTTCGATGATGATCTTCAGTCCCCGCGCCCCGACGTTTCGCGCGAGGGCTTCCTCGG
>Ga0126383_10003115_pt1 | contig 10913 bp, 7 predicted proteins | sample PanSoiMetPlot_35_FD_96882 | JGI IMG/M metagenome (GOLD analysis project Ga0126383, IMG submission 96882) | Tropical forest soil microbial communities from Panama - MetaG Plot_35 | ecosystem: Environmental > Terrestrial > Soil > Tropical forest > Bulk soil | place: Panama | collected 2016-02-17
AGCCTCTCTGGCCGCGTCATTGTCACCACGAATCCGCGCCGCCAGCGCTTCAAACCAAGCATCGGGAAAGATGACTCCATTCCAACCGATCGGATTGTGCTTCTTAGACAGAATGCGAGTGATACCTTCCGCGTCATGCGACCATACCGCGAGCATCATGTTGAAAGTCACGGTATCACGTTCGTCGAATTTTTGAGTAAGGAGGGCTTGCCGAAACAGTGTCAAGTCAGCCGCTTCTTCGAGACGCGCACAACCACGCTCAACGTACATGATTCCAGCTTTATCAGGTGGCATTAGCGCCTTGAGACTTGCCCAACCCCGATCGAAGTCACGATAGCGTCGCACGAAACGATAGGTACTTAATAGAAGGTCACGGAATGGAAGACTGTGCGGCTCCAATGAAACCGCATGCTCAAAATTTTTCAAAGCGTCGTCCCACCGATCCTGACGGCGCGCGATGCGACCGGCGATCGCTTCGACCTGTGCGCTGTTTGGCAGCGCTTTTCGGGCAAGCCGAATTTGAACCTCGGCTTCTTCAACGTCGCTGTTGATCTGTAATGCATGCCGGGCAAGGGCAAGATGGACTAAGCCTGAGTCTGGTTGGACGCGGCGTGCCTTTTCCAGGGCTGCTTCCGAAAGACTGCGGTGATCGATAGCCCGCTCCTCGGCTGGGCCGACGTTACGCCCGTAATACATGTCGTCGTGCCATCTCGCTAGTTCGCAGTAGGCGAGGGCGAAGTTTGGATCTCGCGCGACTGCCTCTTGCAGCATCGGAATCGCACGTTTCGCATCTATATAAAATTGCCCTTCCTCTCCGTTCAGCATCACCGAAGGCACATTGCGCGCTTGAAGGTAAAGATTATAAGCGCGCAAATCACTTGTTGGCGGTGTGTCGACCGCCGCCTTCTCGTTAGGCGAAAGTCGAGTTTGCAACTGTTCTGCTATCGCGTGCGTAATTTCACTTTGAAGCGCAAAGATCTCCCTGCTTGCGCGTTGATACGTCTCCGTCCACGGATGCGTAATGTCGTGGAGATCGACAAGGTGAAGCGCAACGCGCATTTGGTCGTTGTCTCGTGAAACAGTTCCCTCAAGCAGGTGCCGCACGCCGAGCTCCCGACCGATCGCGTGAAGGTTTCGTTCTTTACCGGGAAGGTAGGAACGGGTGCTCTGACTTCCGATCACTTTCATTCCGGCTAGCTTCGCCAGATCACCAGTGATCTCGTCCTGCATTCCGACGGTGAAATAGGCGTCCTCCCCATCGGCGTTGAGGTTTTGAAATGGTAAAACGGCGATCGAGCGTTCGATTTGGGCTGAAAATTGCGCTCGTTGATACAACCAAATTCCAAGCGCAACCGCACAAAGGACCAGAAGGGTGCCCGCCGCGATTAGCCCAAATCGCTTCCGCCGCGCGCGTGCTTCGGCGCTGAAGCTCTTGCAGCAGCGATGGATTCCGGAAAGCAACTCCCGCGCCGACTGCGGACGCTTCGCAGGATCGATAGCCAACATGGAACGCAACAGCGCGATCACCCGAGACGGCACGCGCGCATTCTTTAGTTGCTCCACCGGGAGCTCCTCGGCCTGTTTTTTCGCAACGTCTCGCAGCGTGCGACCAACGAACGGCACTCGACCAGAAAGCAGATACCAAAAGGTGCAGCCTAACGAATAGATATCTGAACGCGTGTCGATTTTGGTTTCCTCCAAAGAAGCGAACTGCTCCGGACTCGCAAAGGCCGGAGTGCCAATGAATCCAGTTTTAGTCTGTTCGGCGCCGAGCTCCGCTTCCGGGTCGAGGACTTTAGCAATGCCATAGTCGATGACTTTGACGATCAACGAGTCGCTCGGATCCGATTCGAGCATGATGTTGGACGGCTTGATGTCGCGATGCACAACGCCGCACTTTTCTGCAGCCGCGAGCGCGCGCGCTGCCTGTTCAATGATTTCAAGCGCGAGTGCGAGCGGCATAGGGCCTTCGCGTCGCACCTTTGCTTCCAGAGTTTCGCCCTCGACCAACTGCATGACATAAAAACACTCACCGTCTTGTTCACCATAGTGAGTGACACGCGCGACGTTGGGGTGACGGATTTGCGCGGCCGTCCGCGCTTCGCGCAAGAAGCGCGAGCGTGCCCCGGCATGTTGCGCGACTTTTCGGTCGATCACCTTAAGTGCGACGACAGAATTCAACACTGTGTCGCGCGCGCGATAAGTTATCGCCATTGCTCCGGCACCGAGCTCGATCGGAAAAAGGTCCGCGCCGAGTTCCACTTCAAAGTGATCGTACTTCAACTGCCCAGGCGTCAATCGTCGTCCGGTCTGGGATTTTTCCGGTTGTTGGCTCTCGCCCAAAAAACCAAGGCTAATGAGACGACCAACGCTTTCGCGTTTTAGACCTGTTTGCGTTACCGATAGTCGGGGGTCGCCGGACGTTCCGACCGTTGATGGCTCGCGTTCCGCAGTTTCAGGTCCAACGCTCATGCTGTCAGGATTCGATACAGATAATGAAGCTCTTGATCGACATCGGCCGGATCAGAGACTGTGCTCGCCACTTCCCTCCTCAGCGCTTCGCGATAACGCTGACGTAAACGCCAAAGCCAGGTGCGCAGCGTCGCTACGGGGACTCCAAGTTTCTCCGCCGCTTCTTCTTGATTTGGCGGCGTCCGTCCGCTGCCGTCAACAAATGGCCTTAGCACTTCAAGCGATTCCGCTTTCCCTTCGGCCTCGAATGCATTTTCCAAATGGTGCCAGGCGCGTTTCACGATATTCGACGCCCAGGCTAGATCGTAACCGCGCGAATCACTGAGATGAGCTGTCTCCATCATTGAGGCTTCAGCTTCGGGCAGGTGCTCGTCAATCGACAAGATTCGATGACCACCGCCTCTTTTGAGCCTGCGACTCCGATCGTACTCATTGCACAAAAAATTCTGCAGCGAGCCGAGCAGAAATGTGCGGAGCCGGCCTTTCTCCTTATCTGCGCGACTGAACGTATTGTTTTCAAGCACATGGGCAAAAAAACCTTGGACGAGATCCTGCGCTTCGGGAGAAGCGTGACCCCGAAGTCGCAAAAAGGTATAAAGGGGTGGCCAATACGCTTCACAGAGATCGGAAAGCGCTTTTCTAGCTGTTTCTGTTGGATCAGACCCCCGAGCGCTCAAAACCAAAGTCCAGCGCGTCGATTGAAACGCCGCTCCGCCCTCCTGCAATGTTCCAGGTATCGGTTTCATAACTTCTTTTCTTTCGTTGACGGAGTATGAGCACGTCGAATGCCAGTGGAGTTGTGAGTAATGGATCTTCGAGGGAAGAAAATGAGACCACCCAATTTGGGTCGTCCAGGGCACTGCGAAAACTCACGAATTCTTCGCGAATTCGCGAATACACGAACTAATCGCGAATCGCACGCTAAAGTCCCTTGAACTGGAATTTGTTGATTTTTAGAGAGCGAATTTTGGATTCAAGAGTTGAGGGTGGCATGCCGAGCTTGGCCGCGGCACCGTGTGCTCCGGAAACCTTTCCATGACTTTGCGCAAGCGCTGCTTCGATGTGTCCCCGCTCTGTCAATATCGGATCGCTCGCACGAGTTGGCGGCTGCGACTCGCTCGCGAGCCAACTCTTGTCGATCGAAAATTCGTTTGTTTCCCCAACGATGAGCGAGCGTTCGATCACGTTTTGCAATTCGCGGACGTTGCCGGGCCATGAATACTCTCGCAGTGCTTCGAGGCTCTTCTTTTGAATCTGCTTGATCTTTTTTCCAGCTCTCTTCGCATAGCGATCGACAAAATAATTTACCAGCAGCGGAACGTCCTCTTTCCGTTCGCGCAAGGGCGGCAGTTTGATTGGGAAAACGTTGAGCCGGTAGTAAAGATCGCTGCGAAAGGCGCCGTCTGCGATAGCCACCTGCAAATCACGATTCGTCGCCGAGATCACGCGGACATCAGCGTGCAGAACTTCCGTGCCGCCTACCCGTTCAAACTCCCGCTCCTGCAAAACGCGTAGCAGTGCGATTTGCGTCTCCGGCGGCAAATCTTCTACTTCGTCGAGAAAAATCGTGCCGCCTTCCGCCAATTCGAATTTACCCAACCGTCTTTGAGTCGCTCCAGTAAACGCTCCTTTTTCGTGGCCAAACAATTCGGACATGATCAGCGAAGAAGGAACCGCCGCGCAATTCACGCTGACGAACGGGCGCTCCGAGCGGTTTGACCGTTTGTGAATTGCGCGGGCGATCAGCTCCTTTCCTGTGCCGGTTTCGCCCATGATCAAGACGGTGGAGTCCGTCGGAGCGACTTTCGCAGCGCGCGTCAGCACCATTTGCAAGGCCGACGAAGTGCCGATCACTTCCTCAAACATCGAATTCTTACCGAGCTCTTCACGTAGCACGATGTTCTCTCTCTGAAGTTGATCCCGAAGCGCTTTGATTTCTTCGATTGCGTGATCACGCTCGATGGCAATTCGTGCTTGATGGGTAGCAAACTCGATAAGCTCCAAGTCTCGTGGCGTCGGAGTTCGTACTTCGCGAGAGTACATGCAAAAGACAGCTAGGACATTTCCCTGCGGAGAAAGGACCGGGGTTGACCACGAAGCGCGCAGCCCATGGTTCAGTGCTGCAGCACGATGCTCCGGTACATCCCATAGCGGATCACTTGTGATATCGGCGACCATGACCGGTGATCCCCGATATGCCGCGGTGCCGCAAGAACCAGCGTACGGTCCAATGGGGAGCTTTTCCATCTCGCAAGTCCACTCTTCCGGCAGACTAGGCCCGGCAATAAAATCGAGATGAACACCATCAGCATTCAGCAGCAGGATTGAAGCGAGCGTATCCTGGCGCTGCTGCTCAATGATCCGACATAATGCATTCAGCACCTCTTGCAATGGGATCCCGGTTGCGATCATTTCCAAAATGCTTTTCTCACCGGCAAGCAACGTCTCCGCCCACTTGCGCTCGGTGATGTCAGTGACTGCGCCTACGAATTCGGAGCGACGGCCCTCATCTGTTGAAGGGCGGCCGACGACCTGGAGATATTTAGTAGATCCATCAGGCATTAACAGTCGATGTTCGAGAGCGAACTCCATCCTATCACGAGATGCACGCTCAATGACCTGCTGGACCGCTTGTCTGTCATCGGGATGAGTTCGTTGCACAATCAGCTCGATCGTGATCTTGGTCTTCGCGTCGAGCTCAAATATCCGAAAGGTTTCATCAGACCAATAGATCTCTCCGCTCGAAACATCCCACCCGAAGCTCCCGGTATGACTGAGCTTCTGAGCTTCCGCCAGATACGCTTGCCGCCGCTGGAGCTCTTGAGTCAATTCTTCCTGCTCGGTGATATCCAGCGTATTGCCTATCAACCGCACGACCTGGCCATTTTCAAACACCGGCTCACCAGTGCTGTGCATCATCCTTCGGCCATGTTTAGGATAATCAACTCGATATTGAATGTCGCCCCTAATGCCCTCCGAAAACATCTTTCGAATTAGCGCATGAACGCGATCACCGTCGACAGGACGCAGAACGCCGAGCCATTCTTTAAGCGTCGGGATACCGTCTCTGGGATCAAAACCGAAGAGAACGAATGTTTCCGGCGACCAGTAATCAAATATGCCGTCCGCCCTGAGCGACCAGCTCCCCATGTGGGCTAGGCGTTCTCCCTCGCGCAGATAAAATTCGCTTTGCTCCAGATCGGTCAATGGTCCTTTCGGCCGCCCCGATTGCGTGCTTGGAGTGTCGGTTCTCATTTCCGCTCCCGTGGTAGGGCGGTCTTTATTATTATGCATTCTATACGCACGGTGACCAGCGACAAACGATCGGCACGGCAGCCACGCCGCTCAGAACCGCATGTTTCTTCGTCGGTACGGCTTGTATTTCCCCGCAAGAAGCGGCGTCAATTCAGCCCGGCACGTTTGTTCCTTTGCCTTGTTCCACTGAGTCAAATATAATCGACTCAGTTCTGACCTGCTGGAACTCACCAATCAGAGGCCTATGCCATTCGAAAAATTCGAGAACGTTGACGCAATCGATGACGAGCGACGGAAGGCCATCGCGAAATCGATTCGCGTTATCAACGTTGAAGAACTGAGAAAACTTGGCGAAGAGATGTTTGATGAGCCTGATCGGCCCTGGCGGCAAACGTTCCTTCAGTTTATCGCGGAACATCCGGGTGCAACCTTTCACCACGCGTCCGCAGGTGAAGGCGTCATTTTTGTTTACTCTCGCGACGGAGACAAAGGCCTGTGGTATCTGCGCGGGAGCGGCATAGGGCCGTTGTCGGAGGGTGGTCGGCAACTGATGAAGGAAGCGATCGCGAAAGGGCATTGAGTTCCTGCCCCGCCACTTCTTAATAATCGACGCGCGGAGCCGTCTGAGCGCAGTTTACTTCCTTGCAGAAACCTTGGTCGAATTCAGAGCGATGCCTTGATCGCAGCAGCTGAAGGTGCGGACCCACCGAGAAAGTGGTCGATCACATCAGCTATGGTGGTGAAGCGGTTTATGCCCCCGAATTTGATGTCTACGCCTTCACGTCGGAGGCGGTCGCGCACTGAAGAACGCGCTTCAACCACGTGGAATTCGATACGCAGGGCGTTGAGTTCGTCTGCCATGCCTGCCAGGGTATGAGCGCTCTGCATGTCGACGCGCGCCGCGGCGGAAAGATCAAGAACTATTAGCTCCGGCGGCGTCGGCTGCGCGCGAACACGGCTCAGGATTGCATCGCAAACATTGTCCACGTTGAAGTAGACTAGACCTGATTCGGGGCGAAAAATCATTACGCCAGGGATTAATTCGTTGTCTGTATGCCTGTCTCGATCCGAAAAACGGCGTGTGCCCGGAATGCGTCCGAGAAGAGCGACATGTGGATGAGACGATTCATGCATCAGTTGCACAAGCGAGATTGCGGCGCCGATCATCACGCCGCGTAGCAGACCGAAAGTGAGCACGCCGGCGAAGGCTGCGATCGCCACCACAAATTCGGGCCGATCACTGCGCCACAGCTCTCGCAACGTTGAAAGTTTAAGCAGGCCCGATACCGCAACCAATACTACAGCCGCCAGGACAGGTTGGGGTAAGGCGCTCAATAGATGTGAGAAAAAAAGCACGACCACCAGAATGAATACTGCGGCAAGGGCAGTGGAGAGCGGTGTGCGAGCGCCGCCCTCTTCGTTAACGAGCGACTGCGACGTACCGCCGCTAACGGGAAAACCGCCACCCAGTCCGGCTGTCAAATTCGATGCCGCGAGCGCGAGGTTTTCCTGATTCGCATCGAATCGTCCCCCATGCTTCGCAACGAACATCCGGCCGATCGCAGCGGTTTCGACAGCACCGAGGAGAAAACAAGCAAAAGCTAGCGGTAGAAGTTGGTTGAGGTCGTGCCAGGAGATAGCAGGCAGCCTAAGCGGCGGAATCCCTTGCGGCACGGTGCCGATCAGTTTCACGCCGTGCGCTTCTAACGCACACGTCGACGCCGCGACAATGCTTCCGATCACCACAAAAAGCGCGACAGGTTTGTGGTTAAGAAAGATTTTTCCAAGGACGAGGACCGCCAGGGCGATTCCGCCAACCATGAGCGACATCGAATTCGTTTCGTTCAGGTGCCTAAAAAAATGGCCCGCGTTTTCCCAGAAGCTGCCATGAGCACTGTGGAAACCGAAGAGCTTCGGCAGTTGTGTGCTGGCTAGAAAAAGAGCCACGCCACATTTGAAGCCGGTCATAACACTCTCTGAGATGAAGTGCACCAAGACGCCGGCTTTCGCGAGCCACGCAATGAAAGCTATGAGCGAAACTAGCAACGCGGTGCCAGCCGCCAGCGCGCCAAAGCGCATCGTGTTTCCGCCGGTGATCTCACCAAGTGACGCGCCAATAACTAGCGAAATTGCGGAAGTAACGGAGGCAACAGTGTAGCGCGAGCCGCAAAAGATCCAGAAGACTAGGCCGCCAAACAGACACGCGTAAAGACCTGCCTCCGGCCGCAGGTTCGCCAGCGAAGCGTCACCTAAAGCTGCCGGGAGCAGATATGCGGCGAGCGTAATGCCGGCAAGAACATCGCCGCGAAGCCAGCTCCGATCATAACTCCGTAACCAACCGAGAGCGGGAATCCATCGAGCGAGGGAAGGGGAATTCATAACGGCGATTTCATGATGCACACTCTTCAACGTCCGAATTTATCACTATCGTGTCTACTTGCTCGTTAGCTTGTGTTTAACCGTCGTTCATAGGTGTTTGAAGGTGGAGATTCGCGAGATAAGTAAAGGAAAGAGTGCAACCAGTAAGAGAACGCTGCTCACGAGCTGGCTGAGCACTACAAGTTGACCGTAACCAGGTTTTGGCGAGTAGTCGGTGAGGGCTAATGTAAAGGAGCTGATGTAAAAAGCATCGAGCGGCGTCTTGACGGATGAAAAGACCTCTCCGCCGACATACAGCCCGGCAAAACCAGAAACAACGGACAGGAAAAGCAGCGTAACAACTGCAAGGCCAGCCGTCCTCCTTCTGGGAAGAAATCCCGTCATCCACGGGTGCCTGTTCAAAAAGCTTTCGTCATCCGATAGAAGTGCGGCGAGTAGCAACACAATGGAAAGATACAAGTCCGAACTTGCTATCACGACCCAGGCAAGGAACCGACAGCCCCAAAAAACGGACGTCATGCCAATTGCCGAGACCAGAGAGAAGGTAACAATGAGGACAATATCCCTTCTTGTTTCTCTGCTCATGGCGCGCTGAAAAACTATTTCGTCCAACTGTTCAGTGGGTTGCCGCCAAGCATGCCAAACACGATAACGATCCGGGTGAAAATCGCCCCGAGACTGATGAGCGGGGGAATGATTGTGTAGATGTGCAGGATCGTAATTGGCCGATTACATTCGTGTTCTAATCGGATTGCGTCCAACGGCGCCGTTCTATTCCGGACTAGCTTTCGTACTTAAAGGACAGCTGCAGTCGCGTACGGTATTCGATCACTTTGCCGTTCTCGATCTTTAAATCCATCTTCACAACCTCGGCAATGCGCAGATCACGCAGCGTACCCGCGGCGGTCTCAACCGCATTCTTCGCCGCATCCTCCCAGGATTGCGCACTGGTGCCGATTACTTCTGTTACCCGGTAGACTGAATCTGTCGATTTGTTCTTGGCCATAATTTTTCCTTCCTTTGAGTTTGCTTCATTCCGATTACATCCGTTTCCAAACTCAGGCAATATTCCGCTAACGTCTCAACCCATTTTACGGTGATGTCCACGCGCTCTTGCGGCGCTCTCTTGTTTCATATCGACGCTTGTAGCTATCGAATACTCCTCGATCCGGCCAATGTCATGAATTTGTAACAAGCGACTTCTGTCGAAATCTGTTAAGAAATGCCTATGCATGTGACGGCAGAGCGCGACGGGGAGGACGTTTCTTCGATCCAAACTGATCTTACTCCGCCGGTGCGAGCCGAATCGATCGATTTGCGCGTTCTCATCAGTCATCGCACCGCGACGCAAGCCGGCGCGTCAGTCGAAATCGTCGCCGACATTTTCAAAACCGGAAGCGCAAATTTTATAGCTGTGCTCAATGATCAGCGCCTTCTTGGTATGTGTTCTCGACAAGAAATCGCAGCGTTGCTCGGCGGGCGCTACGGGTTTTCGCTTTGGGCGCGCAAGCCAATCGGCGGCCATCTTTGTAAACAAGAAACGCGCATCAGGGTCGCGACGCCGATCGGCGATGTCCTGCGCACGGTGTTTGCGCGTCCCGATGAAAATTTTTACGATGACGTGTTATTGGTCGATGAAAACGGGGGATTCCTTGGATTCATCGGTACCGAAACGCTGTTCAAAGTGCAAAACGCGCTTTTGCTGACAAATATTCGCGAACTCGAGGAGCGCGACCGCGAGATTCGCCAGAAAAACGAGCAGATGGAAACCGATCTGCGAATGGCGACGGAATTGCAGCAGGCGCTGATGCCCAGCACATGTCCAACTATTCCGGCAGACGCCAGCGCGGATGCAACTAGGCTCCGTTTTTGCCACCGTTACCTGCCAGCGACCCTGATGGGCGGCGATTTCTTTCACATCGCACGGCTTAGCGACGACGCGGCTGCTATTTGTATTTGCGACGTGATGGGGCATGGCGTCCGCGCGGCGCTGATCACGGCGATGATGCGCGCAATGATCGAAACCCACGCGGCTCAAGCGTCCGATCCGGGTCGACTCCTGACGCAACTAAACAGCGAGTTCACTGGAATTTTAAAACAGACCGGCACGCTCGTCTTCGTAACGGTGCTCTACTGTGTTATCGATGTAAGGGTGAGGAACGCGCGTTTCGCTCGCGCCGGTCATCCGCCGCCGTTGCACGCGCGCCGAACTTCCGGTGAAGTGAAGACGATCACGCTTGGCGGAGATTCCGCCGGGCCTGCGATAGGGATCATTCCAAACGCGCAGTTTAAGACGACTGAAGCTCAACTTGCGCCAGGCGATTTCCTTCTCTTTTACACCGACGGCATGATCGAAGTCGAGGCCACCGACGGCAGCCAGTTCGGCATCGAAGGTTTGCGGGAAAGCGTTCGGTCCAATCTTAATCAGCCCACCGAGTCTCTGCTCGATGCTGTTGTCAGTGATGTGTACAAGTTTGGCGATTCGACAGTCCTAACGGACGATGCTTGCCTGGTTGCGGCTGAACTGCAGCCAAACTGACGACTATTCTTTTTCGACCGAGACTGCAGTCGCCTTCATTACCGCGAAAACGGTGTCGCCCCCTTTGAGGTTCGTTCGCTTCACGGAACCGGTTGTGATGCTCAACTTTATTTTCAGTCTCGTTCACTCCAACGGCTTCAACTCACCGAGCATCGTCGGGATCAATTCTGTGACAGTCGGATGAATGTGCATGGCGCGCTGAATCACCGTGTAAGGCGCGTTGGCGTACATCACGTCGAGGATCGAATGAATTACCTCATCGCACTCG
>Ga0126383_10003116_pt1 | contig 10912 bp, 10 predicted proteins | sample PanSoiMetPlot_35_FD_96882 | JGI IMG/M metagenome (GOLD analysis project Ga0126383, IMG submission 96882) | Tropical forest soil microbial communities from Panama - MetaG Plot_35 | ecosystem: Environmental > Terrestrial > Soil > Tropical forest > Bulk soil | place: Panama | collected 2016-02-17
ACTCTGCAAATCCTTGCATTTACAGTGAGAGCAGGCAAAGCCTATCGCCCGCATTTCTGAGACAGATAACGTGTTTGGGCCAGCTTTACCCGGAACTCAAATTGCATGTCGTTATGTACGGCCCAGTGTTAAGCGTATTCCGGCAACGCCGACCCCCCAGGCTGGTAGTTATGGCTTACAAAGAGACGTTTTGGATGGCTTGTGATTCGACCGAGCAGATGCGCGCTGAGTACGGACCCTTTCCCACGCGCACAGAGGCCGAGCTGGTAGCCCGCAAGCTGGGCTTCGATTATCTTCTCCGCTACGAGCACCTCGTCGATGAGCGCAACGAAATTCAGGAAGTCCGCTCTATCTTTATAGAGCTACAAGAGCCAGTTCGCCAGCAACGTCTGCCAATCAAACTGTACACACGCTGCGCCACCTGCGGCGAAGCGGCTACCCACGACGAAAGTTGGCAAGCCGAGGTCTGGGCCGACATCCACGAATTCGAGAATTCCCGCCACTTCGTCCGCCTGTTCGAGCAGGTTCGCAGCGAGCTCAAGGAAATCGCCAAGTGGCGCGATCCAGCCTGAGCGCAGGGCACCCTCATTCCGAATATCTAGAACCATGTCTGCCTGATGGACATTGGCTGAGAGCGCGGTGCTTTAGCGCTGCGGAATCGGCTTCCGAAAACTAAATCCGGAGCGCTGCTCAGCCTCGCAGCAGCCACCTAACGATTCCACAATAAATCTCTACCCCTTCTGTCAAAGCCTGCTTCTCGACGTACTCGCCTTCGGTGTGCGCGACGTGGATCGATCCCGGCCCGATCAGCAACGGTTCGCCCCACGAGCTTAGCGCAGGGATGTCGGTGGTAAACGCCGCGATCATCGTAGGCAATCCGTCGACTTGGCGCAGACGCTGGAACGGAATCTGCAGAGTAAACTCGACCTGCGCCAGGCTGCCCACCGTGGAGGTGATTCGCCGCCGCAGCTCCTCTGCTGGCCCAATCAGCCGATACAGCAACTGCGCTTTGGCGCGGTCCGGAATCACGTTCGGCGCGCGTCCGCCCTCGATCATTCCAATATTCAGGGTACAGGGCCCGACTACAGGATCAGTGGGAAGATCCATCGCGCGCAGCCGGTTCAGTGCCTCGAGCAACTTGTCGATCGCCGATTCGCCCAGCTCCGGATACGCCGAATGCGCCATTCGTCCGGTCGCGGTCACTTCTGCCCGTAACGCTCCTTTGGAGGCGATCGCGATGCGGTTCTCCGTGGGCTCGCCGTTGATCAGGTACTTTGATCCCCGCGGCTGCCGGTTTGCAGCCTTCGCGCCCAGACTGTCGCGTTCCTCGCCGACCAGGAACAGCAGGCCAACGTGAATGCCCTCCGCGCGCAATTGCTCCGCTGCCGCAACCTGCGTCGCGATGATCCCCTTGGCGTCGCATGATCCGCGTCCGTAAATGCGAGTCCCGTCTTCGGAAGACGGAATGAACGGCGGCACCGTGTCCGTGTGTGTGGACAAAACCACCGCTGGTCCCGAGCGCATGCGCCCAGGCCACTTCGCCCAGACGTTGTTGCGGTCTGCCTCAACCGGCAACTTCTCGGCGTCGTAGCCCAAAACCCGCAGCTGATCGTAAAGAAAGGCGCCGATCGCCCCTTCATTCCCGGAAATCGACTCGATATCCACCAGCCGCCTCGTGAATTCGACCACGTCCATGCTCGTGAGGATAACAGGTGTAATCTGTTCTCTGTGCTCGGCTCGAACTCCGCGATCAAATCGTTTTTTCTCAACGGCCCTGCCGGACGCCTCGAAGCCCTCCTTAACCTTGGCGCTGACAACGCGTCACACGCCGCGCTCCTTTGCCATCCCCATCCCGTTTACGGAGGCACGCTGCATAACAAGGTTGTGTTCCACGCCATGAAAGCGCTGAACAGCTGCGGATTCCCGGTACTGCGCTTCAATTTTCGAGGCGCCGGCCTCAGCGAGGGCGAGCATGCCCATGGCGAAGGCGAACTCGACGACGTGCGCGTGGCCTTGGATTGGCTCGAGCGCGAGTATCTCTTGCCCATCGTCTTTGCCGGCTTTTCTTTCGGAGCCGCTGTCGGACTGCGCGCCGTCTGTCCCGACCAGCGTGTCCGCGCCCTGATTAGCCTGGGAATGCCGGTCGCGCCTATCGACGACCGCCGCTACGATTTCAATTTCCTCGCAGCCTGTACAAAACCGAAGTTGTTCGTCAGCGGCTCCCGCGACCAGTTTGCCCCGAAGGCTCAGCTCGAGCAGATGATCGCCTCCGTGCCCGACCCGAAGAAACTGGTCTTCATCGAAGCCGCCGATCACTTCTTCGCAGGCCGCCTGCGTGAGCTGCGCGAGACGATGGAAAGTTGGGTGAAAGAGGTACTAGCTCCTAGCATTAGCCCCTAGCAACCGACGCTTCGGGACACTCCACCGGGCCCGTCTCCCGCTGATCGTGATCCCGAGCGCCGCCCGATAGGGACGGAAGCCAGCCGACGGACCTGCTCTCGCTTCCGAGTACCAGTCGAAGCCTTTCGAAAATCAAGTCACCGCATCGTGCCTTTCATAGGCACCTGTTCGTTGACTTATCTTCGGCGCGGCCAATGCCGGTACAATCATCGCGAACCAATCGAACCCTCGTGTCGCGACTCGCACTTCATGTCGTCTTGCTGGGATCGCTGCTCGGCTCGGGACGAGCAGTGGTTGTACGTCAAGAGCTGTTTGCTGCCAGCACAAACGGTATTCGGATTCATGTTCGTGAGGTACGCGCGAATCGGCGGGGTGCATGCGATCTGATCCTCCTCGTGCATGGGGCGCGCGTGCCTGGGGTAGCGTCATTCGACCTGCCAGTGGCCGGCGGGTCTTTGGCGGCGGACCTCGTTGAAAAAGGGTTTTGCGTATACATCCTCGATATACGCGGCTACGGCCAGTCGGCCCGGCCGATGGAGATGGAACAGCCGGCGCAAGCACATCCGCCGTTGGTGCGATCAGTCGAGGCTGTCGAGGATATCGATACGGCCACGGATTTGATCCGCAAGCGGAATGCCAGTGCTTCGAAAACCCAACATACTCTGCCCCGAGTATCGTTGCTCGGTTGGGCAACGGGCGGGCAGTGGGCCGGATACTACGCGACTCTGCATTCGGACAAGTTGAGCCACCTGATTCTGTTCAACGCTCTATATGGAGCAGATGCGCCGCATCCGATGCTGGGGCACGGCTCGGATATGGAAGACCCGACGCATCCCGGACAGCTCAACCCAAAGATAGGTGCTTATCGATGTAATGCGGCCGACTCGCTCCTCGGCATGTGGAATCGAAGCATTCCGGTCGAGCACAAACAGACGTGGCGTGACCCAGCAGTGGCGGATGCATACGTGCGCGAGGCTTTGGCCAGCGATCCGGAGACGAACACGCATAGGCCGCCGTGCTTTCGATCTCCTAACGGCGCCCTCGAGGACAGCTTCTATCTGGCTACCGGACGGCAGCTTTGGGATGCGTCGTTTATTTATGTGCCGACGCTGGTACTGGTGTCGGAGAGGGATTTCTGGGCACGTCCCGCGGACCGGGAGAAGCTGGCGCAGGATCTGGTGCATGCGGGCAGGGTGAAGCTGGTGGTGATTCCGAACGCAACACACTTTGTGCACTTGGACCGGCCCGAACGGGGTAGGCGATTGCTGTTGAATGAGATAGTCGGGTTCGTTCGGGGAGCGCTCTGATCAGTGGCAATGGATCCGAGTAGGCCTGCCAAAGTTCGGGGGAGGCAGCGCAACGAGTAAAAGGCGCGTGAATTGGCGGACACGGTGTACTGGAGTAACCGGGAGGGAGCTCGAACAAGGTTTCATCTAACTCTTCTCTGAAAATCCATTAACTCGGCTCTGATCTACCGCCACATTTCCCGAAGACTGCTGGCGGGTTCTCTCCTCAATCGATCAATCTCCTGACTCGTGTCCTGAGGTCTCGCGCTCAGGCCTGGGCGGGGGGCCGGGGGGCTGCTTTTCGCGCGAGCCGAGGGCGAGCCTCATCGACATATCTTTGGGATAGACAACGTCGCGCCCGCGGGCTAAGAAGTGCGAATAAATAGACACGGCTGCACCGTAGGAGCCGAAGCCTGTGGCAACAACGCGTGAGCGGGCAAGAGCGGAGACCAGAGCGCCGACGAGTTTGAATCCGGAGGCGCCATTGGCGGTGCCGCCTGCGATGTCGCCGCCACCACCGCCGTCACCGCTTGTCCTGTGGCGGAATCGGTCTGCGTCGGAAGATGCAGAGGAAGCGGCCAGCATGACGGCAACCCCCGTGGACAGGTAGCGGGTTTTCCCAGTGGTGACCTGCGCGCCACCTTCAGAATCGAGCTTCAAGTTTTCCCGTTTCGCTACTTCCAACCCTTCCACCGCGGCTTCGATCTTCTCCTCTGTGCCGTTTGGCGGGATAACCTCATGGAAGGAAATACGCAGTTGGCCATTGCGTCCAAAGCGGCGGGCTGGCCTGACCTCGAGGACTGAACCCAGAATGCGACTGCCTTCCGGCAGATAAAGACGATCGGACACCACCAGCGGTTGGCAGATAATGGCTTCGACGTGGTCGCCCTTCTTCGTTGTGGCAGAGCTGAGGGGGTGGCGAGCCAGGCATGCACCACGCTGCCCGACGGCGGCTGTGTACCGATCTTGGTCAACGATTCCGGCTTGAGTTGCTCGCTTCCGAAGCTGATGGGCTCGAGCACGTCGGCATTGAAACTGGTGCCCGCATTCATGTATTGCGGGCGATACGGCGATTGAGCAAGTGCCAGCCTCTTCAGGCGGTGCAGCTTGTTGGGAGCATGAACCTGATCTTTGATGATCTGGATCTGGCGTTTGATGTCCTGGCGGGTTTGGGCCAGTTTTCCCTTGGCGGCTTTCTTGCCTTGGGCTAGTTTCCCTTCGCTCGGTGGGTCGCCGGCGGGTACAAACTGCAGAATCCCGCCGGAGCCGGGTGTGACATCGGTGTGTAAGGGTAGCTGTCTGCCGTCAGGCAGCACTAGTTCGTCGAATTCGATAGTTAGCCGCCTATCGGGCGAAAAATCTGCGTTCAACGCTGCCAGGGTGCGGACCATCTTCGAGAGCGAATCGATCTGCGCGATTTTGCCCATGACCCGGCTTCCGGCGGGGACAAGGAGCTTATCGAAGGCATAGATCGGCTCGGTGGTTTTGCCCTGAACCGGTTGGCCGACGCTTCTTACGCGGATTTCCTCATCAACGATTACTTTCAGCGGAGTACCGGCAGGCAATGTTAGCGGGATGGACGGAGCAACTGGCGGCGTGACTGGGGCGGCCGGCGGATTAGAAGGTCCTACGGGACGAACTTTCAGGGTTTGTCCCCAGACGCAACTTACTGCAATCGACAGGAAAAGAGCGCAAACCGAACGCCGCATAGGAATACTGTGGGCCTGTGCCAAGTGATGTGGAAGATTTGCAACTTACGAACCCGGCTAGCAAACTTGCCCGTGCGATGTGGTGCGGCTCTGAATTATTGCACACCGTTCTGTAAAGTTCTGTCAATTGTGCGGGGAGGGCTTCCTTTTGGTTGGGTCGGCGGCTAGTTTGATGTTTACCGGTGATCGGTAAGGTGCTAACCGGTAACCACAAACGGAGTCCAATCAAAACATGAAACTGAAACTTGTACTGCTAGGCGTTTTCTTACCAGCGATGGTCTTGGCGCAGAACCAACATCCAACGTCGTTGCGAGGGATCTTGGTAGAGCAACTGCGCACCACGCACACGGTGAAAGATTGGTATGTGCCGGTCATGGTGGCCGTCGACGGACTGACTCCGGAACAGGCAACCTGGACCGACGGCAAGGGCAACCACTCGGTTGGCCAGCTTACCTATCATCTGCTGTTCTGGGACCGACGTGCACTCGAGCAATTCAAAGGCGAGAATCCTCAGAAATTTAGCGGGAACAACGATGAAACCTTCAACAACTTCGACAGCAAACAATGGAGAGACACCGTGCGCGGGCTCGACCAAGTCATGACGGAGTGGGAGAAGGCGGTCGAGGCAGCAGATGATGCGAAGCTGGCGAAGGATGCGTCGCTGATTGCGCATGTCGGAGCGCACAACGCGTACCACATCGGGCAGATTGTATTCGTGCGCAAGGAGCAGGGGTCGTGGAATCCGGAAAAGGGAGTGAAGTGAGCGAGAAAATCAGGGCTGCACCGTGGGCATGAACCTCGCACGTCCCTTAGGGTTCGTTCGAATGATCCGCCTTCCCGCAGCTAAAGAGTCTGGGTGAAATCCTTCTTTCCGAAATGGTATCGATTAGGCAGCCGGGTATACCCCCAAGACCTTCACGAAATCAGCAACCTCGGCAAGGTGGCGAAGAGCATTGCGGGCGGCTTCGTCGTCGCCCCGAAGGAAGTCCAAGTAGAAGACGTATTCCCAGGGACGTCCGCGCATAGGGCGCGACTCGATCTTGCTCAGGCTGATGTCGCGCAGGGCAAATACGCTAAGCGCTTTGAACAAAGAGCCGGGAAGGTTCTTGACTTTGAACGCAATGGATGTCTTGTTGGCGCGAGGCGCAATGCGGCGCGGTTTCCTAATAAGAAAGAAGCGGGTGAAGTTGCGCTTGTCATCTTCGATGCCGGATTTCAGAATCTTGCCACCGTACACGGCTGCGGCTTGCCGGCTGGCGATTCCGGCGGCATCGTGCAATTGATTCTCGATGACGTGCTTCACGCTTCCAGCGGTGTCGTAGAAGGGGACCGATTCGATGTCACGATGTTGTCGGAAGAAATCACGGCACTGTTGGAGCGCAACGGGGTGAGAAAGGACGCGGCGCAGGTGATTCGGTTTCACGCCGGGAACGGCGATAAGGTTGTGTACGATGCGCAGCTGGAATTCGTTGTGGATGAAGACATCGCGAGCGACGAGCAGGTCGAGATGTTCGGCGACCGAGCCGGCCAGTGAATTCTCGATGGGGACAACCGCGGCATGAACGGCGCCGCCCTCGACTTTGTCGAAGACATCGACCGAGCGGGCACAGGGCACGATGGTCGAGCCGGGGACCATGTGGCGGGCCGCCTCGTGGCTGAAGGCTCCGAGTTCTCCCTGGATTGCGACTTTCATTCACTGGCAAATTACTTGTCGGTGCGGGCGGAAAGCAAACTTTTTTCGAGGACGAAAGCATCGAGTCCATCAGGATAGTAACGCGGGATGGATTTGATGACGAAATAGGCATGGCGCTTGTAGAAGGCCAAAGCGGGCGCATTGTTCACGCCAGTTTCCAGTTTCACGGTCACGCATTGGGCCTCGCGAAGGCGAGCTTCGGCCGCTGAGAGCAGCGTTGAGCCGACCCCTGAGCGGCGCACGTCGGGCAGAACGTCAATGGTAATGATGTGGCCCTGACGGCGGCGATTGCTCGTCGCTACCACGAAGCCGACGATTCTCGGTTGGTCCGAGTTCCAGGTTTCGGCCACCAAAGTGAAGGAGCCGTGTAGCCGGATGTATGCGGCAAGTTCGGGTCGGGAATAGGAGATTCCCGGGGCGAAACATTGCTGGTCAATGTGCCAGAGGGTTTCGAAGTCAGGGTTGTGGAAATCGCGGAGTATGAAACTCACGCGGACATTGTAGATGGAACTCGGCACGGAAGCTCCCGCGAAACCCCAGTCCTCATTCGACTTCGTTCAGGCAGGGTTCCAGACATGTTCACGGGCCGGCTCGGGATGACGGGTGAGTCTTGCGTCAGATTGGCGTTTGGGGATGGAGCAGCAACTCGGATGGGCATTGGCAAGTTTGTAACGGTATTGCCTGACTGCATCCGCGGACGTAACATGCGCATCTCAGGGATATGCCGCGGCTGATCGTCATCGACGCGATTGGGGCTATAGCGGTTCTGGTCCTCTGGTATGTCTGTTTTTCCCGCTATAACCGACGCAAGGCGATCCGAGTTTTAAAGTGGGTGCAGACGGCATGTGCCGAGCGCGGGCGCGTGACCAAGGTATGCTGGGCAGGTTCCAGCCGGCTGTTGGCTGAGTTGCGGTTTCCTCCTCACATTTTTGAACATGCCCGGGTGGTGGTTCGCCTGCTACCGCGGCCTTCGCCGGTCTTTTGGGTAGTAAGCCGGTGGCGCCAGCAGAAAGAAACGTTGGCATTCGAAGCGGACCTGTACGCGGCGCCGAGGTTCCAATTGGAAGTGCACAATCATCGCTGGAGTGGGCATAGCCGGCGGCTATCCGGGGACCGGACTTGGACGATTTCGCGTCCCGGCCCCATTGTGCTTACCAGCCGGGCCAAGTGGGACCACGAACTCAGCCCGGTGATCGGTGCCTTGATGGCATCGCGAGAGAGGAACTTCGTTGCCGTTCGCTTCAGTCCTCGTTCGCCCCACTTTGAAGCAATCTTAGAACTGGATTCGCTGCCCGAGCAGGCGGATGATGCGGGATGGCTGGAGAGTCTGCGGGAATTGGCCACGGGGGCGTCGGCCTCGAGGCAGTAGCTCACTGCCCCAAGCTAGTGACAGCACGCCTATGCTGCTCCTGTTAGGCCAGACGAAAGCGCTTCGAGGGGAATTTCTTCCACTGTGAATGATCCCACTAGGTCGGTTGGGCTGAGACTCGATCCTTGCTGTGCTCGATTCTCCCAGCACTGAAGTCTTGGGCTACTCTCGCCTCGCGCCTCGGTGAACACTGCTTTTTTTACCTGTTCCTTTCTGGTTCCGCGACAAATCGATAGCCGACGCCGCGGACGGTGAGCAGGTGGCGGGGACTGGAGGGATTCTCCTCGATATAGCGGCGAAGACGGACAACGAAGTTGTCGATGGCACGGGTGTCGGTATCTTCGTGCAAGCCCCAGACTTGCTCGAGGATGGCTTTGCGGGAGACGGCTTTGCCATCGTTGCGAATCAGGTGACGGAGTAATTCGGCTTCCATCAAGGTGAGCCGAATAGTGTTGCCGTTGACATGGAGTTCCAAGCGGCTGAAGTCGACGGTTTTGCCGTCGAAGCGGAAAATTTCATCCGGGTTGGTTTGTTCGGTTCTCCTCTGGGCAGAAGGCGTACGCATCCACTCACGCCGGCGGAACAATCCTTGGAGACGGGCCAAGAGGATGGCGAGTTCGAATGGTTTGGGAAGGTAATCGTCAGCGCCTGAGGCGAAACCCTTTAAAACGTCTTCGGGACGGCCTCGGGCGGTCAGCATCAGCAGGGGAACGAAATTCTTGACCGCGCGCAACTCGCTCGCGACTTGAAAGCCATCTTTCCCGGGCAGCATGACGTCGAGCACGACGGCGTCGAAATCCAGTTCCTCGGCGTGGAGTAGCTCGAGCGCCGTCTCACCATCGGGGGCCACCTCGACGGAGTGGCCTTCGGCCTCGAGATTGAACTGCAAGCCACGGGCCAGGTGCGCCTCGTCTTCGACGATCAGGACACGGCTCATAATGCTTTGCTCTGTGGCAGCTCGAGAGTAATCGTTGCGCCTCTGCCTTCTCCTTCGCTTTCGGCAGAGACTTTCCCGCCATGCTTGCGAGCGATGGAGCGGACAATGAAGAGACCAAGTCCGGTTCCTTTTATCTGGTTCAGGTAGCGGCTGGGAACACGGTAAAAGCGCTTGAAGATTCGCTTGAGTTCGTGAGTCGGAATGCCAACACCGTGATCGCGTACCCGGAGTACGATGCGCTCCGCATCCGGCGCTTCCAGCGAAACGCTTATATCAACATGACCGCCGGAATACTTGACGGCGTTATCGAGTACATTGAACACGGCAGTTCGAAGTTCCTCGCTGTCGCCGGTGACCGTGGCGCTCCCGTTCAGAGACGAACCCTCCATTCGCATGGCTTCTCGAGTAAGGTGATGACGGTTGCGGGCCAGGTCCACACAGTCGTCGACCAGGGTTCGGAAGTCCACTTGCGTGGCGTACTGCGGGGCACGCTTGTGACTGGCACGGCCAGCTTTGAGCACTTGTTCGACTGTGCCCAGAAGGCGGTCGCTGTCCAGCAACATGAGGCGATAAAAATCGTTACGCTGGGCGTCAGTCAGCTCGCGGCGTTGCAGAGTCTCCAGATAAAGGCGAATGGAGGCGATTGGGGTTTTCAGTTCGTGCGTGACAGCGTTGATGAAGCTGTCGTGTTGCTCGTTGCGGCGGATCTCGCGGATTAGGAAGATGGTGTTCAAAATCAGGCCGGTAGTGATAGCGCCGAAGAAAACTACTCCAAGAAAGACTTTGAGGCCTTCCCGCCAGTTGAGGATGATCCAGCCGAAGCCAACCGCAGCGGCGAATGCGGCCAGGCACACGCCCAGTGAGAGAAAGAAGGCTATGGCTTTTCGTCTGCTCGTGATGCGCACACGAGAATTCTAACGGGATCACCCGCTGGGAGACAAAAAGCCCCGCAGGCTCAAAAAACAAGGTCAGTCCTTGCCGCCTCGTCTTAAAGATTCCCCTTAGGCGACTGGCTGGGTGTGGAGTACCTTTTCGCGCTCCTCAGCATCCAGCTTTTCCTGGCGTGGACTGGAGGGCAGCGCTAACTCGAGCACCTCGTCAATCGTCTTGACATAGTGAATGCTGATGTTTTCCAGCTGCTCGGAGGTAAGATCCTCCTCGACGTTCATCTGATTTTCGGCCGGCAGGATGATGTCGTGCACTCCGGCCCGCTTGGCAGCCAGGACCTTCTCCTTGATCCCGCCTACGGGAAGGACATTGCCGCTAAGCGTAATTTCACCAGTCATGGCCGTCAGCGGGCGAACACGCCGGTCACTCAGCAGCGAAACTAATGCCGTCGCCATCGTGACACCTGCCGAAGGCCCATCTTTGGGGATCGCTCCGGCGGGCACGTGCATGTGAATATCATGCTGAGCGAAGAAATCTTCGTTGATGCCCAGCTGGCGGGCATTGGAACGCACCCAGGTCAGGGCGGCTTGCATGGATTCCTGCATGACCTGTCCAATTTGACCGGTCATG
>Ga0126383_10003117_pt1 | contig 10911 bp, 8 predicted proteins | sample PanSoiMetPlot_35_FD_96882 | JGI IMG/M metagenome (GOLD analysis project Ga0126383, IMG submission 96882) | Tropical forest soil microbial communities from Panama - MetaG Plot_35 | ecosystem: Environmental > Terrestrial > Soil > Tropical forest > Bulk soil | place: Panama | collected 2016-02-17
AGATATGAAAAGACGCTGATCAAGTCGCCCATCGATGGCGTGGTGCTGCGCAAGCATCATCGCAGCGGCGAAAGCGTCTCGAACTCCTCGACCGTCCCCGATCCCATCCTCACCGTGGGCGACACCAAGGTAATTCGCGTGCGGATGGATGTCGATGAGACCGACGTCAACAAGGTTCACGTGGGACAGAAAGCCTACGTGACCGCCGACGCCTTCGGCAAACACAAGTTCTGGGGTCACGTGGTGCGGGTGGGAGAACTGCTGGGGCCGAAGAACGTGCGGACAGATGAGCCGACCGAGCGCGTGGACATGAAGATTTTGGAAACGCTGGTCGAACTCGATCCCGGTGCACAGTTGCCCATGGGATTAAGGGTAGATGCGTACATCGTGGGGGGTGCGAGCGAAGTGGCCGAGGGACGAGCGCCGTAACTTGGCGAAAGCGCCTCAAGTCCTGTAAAATTGAAGTTTCGCGATTACGTCGGGAAGGAATCTGGATACGTCATGGCACAAGTTTGTGATGTCTGCGGCAAGAAGCCGCTGACCGGAAATACCATCAGCCACGCGCACAACGTGAGCCGCCGGCGCTGGAACGTCAATCTGCGCCCGGTGCACGCCAAGGTGAACGGCACCAACAAGCGCATCCGCGTTTGCACCAACTGCCTGCGCAGCGGCAAAGTCGTAAAAGCCTGAGCCTCGTTTTACGATTTGCGAACGGCGATTGACGAAGCTCATCTCGAACTTCGTCAATCGTAATCGTGGTTCGCACTTTCTACTTAATCCCCAGCAGCTCCACGTCGAAGATCAACGTCGAGTTGGGCGGGATGACCGGCGGGTAACCTCCCGGCCCATAGGCTAGATCGGGAGGAATGCGCAGTTGGCGCTTGCCACCTACCTTCATGCCCTGGATGCCTTCGTTCCACCCCTTGATGACAGGCGCGTTGCCGAGATGTTCAACGGTGAAGGGCTCGCCGCGGTCGACTGAGCTGTCGAATTTCTTTCCATTGGTGAGCCATCCGGTGTAGTGGACGGTGACGGTATCGCCCGCCTTGGCAGTGGCGCCGGCGCCCGGCTTCACATCCCAGTATTCCAGCCCCGAGGGGGTCTTGGTGGGCGCTCCCGTGACTTTGCTGGGGGCGGAATTGTCGGCGTGTTTGGCTTGTGCGATGAGGGCGGGGGCCATCAGCGCGAAGAGTGCCAGCGAAAGAGCAGCTTTAAGCATCGTGTCTCCAGAGTTTGCAACTTTCAATTGCCGATTCTAAATTGCACACGGGAAATTTGGAACGGAGGACGGGCGTCCTCGCCCTCCATCGATCATGACATCTTAGGCCAGCGCGATGACGTCGATTTCCACCAGCACGTCCTTCGGCAGGCGCGCGACTTCCACCGTCGAGCGGGCAGGAGGAGCCAAAGGAAAATAACGACCATAGACTTCGTTCATGGCGGCGAAGTCGTTCATGTTTTTCAGGAAGACGGTCGAGCGCACGACTCTCTCCAGACTGGTACCCGCCGCCTTGAGAATCCCTGAAAGATTCTTCATCACCCGGTCGGTCTGAAACGCTACATCGCCGGTCAGCAGCGTGTTGGTCACCGGATCGAGGGCAACCTGGCCGGAGACGAATACGAAGCCGTTGGCCTTGATGGCCTGGGAATACGGCCCGATGGCCTGCGGGCCGTCATGAGTGGAAATCACTTCGCGCATGGACGCTCCAGTCGTCAGTCTTCAGTCCTCGGTCTCAGCGAAACCAACCCGACGATTAACTCAGATACGCGCGGCGTCCGTCAACGTCTCCGATCTTCGTTGACGACTGAAACTGACGACCGGCGCCTAGATTTTCTGCAGCCTCTGCACGTCGTGAACGCCGGGAATCTTGCGCACGCCCTGGATGATGTTCTCCAGGTGTTTCAAATCGGCGATATCGAGGATGATATCGATGTTGGCCTGCCCGTTGGAGGTGCGGGCTTCGATATTGCGGATGTTGGTCTTGCTGTCGCTGATGACGGCGGTAATCTGTTTCAGCATGCCGAAGCGGTCGTCGCAAAAGACCGTGAGTTTCACCGGATAGGCGCTGGGCGTGCTCTCGTCGCGGGCCCACTCCACGTCGATGCGGCGCTCGGGCTCATACATCAGGTTCACCACGTTAGGACAGTTGATGGCGTGCACCGCCACGCCCTTGCCGCGCGTGACGTAGCCGACCACGGACTCGCCGCGAATGGGATTACAGCAGCGGGCGCGGTAGACCAGCAGGTCTCCATGTCCCTTGACCTGGATCGCCTCGTTGCCGTGATCACCTCCGAAAACGCGGCGCACCACGCTGACGATCCCGGAGCTCTTGTCGGTTTCGGTATGGGGAACCTCTTCCGCTCCGGCAGGCGACAACTTCGCCAGCACCTGGCGCGCGGAATATTTCCCGTATCCGATACCCGCCATCAGATCATCCGCCCTGCCGAGACCGTAGTCGGAAGCAACGCGCTGCATGTCTTCGTCCTTGATGTCCTTGAGCACGATGCGGTACTTGCGAGCTTCCTTTTCGATCAGCTTGCGTCCGATTTCGATCGCGCGCTCCCGCTGGTGGGTGTTGAGCCAATGCTTGATCTTGTTGCGAGCGCGTGACGACTTCACCACCGACAGCCAGTCGCGGCTGGGCTTGTGCCCGGGCTGGGTCAGGATCTCGACGATATCCCCGCTCTGCAGCTTGTAGCGCAGCGGCACCATACGCCCATTCACCTTCGCTCCCACACAGCTGTGCCCCACCTCGGTGTGCACGGAGTAGGCAAAGTCAATGGGCGAAGAGTCGCGCGGCAGCACCACCACTTTCCCTTTCGGAGTGAAGGTGTAGACCTCCTCGGGATAAAGATCAATCTTGAGCGTGGACAGGAATTCGTTGGGATCGGAAACGTCACGCTGCCACTCCACCACTTGGCGCAGCCAGGCCAGGCGCTGCTCATCCTGCGCCGAGACCGGACCGTCCTTGTATTTCCAGTGTGCCGCGATGCCTTCTTCCGCCATCTTGTGCATCTCTTCGGTGCGGATCTGCACTTCGAAGGGCGTTCCGTCCTCGGTGATCACCGAGGTATGCAGCGACTGATAGAAGTTCGGCCGCGGCATGGCGATGAAGTCCTTGATCCGCCCCGGCACCGGCCGCCAGATGTTGTGGATGATGCCGAGCACCGCATAGCAATCCTGCAGCGATTGCGTGATCACCCGCATGGCGCACAGGTCATAGACCTGCTCCACGCTGATTCGCTGGCGCACCAGCTTTTTGTGAATACTGTACACGCGCTTGATGCGGCTCTCGACGCGCGCCGTGATGCCGGCTTCTTTCAGCTTGTCGCGCACCACCGATTCCACTTTCGCGAGGAAGGCCTCTCCCGCCTTGCGGCGCGCCTCGACGGAGTCATGCACCTGCTGGTAGCTGATGGGATCGACGTAACGAAAGCCAAGATCTTCCAGTTCGCCGCGGATTTTGCCCATCCCCAACCGGTGTGCGATCGGCGCATAGATGTCGAGCGTCTCGCGCGCGATCTTCTGCTGGCGCTCCGGCGGCAGATGCTCGAGCGTGCGCATGTTGTGCAGGCGGTCGGCCAGCTTGATGAGCACCACGCGGATGTCGTCCACCATGGCCAGCATCATCTTGCGCAGGTTTTCCGCCTGCTGCTCTTCGCGGGTGGCGAAGTCGATGGCGCTGATCTTGGTCACGCCTTCGACGATGTGGGCCACCTGCTCACCGAATTCCTTGCGGATGTCAACAATGGTGACCGAAGTGTCTTCGACCGAATCGTGCAACAGGCCGGCGGCGACCGCCACCGGATCCATCTTCATTTCCGCAAGAACCAGCGCCACCTCGAGCGGATGGACGAGATAAGGCTCTCCCGACGCGCGCGTCTGCCCGGTGTGAACCCTCTGGGAGTAGTCGTAAGCCTTGCGGATGATGGCCAGATCGTCACCGGGGCGGTTCGCCCGCATCTTCTTCATCAGCTCACGAAACTTGGTCATCGTGAGCGCGGTGGTCGCGATCTGTTCCCGCAGAGTCGCCATGACGGATTATAGCCTTCGGAGGTAGAGGAGGAACTCCCGGAAGCCGGTCCCGCGGGCAACTCCCTTGTATTCATTATAGCGGCGCGAACGCTCAGGAGGGTCCGCGCCTGCGCCGCAACCGCTCCCTATTACTCGCCGTTCCAAGCGACGCGAGGGAATCCGCATTCCGCCCGGTCGGGCAAAAATCGCAGCCCCCCTGCAGGAGGACACCCGAGGTGTGCTGTCCCTGCGTGGTCTACTTCATGCCGCTGAGGATGGAGCCCACGATGCCGCCCACGACTCCGCCTTCGGCGCGCTCCGCAGTGGGCGACGGCATGTACTCCATGAGCTTGTGCGCGAGCTTCGCGATGGGGAGGGTTTGCAGCCAGACTCGCCCCGGGCCGGTCAGGGCGGCCAGGAAGATGCCGTCACCGCCGAAGATCAGGTTGCGTATGCCAGGCACGGTCGTGATCTGAAATGACACGCTCGATTGGAACGCGCCCACGTGTCCGGGATGCACACGCAAGGTCTCACCGGGCTGGAGGTCTTTGGTGATCAGTTCGCCCGAAAGTTCCAGCCAGGCGGTACCCACGCCGGTCAGGTGCTGCAGCAGGAATCCGTCGCCGCCAAAAATTCCCGCTCCCAGCGATTGCTGAAAGCCGACGCCAATCTGGATTTGCGGCGTGGCGCACAGAAACCCGTGACGATGAATCATGTATTCGCGGCCCGGGCCGACTTCGACGGGCACAATGTGTCCCGGAAGTTTGGTGGCAAAGGCCAGCTCGCCGGCCGCGCCGATGGCGCGATATTCCGTCATGAACAGAGTTCCGCCCCCGGCCACGCGCCTGAATGCTCCGAATAATCCGCCGCCGCCTCCGAACTGCGTGTGGGTGTTCATCTGGATGGAACTGGTCATCCAGGAAAGTTCTCCCGCTTCGGAGATGATGGCGTCGTTGGGTTCAAGCGCGAATTCCAGAACCGGCATGGTGGTGCCGAGGATGCGACTCTGCATGAGTGACTCCGCAAATAGAGTTGGTAAGCATTCGGGCAATATTCCGCCCGCAAGACCAGGTCGAGTATACAAGCTGGAGGATCAGCGAATCGACCCCTGCAACCCGGTCGAAAAGTTTCGCTGCCGACAGTCCGAGAATAATTCGCCGGCCGGGCGCGCAACCTGCGGCCCTCTGCTACAGTGATCGGCGTCAGCGCCGGGAGCATTTGTGGATCACCCTCGCATCCTCGTCAGTGGAGTCTCCGGACCGATTGGCGCGGCCCTGTTGCCCTCACTGCGCCAGCGCGGGTATTCCGTGTGGCGGCTGGCGCGGACGACGACTGCGAGTGGCGACCAGATTCCGTGGGATCCCATGAAACCGCTGGCTCGAGAAGCGGTTTCCGGTTTTGATGCCGTGATTCATTTGGCCGGCGAAAGCATCGTCGGACGCTGGACCACCGCAAAGAAGAAGGCCATTCGTGACAGCCGGGCGCAGGGAACGCGGCATCTGGCCGAGGCGCTGGCGAGAACGCCACAGCCGCCGCGTGTGCTCGTCTCCGGTTCGGCCATCGGCTTCTACGGCGATCGCGGAGAAGAAATCCTGACCGAACAAAGCTCATCCGGAAGCGGCTTCCTCCCCGAAGTCTGCAGCGAGTGGGAGGCGGCAACCCATCCCGCGCGTGACGCTGGTATTCGCACCGTGAACATCCGCATCGGATTGGTGCTCAGTGCGATTGGCGGCGCCTTGCCGAGAATGCTCACGCCCTTCAAGCTCGGCGTGGGCGGCATCGTGGGAAACGGGCGACAGTGGTGGAGCTGGATTGCCGTGCAGGATGTCGTGGGAGCCATCCATCATACCGTCGACACCGATGTGCTACAGGGCCCCGTCAATCTGGTGTCCCCGAACGCTGCCACCAACGCCGGGTTTACCAAGGCACTGGCTGCCGTCCTGCACCGCCCGGCGGTCTTCCCGGTTCCCGCCTTGGCTGCCAAACTCGCCTTCGGCGAGATGGCGCAAGAGCTACTGCTCGCCAGCCAGCACGTCGAGCCCAAAAAGCTGCTTGGCAGCGGCTACGGATTTCAGAATGTGGAGCTCAGGGGAGCGCTGGCGAGTGTAATGGCGAGTTCCACAGCACCGTTGACCTCACGGCTATTCGGGCAGTGACAAGACGTTCGATCGGTCATGCGTCGTCGGCCATCAGGGTGCTTGGCCAATCAGTCAGGGGTCATCGCCGCCACCCCACTCCCGCCGCTGCTACCCCCGCGGCCGCCATCCTCGCTGTCACTGCCACTCAACCGACCAGGAGATGGGTATCCGGTCCCCGCCGGCAAACGGACCCGATTGCGTGCCTCCCGCATGGGCGACTTCCTTGTAGCCCATCGCCAGGCGGTCCGCCAACTCCACCAACGACGCTGGACAAAGACACGACTGTTATCCTGGCCATAAGTGTCTTGTTGGCAAATCCCAAATCTGTCGCCAGGTTATTAGTGTCGGGGCAAGCTGCAGTAACCTTTGCGTCGGAAAGATACAAATCACAACCTTGAGCGAGCAGTTCTGGCCCATGAGCACGGTCACGCGGGGCTATCCCAACGGATCGACAGCGGGCTCAAGTAAGTGAGTTTGAGTTACTGCAGGCGCCGATGCGGTCCGACTCCGAAGATGTGGAACCGAAAGTCTCAGGCTGAAAGTCTGGAGTCCGCGTCTGACGCGGGTTTTCCGCAAAACTTTACAAACTACCGGTTGTAGTAGCCAAGCCTTCCCGATTACAATTCCCAGCCTGCTTGAGGGCTGGTTCAATCGTGCCGTTTCGTGGGCTCAACTAATGTCCCGTGTAGAGGATAACCTTGAACCCTTTCCCCATCTCGGGGACGAAATCGGGAAAAGACTTTGAGCGATCCAACCCCGAGCCGTCCACGGAGCCTTGCTAACCACCTGCCGTCCCGACAGACGGAGAACACTTTGGCAGTCGGCCCGATTCGCCAAACGGAGAAACTGATGATTCGAAGATTGAGTTTGTCGTCGCCAACCATCCTCGCGCTGCTGTTGGCGTTGAACCTGGCCAGCTTCGCGCAATCGCAAGCCACCCTCACACGTCACACCCGCGATGCGGTTATGAACGGGCAGGCCGCTCTGATTAGCCACCTCCCCGGCAATCAGCAGATGGAACTTACGTTCCAACTGCCGCCTCGCAACGAAGCTGCTCTGCGGGCATTCCTGCAGGAAGTGCATGATCCGAGCAGCCCGAACTACCGTCACTTCCTGACCGTAGACGAGTTCACTCGGATGTATAGTCCGAGCGAAAACGACTACGAGAAATTGACCCAGTGGGTGCAGTCGAACAATTTCAAAGTAACCCAGGCCTCGCGCAACCACATGATTCTGCAGGCCACTGGATCGGCTGCCGATGTCGAGCGCGCTCTGCACGTCACCATGAACCTGTACCGTCATCCGACGGATAACCGCACTTTCTTCGCGCCTGATCGCGAGCCCAAGACCGACACACCGATGCAGCTCTACGCTATCGGAGGTCTGGACAACTTCTCCACGCCTCACGCCAACGTGGTGAAGCGAGATGAAAGTCAATCCAGGGTTCATCGCGAGGCCACCACGGGATCCTGCCCTGGGGCAGCCTTCTGCGGCAGCGACATGCGCGCCGCGTACTACGGTGGAACGGCGCTTGATGGAACGGGTCAGAGCGTGGGATTGTTTGAGTTCCAGGGCACCAATCTGTCCGATGTAACCCTCTATTATCAGAACGCTCACCAGACCAACACCGTGCCCATCAACCTGATCTCGGTAGACGGCGCGAGCACGCAGTGCAACCCGTCGAGCTGTGACGACACCGAGCCTACGCTTGATATCACTCAGGCGCTCGGCATGGCCCCCAAGCTCAATGCTGTAAACGTTTACATCGGAAAGGCCACCAATACAGTTCTCGACGATAAAGGCATTTTGACCGCCATGGCGACCGCGAATCCGCTCGATGCCAACTTGAGCTGTTCGTGGTCGTGGACTCCTACGGACAACACCACAGATGATCCCATTTTCATGGAGATGGCCGCACAGGGCCAGAACTTCTTCGTGGCCGCGGGCGATAGCGCAAAGTGGCCGGGGAATGGGTTCTACTGGCCGCAGGACGATCCGTTCATCGTGTCGGTGGGTGGAACCGATCTCACTACCACCGGCCCCGGTGGCGCTTGGGGTTCGGAAACCGGTTGGGCGGATAGCGGCGGCGGAATCTCGCCCGACAATTTCCCCATTCCTTCCTGGCAGACTGCGACGGCAGCGGGCTGCACCGATTGCTCAAAGACCGTTCGCAATGGCCCGGACGTCTCCGCCAATGCGAACTTCACGTTCTATGTCTGCGCGAACGGGAGCTGCACATCTAACTTTTTTGGTGGAACCAGCTTCGCCGCGCCGATGTGGGCGGGCTATCTGGCGCTGGCCAACCAGCAGGCCGTTGCCAACGGTCAATCTACGCTGGGTTTCATTAATCCCGCGCTGTACACCATTGGTTTGGGCAGCAGCTACAACGCAAACTTCCACGACATCACCAGTGGAAGCAACGGTTGGCCGGCCACCAAGGGCTTCGATCTGAACACTGGCTGGGGCAGTCCGAACGGCGCAACGCTGATCAACTCGCTGACCAGCGGTGGCGGTAGCGCGGACTTCACTATCAGCGCCAATCCGAACACCCTGACCATCAAGCGCGGCACTTCGGGAACGTCCACCATCACCACGACGATTTCCAATGGCTTCAATGCGTCCATTGCGCTGAGCGCCAACATCAAAGCTGCGAAGTTCAACCCCAGCACCATTCCGGCGCCGGGAGCGGGAACTTCCACCATGACCCTGACGGTGGGTTCGAACGTGAAAACGGGAACCCACAAGCTGACGGTCACTGGCACGGGTGGTGGTGTCACTCACACCACGACGATCACAGTCACGATTCAGTAAACTCAGCCCGCTTGCGGGGGCTCGCCCGGACCGCTGCCTGGATGACCGCGGCCGGGCGGTTTCTTTTGCGCAGAAAATAGTGGCGGACAGGCGTTCCCGCCTGTCCGCCGTAGGGCACGGCACTGGCTTCAGGCAAGGAAGCCCAAGCTGCACAGGAATCCGGGGTTCGTATCAGGGCGCCGCTTCAGCGGTGTAGTCGTGCTTCTATTCCCAGATGCCCCTTCAGGGGCGGAACCCCCGGGATACCCGAACCGGCAACGCCGCAAGCGTACCAACTGCATCCGCTCAACCGCGCGGTAGAAGCAGGGAGGGCACCGCTTCGAGTCACCCGCGCGCAAAATCTTGAGTATGGCGCGATTGTAGTCGCCCCTGACGGAACCTCGATTGGTTTTCGCGCTCACCGTTACTTGCGGGACGACGCTTTCTCCGCCGCCGGCGGTGCAACCGCCAGACGGCACTGATTCGCCTCGGCCCCGGCGTGGGGAAGCAGAGCCGCCCGCACGGCGCGCGTCCAGATCGCGTAGCCCGCCTCGGTCATGTGCAGATCGTCGGGCTCAAAAATATCCTTCGGCTTGCCATTCTCCATCATCGCCGGGACAACATCGATGTAGTGCAGATCCCTACGTTTTCCGGCGCGAGCCCGTACCGCCTCATTGACCTGGCTTTGCCGGGAGAACTGCGCAAAGCGTGACTTCGTAGGCTTGAGCGAGATGAAATAGACCGGGGTCGCGCCGAGTGCCAGCGTCTTTCGTCTCATGAATTCGTCAAAATCGGCCACTGCTCGTTCGACTGACTTTCCCCCGTCAATGTCGTTCTCACCGGCGTAAAAGACGATGGCCCGGGGACGATAAGGGGCAACGATCTGGTCGAACCAGCGGTTGACATCCTCGATGTGCGAGCCGCCGAAGCCTCGGTTGATTACGGGAATCGGCGCCATATCGGTGGCAAGACTGTCCTTCCATCGGACGATGCTCGATGAGCCGACGAACAGCACCTGACAAGGCGGAGGCGGCGCCGCTCGGTCCGATTCAACAAAGCGAGCGATCTCGGCGCTGAATGGTTCCTCCTGAGCAGGTGTTGGGGCTGGAATGCTCTGGGCCCCACGAGCGCTCAATAACACCAGGACCACAGCGCACAAAGCCAGGCGTCGAACCCAGCCGTTCTCTGGCGTAGCCATCCCAATCCGCATCCGACTTGGCGCGCGGGCGTTCTTGATGACCTGACTGAACATGCGTTCGATGTTAGGTGCGGCTGCAGAACAAGTCAACGAATGCAGGTAGTTGGCAGTGCGCCAACGGGACATGACATTGTCATGACCTGTCGGCTGCCCACACATCTGCGTTCCATGCGGAGGGCGGACCCGAATGCATCAGGAGGAGACGCAGCGTTACCGGCACCATCCAATCCGCTCATTGGCAAACTGGGGGGAACTCTGCTTGGACGACGTGACTTGGAACTGGAGTCAGAGGATCGGGGCCGGCGAGCTTGCTTCTCGAGCCCGTAGAACCCTGAAGACGTTCTCAACCACCCGGTCGCATCGCGGCGCCTGAAACTGAAACGACTGCGCAGTCGTGGCACCGACCAGGGCACAGAGCTCTTCCCGGAGGGCGGCGCGCGCCCGGTGCAGCCGGACCTTGACGTTGTCCGGGGTGAGGTTCAGACACTCCGCGGTTTCGTCGGTACTCATTTCTTCGATATCGCGCAACATCAGCACCATGCGGTACTCTTCCGGCAAGTTCAGAATTGCCTTCTCCAGTACGCCACGCAGTTCCCGATCGTAGATTTGCTGTTCCGGGCTGCGGCCAGCGGCCGCTACTTGCGTCATGCCGTTTGCTCTTGATCCTTCGGAACCGTCGAGCCCCTGAAAACGAGAACGACGACCGGCACGAGCCCAGGCTTCATGAATCGCAATCCGCGTCAGCCAGGTGGAAAACCGCGCGCGCCCCC
>Ga0126383_10003119_pt1 | contig 10910 bp, 6 predicted proteins | sample PanSoiMetPlot_35_FD_96882 | JGI IMG/M metagenome (GOLD analysis project Ga0126383, IMG submission 96882) | Tropical forest soil microbial communities from Panama - MetaG Plot_35 | ecosystem: Environmental > Terrestrial > Soil > Tropical forest > Bulk soil | place: Panama | collected 2016-02-17
AGTGGTATACAACGCCGATGTCTACAGTGGCGGTCGCCTCGCCTTCTCGTTGAGACATGCTTGCGAAGGACTGCCTTGCCCGGTTGTATGCCTCGAGAGCCTTTTGACTTTCATTATGGCGGTAATGAACGTCTCCGATGCCCAGCGACAGGTTGGCCTCCTGGTCGAGGTCGCCTAAAGCCTGGGCGAGCGGCAATGCCTCCTGGTAGTAGTTCAGCGCCCTCTGTGGGTCGCCGATGGCGATGTACTCTTTGCCAAGACGAACCAGCGTCCTTAACTTGCCTTGACGATCGTCTAGCTGTCGCCAGAGCGCCAACGCTTCTTCAAATTTCGCGATGGCCTGGCGCCAGTTTTCCGGCGCGTCATTTTTCTGCCTGATTCCATCGTTTTCCGCGCTCTCAGCGGCAATGCGGATTTTATCCCGTCCTGTCGCCGGGCGCACCGATTCAATCTTCAATTCATATCGTGGCGATTGATTAGGCGGCGATTGAAACGCCGCGGCGCCGGTTAGGCGCGCTGAGAGGATTGAAAACCCGACCGGCAAAGAACAGAGACAAGCGATCATCAGACGGTGTTTCATATTCATACGAGCCTCATTGCCAGCGGCCACCTTGAAAATTTAGAATGCGCCGAGCGAGACCGAGCGGCGGAAAGGGTAGTTGAAGCGGGGAGCAAAAGTCTTCAATTAGGCCTTCAAGTAGTTTTCAATTAGTTCTCAAGTCGGGTATGTCCCAGTCTTCCACCAAGTTATATGAGTTCGGCGCTTTCCGTATGGACGCCGTCGAACGCGTCTTGTGGCGCGGCGAAGAGATGATTGTCCTGCCGCCGAAGGTCTTCGACACGCTGTGGATGCTGGTTAAAGAGGAAGGCCGCGTCGTCTCGAAGTCGGAATTGATGGAGGCGATCTGGGCGAACGCCTTTGTCGAAGAGAGCAATCTGTCACAAAACATTTACACGCTGCGGCGCGCGCTCGGCGTTGACGAGCAGGGCAGACAGTTTATCGAAACAGTCCCGCGCAGAGGCTATCGCTTCGCGGTCCCAGTCAGATTATTAGACGAAGCCCCAAAGAACGGGGCAAACGATTCGCAAGCAATCGCGCCGTCTCAAGCGGCGCCTCTTCCGCCTTCCGCGGAGGCGGAGAAAGAGATTCGCCAGCGCTCCGCTTTGCGCTATGCGCTTTTCGCAGGCCTGGGAGTTTTGGTTTTGTCTTCTCTTTTTGGGCTCGGCTTTGGCGTTTATCAATTCCTCAATCGGCGTGGTGAGAATCTGCAAGTCGCGCCGATCGAACAGGTCCGTTTCAAAAAATTGACGGACAGTGGCGATGTCACTCATCCGACGATCTCGCCCGACGGCAAACTATTGGCATATGTGCGGCTCGAAGAAAAGCAGGGAAGCGTCTGGATCAAGCAGATTGGAACGGGCATCCCCTTTCAACCTTTGCCGCCGTCGCGCAAGGGGTATAAGTCGTTAACCTTCTCGCCCGACGGCCAATACTTATTCTTTCGAGACGCGGACGAAGCCGGAACGATATATAAAACGCCGGTTTATGGCGGCGAGACGAGAAAAGTCGCGGAAAAGGTGTGGAGCGATTTTAGCGTCTCGCCCTATGGCAGGCGATTGGCTTTTATTCGGCGCGACGCGGCTCGCAACGCGTATTCGCTGATTCTGTCAAACATAGATGGCGGCGACGCCCGAGAATTGGGCGTAAGGCAGTCGCCGCTGGAATATGGCGAAGGCGCTCCCGGGTGGTCACCTGACGAATCGAAACTCGTTGTCGCCGCCGGGTCACAACAACCCAAGCTACTGATTGTCGACGTTTTGACCGGGGAAGAAAGAGAGGCGCCTACTGCGCGCTGGCGTAACATCACAATGGCTCTGTGGACGCCGAGCGGCAAGCATTTGATATTCTCGGCGCGCGCGATCAAAGAGCCGACTTCGCAACTGTGGATGCTCACTTATCCTGAAGGCCCACTTCGCCGTTTGACCAATGACCTCGAGGCTTATTTCTGGATCAGCCTCTCACACGACGGGCGGAAGCTGGTCACGCGGCAGCAGAGAATGATTTCGAATTTATGGCTGCTGCCTGACGGCGAGGTGAAGAAGCAAAGGCAGTTGACTTTCGGCGTGCGCAGCTTCGACGGTTACCAGGGACTCGCATGGACGCCGGACGGCAGGATTGTTTTCAGCGCGAAGGAGGACGACGTCACGGAACTTTACTCAATGAACCCCGATGGAAGCAATCGAGTCCAATTGACCGCGAACGACGGACCGGATAACGCCTTTCCGTCGGTCTCGAGCGACGGGCGCCATATCGTTTTCACATCGAATAGGACCGGATCGAGTCAAGTGTGGCGAATGGACGGTGACGGACGCAATCAAAAACAACTGACCTTCGGTGATAAGCAAGAAGACGTCGCGCAGTACGCCGCCTTATCGCCAGACGGCAGGGAAGTCTTCTTCATCAGACACGGCTCGGGACCTGCGGCGATCTGGAAAGTTTCCGTCGAGGGCGGCGCCCCAGTTCCGGTCTCGCGTCTGGCTGACGCTACAACAGAAGGGTTTCTGTCAATCTCGCCCGACGGCAAATGGCTGGCCTATCATCATGTCTCGGCCAGCCAGAAGCCTAGCGAAGAATCCACAAGGAGAATCGGAATCTTGCCGACGGATGGCTCCGCAGAGCCTAAGTTGTTTGACTTCCCAGTGCGCCGTCCAATAACTCAATGGTCAGCCGATTCCATGGCGTTCGATTATGTCGCCGGACCATTCAACGCTTCGAGCCTGTGGCGACAATCCATCGCCGGCGGCAAGCCGCAAAAACTCTGTGATTTTACCGACCTCATTTTCAACCTGGCCTGGTCGCGCGACAGTAAGAACCTCGTCGTCTCGCAGGGCAAACAACAAGGCGACGCCCTTTTAATTTCAAACCTACCTTAATCCGCGCGGAACAAAAGCCAGGCTATGCCGAGAAGGACGACGACGGCAACTATCTGGTCTATTGTTTGCCATTGAATAAACTTGCCGCTGATAAAAGCTGTGCCTACCACGGGGATCACGGGGCGTCACGGGGAAAGGCAACAACCATAGTCATCCCCCATGTTCCCCGCGCCCCCCGTGGTTGAACCTATGTACCGATTTCGTTTGGTCTGATTTAGAGCGGTTTGCAATCGCGTGTACGGTGTAGGGCGATTTGTTTAATCGCCCTGCTTGTGGCTTGGCCCGATCAGGAACAAGCCCGAGTAAACAACTCGCGCCCGGAGTGCCATACACGCGATTGCAAGCCGCTCTAAGCGCGACGCTCAGGTACGCCGCTTTGAAAAGTACACCCCGAGAGCGAAAAGTGTTCGGCCATAGAGTCACGATAGCCGACAGGCTTATATTCTCCGCTCTCCGGGATTGGGTAATACTGGCCCCTGTACTCGTTTCGAGTTATTCGGCGCAACATCTCAATCAGCGCGTCGACGTCGTCGTAGTTGTTATAGGCTCCGAAGCTGATGCGAACCATTCCTGGTTTTCCGGATTTATCTCCGGCCAGTGGATCGCGGCGCCATTGCGCCGTTTCGGTTTCGGCGTCCCTTAGCAAGCCCGCGACATACGGTTGCGCGCAAAAACAGCCATTGCGCGTCCCGATCCCTCCTTCATAGCCGAGGATGGCCGCGACCAGAGCGTGATGCGCCGAACCGAGGTTGAAAGAGATGACTCCGACTCTTTCTTGAATCCGCCGGGGGTCCGCCTCGCCGTAGATCGTGATTTCCGGCAGCGATCGCAGCCGATCAAGCGCATAGGCCGTGAGGGCGGTTTCGTATCTTTCCAGGCTTTCCATTCCGGCGTCCATCATCGCTTGCGCGGCCATCGCCATGGCGATCGCTCCCACAACGTTGGGACTGCCGGCCTCCTCTCGGTCCGGCAGTTCCGCCCAGCGCACGTACCCGAGCGTCACGAGTTCGACTGTTCCTCCACCCTGATACTCGGGCGCGCCCTGCAGGAATATTCCTCGAGGGCCGACCAGCGCCCCGGCGCCGAAAGGCGCGTACATCTTGTGGGCTGAGAGCGCCACGAAATCTATGTGTTCGGGGTCATCATCGGTTTTGACGTCTATTCGGCGGTGAGGCGCCAACTGGGCCGCGTCCACGAGAATCCTGGCCCCGACGGCGTGAGCCTTTCGCGCCAGGCGGTGAATCGGCTGGACGAAGCCCGTGACGTTCGACGCTCCGCTCACGGTCAGGAGCGCGACGCGATCTCCGTATTGCGCGAGCAGCCGACCCACATCATCCTCGTCGAGCCGCCCTTCGCTCGTAACCTTCGCTCGAACTACCTTAGCGCGGCGGCGCCACGGCAGGTCGTTCGAGTGGTGCTCCATCATTGTCGAAAGAACGACGCTATCCAGGCGCATCGGGTAACGAAACGCGAGCTTGTTAATAGCTTCGGTCGTGTTCTTCCCGAAGATGACTGTGTTGGAGTCCATATCGGCGCCGACAAAACGTCCTATTATTTCGTGCGCCTCATCATAGGCGGCCGTGCTGATGCGCGACTTGAATCCTGAGCCTCGGTGCGAGCTCGAATAGTAGGGCAGGAATCGCAGGATTGCTTCGAGCACATCCCAGAGTGGGGGCGTTGTTGCGGCGTTATCGAGGTTGATGTAGGGAACCAGCCGGCCATCCAAAAGCGGCGCCTTGCGGTCGAGCCCGACGATCCGCTCACGCCAGCCGTTCGAGCTTTTCAAACACGCAGTGTTCATATCTATACCACCGTCATATCTCATACGCGCCCCCATGAACTTTACCGAGAAATAGTCAGTTGCAGACGCCTCCAGGGAGTCTCCACAGTTTTCGCTCCGTTTTGATCAAGCGCCGAGACACGCCATTGCAAGGCCGCTCCGGGCGCCGCTTCGCGCAGCCAGGACGGGGCCCGGTAATTGAGTGTCAAGGGTTGCAGCAAGGCCGACAGTAGCGCCTTCCCCGATTGATCGGCGATCTCCAGTTGATAGAGCGCGGCGCCGGGCGCCTGCGTCCAACTGAAATCGATCGGTCTGTTCGCCGCCGCCACGGCGTTCTCCGCGGGCGTGAGCAGGCGCAGTGAAATGACTTCGTTTGCTTGTCCGCTGCCGACGAAGTAGCGCAGCACGGGGATCGGGAACCCGGCGACCGCGCCGTTGTGAACCACGCCCGCGCCGACGCCGAGCGCCGAGAGGTCGGAATCGGCTTCCTTATCATCCGTCGCCTCGATCCGCAGCAGCACGAGGTACGGGCCTTCGAGTGTGGACGGGAGCCGCGCGACGTCCGGCCCCGCAAGCGTGTATTTCCCGGTGGGCGGAAGGAAAAGATTGAAGCGGCTGATCTGAGTATAGCGGCGTTGTTGCCCGCGCTGTTCAATGGGCAGCGTGGCTTCGGTCAGCAGGTCGAAATCTTCCGGCGGTTGTTCTCCGGGCAAGACCACTTCCCATCGGCCCCGCAGCCGGCCCGTACCGTTGTACGTGATCCTGGCCCTGATGGCGGGAGGCTTGCGACCCGGCGCGACGAACACAATGGCGTTCTCGGCGGCCTCGGTATCGAACGAGACCTTCACGTCGGTCAAGGCGAATGGAGTTCGGGCGCCGCCGCCGGAGAGCCGGCATGTGACTGGAACATATTCGTCGGGGCCCCCCGCCCCTTGATCGGGGCCTCCCCCCAAATTGATGAAGTGGCGAACGTAGAAAAAGCTCGAAATCGATCCGGCCTGCGCCGCCTGGTAGGCGCGGCGCGCGACCGAGGGCGGAATGGACATGATGTCGGTGAAGCCCAGATTGCCGCTCGATCTCGACCGGTCGAACCTCCCGGGGAGCGAGCCGAAGATCGTCGCCGGATCGCATTTGAAGCCGTTGTCAGGCGCCGCCGGAATCAACTCACCGCACCAGGTTCCTTCCGCCGGGCGAAAGTTCCTGACCGGCCCGAAGGTCAGAAACACCGTCGTCGCGCCACTGACGTTGACGTTGACGCCGGTCGGATTGACCCTGATCGTCTGCGCAATCACGGCGGGCGCAAGCAAAAACAGAAAAATGGCGGACAGAAAAATATTGGACAGAAAAATGCGACTCGTGCGATCAGTTTGCCGTCTGCGCAAATGACCCGGCGATCGTAGCGCAAACTGGACAGCTAAGGTTTCTACACATGTCTTTTGCGCCGGAGGCGCGGCGGATATTAGCCGGTGGTGGAGCGCAGCGTAACCACCGGAGCCGGTGGGGGAATCTATTCCAGCCCCGGAGGGGCGACGGACAAGGATTAGTCTGTCGCCCCTCCGGGGCTGGCCTCCTGGGCTGGAGGATGTTTCCGATCGCATCCGGTGGTTTCTCCACCGGCTAATATCCGGCGTCCCTCCGGGACAAAGAATAGTTCTGTCCGCCATATTTCTGTCTCCCGCCTTGTTTATTCGTTTTAAAAGAAAACGAAATTGATCCCGCCGTTGAGCGTCTTCAGGCGAGTCAGGTTGTCGAGGCCGAAAATGAGATCGCGCGTTCGCGCGTAGCGGTCGGCGTATCGAATGAAGAATTGCCCTTTGACCTTTCGCCATCTCGCTTCGCCGCGGGTGAATTGATACGACCATTGCAGATCGAATTCCGTGCTGCGGCTCCGGGCAATTCTTCTGGCGAGATCGCCCGCCAGCGTATTCGACGCGGTCACATTGATTGTCATCCTCGGCGTCATTCGCCAATTGGCGTTGAGCCCCGCGCGCAGCGTCCGGTCGACTCGGGCCGTCTCGAAGCTCTTCGCGCTTTCGACATTCAGATCGAAGTTGAGGTCGAAGGCCGTATGGGGAGTAAGCCCCAGGGTGACGCCGTTGATCTGATTGAGTAGATCGGCGAGCGCCCGCCCCGGTTGGCGATTGTCCTGAAATGAACGATTGAAGCGATAGGTCAGGCGCCACGTCTGGAACTGCCATTCGGAACTGAAGTCGTGATTCTCGCTGATCTGATCGGGGACCTGGCTGGGATCGTTGAATCCGGCGCCCGGCGGAAAAGCGCGCCCGAATTGATGAATTCGATTCATGCTGTAACCAAGACGCGGCAGCCACATCGACCGCCCCGCCCCATTTGTGGCGCCCGTCCCATCAGTCCCATTCGGCGCCAACGAGGCCAACGGAACACTGACAACCACCACGTACCGACGCGACAGTGTTGTGAGCAGCGACGGGACGTCAGCCAGGTTGTCGTGAAACTGCTGATGCGAGACCGTCGCCGTGATTTCGCCAACGGCGCCGGTTATTTCAAGCTCGTGTTGAAAACGGTCGGCCTGCGTCGTGGCCGCCACGCTGCGGAACAGCGGGTCGACGTTTTCTAGACGATAGTTGAGTTTGAGATTGGCCGTCTTCTTTTCGCTCAGCTTCAGGTCTTGCAGCAGGGCGTAACTCGTGTCCAGGTAGTATGCGCTCCGCGTCGTCTCCTTCACGGGAACGGCCGGCTGGTTCTGGTTGAGCAGCGGGTCGGACGGGTTACTGAACAGGCTGCGCGTAAACCCGCCTTCCAGTTTCAGCCGCTGCGCCTTGTCCGTGGCGAGCAGGCGCAGGCTCCCTCCTTTGCTCTGCTCGGCGTCGTTGATCACGCCCTGGTTGAATCCGGCGATGGGCTGCAGTGATCCGCTCAACGCGGAGGCTTCCAGGCGCAAGCCTCCGGGACGTTGGCCGATGAACTCGAATCCGAGCGTGGCGGAAAGAATCTGGTGTTTGCGGCGATCGAGGCCGAAAAAGTTATCCCACCCGACAATGCTGGTCCCGTTGAGCGTTGCCAACGAGAGGTCGGAGCGCTTGCCGAGCGGAATCGAGAGCGTGACGCCGCGGCTGCCGAAACTGTTGATCAACTGCCGGTTGGTCCCGAACGTAACGCTACCGACCTGCAATTTAGTCTTGCTCAATTGAAATTGCATCAGGTAACTCGAAAGGTCTACCTTCGGCGCGTCGTCGCCCAGGTTGGAGAAGCGCAGAGCCTCTTTCTGGAAACTCGATCCGGCCAGATCGAATTGCGTCTGGGCGCCGAACCACCTGTTTGTCATTTCCGATTTCAGACTTGCCTGAAGCGTCATGTCGGAGAACGTCGGCCTCGGAGGACGATTGGATTCCGGAAAGTGGCGCTCGGCCATCTGCGATTTCATGCCCAGCGTGAGCGAGGGCGTGAAGCCGTATTTTTTTGCGGCCGCCGTTCGCGCGGCGTCGGCCGCCGGAGCTTGCGACTGACCGCCTGTTTGCCCCGGCGCCGCGCCGTCGGGCGACGGCGTTTTTACACGAAGCGTCAATTGCGTGAGTTCACGCCACTCGTCGGACGGCGTAACCAGAAAGACTTTGACTGGTGATTCGCCCGCGGGCAATAGAAGGATTCGGGGAAGGTAGCTCAAACTGTCGCTGTCGCCGGTCGGAGTAAGCAGGTTGCTTATGTCCATCTGCCCGATCAGTACCGCCAATCGCCCCTCCGTCGCCGGCAGCGGGCGACTCAAAGTAAACGTCAGTAAGAAAGAAGGCTCGACTTCTTGATCGGTCAGGTTACTCGTTACGGTCAGTTCCTGTAACGGCAATGCTCTTGATGGGCAGCTCAAGCTTCGCTCGGCCGCCTGCGCGGCGATCGACAACGCCGCCACGAGAAACACGAATTTCAAAAAGGCGCCGCTGCGTTGTAATGAAGTAAGCGCTGGGGCAAAAATTTTGCGGTGTTTAGCGTAGGGGCAGACCTGCGTGTCTGCCCCTACGCTGGATAATGCCGGATTATTCAGGGTTCCGTAACTCATGATCGTAGATGAAGTTCCCTGTCGAAATTCCGCTCAACTTGTCGTTGTCTCCAAGAGGGCGCCACGCCCATAACCTAACGGCCGACTGATCAGACTACCGCTTGCTTATGCGCGTGGCGCCGCGCCAGTATTTACCGGAGATCATCCTATTTCGGCGGGATCGACCCGACATCATAAGTGGTGTTAGATTTGCAGTTAGGAATCTTGATCCCAATAATGGGAGTTTGAACCAGATCCGACCAATTGTTTCCCACGTTCGGCGGCAGGAACTTATAGACTAATTGGATGTTCTTCACCTCCCTTTCCTCGGTATCAGGCAGGTTGTCGCCGGTGGTGGTGCAAGTCTGATTCCACAAGCAATCTTTGTCCGTGGAGACGTTTTCGGCGTGATTAGCGGAAAGCACTGTATATTTGACCTGCTCGATATGGATTTTCGCCTTATCACTGCGCAGGTTCGTAAACTTGAACTTCACATTTTTGCAAGCGCCGGAGCCGAATTGAGGCGCCGCCGGGTTGGCGACCGGCTTGGCCTGGACGTTTGATCTGAGTTTCGGTATCGCAATTGTTATTGCGCCCAGGACGAGCGCTGTTGCGACTGCGATCGTAATTTTTCTCATGGTCTTACTCCTTGTTGTGAGCCTGAGCGCGGGCCGGATCGAAAGCCTCCCGCGCATTCGGCCGGGTTGAATTTTAAAATGTCATTGCCGAACGGGGGCGCACGGCTTGCTTCTTCAACCTCTACTGGCGTGCGGCGCTAAAACATGTCGCGGTTATTTTTCCATCCGCGGTTATTTTTCTATTTTCGGCGTGGTTACAACTCAGGCAGGGAACAATAGACCATTTGTGACTGATTACAGCAGCCGTCGGCGGAGTAAAAAGTGATCGAAGCGCTCGCAAGCCCGTAAACATTGGACATTCGCGCGGGCCATCTTCCTATTCGACTAACAGCCGCTGTAAGTCTTCCAGCCGCGCTAGCTGCGCTTGAATTTAGCCGAGGGTTGGTGGCTTTTTTTTTCCGGTCGCGGCGGCGACCAGGTGGGCTTAGCCCGGCTTTGATGGTCTTTGAGAATTTAGTCCCGCCATAGCCAAGATCTTACCTTTGCGTCTTTGCGCCTTTGCGAGAACCGCCGCCTGAATTAGAAGACTCATTCTCGCCAAGGCGCAAAGACGCAAAGGCGCAAAGTGGCGCCACTAAATTCTCAAAGACCGTCAAAGCCGAGCTAGGATCAAACGTCGCTCAGCGACGAAGATGTATGGATTGGAGGTTATTCTGATTCGAAAGCCTCTCGCCGCGAAGACAGGCGATTTCGCCTTCCCGCGCATTCGGCTGTACCGGGTTGTTGTTATCTAACTACCCAGGTCGGACCCCCGTATATTTTGGAATCCCTGCATTGTTGAGCGGCAGGGTCAGGTGGAGGGAGAAACATTATGGGGCCGATCAAAGCCGACCAACCTGCGGTCCCATTCGATGGCTTCGATTTGTAGTACAGGTTGAACTGGTCCAGTCTGACGCCGGCGGGAACAACCAGAGTGTTGCCGGTGGTGTTGCAGAGCGCATGATAAGCGCATTCGCCATTGCCAGAAAAGGAAATCAACTCGGTGTGCCAATTACCTGTAGCAAACTGGCGATATTCGATTTTCTCGACTCTGATATTTTCGTTAGGTAGCCCGTTCTTAAACGAGAACATCACATTTTTGCAGCCGGTGGTTTGAGGCGTCGCCGGGCTGGCCTTGACGTCGGATCTGAATTTCGGGGGCGCGATTATAAGCGCGCTCAGGACTAGCGTTGCCGCTATTGCGATCGTAATTCTTCTCATAGTCTTACTCCTTGTTGTGAGCCTGAGCGCGGGTGTGATTGAAAACCTGTCGCCACAAAGGCTGAAAATTTCGCCGTCCCGCGCCTTCGGCTGTATCGGATTGTTGAATGTTGTCGCCGAACGGGGGCGTTTGGCACGCTTCTTCAACCTTTACTGGCGCGCGGCGCTGAAACATGTCGCAGGTTTTTTGTGAATGAGGCTTTGATCGGGTTGGAGGCTGATATCGGGACAGATCAAGGTTATTTCTTGACGACTCTGAAGGAGTAGCGATTGATCTCTTCCGTTTCGCCCGTAGGAGTCGTGGCTGAGAGCGTCAGGATGTAATCGGCCATAGGAAGTTTAGCGGCGG
>Ga0126383_10003120_pt1 | contig 10909 bp, 12 predicted proteins | sample PanSoiMetPlot_35_FD_96882 | JGI IMG/M metagenome (GOLD analysis project Ga0126383, IMG submission 96882) | Tropical forest soil microbial communities from Panama - MetaG Plot_35 | ecosystem: Environmental > Terrestrial > Soil > Tropical forest > Bulk soil | place: Panama | collected 2016-02-17
GACCCACTCTCGGCGCCTGTCCTGCGCGCTCTCAAGGACATCGCCGACAAGGCAAAGAAGCATAACAAGCCGGTCACGCTGTGCGGCGAGCTCGCTTCGCAACCAATCGGCGCATTGGCGCTGACCATCCTTGGTTACCGGACGCTGTCGTTGACGCCCTCCGCTATAGGCCCCGTAAAGGCGCTGTTGCTCGAACTCGATTGCCGCAAGGGCGAAGAGATGCTTCTCCCCTGCCTTGAGCAGCCCGTCGGTAGCGTGTCGATCCGCCATAAACTCGAGGCGTTTGCGGCTGCGGAGGGGTTGCAGCTTTGATCATCTTGCCACAACAGAAACTGGACGCCTTGCTCGCCCGTCATGCGTTGGTGGAAAGCGAGCTCGCCAGCGGTTTGGGTGCCGACGCTTACGTCAAGCTGTCGCGTGAGTTTGCCGAACTCAGCCCGGTCGTCGAAACAATCAAGGCCTATCGCAATGCCGAGAGGGAGATCGCAGATCTTTCGGCGCTCGTTGAGGACTCTTCGATCGATGCAGAGATGCGCAAACTTGCCGATGCTGAACGACACGAAGTGCAAGACAGTAAGGAAAAGCTCGCACAGCAAATCAGGCTGGCGCTTCTGCCGAAGGACGCGATGGATGATCACAACGCAATCCTTGAGATCCGCGCAGGCACTGGTGGCGATGAAGCCGCACTTTTCGCCGGCGATCTTTTCCGCATGTACGAGCGTTATGCTGCCAAGCAAGGCTGGAAGACGGAAATCCTGTCCGCTAGTGAAGGCACGAAAGGCGGCTTCAAGGAAATTGTTGCTTCGGTGCGCGGTCGTGGCGTGTTCGCCAAACTTAAATTTGAATCGGGCGTGCACCGCGTGCAACGCGTGCCCGATACAGAGGCCTCTGGCCGCATTCATACCTCAGCCGCTACTGTCGCTGTTCTCCCCGAAGTCGAGGATGTTGACATCGATATCAACGATGCTGACTTGAAGATCGATACAATGCGGGCGCAAGGCGCCGGCGGCCAGCACGTCAATAAGACCGAGTCGGCCATCCGCATCACACACATCCCGAGTGGAATCGTGGTGTTCGTGCAAGAAGAGCGGTCGCAGCACAAGAACAAAGCGAAGGCGCTCAACTATCTGCGTAGCAAGCTCTACGATGCTGAGCGCACCAAACGCGACGCCGAGCGAGCGGCGGAACGGCGTGGACAGATCGGTTCTGGCGACCGGTCCGAGCGCATTCGTACCTACAATTTTCCGCAAGGCCGCGTCACGGATCACCGCATCAATCTGACGCTACACAAACTGCCGCAGATCATCGAGGGTGAAGCCCTCAACGAAGTCATCGATGCGCTGGTGACCGAACATCAGGCCGAGTTGTTGGCCGCTGAAGGCGTGGCGTGAGAACGATTCCGGGATTGAAGGATGGTGCCTCTGTTTCGGAAGCGCTCGGTCTCGTTGCGCAGGCATTCCGGCTTACCGGAATCGAAGACGCAGACGTGGATGCGCGCGTGCTTATCGGGCACGCGCTCCATCTCGATCGCGCCCGCCTGATCGCTCAATCGGACCGCAGCCTGGAAGCGCGCGAAATCAACACGATATCCGCGCTGGCGGCGCGCCGGTTGAAACATGAGCCGGTGTCACGAATCCTTGGACAGAAGGAATTCTGGAGCGTCGCACTCGCAATTACTCCCGATGTTCTGGTGCCGCGCCCTGAAACGGAAACAATCATCGAGGGCGCGCTTGATTTTGTCGTGCGCGGCGGCCTCCGGATGGAAAAGTTGCGAGTTCTTGACATCGGGACCGGCTCCGGAGCGCTGCTGGTGGCCTTGCTGCGTGAATTGCCCAACGCTACGGGAACCGGCACCGATATCAGTACGGCTGCTTTGGACGTAGCGCGCGGCAACGCCGCTCGAAACGGCATCGATAGTCGCTGCACCTTCATCGCCTGCGACATCGCTTCGGGCGTTGAGGGGCCATTTGATCTGCTGGTTTCAAACCCGCCGTATATCGAGCACGACGAGATCCTGTTACTCCCGCCCGAGGTCAAGAATTACGATCCTGCGGTCGCGCTCGACGGCGGCGATGATGGACTTTCTGCCTACCGCGCCATCGCAAGTGACGCCAAACGACTTTTGGCGCCAGGCGGCCGGATGTTCGTGGAGTTGGGCGCAGGTCAGGAAACAGCTGTGAGGGAACTGTTTACCAACGTTGGACTAATTGTCGGGGTCGCGCGCAAGGATCTGGCCGGAATCCCGCGAGTGCTTGGCGCAGGTTTCGTGCCATGAGTGTGTCGCATTCCCGCCTCATGAAAATGCAGATCTAATTATCGATGAAAAAAGCACTTGGATTATCGCTCGGAAACGACTAGCTTCCGATCACGGAATCGACCCGAGACGGTTGCATGGCCGTGAACCCTGGAGCAGCGGCTCTGTGAGGTGCGGCGCAAGGCGGATGACGAAGAGCCGACATTTCGAATAGACGGCAAACGAAATCGCCAGATACGGGTCTGGACGCTTCACCGGTTGGGCGCATCATTTTTCGAAACCGAAACGATGCGCGTAACAAAAGGTAGGCAACGCTGCGGCTGAGACCGCGGCTAAGGGGTTGCTGCGACTAGCGCGATTAAAGAGCACAACGGCTCGGTCATTGGCGTGGACAAGGAATGCAGGTCCGTCCGCGCGGGTGAGATTTGTATGGACTTGCAAATTGGTTGAGCGTTCGGCGAACGCCAAGACAGGCGAAAGGCGATAAACAGGCATATCATGAGAAACGGTCAGAAGCGCATGCGCGGACGCGGCAACCACCGCAAAAGCCAAAATCCACTGACGCGCGTTTACGAGTCAAATGGTCCTGACGTCAAAATTCGTGGCACCGCTTCGCATATCGCGGAAAAATATATCCAGCTCGCGCGCGACGCGCAGAGCTCGGGTGATCCGGTTGCGGCCGAGAACTACTATCAGCATGCCGAACACTATTTTCGTCTGATCGCAGCCGCGCAGGAGCAGTTCCGCCAGCAGAACCCCTATTACAACCAACAACCCCAGCAACAGCAGCAGGGCGCACCCGGTTCGCAGAACGCCGACGAAGGATTTGACGGCGACGATGACGACGCCCAGCCGTTCATGGGTCAGAACGAGCCAAGCTACGCGCCGCGCGAACCTCAGCAGCAGCCGTACCTGCCGCGCGATGCCCAACCCTTCCCGCCACGCGACCAGCAGGTGCAGAATCGTCCGCAGCATCAGCCGCAACCGTACCAGCAACAACCCAACCCGGGCGGCCATGAGGGCGGACAGGACGTCGGCGGACTGCCCGCGTTCATCACCGGCGGCGGCCAACCGCAGCAGAACTCGGGGCAGAACGGTCACGACCAAGGTGACCGCGGTCAGGATCGGTTCGGCATGCATCGGCGACGGCGGCGGCATCGCGGCGGCGGAGGTTATCGTCAGGACCGTTCTGACTTTAGTGGCAGCCATCATCAGCAGGGCGGCGCAACACCTCAGCCATCTCATGACGAAGGCGGCGGCGACGAACCGCGCCAACCGGATTAGGCGAAATTTCGTTCGATCAGCCGCCTGGTGACGGCGCCAATGCCGGCTCGAGCGCGGGTACCAATCGCCGCTTCTCGCGCCGTGCCGGAATTGCGCGATAGACCTGCTTGGTTGCTTCCACCAGATGCACGCCAGCAAACGGCGCCGACAACGTCGCGCCGGTGCGCTCCCAAGCAACTGCTGTGCGCAAGAACCAGCCACTCACCGGCGGCACATAGAGCGCTTCGCTCCAGCCGGTCGGCGTGAACCAGGTCTCACGCAAGAGCTGATTGATTTGGCTGCGCGAATACGGTCGGCCGTAGCCGAAAGGCGTTGTGTCCATGCGCGCCCACAAGCCACGGCGGTTTGGTACGACCGCAAGCAGCCGCCCCCCGGACGCGAGAACGCGCCAGACCTCCCGCAAAAGCGCACCCGGATCATTCGTCATTTCGAGCGCGTGCACCAGCATGACGCGATCAACGGCAGAATCGGGAAGCGGCAATTCGTTTTCGTCGACAAGCGCGGACAGTGCCGGACGCGTCGTCGGCCATTTTACCACCCCCTGCCCGGCCGGCATGAGCGCGAGGCACCGTTCGGCCTCTTCGCGAAACAGGCCGAGATAAGGTGTCGCATAGCCAATGCCAAGCACGCGCTGCCCAACGGTATCACCCCACAGCGAGCGAATGCCCCGTCCGATGAATCGGCGGGCTACGACCCCCAGCCGCTGGCCGTAGAAATTACGGAGATCCACGACATCGATTGACATGCCGCAAAGTTTACCATGAAACGCAGTAGCAAAACCGCTAACGGAGCGCGCGGAGGTGCACGATCATTCACCCGCATGGTACGGTTAACCCCTTCCAGAACGCCGAGAGGACTGAGCCTATGCCAGCAGAAACCCGCATTTTTATCTGCCGATCCGACAACTACGGCGTCCTGCTGCACGACCCAGAAAGCGGGGCCACGGCCGCAATCGACGCGCCCGAAGCCGCGCCGATTGAAGCGGCACTTAAGGCGAGCGGGTGGAGACTGACCGACATCCTGGTCACTCACCACCATGCGGACCACACCGATGGCATTCCGGCGCTCAAGCAGAAGCACAAATGCCGCGTGGTGGCCCCGGCAGCCGAAGCGGCGAAGATTCCGGCGGTCGACGAAACCGTGCGTGAAGGCGACAAGGTCAAAGTTGGGTCGCTCGTGGGAAATGTCCTCGAAACGCCCGGCCACACGCTTGGCCACATCAGCTACTGGTTTCACGGGGACAGGCTGGCTTTCGTCGGCGACACATTGTTTTCAATCGGGTGTGGGCGCGTGATCGAAGGGACGCCTGAGCAGATGTGGCGATCTCTCGTGAAGCTGCGCGACTTGCCAAATGAGACTGAATTTTATTGTGGGCACGAATACACCGCCGCGAATATCAAATTCGCGCGCACCATTGAGCCCAACAACAAGGACCTTGCTGCGCGCGAGGCTGAAGCGAAACAGGAGATCGCCGCAGGCAGGCCGACCATTCCAGTCACCATCGCCGAGGAAAAACTCGCCAATCCGTTTCTGCGCGCCGACGTGCCGGAGGTCGCGGCTGGGATCGGCATGGCAGGGAAACCGGCTGCCGAAGTCTTTGCGGAAATCCGTGCGCGCAAAAATAAATTTTAGGACCACCTCGCGTTTAAAGGACGGATATGCACGCACCGACTGCCGAGGAAGTGATTCGCGCGCTCGAACTCAAGCCGCATCCGGAGGGCGGCCACTATCGCGAAACATTTCGCGACCCGCGACAGGTGAACGGCCGTTCGGCTTCAACCGCCATTCTGTTCCTGCTGGCGCGCGGCGAACGTTCGCACTGGCATCGCATCGATGCAGTCGAGTTATGGCATTACTACGCAGGCTCGCCTCTCAAGCTCGAACTGGTGGATGGCTCAAAGGCGGAGATCTTCCGGCTTGGCGCGGGCATTCACGCGGGTGAAGTGCCGCAAGTGGCCGTCCCCGCTCGTGCCTGGCAAGCAGCGGAAAGCTTCGGACCTTGGACGCTCACTGGCTGCACCGTGGCGCCCGGTTTCTCCTTTGAAGGTTTCGAACTGGCGCCGAAGGACTGGTCGCCGCACAGCCGGACACGATAATTTTTGTCGTGGTCGGTCTTGTTCGGGCTGTCCACATCTTTAATTTGCAGCGGCCAAATCCGATGCGCGGCCCGCCGGCCATGACAGAGTGAAAGGAAAGCTTCGTGTCCAACAAGCTAAATGAAGCGCGTGAACTCCTCGCGCGCGCAAATCGAATGATTGCGCATGAAGGCGTGCTCGATGCTTTCGGCCATGTCACAATGCGTCATCCAACCGACCCTCAGCGATATCTGATGTCACGATCGCGTGCTCCAGAGCTCGTGCAGGCCGATGACATTCTCGAATTTACGCTCGACTCGCAGCCGCTGAAGCAGACCGACGCGCGACTTTACGGCGAGCGTGTGATCCACGGTGGAATCTACCAGGCGCGCCCGGACGTGAATGCAGTGTGTCACCATCACGCGCCGTCGATTCTGCCGTTCTGCATTTCCGGCATGGAGCTCAAGCCGGTTTTTCATCTCGGCGCCACGCTGGGTGAGACTGTGCCGTTTTGGGATGCGCGCGACGATTTTGGCGACACCACGCTGATCGTGGCCAAACCGGAGGAGGGTGCTTCTCTTGCACGCGCGCTGGGGCCGAGCTGGATTGTGTTGATGCGCCGCCATGGTGCGACGGTCGCGGGCGCCACGCTCGAAGAACTCACGTTTCGCACCATTTACACCGCGCGCAACGCGGCCCTGCAGATTCAGGCACACACACTTGGCCACGTCTCGCCGCTCAATGAAGCGGAGATACGCCTCGCCGGCGAATACAACCTGCGGCCGGGACCCGTCGCACGGGCCTGGGAATACTGGAACGTGCGGCTCGACAAAGCGGAAGGCACCTTCCGTCCGAAGAAGGAAAAAACCGGCGCGCCGAAAAAATCTGCAGCTAAACGAAGGGCGAGACGACACCGCTAGACGGGCTGTCGGGGCTGTTTACGGCCTATTTGCAGCTATTTGCGGCCATTCCGGCGCATGCACGCCAAATAGCCTTCAAGCGCGCGGCTCTTGTGAACCTTCAGCCCCTCTCGTCTGTAATACTTCGGAAATGCCACTCGTCCGCCATCAAGTGTTTGAGTGGCCTCCTGCCCTTCGCGTGGGCGCAAGGCCATGCCTTCGCGTTTGACGCCAGTCGGAGGAGGCAGGATGCGTCCACCGTTCTGTACGGCGCAACCGCAGGCAACTTTATCGTACACATCCTTGCATTGTGGATCGACGTCCTGTGCGGACACAGATCCTCCCCACGGCAGCAAAAGACCAAGGATTGCTGTTCTGGCCAAAAATGCCTTCATCGAATGCAATGATATCTAGACAAAATATTGCCCGCCATTGGCGGAAAGCGTCGCGCCTGTAATCAAGCCGGCTTCGTCCGAGGCGAGGAACACAACGCAACGCGCAATTTCCTCCGGCTCGCCCAGGCGACCGATCGGAATCAGCGGCAGAATCGATTTCTCCAACACGTCCTTCGGTACCGCCTGCACCATCTCGGTGTTGATGTACCCTGGGCAGATAGCATTCACGGTAATGCCCGATCGCGCGCCTTCCTGCGCGAGCGCTTTCGTGAAGCCGAGTTCGCCCGCCTTGGCGGCAGAATAATTCGCTTGCCCCATCTGACCTTTTTGGCCGTTGATCGAAGATATATTGACGATGCGGCCGAACTTGCGTTCGCGCATGCCCTCGATCAGCGGCCGGCACATGTTGAACAGCGAACCGAGATTTGTATTGATGACAGCCGTCCATTGTTCCGGCTTCATGCGATGGAACATGGCATCGCGTGTGATGCCGGCATTATTGACGAGCACGTCGACCGGTCCGACTTCGGTTTCGACTTTTTTGATGCCGTCTGCGCAGGACTCATAGGACGACACGTCCCATTTAAACACCGGGATGCTGGTCTCTGCTTTGAACTTCTGCGCGGCCTCATCATTGCCGCCGTAATTGGCTGCAACCTTGTAACCGCCGGCCTTCAGGGCCTTGGCGATCGCCGCCCCAATCCCGCGGGTTCCTCCCGTGACCAATGCAACGCGCGCCATGCTGCAACCCTCCGGCCCATCTTCTTAAAACATCATGTTAAAACATAATGGCCGGGACAAGCCCGGCCATCTAATACAATTTCAATTGCCGAACGGGCTACCGTTCATTCGGCCATCGCGCGTGTTCGTGCCGCCTATCGCTCCACGCACATAGCAATGCCCATTCCGCCGCCGATGCAGAGAGTCGCGAGGCCCTTCTTGGCGTTGCGTTTCTGCATTTCGTAGAGGAGCGTTGTCAGCACGCGGGCGCCGGAAGCACCGATCGGGTGGCCGATAGCGATTGCGCCCCCGTTGACGTTGACCTTGGCGGTATCCCACCCAAGATCCTTGTTAACCGCGCAGGCTTGCGCGGCGAAGGCTTCATTGGCCTCCACCAGATCGAGATCTTCTTTCTTCCAGCCGGCTTTCTTGAGTGCGGCGCGTGAAGCGGGAATGGGCCCAGTTCCCATAATGGATGGATCGACGCCAGCCTGCGCCCACGACACGATCCGTGCCAGCGGCGTCTTGCCAAGCTTGGCAGCCTCGCTCGCTTTCATCAGCACCACCGCGGCCGCACCGTCATTGATGCCGGATGCATTGGCAGCCGTCACGGTTCCTTCTTTGTCGAAGGCGGGGCGCAATTTGGCGATCGAATCCATGGTGACGCCGGCCTTCGGGTATTCGTCGGTATCGACCACCACGTCCCCTTTGCGCGATTTGATGGTGACCGGAGTGATCTCATCCTTGAACTTCCCGGCTTTCTGCGCGGCTTCGGCCTTGTTTTGGGAGCGAACGGCGAACTCATCCTGCTGCTGACGGGTGATCTGCCATTGCTTGGCGACGTTCTCCGCAGTGGTGCCCATGTGGTATCCATTGAAGGCATCCCACAAGCCGTCCTTGATCATGGTGTCGATCATTTCGAACGAGCCCATTTTTACGCCCGCGCGGAGATGCTGGCAGTGCGGTGCCATGCTCATGGACTCCTGGCCGCCCGCGACGACGATCTCGCTGTCTCCGTTAAGGATCCCCTGATAGCCCAGGGCAACCGCGCGCAAGCCCGAACCGCATAGCTGGTTTACGCCCCATGCAGGTGTTTCAACCGGAATGGCCGCCGCAATCGACGCCTGCCGCGCCGGGTTCTGGCCCTGGCCGGCGGTCAATATCTGACCCATGATCACTTCACTGACGCGGCCACCTTCCACGCCCGCCCGATCCAGCGCAGCCTTGATTGCCACCTTGCCAAGCTCGTGAGCCGGCAGATTCGCAAATGCCCCGTTGAATGCCCCGACGGGTGTCCGGGCAGCGCTCACAATGACGATATCGTCTTTCATCAGAAGCTCCTGTTGGGGTCACGGGCTATTGGGCTTGCCATTTTGGCACTGCCACATCCTCGGCAGACCATGCCGGCCTGTCAACAATGCGTGCCGCACCGATATCCGCTAGAACTGGCGCTTTTCTGCCGTTTCCGCAAGGGACCTCAGACCCACTGCAGCGGTGCCGCGGTGCCACAAAACGGTGGCCCACCGAAGCGGAAATTGGCTATGCTCAAGCATCGACAGGGGAAATGTAGTCAGCATGTCAGAGGAAAAAAAAGAGCCGATTACAATTAAAAAATACGCGAACCGGAGGCTCTATAACACCGGTACCAGCACGTATGTGACGCTCGAGGATCTCGCCGCCATGGTCAAATCGGGCGAGGATTTTATCGTCTACGATGCGAAGACCGGCGAAGACATTACCCGTTCGGTGCTTGCGCAGATTATCTTCGAGCAGGAGAACAAAGAAGGTCAAAGCCTGCTGCCGATTACCTTCCTGCGGCAATTGATCCGCTTTTACGGCGACAGCATGCAGATGCTCGTGCCCCGTTTCCTGGAAGCCTCGATCGAATCCCTTTCGAAAGAACAAGGTAAATTTCGCGAACAGATCACGCAGGCCTTCGGTGTCGGTGCCTTCGGTCCCCTTGAGGACCAGGTTCGACGAAACATGGAAATGTTCGAGAAAACATTCGCGATGTTTGCGCCATTTGCTCGCGGTCAGGCAAAACCGGCAGAAAAGGCGCAGGGATCAAGCAGCGAAATGGACGAACTGAAGCGCCAACTCGACGAGATGCAAAAGCGGCTGGACAAACTTGGTAAAGAGTAACGTCGGCGCCGACACGGCCAAAACGGCGAATCTTTAGCAATCGCCCTTATTTGGAACGCAACATTGCCTCGCGTCACAGCTATGGCTGCAACGTAAGGTTACCTCGTTAAACAATTTGAACTGATGGGACGCCGCCCGGATAATGGGAACGGACGGGGGAAACGATTCATGCGGCCCGAGGATTTTGATAATGCTGCAAGCCAGCCCAATCGGGCGGAGCCGGGCTGTGGCCTTTCTCAAAGCCGTGAATTGATCGCGCTTGCACCGGTCGTCCAATCCTCAGAGCGGACGAACGGCTATCGCAGTGCGCTGTTCCTCGCTCAGCTGATTGCCACGAAAAACCAACACCCGCAGACTCGCGAACGCCGGCGTGACGAACCGAAAGTGGCGTCGGCCGCATACCGCGCCGCAGCCGCGCTGACCGCCGCCTAGTACCCGAGCGCGCAACCATCCTTGCGCGACTCTGAACCCCCAATCAGCACACCACGATCCCAGTCGATCTTGATGGTCTGCGCACCGCCCCATGGCGAACTCGCCGACACGACATCGTGGCCGCGCGCCTTCAGTCCCTCAATCGTCGCGGCCGGCGTGCCATGCTCGACGTCGGTCTTCTCACCTTCGAAGAAGAAGCGCGGAGCGTCGATCGCCTGCTGAACGTCCATGCCGTAGTCGAGCATGTTGAGAATGATCTGCACGTGACCCATCGGCTGATAGTGTGCGCCCATCACACCGAAGCTCATGTCACAACGGCCATTGCGCATGGCTAGAGCCGGGATGATGGTGTGCATTGGTCGCTTGCCCGGTCCGAATATATTGGGATGATCGGGCTCAAGCGTAAAACAGGCACCGCGGTTCGTGAGCATGATGCCGCTCTTTTCCGTGCAGATGCCTATGCCAAAGCTGGAATAAAGCGAATTAATGAACGACACCGCCTTGCGGTCGCGGTCAACCACGGTGAGATAGATCGTGTCGTTGCCTGGCGCCGGCGCGCTCGGCAGCTTCACTCGTTTTTTCATATCGATGAGTGACGCGAGCCTCTTGGCAAATTCCTTGTCAAGCAGACCAATAACGGGCGCGCGCATATGCGCTTCATCGGCGATGTGCGTGTCACGTATGGCATAGCCCAGACGCGCTGCTTCC
>Ga0126383_10003121_pt1 | contig 10907 bp, 9 predicted proteins | sample PanSoiMetPlot_35_FD_96882 | JGI IMG/M metagenome (GOLD analysis project Ga0126383, IMG submission 96882) | Tropical forest soil microbial communities from Panama - MetaG Plot_35 | ecosystem: Environmental > Terrestrial > Soil > Tropical forest > Bulk soil | place: Panama | collected 2016-02-17
TAAAAGCAGGAAGAAGGGTTCTGCAGCACCGACCAGGAAGCGTAAGCTGTTCGGACCCAGGCGATTCGCGCGCCGCGAGTCTACTTCCTTCCCGGTCGTCCATGCGTCAGTTGGCGTCGTAGAATGGCCGCCCGTTGAAGAAGCCTCCGCACATCATCTACGCGGTCGACGACCGGCCGCCGCTCACCGTGACGCTGTTGAGCGGCCTGCAACACGTCGGCATCATCGCGATCGCTCTCGTCTACCCGCTCCTGCTCGGCCGCGAGGCTGGCCTTTCGGTCGACCGGATCTCGGATGTCCTCGCGGCGACCATGCTCATCCTTGGGCTCGGGGCAGTGCTCCAGAGCCTGCCGCGCGGCCCTCTCGGCGCCGGCTTCCTGTGCCCGCCCGTGTGCACGGCGGCGTATCTCGGGCCCTCGCTTCTCGCGGTCAAGACCGGCGGGGTATCGCTCGCATTCGGGATGCTCGCGTTCGCGGGTGTCATCGAGACCGCGCTATCGCGCCTGCTGCGTCCGTTGCGGCCGTACCTCCCGCCCGAGATCTCCGGGCTGGTCGTCGTGCTGATCGCGGTCGCGCTCGGCAGCCTCGCGTTCCGCAGTCTGCTCGGCGTCGGGATGCCGCAAGCCGAGCACCTGCCGCATTTCGTCGTCGCCGCGGTCACGCTCGGGACGATGGTCGGGCTGAGCGTGTGGAGCCGCGGCATCCCGCGGCTCTTCTGCGCGCTGATCGGGATGGCCGTCGGTTACGCGGCGGCGGTCGCGAACGGCGCGCTTTCGGCCACGGATCTGCAGACGGTCCGCGCCGCCCCGCTGCTTTCGCCGCCGGGCTTCGCGGCGCAGGGCTGGGCCTGGGACGCGAGCCTGGTGCTGCCGTTTGCGGTGGCGGCGCTCGCGAACTGCGTGCGCACGATCGGGGACGTCACGATCTGCCAGAAGATCAACGACGCGGACTGGGTGCGCCCCGACATGCGGTCGATCAGCGGTGGCGCGCTCGCGAACGGCGTCACCAACGTCGTCGGCGGGATGCTGGGCGCCCACGGCGTCAGCACCTATACGAGCAGCGTCGGCCTCGCCGCGGCGACCGGGGTGGCGAGCCGCCAGGTAGGCTACGCCATCGGCGGCATCTTCGTCCTGCTCGCCTTCATGCCGAAGGCGAGCGCGGTGTTCCTCGTCATGCCGGCGCCGGTCATCGGTGCCGCTACGCTGTTCACGTCGGCGATCATCTTCATCAACGGCCTGCAGATCATCACCTCGCGCCTGCTCGACGCGCGGCGGACGTTCGTAATCGGTCTTGCGTTCATGGCCGCGATGGCGGTCGAGCTCCATGCGTCGTTCTTCGGCGGGTTGCCGGCCGCGACCCAGGTGTTCTTCGGGAGCTCGCTCGTGCTCGGCACCGTGACCGCCCTTCTCCTCAACCTCGTGTTCCGGCTCGGCGTGCGCAAGACCCAGCGGCTCCTCGTCGACCCGCGGCGCTTGGACCCCGCGGCAATCGAAGCCTTCATGGAGACCCAGGGCGCCGCCTGGGGCGCGCGGCGGGACGTCATCGACCGCGCGGGCTTCGATCTCGCGCAGTCGATCGAGACCATCGTCGACAGCGGCGTCGCGTCCGGCCCGCTCGAGATCGAGGCGAGCTTCGACGAGTTCAGCCTGGATCTGCGGGTGTCGTACGATGGCCCGCCGCTCGAGCTGCCCGAGGCGCGGCCGTCGAACGAGGAAATCATGGCCTCGGAGGAAGGCGCACACCGGCTCGCCGGCTTCCTGCTCCGCCGCCATGCCGATCGCGTGCAGGCAACGACCAGGGCGGGGCGATCCACGATCCTGTTCCACTTCGACCATTGAGGCCATGCCACCCGCCGGCCTCGGGGATCGATGCGCGCGCTGCTAGGGCGCGAGGTCCATCAAGGCGCCGAGGTTCGCGATCTCTAGCACCGAGCGCAGCGACTTGCCCACATGCACCAGCTGCAGACGCCGCGCGCTCGCGGCGAGCGCCTTCGCGGCGATCACGAGGACATGCACCCCCGCGCTCGTCGCGTACGACACTGCGGTGCAGTCGACGACGAGCGGCTGGGCGCTGGCGCCGATCGCTAGGAGCAACGCGCGCTCGAAATCCGGCGCGCTCGTACTGTCGATGGACCCGTGCGGCGTAACTACGCACTGTCCCTCGACCGTGGCGACGGTCACTTCCATGGTGAGACTCGCTTTCACTGCGGGCCCACAGGCCCGACCTTGGCGATGCACTCCGCGCGCGTCGGGCAGATCACGAACAGCTGGCTGAAGCCGCCGATCTCGAACAGGCGCTTGAGCTCGCCGATGACGCCGCACAGGGCGAGCCGGCCCGCGGCCTGCTCTATCGTCTTGCCGACGATGAGCAGCGACCGGAATCCGGCGCTCGACATGTAGGCGACGTTGGCGAGATCGATCACGACGCGATTGTCGCCGCCGCGGACCAGCTCGCAGACGCGCTCGCCGAATACCTTGGCGGTGACCGAATCGATGCGTCCCTTCGGCTCGACGACTGCGACGCCGTCGGCTGCGCGGATATCGACTTCCACTGGCACAACTCCTATTTGCCGAGCCCTGCGGCCCGCTAGCCCTCAAGCTTACCTCGCGTGCGGACTGCGTGACGTGCCCGCCTCAATGGTCGAAATGGAAGTGGATCGTCACCCGGCCGCGTGCCAGCGTGGCGCGCGCGCGGTCAGCGTTGCGGCGCACGAGAAAGCCGGCCAGCCGCCGCACGCCGTCCGCGGACTCGCGAATCTCCTCGTCGGTCGGACGCGCATCCGGCAGCTCGAGCGGCTCGCCTTGATAGTGCACGCGGACGTCCAGATTGAACTCGTCGAAGGCCGCCTCGATGGCGAGCGGACCCTGCGGACTGCAATTCTCGAAGATGGTCTCGGCGAGCTGCTGGACACCGAAGACGGCACGGCTGATCACGTCGGGACGCGCGCCCCATGCCCTGCCGGACCGGGCAAAGAAGGTCTCGATCGTCTCCGGATCGGTGCTCTCGCCGGTGATCATGAGGCCCACCTTCTTCTTCACCCCGAGGCGGAACAGCAGGTTGAGTCCGAGCGCCGTCACGGTTGCGAGCACCAGCGCGGAGCCCACGAGTGGACCGGCTGCGGGCGGAGCCGCCTCCGCGATCGCCGGGAAGATGTCCACCGCGACGCCGGCGACGATCGACAACGCGATGGTCAGCGACCGGCGCGCATCGAGCAGGCGGGAGCTCATGATCTGGATGCCCTGGACAATCACCGAGCTCATCGAGAACAGGAGCGTGGCCACCATGACCGATCGCGGCATCGAGGCGAGCGCCGCGGCGAACTTCGGCACGAACGCGAGCAGCACGAGGATCATCGCGATCGCGTACGCAATTCTGCGGCTGCTCACACCTGTCACCGCGGCGAGGCCCACGTTCGCGCTCGCCGTGCTCGTACCGACCGAACCGGCCAGGCCCGACAGGACGGTGGCGGCGCCGTCGGCCAACACGCCACCCTTGATCGAGGACAGGTCGGGCCGCACCCACTCGGCATCGTTGGTCCGCTGGCAGATCGTGATCACGCCCAGCGCTTTCATCGCCGCGGCGAGAGCGGCGATCGCGAACGGCACGGCGAGCCCGGCGTCGAACGACCAGGAGACCCGGCCAAGCTGCGGGACGTCCACCCAGGCCGCCGCACCGACGGCAGCGCCCTGCGCAGGATCGAACGTGCCGGCGATTCCCGCGGCCACGTAGCCGATTGCCACGCCGATCAGCGCGCACAGCATGCGCGCCATGCCGCGCGTCCAGACGCTGAGGATGACCGTCGTCGCGAGCGTGATCGCGGCGACGCTCCACTCGGCCGACGTCACCGGCACGGCGCTGCCGCCGAGCATGAGGCGCAACCCGGCGACCGACGCGGACACTCCGATCATGAAGATCACCAGGCCCGAGATTTCCGGCGGGAATATCGGACGCAGCCGGTTGAGCAGCGGCGCCAGGGCGGCTTCCAGAAAACCGGCAAAGATCGTCATGCCGAACACGAGCGGCAGCCCGCCGAGCTTTGCTGCGGCCGACGCCGGGCCGAGATACGTGGCCGTGAACACCGACGGGCACATGAATCCCGATCCGAGCGGGCCGACCCGCAGCGCCTGCAGCACCGTCCCGGCGGCAAGCACCAGCATCCCCGTGTCGATCAGATCGACGACCGCGTTCGCCGGCGTCCCGGCAATCCGGAACACCAGCAACGGGTACACCAGGTTGATTGCGATCAGTCCGACGTGCTGCACGCCGCAGAGCATCGTGACGACGGGCGGGGGCACCTCTTCCAGCCCGTAAACGATGTCGGGCGGCTTCTTCACGTCGGCGCGGGCGGAAGAGCGAGGTTGCGCCGCAGGCTCAGACGGTTGCGATCCCCGGCGCGCTCGTACCGGACCTCGTCGTTCAGCGCGCGAATGAACCGGATGCCGAGCCCGCCGATCGCGCGGTGCGACAGGTCGGCCCCGGTATCGGGGAGCGGCACCGTCAAGGGGTTGAACGGCGCACCATCGTCCTCGATCACGGCATGCAGCACGCCATCGGCGATGGCGAGCTGGATGACGATCTCGTGCGTGGCGGTGTCGGCATAGCCGTAGGAGATGATGTTGGAGAGGATTTCATCGAGCGACACCTGAAGATCCGCCAGCACGGCCGACGGCAGACCGTGCGCGGCCGCGAACTGGTCCACGCCCTCCTTGACCCGGGCGAGCTCGACGCGCTGGTTGCTGATCTGCAACCTCACAGCGCGAACCGGATGATGGAGAGGTCGTCGTCGAGCGGCCCGGGTCCATGCAGCGAGCGCAGCACGCCGACCAGTCGATCGAGCTCCGCCTTCCCCGATGGCGCCGACTCCACGAGCAGCTCGACAAACTCGTCTAACTCGAGCATCGATCCGTCCGACTTAATGATCTCGAACGCCCCGTCGGTGATCAGGAACAGTCGTGAACGGCGGGGCACCGTCCATTCGTGCTGGACGAACTTTATTCCCGCGAGCGCGCCAAGGACGGGCTCAGTGGACCGCAATGGCTTGATCTCGGCGGCGCTGCGTGCGCCGTCCGGCACCAGCAGCGCCGGGGGGTGCCCGGCACTCGCGTACGAGAGAACCCGCGTCCGCTTGTGGAACACGCCGTACCAGATCGTGAAAAACAGGTTGTTCTGCTCCTCCATCTGATAGATCTGGTTGAGCGTGCCGAGGACCTCTGCCGGCGCCCGGAAATCGGTGTTGGGCAGGGCTTCCGCGCGCAGCGTGTTGGCGACTGCCGCCGAGAGCAGCGCCGCGCCCACACCGTGGCCGCTGACATCGACCACGTAGAGGGCCAGGTGTTCGGTGTCGATCCAGTGGTAACCGAATGAATCGCCGCCGAGCTCGGTCGAGGGGATGAAGAGCCAGTCGGCCGTGAGCGTCCGGCCGGCGACCGGCGGCGGCAGAATGGAGCGAACGTAGTTCGCGGCCTCTTCCAGCTCCCTCGCGAGACGCTGGTTGGATTCCTCGAGCGCCTCGTAGGTGCGCTTCAGCTCCAGGTTGGCGGCCTCGAGCTCGCTGATGAGGCGCGCCTCCCGCTCCGAGAGGAGCGTCATGTCGTAGGCTTTCTGCTGCACGCGCTGCGCGGCGTCGCGCTCGGTCGCGCTGTCGATCAGCACCACCCACACCCGGTCACCGGCGACGAACAAGTGCAGATCCGCTGCCCGTCCGTCGGTGGTCTGGACGTGCTGCAGTCGGAACGGCGACGCAGCCGGCGGGAGCAGCCCTTCGAGAAACCATAGTTGCTCCGGCGCCGGGCGCCCGCGCTGGACGGCATCCAGGCCGTGCGCGGCGAGAGCACCGCCCGCGGCGACCAGGATCTGAGCCGAGTCCACGGCCAACCAAGCGATCGGCCGTTCGCCCAGGACCAGCCCGTGCAGGTATTCGGCGACCTCGAGCGGTACCGCAGGTGCGGGCGTCATTTCGGAATCCGCGAGACCGATCCGCGCGCTGCCGCGAGATCCGCGGGCGACCTCGCCTATTGGCCGCGGATCACGCGCTCGGCAAGGGTCTGAAAGGCCTCCTCGACGCCTTCCCCGGAGCGCGCGCTGGTCATCTGCACCGTCCAGCCGGCGCGCTGCAGCGCGGCGATGTCGCCGGCGGAAACCGACCAGACGCTCTGCAGATCGTGCTTGTTGAGAAGCACGACGAACGGCAGCTTGCCGACTTCGCCTTCCACCCTTTGCTGTATCGACTGCGCCACGTCGATGGTCGCGGGGCGCGTTCCGTCCGCCACAAGCAGGTAACCCGCTGCGCCACGCACGTAGCTCGTGCGCACCTGCGAAATTTCGTCCTCCCCGGCGATATCCCAAAGGATGAGAGACACCTCGGCCGCACTCACCGTCACCATCCTCTTGTCGATCTTGACGCCGACAGTCGTGAGGTAGCGATCAGAAAAGATGCTGTCGACGTAGCGGCGCACGAGGCTGGTCTTGCCAACGGCGAACGCACCGAGCATGCAGATCTTCTTTTGCAGCGCCATCTCCTGGCCTCTTACTCGCTGATCCGGATGGTGAACGACACGCGACGGTCGCGCGAAGGATCGCGGATGGCCCCCTCCTCCGTCGGCTCCAGCGTCCCGGCGCCCCGGACCGACAAGACATCCGGATCGATGCCTCTGGTCCGCAGGAGCGATCGAACCACTTCCGCCCGTCCGAGGCTGAGCGCGAGATTCGGGGCGTCCTTCCCGGTCGCGTCCGCGTGTCCGATGATGGTGGTGCGCATCGATAGTCCCAGGCTGCGCGCAAGCTCGGCGAGCGCGCGCAGGTCCGCGGCCACGCTATCGATAATCGCCTCCTGCCCCGGTGCAGGCCGCGGTGCATCGGTGTCGAAGCGGATGAGCTGCGCTTCGATGCTCGCGCGCAGCCGCTCGACCTCGGTCATGTCGACGTCCTGTACGCCGGACAGATCCAGCGCCAACGCTCCGGCGGGCAGCAAGCGGCTCACCGCGCGCGCCTTCTCGATCCAATGTCGCGGCGCAGAACCGTACGCGCGCACCGCATCCGCCTCGAGCCGAAGCTCGACGGTTTGCAGCGGCTCGAGGCTTGCCTGCACGCGTTTAAAGACGAACGCGGGGTCGAGCGCCTGATACGGGCTCCAGCTGCCGATCACCTTCGCCGGCGCCAGCGCGAATCCGTCGAGCAGCGCCTCCGGCCGGACCGCCAGCGGATCGCGCAGGCCGGTCACGTACAGCCTGCCATCGCGCCGCTCCGCCCCTGTGACGACGATGCCTGGCTCGGCTTGCAGCCGCCGCAGGTAAGCCGCCCATTGGGTGTCTTCCTGCTGGCGCTCATACCACGCGTACGCGCCCCAAGCGATGAGCGCCAGCAAGGCGAAGAAGAGCCCCCAGAGGATCGGCGAGGTGCGCCGATCGCGGGGCCTCGCCTGCTGCAGCAGACATTCCGCGAGCTGATCGTGAAGGCCGGGAAACGCCGTGGTGTCGCCGTCGAAACGGTGGAGCACCTGGCGTCGCTCGACGTGGATTTGCGCCAACGTGCTCTCAAAGACCTCGCGGAGGCTTTCGGGCGGCTTGCCGCGGATGACCGCGGCGAGGAACGCATACGGGCCGTCACTCCGCCAGATCAGCAGCTCGCCGAGCCGCATCGCATCGACTTCGCCAGCGGCCGAGTCCGCGAACGAGTCGCGCACGAAATCCTGGATCGCGCTCAGCATGCCGGAGACGAGTTGCGGATCCCGGCTCGCCGCGGGGTCGGCGGCGACATGCTCGATCAGCAGGCCGCTTTCCTTGTGAATGAGGAAGACGTGCTCCACCCGATAGACCAGCGTGTGCTTCAGCACGACGGTGGCAAACGGGGTGCCCGTGCGCCACGCTTCGAGACGCCATCTCAGGCCGCGCCAGGAGAAGCTCGCTTTCAGCGCCTCGTTCAGCGATTGCAGCATGCTCTCGATCGCCTCGCCGATCGAGCGGCGAATCGCCGGAGCCATGACTGGCGACAGGATGTTCACCAGTGCGCGCGGATCGCGGCGGATCGACGATTCGGCGGCGCGTTCGACCGTCGGCGCGAGGACCTGGCCCAAGCGCTCGTCGCGTGCCGCCGCCTGGACGATGGCCGACGGCAGGATCTGGCTGATGGCGGCGGCCAGCTGTTCGGGGTCGTCGAGCCGCCGCGCGAGGCGCGCGAGGAGTGCCTGCTCGCGGCCCATCAGGATCGTCCGCAGCTCCGCCAGGCGCGGATCCGCGGGCAACAAGCTCGGGACCTTGGCGGCGAAGTCCCGGTTGATCGCTCGCGCCAGCTCGAACAGCAAGCCGGCGAGCCGATTGCGGTCGAGCGCGGCCTGATCAGGCTCGGAGTCGAGCCATTCGACGGCGGGCCCTGGTGTGCTCATCGCTGCGACCTCAGGCGCGGTCCGGCGATGATCCCACCGTTGCCCGGTCCAGGCCGTGGATCGATCCGCAGCGAGTGCTCAATGCTCAATTGTGATCGCTGCTGCTCGCCTTGGCGAATCCCTTCGGCGCGACGTCCTGATTCAGGCATTTCGCGATTTCCACGAACAGGCCAGCGAGCAGATTGCGATCAGTCTTCACGCCGGAGAGCTCGGCGAACATCCGCTCGACCGCGGCGCGCGTATCGTCGTTGCGGCGCTTCAGCTCGTCGCGCAGCGCTTGCGTCTCCTGGGTCATGCGCTCGATGAAATCGCGTTCGAACTGGCTCAGCTGATCGGAGAGCTGGCCGATGCGTTTCTCCAGGCTTTGCGCGTGGTCGCGCAGGCTGCGCTCGAGCTCCTTGTCGCTGTCGGAGCGCAGGTCCTTCTCCTGCACCATCTGGTTCGCGACCGAATCGAGCTGCTTCTTGAGCGAGGTTTCGACCGTGCTCAGGTGCCGCGTCGTTTCCGATTCGAGATCGCGCAGCTTCTGCTGGAAACGCTCGTCGATCTGCACGAATCGCCGATCGTAGTCCTGCATCTGGTTGCCGAACAGGATGTCGCGAATCTTGTCGACGCTGACCGCATCGGCGGGGGGCGCGCCGACACTCGGCAGGACGCTGGGCCCGGATTTCATGGCGAGCGCGTCAATCCCGGGGGTGGCCTTACTTGCTGCAGACATGATCTGTTTCCTCCTCGTGATGATGGATAGGGTCAGTACACACGACCGATCGTTCCGCACGGATGGTGACCTGCATGAGCTTTCCTCGTGTGTCTCGGGCTCAACGGCAGGCGTTTTCGCGACGTGCCGCGCCGACGCAGCTGGCGATCAGCGTGTGATGCGAGCGGGATTTGAATCGGACCGATCCGAAACTGAAGCCGCATGCCGCCGAAGACTCAGCGGGCAGCATAGACGAGCGCATTGGTGAGATCAAGCAAGCCCGCGCCCGAGCCTCGCCGACGCTCAGCGGTGGCTCAGCCGCCAGTCCCGCCGTCGTTGCTCACGTTGGGCGAACTACCGGCAGAGGGGATAGAGCGCGACAAGGACAGCGACCGCCTGCACGACGTAGAACACGAACGGCACCCGAACGTCACGACGACGCCGCCGCCAGCCCCGGGCGCCGATCGGCGAACGGTGCGAACTCGAACGAGCACCGTCGCGGGCGCGCCGGCCTCGAGCGGCGGATGCTCGAAGCATTCGTGAATCTCCCCTCCTTGTCGGCGAGCCGGAGGCGGGGACCCCCCGGATCGTGAGGCGATTGTGGTCGGGAGCGGCTCAAGGATCGCTCACGGATCGCAAGGGAGACAGTCGCTCGCCTGGTGGAAACGACCTAACCCTTTGCGGATATAGAGATATTCGGCGGCAGACCCGCGTCTGACAACGTCGCCGTCAGCGCCTTCTTCAGCTCGGCGTCCAGATCCGGGAGCCACCACCGGCGAGGTCGAGCATCAGCTCGTTCAGGCGCTTCACGAAGCCGGCCGGGTCGTCGAGCTGGCCGCCCTCGGCGAGCAGGGCCTGGTCGAAGAGGAGCACCGCCCATTCTTCGAACCGCTTCTCCTCGTACTTCAGCCGCTGGACCATCGGGTGATCGGGATTGATCTCCAGGATGGGCTTGAACCGGGGCACGTCCTGGCCGAATGAGCGCAGGATCCGCTGCAGGTTGGCGCCCGGATCGCGGGCGTCCGCGACGAGGCACGCCGGCGACGACGTGAGCCGCGCCGTGACGCGCACGTCGTTGACCCGGTCGCCGAGCGCCTTGCGAATCCGCTCGACGAGCTCGCGATAGGCGTCGGCCTGCTTGCGGCTCTCGTCGCGCTCGGCCTCGCTCTCGAGCTTGCCGAGCTCGAGATCGCCCTTCGCGACCGAGACGAGCGGCTTGCCCTCGAACTCGGGCAGATGCGCGACGACCCACTCGTCGACCCGATCGAAGGCGAGCAGCACCTCGATCCCCTTCTTCCGGAAGACCTCGAGATGTGGGCTGGACTTCGCGGCGAGGAACGAGTCCGCGGTGACGTAGTAGATCTTGTCCTGACCCTCCTTCATCCGCGACACGTAGCCGGCGAGGGACACGTTCTGCTCCTCGGTGTCGGCCTGCGTCGAGGCGAAGCGGAGGAGTTTCGCGATCCGCTCGCGGTTGGCGGCATCCTCGCCGACGCCCTCCTTCAGCACCTTGCCGAACTCCTTCCAGAAGGTGACGTACTTCCCCGGCTGCTGCTCGGCAAGGTCCTCGAGCATCGCGAGGATCCGCTGCGCGCAGCCCGAGCGGATCGCCTTGACGTCGCGGCTCTCCTGGAGCATCTCGCGCGAGATGTTGAGCGGCAGGTCGTTCGAGTCCACGACGCCGCGCACGAACCGCAGGTACCCCGGCAGGAGATGCTCGGCGTCGTCCATGATGAAGACGCGCCGCACGTAGAGCTTCAGCCCCCGGCGCTGGTGCCGGTCCCAGAGGTCGAACGGCGCGCGCGACGGCAGGTAGAGGAGCTGCGTGTA
>Ga0126383_10003123_pt1 | contig 10895 bp, 10 predicted proteins | sample PanSoiMetPlot_35_FD_96882 | JGI IMG/M metagenome (GOLD analysis project Ga0126383, IMG submission 96882) | Tropical forest soil microbial communities from Panama - MetaG Plot_35 | ecosystem: Environmental > Terrestrial > Soil > Tropical forest > Bulk soil | place: Panama | collected 2016-02-17
CCCGTCTGCACGATGGCCCCGGCGCGCATCAAAGCGACGCGGTCGCCCATGCGCATCGCCTCCTCCGCGTCATGGGTGACAATGATAGAGGTGGCGCGCGTCTCGTGCAGGATGGCGAGCGTCTCCTCGCGCATCTTCTCGCGGAGGCGCGGGTCAAGGCCTGAGAACGGCTCGTCCATAAGGAGCACGCTTGGTCTCGGCGCGATGGCGCGGGCAAGCGCCATGCGGATATTCGCTCACATAATGAGCGAGGCCGACGCGCTCGAACGCGGCATGTGCCTCGGTCTTGGCCTCGCGCCGGGTGAGCGGGACTTCGCCTGGCGCGATGTCGAGGCTCACATGGTCTAGCGCGAGCGTCGCGCCATAATGCCGCGACACGTCCTCGAAGGTGAGCCGCGCCGCGAAGGTGACGGCGGCTTTGCCACGAGTGGCCTTGCCGCGGCCGGCTCTGGCTCGTCCAGCCTTTTCGTTGGCGAGAGCACGGCCGCACGCTCTTAGGGCTTCGAACATGAGGCTCATCTACGCGGTCGCGCGGCCAAAACACAACTCCTCTAGGAATTGCCGGCAGCCTGTTGTTCACTGAAGGCCGAGCGCGCCATTGGGGGATACACGCAAGCAATGAGCGAGACGCAGCCGCCGATCAAAGTTCACCACCATAACGACTACCGGATTTCCTTCTACGCTGGACGAGACCAGACCGCGCTTCATCTCAAGGAGCGGAACTGGGTCGACGACCCCGCCTTGAAACTCGGCCCTGCCATGTACGCCATAAACAGCGGCAAGGAGGCCATCGTCTACGATACCTTCACCAGCGTGGCCCACGCGGAATTCGTGCGCCTCTATCTCGAGAAATTAGGAGCTCGGAAATTTACCGCGGTGCTCAGCCATTGGCACCTCGATCACATCGCCGGCAGCGCAGTATTTGACGATTGCGACATCATCGCCACGTCGCTCACGCACGACACGCTCAAGAGGCACACGGCTGACATCGAGGCGGGCACAGTGTGGGGCCGCCGCCCATCGCGCCGCTCATATTCCCCAACGTCCTGTTCGACAACCACCTGGAGCTCCGCGTGGGAGAGATCGCACTCGACCTCCGGATGTCGCCAAAATCCCTCCCAATCATGGCGACCCGGACATCATCAAGAAAGGGGGATACGATAAGACCCTGATCGACGCGAGCGTGGGCTATGTCACCAAGATGCTGACGAGGTCCCATGACCCCGCATATCTAGAGGGCTCGATGGAAGACGATCTCGCCGCGTCGGCGGTGAAGGGCTGGGTCAGGCCTTTCGAAACCGTACCGCGAGGTGCACGAGCAAAATCTCAAGGTCGTCCACGACTATTGGAAGGACAAGACACTGCCTCAGATTGCACCCTAGCTGCGAGCGGCCAAATCAGGCCGGCTGGCCGCTGCTTTCATCCTCGGCGAGCGGCTCGTCCTCCAAGGGCTCCTCGTCCTCGCGGAGGTCGGGGGCATCGTCGGGGTTCGGCATGGAGAAGCCGGGCGGCAAGTTCGAATCCAAGAGGCCCGCGCCCTTGAGCTCGGTAAGCCCCGGCAGGTCCTGGATCCGATCGAAGCCGAAATGCTCAAGGAAGCTCGCGGTGGTACCATAGGTCACAGGGCGCCCAGGCGCCCGCCGGCGTCCGCGCAGCTTGATCCAACCCGTCTCAAGCAGAATATCGATGGTGCCAGAGGACGTGCTCACGCCCCTGATCTCTTCGATCTCGGCACGGGTGACCGGCTGGTGATAGGCGATGATGGCAAGCGTCTCGAGCGCCGCGCGCGACAGGCGGCGCTGCTCGACCGCATGCTTCTCAAGCAGGAAGGAGAGATCGTCGGCGGTGCGGAACGCCCATTTGCCGGCGACCTTCACCAGATTGACGCCGCGCGCGGCGTAAAGGCTTTGCAGCTCTTCGAGCAGGGCTGGCATGTCATCGCCATCCACGAAATGCTGGGCGAGAGTAGCCTCATCCAGCGGCTCGGAGGCTGCGAACAGCAGCGCTTCAACGATGCGCAATTTTTCGCGCTGATCGGTCGACTGCAGCGCGATGACATTGGAGGGAAGCGGCAAGAGAAGCCGCGGCCCGCCTCGCTCGCGCTCCGTCTCGTCTTCCTTCATGACCGGTACTCTATTCAATTGGTTCGCTGTCATTCCCTCCCCCGTAGCTGTTGCTTGCTAGGCCTCATATCAAGCGACTCGCGTGCGCCGCCTGATCATAAGCGGCGCGAATGACTTCTCCTGGCGGATCTCGAGCGCGCCTTCGCGCGTCATCTCCAAGGTGGCCGTGAAGCTCGACGCGAGCGCGGTTTTTCTCAGTTCAGGCTCGACGAGAAACTCGGCAAGAAGTTGATCGAGCGGCGACCAGTCGCAGGCGATGCCGAGCAGGCGCTCGAGCTCGGCGCGCGCTTCCTTGAGCGACCATACCGTGCGCTGGCGAATATGCCAGGTGCGGACCGCGGTGCGCTGCCGCTGCTGAGAATAGGCCTTGAGCAGGTCGTAGACATTTGCCTCGTAGGTGCTCTTGCGGATGACGCGGATCGGCTCAGGCAGGCCGCGCCCGAACACATCGCGGCCAAGCCGCTTTCGCGTCATGAGTTGGGCAGAAGCCTCGCGCATCGCATGCAACCGCTTCAGCCTGAAGGCAAGCAGGGCGGCGAGCTCTGCTCCGGTGGGCTCGCCCTCTTCGCTCTTCTCTGCCGGCAGCAAGAGCTTCGATTTGAGGAAAGCGAGCCACGCCGCCATGACGAGATAATCTGCCGCGATCTCAAGCCGTAAGCGCCGCGCCTCGGCGATAAAGTCGAGATATTGCTGGGCGAGCGCAAGCACAGAGATCTTGGCGAGGTCGACTTTCTGGGTGCGGGCGAGCGCGAGCAGAAGATCGAGCGGGCCTTCGAAGCCTTCGACGTCGACCACGAGCGTGTCGCCGGGCCCGGCCTCCAGCCGCGGATCGTCGCTCTCCCAATCGGAGATCCCGTCAGGTTCGCGTGGCTCTTCGCCTGTCGCCGCCTGGTGCGCGTTCATGCCACCCTCGTGCCTGCCGCCTCGGTGACGAACGCCATCGCCTCGGCTTCATCAAAGGGCTGCGGCGCATGGAAGAAGGTCAACGCGCGCGCAAAGCGCTCGCCCGCCAGACCTTCGAGCGGCGGCACTGCGCCTGCAACTTCGACCATCTCGGCAAACTCGCCGCTGCAATGGAGCGCGACATCGCACCCCGCCGCGATCACCGCGCGGGCGCGCTCAGCAAAGGGGCCGCCAAGGGCCTTCATGCCGATATCGTCGCTCATCAGCAAACCGGTCAACCCAATGAAATCACGAATCACTTTCCCGATTATAACTGGCGACGTGCTCGAAGGTCGCTTCCCATCGAAGGCCGTCAGCAAGACATGGGCGGTCATGGCGAGAGGAGCATCGCGGAGCGCCTGGAAGGGCCGAAAATCTACCGCTTCGAGCTCCGCCGTTGGGGCATCGATGCGGGGAAGCTCCAGGTGGCTGTCTGCCTTGGCCCGGCCGTGGCCCGGCACATGCTTGATGACCGGCAGGACGCCGCCGGCGAGGCACCCATCCATCACGGCGCGGCTAAGCGCGATTATGACCTCAGGGTCGGTCGAGAAGGCCCGGTCGCCAATGATCTCATGCGCGCCTTTCTCGGGCACGTCGAGGACCGGCGTGCAATCGACGGTAACACCACAATCGCGGAGCTCCTGCGCGATCAGCCGCGATCCAGCGAAGGCGGCCTTCTTAGCCATCGCGGGGTCGGTCTCGTACAGGAGGCCATAGACACGTGCGGGCGGCATGTTTCGCCAATGCGGCGGACGGAGCCGCTGCACGCGGCCGCCCTCCTGGTCGATGAGCACGAGCGCGTCGTCACTCTCGACGGCGTCCTTGTATGAGCGGACCAGTGCACGAATCTGCTGAGGCGACTCGCAGTTCCGCGCGAATAGGATGAGGCCACAGGGGCGCTCCTTGGCGAAGAAACGCCGTTCGTCGTCGCTGAGCTTTAGCCCTGCGCAGCTCGAGATGAAGGCTTTAAAGTCCACGACGCGGGGTAACGTGCGTCGCGCCTTCCGGTCAAGGCCGCTGCGGACAGTTTCGCCCTCTATTGCGCCGTCACCAAGCAGTCAGGCATGCCTTGCGACTTCAGCTGAGTGCAAAGCTTGGTGGCCGCTGTCTTGTCGGCAATCGGGCCGATGCGCAAGCGGTACCACACGCCCTTGGCGCCAAGGTCGGCCCTCTGCACCATCGGCCGATAATTGGCGAGGAGCGTCGGATATTTCTGTTGCATGTCGGCGAAGCTCGCAAGCGCCTCCGTCTGGTTCTTCTTCGAGCCGACCTGCACGACGTATTTGGTCGACGCGGCAGCGGGTGCTGCACCTGGCGTCACCGAGGCGGTCTGCGCCGCCGGTTTCGGTTTCGCCGGAGCAGCCGGCGCGGTGGCACCCTGCTGCGGCGCCGACTGGGCTGCAGCCGCATCGGGCGCAGGCGCTGAAGCAGCTTGGTCGGCGGCGGCTGCTTGGGCAGGCGCCGGGGTGCCAGCGGCAAGCTGCATCTCGGCTGGTGCGGCAGCGGGTGCCGCCCCGGCAGGCGGCGTCATCGAACCGTCCGGACGCACCACCATGGTCTTCACCTTGCGGGGACCACCGTCGGCTGCATTCGGATCGTCAACCGAGGCGACGGTCGCCGGTGCCGAGCCATCCACGGACTGCGTGGTGGGCGGAGTGGCGACGTCGGTCGAGGCAACAGGTGTCGGCGCGGCGGGCGCGCTGGCGGTGTCGGTCGAAGGCGGCAAGGCAGGAACCGCGACATCCTCCTGGCGCGGCACGAGGTGGTCGGCCTCTGCCTCATCCCCGTTCTGCAGCCGGTCGTAGATCAGCTTGTTCTTGTGAGGAAAATCCTTCCCGCCCGGATCGTCTGGCGCCTCTTTGACCGGCCGCGCATCGGCCTGGACGACAGGAGGCTGGTCGCCGGCGCCAATGCCGCCGCCGCTCTGCTTGTAGGCGAAGGCAAGGGCCCCGCCGAGAGCAATAGCGCCAAGCAGCGCGCTGCCAACCATGAAGGCGCTGCGGCCTTTGATCGAAATCCCAAGCTTCGAACGAGCGCCTTGAGGCGGGAGCACCTGACCCTCATCGAGGAAGTCGGCGTCAACGCGCTCGCCTTCATAGAAATCCTGTCCTGGCTTGCGCGGAGACTCGATCGAGCCGAGAGCGACGTGCGGCGGTTGATCGTAAAGCGCGTCGAAGGCTTGTAGCTGGCGGCGAGGATCGCTCGGCGGAACGTCGCCCGAATGCGACGACATGCCATAGTCTTGCGTGCTGTCCTCGCTGAAAGTGCTGAAGCCGTGGTCGGGCTGGGCTTGCGGTTGGGCATAACCGCCGCTGTCGGAGCCATGCTCATGCTCTTGGTGCCCGAAGGAAGAGTCAGACGAGAAGCTCGCATCCTGGAAGTTTGAATCGAAGCCCTGCTCGGCGAAGCTCGCGTCGGCAAAGCTCTGATTGGCGAAGCCTTGATTGGCCCCAAAGTTGGCGTCGCCGAAATTCTGATCCGAGAAGCTTTGCTCTGCGAAGCTCGCGTCCCCGCCGTTCAAACCTGGGAAGCCGGCATCGCCAAAGTTCTGGTCCCGGAAGGTTTGGCTTGGCAAGGCCTGACCGCCGCTATAGCCCGAATTGGAAAAATTCTGCGGTGCTGCGGGCTCGACATCTTGGAAGCTCGGCGCGCGGACCTGCTGACCCGAACCGCGATAGGCCTGCGTCTGGAAGTCGGAAGCCTGGTAGCTCGGCGTTGCGGATTGCAGGTTTGAATAGCTCGGCGCCGCTGAAGGTTGCGCGCTCTGATAGGACGGCGCCGCAGCCGGAGGCGGACTTTGATAGGACGGCGCCTGAGCCGGATAGCTCGGCTGACTCGGCGCTGGCGAATAGGAGCTCTGGTAATTCAGTGGAGCTTGGGTTTGTGCCGGCGGCTGGCTCGGGGTATAGGGCGAAAAGCCTTGCTGGGTCGGCGCCGGAGCCGGTTGACGCTGCTCATTGCCACGCGTTACCGGCGTATAGCTTGGCATCTGCGCAAACATTGGACTGCTGCCACCGAACATCGGCCGCTGTCCCGTAGCCGGCTGACCCGGCCTCCCCGCTCCATGAGCCATAGGGCTTACCTCGCTCGGTTGAGCTTTGAGCGCGTTGTTGCCCCAAGTCTGTGCGCTTGGAGCATTTCCCACACTCGCTGTGCTGGCGAAATCTGACTGCGACACCGGGTTCGGACCGGCCTTGCGACCGCGCCCGTCATCTCGCGTGGACATGGTACTTCCCTCGAACCACCCCCTGCCCCGGTTCAGTCTCAGTGAAGCTCATGTAAGGCTTCAACGCCGAGAATCCCCAAACCTGACGACAAAACACGCTTCGTGCCAGCTACAAGGGCTACACGAGCACGCGTTAACTCTCGGTCGTTCTCGTAAATAAATCGTAATTGTGGCAAGTCTTTGCCTCTGTTCCAGAGGCTGTGAAAGTCTGCTGCAAGATCATAGAGATAGAAGGCGATCCGGTGCGGCTCGTGAGCGACCGAGGCGGCTTCGACAACCGTTGGGAACTGCGCGAGGCGGCGGATCAGGGCAATCTCCGCCTCGTCGGTCAGCCGGCTCAAGTCGCCTCCAGCCAGCGCCCCCTCGTCGACATCGAGATCAGGGAAGATTTCCCGAACATTGCGCAGAACTGAGCTCGCCCGCGCATGGGCGTACTGAACATAAAACACGGGATTGTCTCGCGACTGCTCCGTGACTTTGACGAAGTCGAAGTCGAGAGGCGCGTCGTTCTTCCGGTAGAGCATCATGAAGCGGACGGGCCCTGCTCCGACCTCGTCCACGACCTCCCGAAGCGTCACGAACGTCCCGGCACGCTTGGACATCTTGACGGGCTCCCCAGCCCGAAACAAGCGCACCAGCTGGCAGATCTTGATGTCGAATTTGGCCTGGCTCTCGGTCAGCGCAGCGACCGCTGCCTTCATGCGCCTGACATGACCGCTGTGGTCGGCGCCAAACACATCGATCATGGTTTTGAACCCGCGCTGGAACTTGTCGCGGTGATAAGCGATGTCGCCGGCGAAATAGGCGTAAGTGCCGTCCGACTTCACCAGCGGCCGGTCCATGTCGTCGCCGAACTCGGTCGAGCGGAACAGGAGCTGCTCCCGATCTTCCCAATCCTCATCGACTTTGCCCTTGGGCGGCGGCAGCCGGCCCCTATAGATCAGACCGCGTGCTTTGAGGTCGTTGATGGTCTCAGCGATTTCATCACGCGTGCCTTCGCTGAGCGAGCGCTCCGAGAAGAACACATCGTGATGGATGCCGAGAGCATTTAAGTCGTCCTCGATCATGGCGAGCATCGTCTTGAACGCCGCAGCGCGCACGATGGGGAGCCATTTCTGTTCGGGCAGAGAAAGAAGCTCCTTGCCGTGCTGGGCGGCGAGCTTCTCGCCGACCGGCTTGAGATAATCGCCTGGGTAAAGACCCTCGGGGATCTCGCCGATCTTGTCGCCAAGCGCCTCGCGGTAGCGCAGGAACGCCGAGCGGGCGAGCGCATCGACCTGGGCGCCAGCGTCGTTGACATAATATTCGCGCGTCACGGCGAAACCGGTGAAGGCGAGCAGATTGGCAAGCGCATCGCCGAACACGGCGCCGCGGGTATGGCCGACATGCATGGGCCCGGTCGGATTGGCCGAGACATATTCCAGGTTGATCGCTTCGCCCTTGCCGATCGCACTTTTCCCATAGGCCCCGCCCTGCCCAAGCAGCATGCGGAGCACGCTCGGCCAGAAGGCGCGCGAGAGGGTGAGGTTGATGAAGCCGGGGCCCGCGACCTCGACCTTGTCGACGTAAGAGTCGGCGGCGATGAGCGGCGCGAGGCGTTCGGCAAGCGCGCGCGGCGGCTTGCCCGCAGCCTTGGCCAGCACCATGGCGGCGTTGGTGGCGAGGTCGCCGTGCGAGGCATCCTTGGGCGGCTCTAGCGTGATGCCTTCAATGCTCGCCTCATGCGGCAGAACGCCGTCATGCTTGAGCTGCTGGACGGCGGCGAGAATGCGCCCGTGGAAACCTGCAAAGACGTCCATGGAGGCTCCGGAGGAATGGGGCCCGCGACTAACGTAAATCGGGGGTCGCGTCAAACAGGCGACGATGTTCGGCGAGCGCGTAGCGGTCGGTCATGCCGGCAATGAAATCCGCGACGTGGCGGGCGTAAGCACGCGTGCCGGACTCTGGCGCCTGCTCGCGCCATTCAGGCGGAAGTGCCGCCGCTTTGCCGCCGTATCGCTCGAACAGCTGCGCCACGACATTCTCGGCATCGCCCATGATGCGCATGATGCGGGGGTGGCGGTAGACGCGGGCGAGCAAGAAGACACGCAGCGCGTCGAGCTCGCACTGCATGACTTCTGAGAAGGCAACCATCGCGCGCGGCGCGCTGCGAACATCGTTCGCGCTCTCTGGCCCTAGCTCGTCCAGCCGCCGCGTGGTTTCGGCGATGGCGTCCTCGACCATTGCGGTCATGACCATGCGGATTGACTCATAAAGGAGACGCGGGCCGTTAGTGCCTGGAAAGGCTGCGCGAACCTCGGCAAGCGCCCGGCCGGCAATCGGCACCTCCCCGAGTCCGGCGAAGGTGAAGAACCCGGCGCGGTAGCCATCATCGATGTCGTGATTGTTGTAGGCGATGTCGTCGGCGAGCGAAGCCACTTGCGCCTCGACCGATGCAAAGGTCGCGAGCTCGAGGTCATGCTTCGCCGAGTAGGCGAGGATGGGCTCGGGAACAGGCTGCGTGGCCTTGGTCCCAAGCAAAGGGCCGTTATGCTTGACCAGGCCTTCGAGCATCTCCCAGGTGAGGTTGAGCCCATCGAAGCTCGCATATTTGCGTTCAAGCTCGGTGACCACGCGAAGCGACTGCGCGTTGTGGTCGAAGCCGCCTGCACTCGTCATCGCCGCGTCGAGCGCCCGCTCGCCGGCATGGCCGAAGGGCGGGTGGCCGAGATCGTGGGCGAGCGCGAGCGCCTCGGTCAGGTCCTCATCAAGCCGAAGCCTCCGCGCCATCGAGCGGGCGATTTGGGCCACCTCGAGGCTATGGGTGAGCCGCGAGCGGTAGTGATCGCCCTCGTGATAGATGAAAACCTGCGTCTTGTAGTTCAGCCGCCGGAAGGCAGTGGCATGCAGGATGCGGTCGCGGTCGCGGGCGAAGGGCGAGCGGGTCGGGCTCGACGGCTCCGGCACAAGCCGCCCGCGGCTCTGGCGGGCATCTGCGGCATAGGGCGCAAGCGCTCCGCCAAGTTCAGGGCCTGAGGCTCCTGTTTTTGCGGGAAAAACCCGCTTCGCTTTCAGGCGTTGGTCGATTGACAAGTGGGTCTGCCATCCTATGTTTCAAACAGAGATTGGCTACACCCAAGATGAGCGAACCGTCCATCACCTTGAGCCCGCGTGCGGCATCGCGCATCGCCGAACTCATTGCCGGCGAGACGGCGCCCACGCTGTTTCGCGTGAGCGTCGAGGGCGGCGGCTGCTCCGGTTTCCAGTACCGCTTCGACCTCGTCACCGAGACGGCGCCCGATGACCTCCTGATCGAGCGCGACGGCGCACGCGTGGTGGTCGATCCCGTGTCGCTTCCGTTCATGCAAGGGAGCGAGATCGACTTCGTGGACGACCTGATCGGCGCGCAGTTCAAGGTCAACAACCCCAACGTCACGGCCAGTTGCGGCTGCGGCACCAGCTTCTCGATCTGACCTCCACCTCGTCATTCCCGCGAAAGCGGGAATCCAGTAATCACCTAATTGCGGGCCGCGGTGGTTACGGGATTGCCCGGTCAAGCCGGGCAATGACATTCGACACCCATGAAGATCGCCACCTGGAACATCAACGGCATCAAGGCACGCATCGACGCGGCCACGACCTGGCTCAAGGGGGCCTCGCCCGACATCGCCTGCCTCCAGGAAATCAAATGCCTCGACGATGCCTTCCCCAAGGAGGCGTTCGAGGATCTCGGCTATAACGTCGCCGTGCACGGGCAGAAGGGCTTCAACGGCGTCGCCCTGATCTCGAAGCTCCCGTTCGACGACATCACCCCCCGGCTCGCCGGCGATCCCGACGACTTGCAGGCGCGCTATCTCGAGGCTTGCGTCTCGGTGCCCTCAGGCGTGCTTCGCCTGCTCAATATATATCTGCCGAACGGGAACCCTCCAGGCACCGAAAAATATGTCTACAAGCTCGCGTGGATGACGCGGCTCAGAGACCGCATCAAAACGCTCCTCGCCAACGAGGAGCCGATGATTGTCGCCGGAGACTTCAACGTCATCCCGGCACCGGAGGACGTGTACAACCCGGCCGCCTGGACCGAGGATGCCCTGTTCAGGCCAGAGACGCGTGCGCATTTCCAGACGCTCGTCAATCTCGGCCTGACCGACGCGTTCCGCGCCTGTCACGACGAGCCGCACCGCTACACCTTCTGGGACTATCAGGCCGGCGCCTGGCAGAAGAACCAGGGCTTGCGCATCGACCACTTGCTGCTCTCGCCGCAGGCGGCAGATCGGCTGCAATCGTGCGAGATCGATCCCACGCCGCGCGGATGGGAAAAGCCCTCGGATCACGTGCCGATCTTTATCGAGCTGAACGTCTAGCGGGGGCCAGGCGACGCGCATGCTGGCCTTGCCGCCGACGCCGTCGATGTCCTCGCCGAAGGTGACGTCGACCTTAGCGAAGACAGAGGTGTTGGCGGAGGGATTGAAGAAGTTCACACCGGCTGACACCTCGCCCCGTACGTCTTGCAGGTCGTCCTTGAGGGTGAAGCTCGTGCCGATCGAGACTAGGGTAGCTTTATTGTCGTCGTAGAGATTGCCCCACAAGCTGCCGATGCACTCAGGCCTTGTCGCCGGCGGCGG
>Ga0126383_10003124_pt1 | contig 10894 bp, 12 predicted proteins | sample PanSoiMetPlot_35_FD_96882 | JGI IMG/M metagenome (GOLD analysis project Ga0126383, IMG submission 96882) | Tropical forest soil microbial communities from Panama - MetaG Plot_35 | ecosystem: Environmental > Terrestrial > Soil > Tropical forest > Bulk soil | place: Panama | collected 2016-02-17
CGTCGCAAGACGGTCTCGAACATCAGCAAAGCCTTCTGCTCCCTGCGCCTTTGCTATCCGCGAAAGCGACCCTTCGTGATTCTGGACAACCTGCACAACGTCCACAATCATCCCCGCTTCTTCGCTCTGCTACGACGACTCCACATTCGGCTGGTCTGGACGCCGAAGCTTCCTGGCTCAACCTGATCGAAGCACAATTCGCAATCCGCAAGCGCTTCACCCCGGCCAATACCGACGATCTCACTCACATAGCTAGGCGTCGCCGGATCTACGCTTATCTCCGTTGCCGGCACCGCAAACTCGCCAACCTAAAACACCCTCCCAACGCCTACGCTCATTTAGGTCCATCAAGTTGGAACAGCACTAGTCGCAGGCAATTGACGGTCTCCTTCGAACTGCCTGATAAGTTTGAATGAATAGGTCGAAGGAGGAGCGCTTGGTAAACAAAAGCTGAACTCCGCGGCGAGCTGATTCACAGACACCAAAGAGGCTCCCCCATGGCACCTAGGTATTACATCGGCCTTGGCGTTCACATCTCACGAATCGACGAGCGGGGAGCGATCCCTCGAGACCAAAAAGTTAAAGGAGGAGGCTCCGAACCTCAAGAGTGATGCGATGTGGGTTGGTCCGCCTTGCTGTTAAGGGGGATTGTCAACAACGCTAGCTCTCCCGCGCATTTGTTAGAACTGTCAAGATAAACGGGGAAGAGAGTGGTTGCCTATCCGCTAACCTGCTCGTGTCCTTTTTGAGCGTAATCCCTTATAAATCTTATCGAGAAAACCACTCAACGGGCGGCTTGAGTCGCAGAGTGCCGCGAGGCTGCCGCCGCTAATCAACCCCCAGCCTCGCGGATCATCGCAAACCGTTGGTCGGCCTCACACTGACAAAATCCGCGGGGCGCAGCACCTCGACCTGGTACTTTTGACAGTTGTTGCGTCCCGAGCCAAGCCATAAGGTTCGCGTCGCTTCCGAGATGGGGGCCGGTTCGAGACTTGACTTTTGGGCCGAGGGGACTCAACCGGCCTCCCTCAGAGCAAGATGCACGGCAAGCATCGTGTGTCTGGAGGGCTCATGTCTATGGGGATGACGGGATATCCTGAGCAAGAGAAAGAAATCATGACCGAGATTTTTAGGCTCATCGAGGAACAGACACGGGCGCTCGAATTGCGTCCGTGCGATAGGGTAGCTGCCCAATGCGAAGAGCGTTCACACCGAATCCGAGATCTCCTTCGCCGGGTCTCCCAGGGTTTCGGGAGCCCCTATCCCTAGTTCTGGTCCTGAACGAGAGGAATCTGCGATGCCAGTTGAATATCAAGCAACGCCTGGAACCGGCGATCCATTTGGAAGAAGGTAGCAACCACCTGCACCGGCACTACCTGGCTGAAGATAGGCATGTATTTGACTCGCAATTGAGCAATCCGCTCGTCCACGGCAAGAGATCGCTTCGCTAGGCTCGACGCCTGCTCGTCGGTCATGGTGCCCCATTGGTCGGCGTACTCCCTGATCAAAGCAGTCTGCTGATCGCCGATCTTTGAGAGTTCGGCGGCGTATTGTTCGTAAAGCGGCCAGAACTTAGTTGCCTGATCGGCCGTAAGTTTCAGATTGGCAGCAATCAGCTGTTTCTTTCGAGAGCGGATGTCTTCTCGGAGTAATTTAATGTCTTGGTCGATGGTAGACTGGGTTTTTGCTGTAGGTTGAGATGATCCTTGTCCCTGAGGATTGGTTTGACGGAAATACGGAAAATACGCGCTAGCCAGAACAACGAGGACCGTGAGTTTCTTAAGCATAAGGCACCTTCTTATTCTATCCACCGTCTAGGTTGCCTACTTCACCGAATACGCCCGTGCGTCCAAGCACGCGGAAAATCCCCGCTTGCACGGATCCAGCTGCTTGTATGCAGCCAGTCTCTGACGGTATTGCTGTTCCAGCTGAGGAGATGCCGACTGCGCCGACTGCTGCTTGGACGCGGCGTTCGCCTGGCGCTGCCGCATGCCGCCTCGCATTGTCCCGAAGATGGCGCCCGCAGCTGCTCCCTTGCCGGCATCACCGGCGATTCCGCCGATCATGGCCCCCCCAGCCGCACCACGGGCTGCGCCCCGCAATCGGCCACCTTGAGCCTGTGGATTCTGTTCTGCGGCTTGTTGCTCCGCGGCTTGCATTTGTGCACTGGAGGGAGCGTCTGGCGGAGAGGTCTCAGGATCGAATCCGGTCTGCTGCTGGACTTGGTTGTAACAATCAAGTTCGTCCCGGAGCTGTAGGTCCCTGCTCATTCTTATTTCTTCCCTTGTTCAGGATATCTCTCCTTTCATTTCTCTCTTTGTATTTGTCGGAGAGCCTTCATGCTCGCATGCAACTTTAGGTCGCGAAGATAAACTAAGAATTCCGGATCGGGTACACCTTCACGATCAGGGAGCTTCTGCTTCGAGAGAAACTGTCAAAGTTACCAGTTCTCGGATGCATGGCGACTTCGCACAATCAGGTGGACTGCCTTTTTGCGATGTGCACGCCAGGCAGCCGTGAAAGGGTCGGGGCGGACGTGCAGACGCCTTCTTTTGGTTTGATGAAGGATTGTTGCGCACTGGGGAAAGAGATTCTGTGACTCTCGGGGTAACGAAATTTGAGCTAACTCCGGGTACGAGCTCAAATCCGACCAATATGCCCGTTTTGAAATCTGGCTCTGACCACGCACCTCCTAACATCGATTTTTTTCGCGGATTGAAGAAACAGGAAGTCGACCTGATTTGCGCGGCGGGCAAATTCCGGCGGTTCTCCACGAGATGCATGATGACGCATCAAAGTGATCCTGCCAGTCATTTCTTCTTATTGTGGAGAGGCCGAGCACGTTATTTTTTTGAAACTCAGGATGGAAAGAAGCTCAACCTGAGACCAATTACGCCCGGAGATGTCTTTGGCGGAGCAGCATTTGTATCGGGAGGTTCTACTTATCTCTTAAGTTCGGAAGCATTGCGAGATAGTCTTGCTCTCGTTTGGGAGGGCACAACCATTCGTGCCTTTGCGAAGCGTTTTCATCTGCTTTTCGAGAATGCAATCTTCATAGCTAAGGACCACTTGTCTTGGTATGTTTCCGCCTATGTAGGCTTAAGTTCTCAGACAGCCCGCGAGCGGCTCGCGGATGTGCTGGTGAAGTTGGCGCCCGCCATTGGCCGAGGGGTTTTCGGCGGTATCGAACTCGATCTGACCAACGAAGAGCTGGCCGATTCAGCGAATATGACTCCGTACACGGTGAGTCGGATGATCAGCCAATGGAAGAAGGTTGGCGCCCTTCACAAAGAGCGCGGGAAAATTATTTTGCGCGCCCCCGAGAGACTGCTCCTTCGCACCTTGTGAAGTTAGGGACCGCTCAACCACCTATAATGATTATGGTACGTGACACTATGGCGACGATCGTTTATCACTGAGATGACCCTTTCGGACATCAGCAGCACATGGCGCGAGGAGTAAGTGGCTGAGCCTCCGCGGGACTAAACGCTGTCGCCGTACAAAACGAAAGGAATAGATAGTCGATGAATGTCGGGCGCCACTCCTGCGACCCTTCCCCAGGCACGCTTTGTTGCGGAAATAACCAGTCAGGTCTGGCCTTCGTGTGGTTCGCTCGAGCCTCAGGGCCGCCACGGTCGCTCCGCTGATACACGATTGAGAAGATAAGCACATTTGTGGCCCAGACCTCATGCTTGAAGTGAGGAGCTGGAGGCCGGTAAACCTCACCTGAATGGCGCACCATCGACGATAGCAGCCGTGATTTGACTGACCAGCCCGAACCCTGCAGTAACGAGAATCAGCTTTGTAACGCTACTCTCAATGCGCAACCAGCGGGCCCTGGCGGAGGTTAAGGTTAGAGCGAACATCGGCACGATCAGCACAATCGTCAGAAGATAAGGAATCCACGGAGGAATGCCCTTACTCGGCCGGGTAACTGAGTCACCAAGGCCGATACCACAATGATCGTCAGTACGATAGGCCAGCGGGGGTCGATGACCCTTGGTGCATTTACGGATGACATCAAGCTAGGCTTCGATTGCGTCGGCTATCTTGAAGGGCGAACATTGCCAGCTTTAATGTATTGATTGCCGTAGCTCTCAATCTCGTAGTTTCCCTTCTTCTTGTCGAATCGAATCTTCGCGGCGACCATGATTTGGCCGATTCCCTGACCCTGCTTATTCAACTTAACCTGGAGGAATCCAAACGGGTAGTCGGTCGTGCGGCCGCCACGGTATAGCTCAATGAATGGCATGTTTCGAGCGGTGACAATGGTTATGATCGTGTCCGAACCAGACCTGTGCTTGCGGGCGATGGCAATTTGATTGCCAACGGTGCCGGTCGGATTGATCCGGCCCACGTCCTCCTTTTCCAGCGCCCGTCGCAGATCGTCCTGTCCCTTCTCCGCCAAAAGCTGAGCAAGCTTCTGCACTTCCTTATCACTGGTGTAACGAGTGACCCGAAAATCGAACTGAATTGTTCTCCCGCCAAATGTTCCGCCTGTTCCTATCGCGACTGCGGAGTAGGCCTCCGCGTTGTTCTGTTCCTGGGCAAAGAGTGTGGGCGAAAGAGAGACTAGCCCCACCAACAGTAGACGTAATTTTGACATGCAAGCTCCGTTGGCTGAGACGGCTCGTAAAGCATCCGAACCGGCGACGAGGACCAACGTAACGATGGGGCGAAGAGAAAGGGACTGGTAATTTTGCCAGACGATAGAGCGGTGATTCTGACCGAGCTTCAACCGCGACGAGCTGGTCAGCCAACTCCCAATGAGTCCTTTTGGACGATTAACATGCGCAAGCTGAAACGCTGCGGCGCAGAGGACGGATGCGATCTCTTGACTCCGCGCGAACGGGGGGATGGCATTCCGGAATTTGACGCTTTACGCCGTCTGCAAAGGGACCCTTTCCAAGCTTTAAAGAGAGCAGCACAACTCTATGGGTCATCTGGGTGATGAATAGAGGAACTGCGGGCAGGCCGAACCCCACGTCGCACACAACAAGGCCACATCACAAAATCGGGCGACGAACCCCTCAACAACGTATTCTTTGGATCTCAAATACCGCGGACGGTAACAGGCTGACGGGGTCGTGACCTATCCCCCCTGGAGCAACCAAACGCAAACCGAGATTGCGTATCAGGTGCGGGCGCCACGACCCCAATCAACTAAAATTAGCCAAGGAAGTGGACGCGTGTCGTTGACCTGGGGCAACCATCATGCATGGCTAAGATTGCGGAAACATCTTGCGCCTCAATCCGCCTGACATTTTCGAGCGGATACGGACGTATCCCACGGGCAGACGAAGCTTCCGGAGGAGGGGAAGTTTGACTTGCAGCCGCAATTGACCCATGTTTGCCTAGCTGTGGCCGCGCTGAGTCTTTGGACCTGCAACCACGTTAGCGGCTTGTGGGCCATGCACAAGCTCAAATTCCACCACATCGCCTTCATTCAAACTCTTGCATCGCTCTCCTACCAGCGCTGCGGATGGACAAAGACATCTGGATCATCACTGCGCCTGATCAAGGCGTATCCCGACATCAGTAAACGATTTGACTTTTCGAATCATCCGATTTTCTTTCCTATTAACGCTTGCCTCAGAAACCGTTAGTTCTTAATCGTGGTAGATCCTGTTGTCCGTGCCTCGAACGATCACCGCAATTCGAACCTTGAACGCGTCGCAAATCCGCAGAAGCGTCGTCATTGTAATCGGGCGTCCAGCTTCGATCTGTTGCCAATGGCGAGCGGAGAATCCGAAGGCAATCATGTCCTCCTGGCTGTAGCCGCGCCTATTGCGGAGCTCCTTCACCCGCTGGCCAAGAGCTTTGAAGAATTTGGCATGGTCCACCACGCAGCGTCTTTTACTTTTGCCTGACCAGAAACACCACGAGCAGAATAGCTGCCTCTACTCCTCGGTGTCGGTGCCTACTTCCTTCAAGCGTTAAGAGCAGGCAGATCTAAGGCACCACCGAGAGCTAAAACAGCGTCAAGGGCCGCCCGGGTCGGCGCATTGTCAACGCTGTTGCTGACAAGCTGGGTAAGAAGAACCTCATGACAGGCATCGCGACTTCCAGAGCAGGTTCAGAGGAGGAGGCGACACCTAGTAGGTTCCCTGCTCCCGAGCAACGACAGCGGTCCCCCGACCTTAGATCCTTATTTTTAGCGAAGTAGCTGCGGAAATGGAGTAGGAAGATGTCAAGAAGGGGCGGAATCAGGCGGATCAGTTTTGCTTTGTCAGCGGTGCTGCGTAGATATAAAGAAAATGTGTGTAGATGGTGGCGCTTTGCGGACGGAATCGCTTCATCAATCCACGACCACCATAATGAATTTGAAGTTGAGAGGCAGACGAACGACAGTCATCTGTTCCAGCTCGATTCCTGCCCGCAGCTCATGGAACTCAAGGAATTCATGAGCTTATTGAGTATTGGCGACCGCATTCGAGTGCTTTGCGATGACGGAGTACTTGTGGCAGAGAAAATCTCTCGGACCCAATTCAAGCTAATCGATTGCCAGATTGCTTCAGAATCAGTGCACTAACTAAGTTGAATACCAAAGCATCCCGCCGATGACAACGAACTGGCCTTTGCGTCTAGGGTTTTGTGTCGTTGAGCAACTTCGTTGCTACAGGACCAGAAGCTTCCAGCAACGAATTATCACCTTGACGCGTCAAATAGAATAAGAAATGCGTGATCTGGAAAGGCATTTTCTCACTTTCGGCAATGGTGCCCACCGGCTTGGACTTGAGCATCCGGAGCTGGTCATCCCACGGGTCGATTTTGATGCGGCCCCCAAGCGGCAGAGCAGCAATGACGCTGGCGGGTGATTTCTCATTGGGCTTTGCTGAGAACTCCGCGGACGCAAGGGTCCAGTTTGTTGGAACCTTGTCGCCCAGGTTTGGACTGATAAGGTTGGGAATCTGCTTCGACCGGTTCTTGAGCGCCTGAAGGAAGAGCTGCGCCGTGCCTTCGGACGTTTTGTATGGCGAGTTCTTTAGCAATTCGGACGCCCTCTGGTTCGCAGCACGTTCCTCTTCCGGTGTGCGGGCAAAATCAAAGTAGCGAAACGTCTCCTTTTCGCCGACCAGCAGTGTGCTAAAGAATCCAAATTGGGAATCAAGGCGATGTCCGAGTATGACGTGCCCCATCTCATGCGCCAGGATGGCTGCCAAGCTGGCTTCATCCGGAAGGACGTCAATCAATCCGCGGCTCAAAACGATCGTGTGTCCGATGGTGAACGACTCTAGCGTCGAAGTCATCAGGACACGACAACGAATCTCAGGTTGGATGTCCAGACTATTTGTTACCTCAAGGTTGTTGACCACAGTTCCCAGCACCTTGTCCACTTCTCCAGAAGGAGCCATTAGCCCCTGCTGTTCCAGCCGTTCCGCGATGTTGTCCTCGGCTTGGCGATCCCAGGAACGCTGGGCCTGGATTGGCGAGTAGTCGTTAGCGGCTTCCGACTGATCCGTGATCTCCGTAGGCGCTTCCACAACCACTTTGTTCAGTTCCTCCTCTCTGCGAGCCGGATGGCCAAGGTTATAGCCCCAAATGCGTGTTTGGGCTCGAAAAGGCTTGTATCCGATATTCCTTGTTTTCTTGTCGTTGACGCCGCCTTCCTCACTATAGATAAACGCGGGTACCCAGAGATTTTTCCCCACGTTCACTCGCCAGCTATCAAAGTTAAAATAGTAGCTGACCAAGGATGGCCCGCCATATGCTCCGTTGAAGCGCACGATCTGATAATTCTGATCTTCCACCCAGATGCGGCCGACGAAACGTCCTCTGCCTGATTTCGGCAATGGAACAACGTCGAAGACTAGACACCGCACTTCGCCCAAAAACTCACGCCGTGCGTACTCAAACCTGTAATGATTTCGGTCGAGGCCATCCCTGTCCACGTAAATCATTTGGAGGAAGCCAAGCGGTACAAACTCCATCCAAAAGAATTCCTTCAAGCCTGCGAACAATCTATGGTTCACGCCGAGCGTTTCAAGTTCCAATCCCTTCGACATGTCGGCCCTGCCGAGAAAATACTTGTCGCCGTGCGGAACTGACCCTACCTCGTTGTCGGCCCGCAGATATTGGATGTATGTCTCCACCATTGGCGCGTATTGGCGAAGCAACTGCACTTCCGCGTGCTCCTGCGCCACAATCTTGTCCACTACCTCGTTGGGGCTTGCCGGTTGCTGGGCGGATGCGGCCAGCGGCATCGCGATAAGCGCCAGGACGGCCGGAAGGATTTTGAGACTGTACATATCGCTCCCAGACTAGGGTTGAAGTGTCAGAACTCGGGGGTTGGTAGACTGGGGAAAGAGAAAACTACAGGTTCTTGCCTGTTTTTTAGCGACACTCCCGCCAGAGAACTCAACCATTGCGTGGTTGCGAACGAGCCACCTCAACCTTCACCCAGAAACAAACATCTCGCGGTGAAGGAGGCACCTGTCAAAAGTCACAGGGGGAATGTCGCTGAGCGGCGCGCCGAGGCCGGGCACGTGGTACGATCAGGTGAACGCCGGCATCTCCGATCGGATCAGTTCCGCAACTTCTTGTATGAAGGCATCTGTAATCTCGAAGAGCTTTTGACGGGGAGGTTTTGCGACGCGAAAGTGGGTAGACAGAACGCCCACGAATTGCCCGGAAAGCGTCCTGAGTGGTATCGATTGCACAGCTCGAACGCCGTCCTTGAGTATGATTTCTCTCGCTTTTGTCCCACGAAAAATAGGGTCGCTGGCCACATCATCCACTATCACACGTTGTCCCCGCGATAAGGCCTTGGCACAGGCATATTGGTGGTTCTCGACTCTGTCGAAAAACTCAAGGAATCGCCTGCTGAAGCCGACCTGGGCGGCGATGCGAAGGTTGTTCGTTTGAGGATCCAAAATCTGCAAGTTGCCCATATCCGCGCCGGACATTTCGATGGCGCGCGCCACCACCTGAGACAGGGCCGAGTGCAAGTCAGACGACGATGGGCTCGAAGGCGATGTCGGAAGGAGCCCTTCGCTAACGAATTGCTCGCCCTTAAGAACGGCTTCTATAGCGGGAAGCAAATCACGCGATGCGCGTGGCTTATGAATGTAACCCGCGCCCAGACTAAGAGCTTCGTTTACCAAATCGGCGTCAGACTCCACACTCAAGAACAAGATTTTTGCTGCCGGGGCAAGCTTGTGAACACGTCTTGCGACTTCGATTCCATTGAGACTCGGCAAACTGATATCCAGGAGAATCAAACCCGGTTGTATTTCTTCAGCCTTTTGGACGGCTTCCAACCCGTCGGAAGCCTGCTTAATGTGATACTCAGCTTTTGGTTGGAGCAGAGAACAGACGAACCGACGGAAATCTCCAAAGTCTTCGACTAGAAGAATCGTAAGAGACTGCACTACAGCCTCTCCCCCATTACTTCCTTCGACGCCATCCCGCGGCATCGGCGTTGCCTTCCTGAAGCAGACTCAAGGCCGTCTTCAGGAATTTCTCCTCTGAAATTTTGTTAAAAGGGCTCGGCGCAGACGGTGGCAGTTCTGAGCGTACTCAGCACAGCCGCCATAGTGGCTGGGTCCTTGCATGCGCTAATCATGCGGCTAGGCCCAGCTTGTACGAAAATCTCCACAATTCTGGGCAGCGGGCGGGTTCATGTCAATACGATTCGAAACAAGAACAGACTCAACCCCGGTCTGTGGAAAAAGGCCGAATCGTCCCAAAAGCGTCACCGCACATCGGTTCGCTCGGATGAGATAAGCTTGATTTATCAAGAGCAGTTTGGCCGCCTTGGCTCTCTACCCACCACGAACGCCTAAGGCAACAGAGCACATATTCGCTGATAGTTGTGTCTCTCGTTTTGGCGGCCTTTCGTATTCGTTCTGATTCTTGCACCGAGCACCGTAGGAGCAAGGTGGTTCTCGGGCAAAGAGGTCGACGGGGAGTCTCGCGGAACAAGGAGTAAACTCTGTCGCCTTTTTCGAGAAGTCTTTCCTCGAACTCAACGGCCCTAATAAGAATGTTCAACACATAGCTGCTGATTCCTCGATGCTGTAGCTTCGCTGGTTCGCGTATGGTGCGAACCTCTTCCACAGAGCAGCTGATCAGGAGAGCTGCGCGATCCGGCATGGGTTGCCTATATCAAATGATATGGGGTATTGTAAACGAGTCGAACTATTGTTACTTTGCTTCCATGGAATAGTCCGTGAAAAGCATCGTCTTTGCGGCGACTGCGGGATTGATCGCGACCAGGATTCGGAAGGGCAAGTAAAAAGCATCTTAGGCCAGTTGCAGAACGGCAAGGTCGAAGTGACGAAGCCTGTGCAGAAGTGTTTTGTGCTGGACCTAGGGACGCTTGCAAGCCAGGCGATCTAGCCGCATACGCTTCATCCACAGTGGAGGATCGCTATGGAAGACGTAGCACACACCTTAACGTCCGACACCCAGCTTTTCCACCATGTCTTCAGCACAAGTCCCATCGGAATTGCTGTAGAGACCTTGGACGGGCGACCTCTCTTTGTGAATCCCGCCTTTTGCTCGATGCTTGGTTTCAGCTCAGAGGAGTTGTGCGGCAAGCATTGTGTGGACTTTTCTCCTCCTGAAGATGCTGAAAAGGACTGGACACTTTTCCAGCAATTGCGAGCAGGTTCGATAGATCACTATCAAATGGAGAAACGCTATTTTCGGCGAGACGGTTCGCTGGTTTGGGGAAACCTGAGCATCTCTTTGTTGAAGGGTAGTCCCTCTCCACTGGTACTCGCGATGGTCGAGGACATTACAGACAAAAAGAGGGCGGAAGAGGCCCGATTCCGGCACGCCGCGATCGTGGAATCGTCTGAAGACGCGATTGCGTCGGTGACTCTAGATGGTGTGATCGCGAGTTGGAACGCGGGCGCGCAGCGCATCTTCGGATACACCGAGAGTGAAG
>Ga0126383_10003125_pt1 | contig 10893 bp, 11 predicted proteins | sample PanSoiMetPlot_35_FD_96882 | JGI IMG/M metagenome (GOLD analysis project Ga0126383, IMG submission 96882) | Tropical forest soil microbial communities from Panama - MetaG Plot_35 | ecosystem: Environmental > Terrestrial > Soil > Tropical forest > Bulk soil | place: Panama | collected 2016-02-17
GCACCAGGGGCAATTGAGCGCGACACAGACGCGACATGAAGGAGGGAAATAAAACAATATCAATGATATTCCGCGAACTCTCCATCCGATCTTCTACGGGCTGGGCTCGATCTCACCCGGTCCCGGCACTAGGCCGGTGCGCATCGTCTCATAGGCCCACCACCGCCCGTCACGCGGCATCCGGGCGCGGCGCAACGGCTCGGCCTCGGTAAAGATGAAGCGACGCCGATAGGCGGCGGGGCTCTCGACAAGAAGAAAGCCCTTCATGCGCTCGGGTCCCATGAACCACGGATGGGACAGGAACCGGGCTGGGTCCTCGGTCCACGGCGGCGGCGGCCCGAGTTGCCACCGTCGGCTGAGATGTTCGCCGATCGCCCCCATAAGCGCGTCGAGCCGTTCCTCGCCGGTTAATCCAGGATCGTCGATGATCCGCGCATAGCGGTTCGCCGGGTCACGATCCAAATAGAACTGATCGAGAAACCCCGCTAGGCAAAAGCGCAGCTTCTCGCCGTCAACGCGGACGAGTCGCTGGACCTCGGCCAGCGTGCCAGGCCGGGTCAGGAGCATCGTTTGACTGGGCATAAGCATCCATCAGCGCGTCGAGCTTGGCGTTGATCCGTGGATTCAATGCCGGTCCCGCCAGTCCCGGAAGATTTGGATAACACTCCATCATAAGGGCTACCAACGCCGCACGGGTGGAAATCTTCGTGACTCTCATGAGCGACACGGCATCGTCCAAGTCCAACTGGATTTTTTCGACGTCATCGACCAATCGGTTAGCCAATATCTTCATGGCTAGCAAATATGGCGGCGTCGGAAGGAACACCCGCAACCCGACCGGAGCAGTGCAGGTGCGCGGATATTCGCCGAACGGTAGGAGATTCGGCTCCGGATTCCCGATTGGAGGCGCAGTCCGCGTCACCGCCTCATTGATCCAATCTGGTGGCAGCCCCAGGCGACGGGCAACATCATCGGCCAGTTGCCGGACAATCCTGCCCTCCCTGAGAAATACGGCGTCCACATCGCCAGAAGTACCGCGAATATCGCTCGCCAGAATCAGGCACGATCCTCCATAAACAGCGATCTCGACCACGAGGCCGCGTTCGGCAGCCATTTGGCCCATGGCGTCGAATGCGCGTTCAATGATGTCCTTGGTGAGTTCGATCGCCATCACACCACCGGTAAATCCCCCCTTGCCCATTCTTCTTTGGTGGCCGCGCAAAATTCCGCGAGCGTCCCGGCCGTAATCGCGGCGCGGATACGCGCCATCAGGTCCTGGTAATAGTACAGATTGACCTCGCTGAGCAGCATGGCGCCCAGTATCTCGTTGGCCTTAACGAGGTGGTGCAGGTAGGCCCGCGCATAGTCGCGCGCGGCCGGGCAGCGGCTGTCGGCGTCAAGCGGGCGCGGGTCGGCGGCGTGGCGGGCGTTGCGTAGGTTGATGGGGCCGAACCTCGTATAGACGAGGCCGTGGCGGCCGTTGCGGGTGGGCAGTACGCAGTCGAACATGTCGATGCCGCGGGCGACCGCTTCGAGGATATCCTCGGGCGTGCCGACGCCCATCAGATAACGCGGTCGATCGGCCGGCAGGACCGGCGCGACGGCCTCGATCATCTCCAGCATCACCTGCTGCGGCTCGCCGACCGCAAGCCCGCCGATCGCGTAGCCAGCAAAGTCGATATCGACCAGCGCGCGGGCGCTCGCGGCCCGCAATTCGCGATCATCGCCGCCCTGTACGATGCCGAACAGGACGCGCCCAGGGGAAGCTGTACTGGCGGCGGTTTCGAACGCGCGCTTGCAGCGCTCCGCCCAGGCAAGCGAAAGCCGCATGGCACGCTCAAGCTCCGGGCGCTGCTGCGGGAGCTGGATGCACTCGTCGAGCTGCATCACGATATCGGAGCCGAGCAAATTCTGGATTTCGATCGCCCGCTCCGGCGAAAGGGCCACCATGGCACCATCGAGATGGGAGCGGAACGTCACACCGTTGTGGTCGATCTTGCGCAGTTCGGCGAGCGACATCACCTGGAAGCCGCCGGAATCGGTGAGGATCGGATACGGCCAGTTGATGAACTGGTGCAGCCCGCCAAGTGCCGCGATGCGCTCGGCACCGGGCCGCAGCATCAGGTGATAGGTATTGCCGAGCACGATGTCGGCGCCGGATGCCTTCACGTCGCGCCAGGGTACGCCCTTTATGGTTCCCTGGGTGCCGACCGGCATGAAGGTGGGCGTGCGTACCACGCCGTGGGGCGTTGCGATCTCGCCGGTGCGGGCGGCGCCGGCGGTGGCGGTGATGCGAAACGCGAAGGTCATTCGGGTTTCCGGAACAACAGGCAGGCGTCGCCATAGGAATAGAAGCGATAGCCACTGTCGACCGCATGCGCATAGGCGCGTTTCATGGTGTCGAGCCCGGAAAATGCCGCCACCAGCATGAACAGCGTCGAGCGCGGCAGGTGAAAATTGGTGAGCAGCGCGTCTACGGCGCGGAAACGGTAGCCCGGCGTGATGAAGAGCGAAGTGTCGCCCGAAAACGGCGCAACGGCGCCGTCCTCAGCCGCGGCGCTTTCGATCAGCCGCAGCGAGGTGGTGCCGACCGTGACGACGCGGGAGTTTCGTCGCCGCGCCGCATTGAGTGCCGCCGCCACTTCCCCGGTCACCTGCCCCCATTCGGCATGCATCTTGTGCCCCGATATCTCGTCCGCCTTGACGGGCAGGAATGTGCCGGCGCTTACATGAAGAGTCACGGTATGAAACCCGATGCCGCGCGCTGCAAGCGCGTTCATCAGGCGTTCGGTGAAATGGAGCCCCGCGGTCGGCGCCGCCACCGCGCCTTCCTCCCGGGCAAACATGGTCTGATAGTCAGTGCGATCGCGCGCGTCGGGCGCCCGGCGCGATGCGATATAGGGCGGCAACGGCATCTCGCCGCGCTCCGTGATGGCCTCATCCAGCACCGGCCCATGGAACGCGAAGGCGAATGTCACCTCGCCGGCCTCGTCTTTCGCCTCTACGGTGGCGTCAAGCTGGCCGAGAAAACACACGCTGCTCTCCCCTTGCCCCTCTTCGCCGAACCGCACCAGGTCGCCCGGTTTGAGCTTGCGGGCGGGCTTGACCAGCGCCTGCCAGCGCGAACCGTCAAGCCGCCGGATCAGCGTCGCTTCGATCTTGGGTTCGGCCGCGCCGCCGATGCGCCGGCCGGAAAGCTGCGCCGGGACCACCTTGGTGTCATTGACGACAAGCTGGTCGCCGGGGCGCAGAAGATCGGGCAAATCAAGAACGACGCGGTCTTCGTGAGCGGCGGCGGCGCCGGGGCGCACCACCAGAAGCCGCGCGGAATCGCGCGGGCTCACCGGCCGCAACGCGATGCGATCCGGCGGCAGATGGAAGTCGAAGAGGTCGGTGCGCATGGATCGACGACTCCGTTCTTGGCCCAGCAATCGAACGGACGTCACTCCTCAGTCCACGGATTCACGACGGCCTTCGCTTGTCACACCGGCTTAAGCAGCACGTGACGCTTCTTACCCAACGACAACTTGATCACGCCTTCGGGGGTGAGGTCCCGCGGCGTCAGCACCATCTTGTCGTCGCCGATGGCCACATCGTTGACTTTGAGCCCCCCTGCCTTGATCTGCCGTCGCGCTTCACTGTTCGAAGCGACGAGGCCAACCTTATGGAAAGCGGTCAGCACGCCCACGCCCCGATCGAGTTCGCGGCGGGCGATTTCGACGGTCGGCAGCGTCTCGGCAAGGGTGCCTTCTTCGAAGGTTTTTCGCGCGGTGGCGGCGGCTTCCTGGGCAGCCATCCGTCCGTGCACGAGCGCGGTCGCTTCGGTCGCCAGCACCTTCTTAGCCTCGTTGACGTCCTGGCCGTGCAGCGCGGCGAGCCGCGCAATCTCGTCGAGCGGCAGCACGGTGAACAGTTTGAGGAAGCGTACCACGTCGCCGTCCTCGGTGTTGCGCCAGTATTGCCAATAGTCGTAAGGGCTCACCAGATCGGCATTGAGCCACACCGCGCCCGCCGCGGTCTTGCCCATCTTGGCGCCCGAGGCGGTGGTTATGAGCGGCGAGGTGAGGGCGAACAGCTGCGCGTTGGCGATGCGGCGGCCAAGGTCGATGCCATTGACGATATTGCCCCACTGGTCGGAGCCGCCCATCTGCAGCACGCAGCTGTGCCGCCGGTAGAGCTCGACGAAATCATAGGCCTGCAGGACCACGTAGTTGAACTCGAGAAACGACAGCTCCTGCTGGCGATCGAGCCGCAGCTTGACGGCATCGAGGGTGAGCATGCGGTTGACCGAGAAATGCCGTCCAACGTCGCGCAGGAAATCCACGTAGTTGAGGTCGTTGAGCCAATCCGCGTTGTTGGCCATCAGCGCTTTGCCGTCGCCAAAGGAGAGGAATTTGGCGAACACGTCGCGGATACCGGCGAGATTTTGCGCGATCGTCTCATCGGTCAACAAGCGCCGGCTTTCGTCCTTGCCGGACGGATCGCCCACCCGCGTGGTTCCACCGCCCATCAGGGCGATCGGCCGGTGCCCGGTCTGCTGCAGCCAGTACAGCAGCATGATCTGCACCAGGCTGCCGACATGCAGCGAGGGCGCGGTGCAATCAAACCCGATATAGGCCGTGATCGACCGCTCCCGCGCCAACGCATCGAGCGCGTCCGGCTCCGACACCTGCTGGATGAAGCCTCGGCTCGACAGCACATTGAGAAAATCGGATTTGAAGGTGGTCATGGCTCGTTCTGACAACTGATCTCGCAACGCTGCACTGTCTGGATTCCTGCTTTCGCGGGAATGACACTGGAGGCCGCGTGGTTTAACAGGTCCGGCAGGGGATTCAAACAGGGCGAGTGGGACATGCCGCAGGGGGTGCAGCGAGAGATGCGGGCGATCGGCCTGATGAGCGGCACGGGGAAACCGAGTGCCTTTCACCCGGCGCGCGGAGCCCGTCATCGGTCCGGCCAAAGGCCGGACCAGTTGGCGCAGCCGACCTCCCCCTCCGGGAGAGGTTAAGATCACCGCACTGATATGCTGCATTTCGCCTACGGCTCCAATATGTGCACCGAGCTGATGCGGCGCCGGTGCCCCGGCGCGCGGCTTGAAGGCCATGCTTACCTGCCTGGCTATCGTTTCATCATCATGCGGTCCGGCTATGCGTCCGTAGCGCCGGCGCCGGGCAGTTGCGTGCACGGATTGCTGTGGCGGCTGACGCCGCGCGATATCGCGGTGCTTAACGCCTACGAAAACCTCGATGGCGGGCTCTATCGGGCTGTCACCATGGCGGTGGTGTTGCACCGCCGGCATCGCGCCGCGCTGGTTTATATTGGACGCGACCGGGCATGTGGCTGGCCGCGGCCCGGCTACCTGGATATCGTGACACAGGCAGCGCGCGATGCCGGGTTTCCGTCACATTATCTGCGCTGCCTGGGGCGCTGGGGGGTGGCGCGGAACAATGCGCCGTAAGACCGGAGCGATTTCTCATGGCGCTTGAACCTCGCGAGATTAAGCGGCTGATGATTAGCGGCGTCGTCCAAAAAATCGGTTTTCGCGTATGGGTCGAACGGAGGGCCTTGGGACTCGGTCTCAACGGCTGGGTCCGCAACCGGCTCGACGGCTCTGTTGAGGTTTTGGTCGCCGGCCCGCCGCCTGCGGTAGCGCAATTGATCGAGCGTTGCCGGAGCGGGCCGCCGCTCGCCAGGGTGGACGCAATCGAGATCGAGAATGCATCTCCACTCGACCTCGGCCATCGCCGCCCCGGCGAGGCGTTTTCGCTTCTTCCGACCCAGTAGGGCCGGCGATCATCGACCCCAATCTCGTGCAGAGGGCGGCAAAACTATACTGGGGCGATGCCGCGAACTCCTCCCCTCCCCCTTGTGGGGAGGGGTTGGGGGTGGGGGCCGCGAGAGTTGGCACATCCTTGCCGCAGCCTGGCGCCCCAACTGTCCCCCAGCCGAAACCGCGTATACGCGGGTTTCGGCCACTCAATAAAGCGATCGAAATCAGCCACAGTCGATTTCGATCGAGGCGAGGGAGACCATGTGGCTCTGCCCACAGCTTAATTTCGCGCCCATGTCATCACACGGGAAGCTACGCCTCCCGTGCGCCCCTCCCAAACACCTCCACGAACGCGCGCCGCAGCGCCATGTCGACCACCGGCATGCTCACCACATGGCCGAGGTCGAGAAAGCTCGTCACGCCAAAGCGCGGCAGGGCGACGCCGCACGGGACGATGGCGGCGAAATGGCTGAGGTCGGGATCGACGTTGAGGCTGACGCCGTGCAGGCTCACCCAGCGCTTCACCCTGATGCCGATGGCCGCGATCTTGTCCTCGCAGTCCGCCCCTTTATCGGGGCGACGCACCCATACGCCGACCCGGTCCTCGCGGCGTTCGCCGCGAATGTTGAAAGCCGCCAGCGTGCGGATCAGCCATTCCTCCAGGTCGGCCACGAACCGGCGCACGTCGCTGCCGCGTCGCCTGAGGTCGAGCATCGCGTAGGCCACGCGCTGGCCCGGCCCGTGATACGTGAACTGGCCGCCGCGGCCGGCCGAAAATACCGGAAAGCGCGGCTCAAGCAGATGCTCAGGCCGCGCGCTGGTACCGGCGGTGTAGAGCGGGGGATGCTCCAGGAGCCAAACAAGCTCGTCCGCCTCGCCGGCCGCAATGGCGGCAGCCCGCGCTTCCATGACGGCAAGTGCCGTTTCATAGGCGACCGGTGCGGCTTCGACGCGCCATTCGACCGGCGGGCCGGCGACCGGTACGCCAGCGGGGGCGAATGTGAGCGCAGCGATTTCGTCACGCGTGTTGATCATTCGCTGACCATTCAATCGTATATCGTGCTGCGGTGGCCAATCGCCTGCACGACAACAATGCTGCGCTTCACGTCCAATTGGCAAATGACGCGATAGTCTCGCACGCGGTAGCGCCACAAACCGAATTTGTCGTGTCGCAGGGGCTTGCCGAGTTTGCGAGGGTCGGCGCTCGCTGCAACTCGCCTGTCCATATAGTCCAAAATTTCCGCTGCTGCCGAGCGGCCTAGCTTTTTTAGATGCCGCAGCGCGGCCCGGCTGTATTCAACGCTCCAGCCCAAGCGCTTTACGCACCTGATCGCCGGTGAGTCGCGAACCGCCTTCCGCAATGGCCTGTTCGGCCAAATAGCGGTCCTCAAGGTCTTCTATATTGCCTTCAATAAGCTCGCGCGCAAAATCGCCCTCGCTTCGTCCGGTGCGCTTGGCTAGTTCGGACAAGCGCCGTTCGATGTCAGGATCAAGCAGTACGTTAAGCATGGGACCGACCTCGGCCAATGTCTCCCACATCTTCAACTATTGTGCAACCGGCAACTCTCCGAAGATTTCAGCATCCGGTGTCATGCGCAGGCGCGGCGAGCCAGCGACATCGGTCCCGGCCATCATCCGACCATCTAGTCGCACCGCCCTTGTACCGGCATCCCCGATTTGTTACATGCTGCACCGTTGCCTTGACGCCTCGGACCTTTGCAGGCCCGGCGTCCTTCCCGATGCGGTCGTGGCGGAACTGGTAGACGCGCTAGCTTGAGGTGCTAGTGGGGCAACTCGTGGAGGTTCGAGTCCTCTCGACCGCACCAATACAAGATGGAGCAGCCAAGACGTTGTGGAAAACCCGTTCCGGGGCTTTTATTTTCCCCGGCAGTACGGCTATACGCGGCCTCGTCTGTGAGCCTGACTAAGCCCCGCTTCGCAAAGTGGATAACCTGTAGTTGGGCACCTCGCAGCCCGTGCCGTCATCGTATAGGGCCGGGTCGACATGATCCGATAACTCTCGCGATGAATGGAGCGACACGGGATTGCCCAAAGCGGTTCTAGAACGCGGAGGGCGAGCCGATGTACCTGTGAACGGCGGCTTATCCGTTCGACAGGGCGCTTTCGCAACCCGAAAGGGTCGCGCCGGCGTGGCCCGGAGGGCTGACCCCTACGGTCATCAATCCGCGTCACGGTCAAGGTTGATGTCGCTGCAATCCTTTACTGGGTAACAGTGCTCATTCTGCTTTTGATGACGTGACTACAGGCGGGGGCTTGGGCAACCGGGCTCCCGCTTCGCTTTGTGCGAAAGCATTACACAGGGGACAGGCGCTAATGAGCGAGGAGAAAATTGCATATCTTGCACGAGCCTTCCAAAGACTTAGTGACCAAGCCGCACGCTCGGCACGGGAGGCGCGTGAAAAGGTGATGGCACAGGCGGCAAGCAAAGGCGAGCTTCAAAGCGGCGCGATGCTGATGCAGGTTGGTCGCGAGTACGATAGCGCCGCTAAGCAAGCGACCGATAAGATGGTGCATCTTACCTACGAACTGATAGGAAGTTCGGCTAAAGGAATTGAAGTTCTGGAAAGGGAACTTCGCACATTGCGGGACGCTCTCTCCAATGAACTTGCCAACTTCTTTCGAACTCACGCGTCTTGGGCTCCCAGAAATGCAACCGACGCGGTCGGCAATGAATATCTTAACGCGATGGATCAGCGTATTACAGCAACCATCGATGACTTTCGCTTCGAAATCGTGGGAGGCACCAAGTTGACCAAAGACCCCATCGTTAGCGTGGTCGGTTCAATATCAAACAGTCCAGGCGCCGTTCTTCAAAGCGGAATTGGCAACGCGCAACAGGCCACCATGGGTGGTGGCGATGCTCTTCGATCTGCCTTGGAGGAACTTCTGGACTCCAAAGAGGTTCAGGCCTTGACCACCCAAGACAAGCAAAGCGTTGAAGATGTGGTGGAAGTCATCACGGTCGAACTCGATAAGCCAAACCCTGACCCTTCGAAACTTAGGCGATGGGGGAAGCGGCTGCTGGATATCACCGAACGTCTCGGGGTAGCAATCGCGGCAAGTGGCATCGGCCATGCTCTGTTCGGAGCAGGATAACCCCGAGCTGGCGGCGAAGAGTGAACCCATTAGTTAGGGCATAGCAGGTGGCGGCCTCTCGACCGCACACCAGTTCAAAAGAGGAGGACGCTGAGGAAAAAGTCCGCGGTCCTACCCGTCACGGCTTCTTTCCAGGTAAAGCGCACAGTCGCCCTTTGGCGAAGCCGAGTGATCGCTCGGCGAGCCGCTTGTTAACTCCTGTGGCAAAAATTGATCGCTTCTCGATTGCGTTGAGCGGGCGGCGATGCGTTTCTAGCACCTCAAACTATGCGCAATATATGTCCAAGCTATGATCTTGGAACGTTTGCGTTCCCGCTATTTCGCATAACGCAAAACGATTTACAGGCGGTCCGAAAGGTATATCCTATTCGTCTCGATCTCCCGGATATTCAAGCGAACGGGGGCCTCGCGGGGCGCCGGAGAGGGACACGGAGGACCGGAATACGCCAAGAACGTCTTTGGTAACGGAAAGAAGCAGGGAGACGTATCATGTCGAAGCGTACTGCACTTCTCGGATTGCTCGCAGCCTTGGCACTGGGGAGCCTGTCGAACCCCGCAGAGGCGGGATGGCGCGGAGACGGATGGGATGGTGGCGGCTACTACCGCGCGCCGTATCACCCGAGATATCACGGTGGCTACTACCGCGCGCGGTCTTATCCGCGATATGGCGGCTACTATGGTGACGCATACTCCCCAAGATATTATAGCGGTTACGGCGGCGGCTACGCTGGCGGTGGCTACGGTGGCGGCGGCTACGGTGGCGGCGGCTACGGTGGCGGTTATGATGCCGGTTACGGCGGTTACAGTAGCGATTATGATGCAGGTTACGGTGGCTACGGTAGCAGTTACGGCGCTGGTTACAACGGCAACGGTAGCGGTTACGGTGCTGGTTACGGCGGCTACGGTGGCGGTTACGGCATCTACGGTGCCGGTTATAGTAACGGCGGCGGCTATGGTGGGTGGTACAATTGTTGGTGATCCTCCGGGGCGACTTGCACTATTCCGTCATCGCCCGGTTGAGCACCCGACCAGACTGGAGTTGTAGGGCGGGCAGAGCGAACCGCGCCCACCACTGTCGCAGACTGTAGCGTGGGCAAAGGCGCGTCTTCGCGCTGTGCCCACCCGGAAAGGCCCAACGTGGGCACGCGGAGCCTGTCATCGGGCCGGCCGAAGGCCGGACCCGTTGGCTTTGCCCACCCTACCGATGGGTTTCCTGCATGACGATCACCCGGCCGCCTGGCTCGCCGCTTGCGCGCCCCCCACGTCGGCCGCTGCCGCGCGAGCGAATACGCGGCCGATCATCACCACCACCGGGCCGCTGATAGTTGCGGCGGCGAGGCGTTGGGGCAAGTCCGCAATGGTTGCCCGGATGACGGTTTCATCCGGGCGGGTGGCGTTGATCACCGCGACGGCTGGGGTGGCGGCATCAAGGCCGGACGCGATCGCGGCGGCGGCGAAGGCCGCGAGCGTCTTCGCCGGCATGTAGACGATGGTGGTCGCGACCGGGTCCGCGATGCTGGCCCAGTCGATGTCGACGGGCAGGCGACCGTCGGAGCCGTGGCCGGTGACGTATTGCACGCGCCGCGCGCGCTCGCGGTGAGTGAGCGACACGCTGAGCCGGCTCGCCGCGCCCTGGGCGGCGCTGATACCCGGCACTACCTCGACCGCAATGCCGGCGGCGCGGCAGGCGGCGATTTCTTCCGTTGCGCGGCCGAAGATCATCGGGTCGCCGCCCTTAAGGCGCACCACGCGCTTACCGGTCTTGGCCAGCGTCACCATCAGGGTGTTGATCTCTTCCTGCTTGCAGGAAGGGCCATGGCCGGTCTTGCCCACCAGCATCTTCTTGGCTTCGCGGCGGGCGAAATCGAGAATTTCCAGCGCCACCAGATCGTCGACCAGGATGATGTCGGCCGACTGGAGAGCCCGCACGGCGCGCAGCGTCAAGAGCTCCGGATCGCCAGGGCCGGCGCCGACCAGCGTCACCGACCCGGTGTCGGGACGCCCGC
>Ga0126383_10003126_pt1 | contig 10893 bp, 5 predicted proteins | sample PanSoiMetPlot_35_FD_96882 | JGI IMG/M metagenome (GOLD analysis project Ga0126383, IMG submission 96882) | Tropical forest soil microbial communities from Panama - MetaG Plot_35 | ecosystem: Environmental > Terrestrial > Soil > Tropical forest > Bulk soil | place: Panama | collected 2016-02-17
CGCACAGCCGGTAGCTAGCGAGGAGCCCCGTCGAGCGGTGGTTGCAATCTTGCCTCCAATTCGGCTCGGGCTCAACGGATCTCGCGGCCTCGCTCCTCGCGGACATTCTCGTACCAGCGGGCGCCTCGGACCTTTTAGGCTTTCCCCTTCCTTCTTGCACTCGTAGCAACTCCCAGCTTGCCGGCTCGATCTATGCTGGCGAACCTAGGCTGAATGTTCTTCAGCATCACCATACCCGATCAAAGAGCAATCTCGGATTTTGACCCGACACTTATTCCGCCGATTGCGCACTAACCCGTTACTACGTTTAGCGGGGCTTGAGCTATCACAGCTATCACTTCTGAACTGGCGACCAAACGTCCCGTATGGGAGACTTGGGCGCAATGTCGCACCCCCTGGGACGGGGAACGCGCATCGTCAAGCCAACTTGGAAGGTCCGACGGGTTCCATTTTCGTAGCGCTTCAACGTGTTTCATATGAGTGGCGGCCCTGCGAGCTTCAGCTACAGGACTGTGAGTCGCAATGCGGCCGAGTTTAGCCGTTTCAATCAGACGCTCGCGATTGATCGCAGGAACACATTTCACGCAATAAATTGAGCTCCTTGTGACCGGTTCCCCACAACGCTGACAACGATTCAGTGGTTTGGGGATTGTCGGAGTGCTTGAGACGAGGTTTCCAGCCTTCGCTAGACTGCGACGCGCTTGCGTCAGCCCGGTCGCAGGAAGATGAAACCTTGCACTTTGGTCTGTCGTGGCCAATACGGACCCATCGCGTTCCATAATCGCGAGCGATACATTTTGCGTAAATTACCGCGATAGTAATCAAACCATCTGAACCGATGAGAACCAAACGTTTCAGGCCGTGGCCCACACGTGAGAACTGCCCATAACGGCGATCAGGCCCAATCCGGTCTTCCAAGATAAGGTGTCCGCGTTCGACGCGCACTCGTGCCGTAGCCAAAGAGAGTGACAACGCCGAGACGCGGTAGCAGTAATTTGTCCGAACGCGGGAGTTGAGGTACGGTCAGCGTAGCTGCCATGGGAGTTCACGCTCCTGTGGTGGTTAGGGCTTGTCGGCTGCTGGTAACAGCGGACAGGCCCGCTCTTTATCATTTGGATAAAAGTGGTGCTTAATAGATTTTATCCTTTGCATCTGCGGATATAAAGCTAAAGAGGAGTATCCTTTGACGGGGCGCCAGGTCAATCGGTGCGAAACAGTAGTTCAGACAAATTCAATTTCGAGCGTTTCGGCGGCACCTTTCGGAATGGTGCATTCTGGATTAATTGGAAGGGAAAGCCGATGCGAGGAACATTGGGAGCAGCCGTGTTTTTCTGCTTGCTAGCCGTGCTGTTTGCACACGGTCTCAGCGCGCAGATTACCTCTACCACCGTATACGGACTGGTGACTGACGCGACTGGTGGCGGGATCGTCGATGCCCAGGTGTCGGTAACCAACGTGGATACCAATCTCACGCGAACAACACAGACAAACACCTCTGGGGAATACCGCATCGAGCTGCTTCCGGTAGGAAATTACAAGTTGGAAGTGAGCAAGGAGAGGTTCAAAAAGTTTGTGGCCAATGGTCTGGTACTCGAGATAAACGTCCCTGCTCGCGTCGACGCAGTGATGCAACTCGGAGGGGTGAATGAAACCGTGACGGTCACAGAGGCTGCGCCGCTCATTAACAGCACGAGTCCCGAAATCGGACGCACCATCCAAAACCAGGAAATCCAAAATGTGCCGCTGGTAAACCGCAACGCCTACCAACTTCTCGAACTTACGCCCGGGGTCCAGAACAGCAGTTTTAATCCCGGCCAGCCCAATCCGGTAATTACGCTCGGATACCCCGAGCAGCGAACTTTCATCAACGGAGGTGTGGATGGCGGCGCCGGATCGGTGAGCTACTATCTCGACGGTGGCATCAACATGACGGGGTTGCGCAACACCGGCAACATCCTGCCGAACCCGGATGCCATTCAGGAGTACCGGGTAGAGACGAACAACTACGACGCCGAGTACGGCAAGATGTCCGGGGGGGTCATCACTGTCCTCACCAGATCAGGGAACAATACACTGCACGGTTCGCTGTTCGAATACTGGCGGGACAGCGCGCTGAATGCCAACAACTGGAATTCGACGCTGGCTACGCCTCTGCTGCGGAGAAATCAATTTGGCGCCACCCTCGGTGGTCCAATCAAAAAGGACCGGACCTTCTTTTTTGCTTCCTATCAGGGCCTCCGGCAACTAAGCAGTTTCTTCTTCACGGGAGCGACGGTTCCGACCGCGGCGGAGCGCACTGGCAACTTCACCGGGGTGGTTAAAGCCCTGCCGACGCAATACACTTGCGGCTCGCCCACGGTGATCTGTCCCTCGCTCCTCGATCCCACGGCACAGAAATTACTCAATCCCAGCGCTTCTTCTTCGGATTTTCCCACCATCCCGTTATCCAACGTGGCCAAGAACGGATGGCAGGGAACGTCGGCCAGCCCCTATAACACCGACGAATTTCTGATCAAGCTAGAACACAATTTGACCCCTACCCAGCGGCTGAGTGGAAGCTACTTCTACACCAGCGGAGACAATACCGTCCCACCCCTTAATTCGACGAGCGGACAACCAAACGGCAACATTCCCTGGGACGTCCAGGCATTTAACTGGCGCCAGCAGAATCTCAACATCAGCCACACTTGGACCGTTAGGCCCGACCTGATCAATCAAGTTTGGCTCGGTTATACGCGGAATTTTGCCGGTCGATTAAATCTGCCAACGACCGCACTCGGCGATCTGGGATCGGAATTCACCATCGAGGGGCCACACTCACTTCCGCAAATCGCAGTCACCGGCTTTTTTACCGCTGCGAGCGCCATCGCCGGGCCGGTGGCCGGCTCCAACTTTTATACCGTGCGAGACGTCGTCAGTTATAGCCGCGGCCGCCATTCCATCACCTTTGGCGCCGAAGAGACTCTCGACAAGGATATTCAGGAAACCTTGTTGAACAACTATGGCGTGTTTAGCTTCAATGGCACCAACATCAAGGATTCCGTCACTGGGAAGTCCGTTGCTGTCCCCGCGCTTGCCAATTTTCTGATGGGCTTGCCCACCTCGATCTCCCAGGATTCCCCGGTGACCGGATACACCAACAGCTGGAGTACTGGGCTCTTCGCACAGGATAATTTCCGGATCATTCCCCGGCTTACTCTCAACCTTGGTCTGCGATGGGATATTCAGACTCCTCCGACCGATCCTCACAATCGTGGGACGAGCTTCGAGGAGGGTGTTCAGTCCATCGCGTATCCAGACGCTCCGGTCGGCGCACTGTTTTACGGCGACCCGGGAATAACTCGCGGGATCGTGCCGGTCCGCTGGCACCGCGTCTCGCCGAGAGTGGGCTTGGCGTGGGATCCTTTTGGCGACGGAAAAACCTCTATCCGAGCGGGCGCCGGTGTGTTCTACGGCAGCGTGTCGGGCAACGAATGGAATACCGTCACCAATTTCGAGCCCTCCGCGATCCGTTACACGTTTACGAATGTCACCCAGGGAGTGACGGGCTCGGGACTGACGGCGGTACCGCAAGGCGCGACACTTTCCTGCCCCTACAATAAACTAGTGGCCAAGGATGTCTCAGGCGCTCCGCTAGGTCCGACGGTGACCTGCTCGGTCGGATCGGGATCCGGCATTAAGGGCATCGACCCATTTCCATTTACTCCGCCGGCTTTCCTCACGCCCGGTGGGCCGTTCTTCGGCTTTGCCAAAGATTTTCAGTGGCCTTATAGCTATCAGCTGAATTTTTCCTTCCAGCGCCAGGTCACGTCGAAGTTTAGCGTGTCGGCTGCCTATGTAGGAACACTGAGCCACAACTTGCCCTTCGCGCAGGACATCAACGCCCCGGCAACCGGCGCTCTCGCTCCGGCTTGCGCTAATGGTACGTCAGGTAATATCACCGCTCGCCGTCCACTGGACAACTCCGGCGTAGCCACCTGCGCGGCTCCCGGCAGCCCGTTTGGCACCGTTCTGCTTACGCAGTCCAATCAAACCGCTTCTTACAACGGACTGCAGACCACAGCTCAGCTACGCCTCACACGCGGTGTCATGTTGTACGGTTTTTACACCTTCAGCCATACCTTCGACAGCGTGCAGCTCGACAACAACACCACGCAGGGTGGCGCCGAGGACATGACCAATCTTGCCTTGGAGCGCGGACCGGCCGATTTCGATCTCCGCCATCAGTTCGTCACTTCGGTGGTGTGGCAGCTGAACTACTTCGAAGGACAAAGTTCGTTCAAACGGGCCTTGTTGAATGGCTGGGCGCTGTCCTCAATCATCAATATTCATAGCGGCTTCCCATTTACGGTGCTCAACGGAAAGGACGCCAACCTGACCGGCAACAGTTCTACCGAACGCGCTCAGTTAATTCCTGGCCAGAATCCCGTATTGAGCAACCGCTCGGCGGCGGAATGGTTCAATACTGCTGCGTTCTCGCAGAATCCTTCTGCTCTTGTTAAGGGCATTGCGGTCAACGGGAACTCCAGCCGAAACGTGCTGCGCGGCCCGACCTTCAAGGACGTGGACCTGGCAGTCTCTCGTGATTTCAGTTTCTCCCGCTTCCGGGAAGGCATGAATGTTCAGCTTCGAGCAGACGCCTATAATGTCTTCAACACCGTGAGTCTCAATTCCCCCTCTGGAAATGGCACCACCCTCGGATCCTCTACTTTTGGTGCGATCACCTCCGCTAGCGCCATGCGCCAATTGCAGCTCGGCTTGCGTTTGACATTTTGAGCGGAAAATGGCGAAGTTGGGCAAAGGACCGAGCTTCGAAAACAATCCTAACCAAGGGAAAAAAAGCGGCTTATGACCAGCGAACGTGCAGCTGATTTCGGCAAGATGGTGTTTCGAAAAACCACTGTTCACACGGGACGTCATATTGCCGTGACGCCCGAAAACAGTGCCATGCGACATCTGTCGTACGGTCGCATCATTCTGAACCCCTCCAAGGCAGCGGTTTCCTTCTCTAACGGGGATCGCGAAACCGCGTTGATCTGTGTTGCGGGAAATGGCGTGGTGAAGACAAACGGAAAGGAATTCGCGTCGGGACAGTACGACGCCATCTACATTCCCCGCGACTCCTTAATCGAAGTGGCGACCAACATCCTGTGCGCGGCGGCGTGCAACATGGCGCCGCAGCGAATCGAAGATTCGCAGGTGATCGACGTTTTCACGGCGTGCAGGGAAGACTACATTACCTAGTGCGCTAAAGCTTTCCATGCAAAGACCACACTTCAATACCGCGCGGGTGCTGGTTGTGTTCCTGGCTGGATGCTTCGGCTGGGGTGGCCAGTCGTTTGCGCAAAACCCGACGAATGTCTCTTCAGTCCAAGTTTCCGGGTTCGACCGCCAGGTGCGCACCTTTCTCCAAAATGAAGTGAGCGCCCATGTCGCGGACATAAAGACTCTTGATCCTCCTCCGGACCGCGTCGTCGGAGCGCTGACGACTGGCGAATTCTCTTGGGGATCGTTTATGCGGGCGCTTGGTGCCTATTCGGAGCTATTCGGAACGCGGAGTATTGTCGGCCGCGACATTCCCCAGATGCTGGGAGCCATGGCCGGGATCGAAGTGAGGCAAAACGGAAAAACCTGGGCCCAGCTCTACGCGGCAATGGCCTTGAGGAGCTTCGGCGCCAACCTGGATGGCAATGTCTTGTGGCAGAGCATGACTCCCGAGGAAAGAAATACCTACCGCAGCTTACTTGACCCGGCGCGCTTCTACATTGAAAAGACTCATGCTCTCATCAACCTGCCCGAAAACTACTTCGGCGTCGCGGCGCGCATCGCGGCGATCGACTACCAGCTCGGTATCATTAAGGACCGCACAGCCCTTGATGATCTGCTCAGCCGAGCCGCCAAGCAATTCACCGACGGCGCTCTCTTCGCTGACGACGCCTTGCCAACCGGCAGTTACGATCGCTACTCTAATGAGTACGCGAGAGCAATCTATGAGGCCGGGGAAATCGCCGGCCGTCAGGATATTGTCGCGGCAGTTGCGCCTTCCTTGAAAGTGCAGATGAAGCTGTGGTGGGATTTGCTCTCAGAGGACGGCTATGGCTACTCCTGGGGGCGAAGCCTTGGTGCGATCAGTTATATGGACACGCTGGAGATCGTGGGATTTCTCGCCGCCCATCCCGAATTCCGCCCGGCACCGCTCTCACAATTGGCTGCTGCCTATTTTGCCGCATGGTCGTGGCTCCGCGACGATTTCAACAGCGCAAGCCATCTGCTCCGAGTTTTCGCGTTCGGGAGAGGCAACTACAGCTACATCACCAAGGAGCGCGAATGGCAGCAAACCACGACCTTCTTCGGCAAAGTGATCAGTGCACACAGACGGTTCATCGAAGCTCTCGAAAAGGAAGGAGTGCAGAGCTTCCCTTCACGGCCAAGTTTCTCAGACGTAGCCCGCTTTCAGTTCTTCCGCGATCAACCAGGACGCAAGTATGGCGTGTGGATCGTTCGTCGTGGCGGCCTGCATTTTGTGCTGCCGTTTGTGACCGGTCCAAAAGCCGCGACCTCCGACTACCAACCTGTTCCCGACGGATTTCCCGGCATCGCCGTTCCGGTTGAGAAAATCTATCCGTGCTTCGTTCCCTTTTTGCAACTGGAAGATGGCAGAACGATTGCCGCCTTGGACGGCGCGGATGAGATCAAACCGTCGCCAGACGGCGATAGCGTCACGGCAGTATGGCGCCGTTGGGTGGTTGTGGGCGCCGGGCCGGGAGAGCTCGTCGATGCCGGTTTGGTGTCTGAAGTGACCTGGAACGTCGAGCGAGGCCGTCTCCGCAGGGTGGAATCCTTGACCGCCTCTCAGGACCTGCGCATCCGGCGATTGTGGTTGGCCATTCCCAGCCGGTATGACCATCTCGAAACTTCTTATGCTCAAGATACACGAATCGACAAGCTGGTCTCGGAAGGAAAAACGCTGGAAGTGGCCGTACATTTTGAAAACTTGCAGTCGGCACCGGAAATTTCCGCGTTTGCTTCCGGCAATGACCCTCTAGGCCGCGGAGACCGCGGCCCCCTTCCCATCCACTTGCTGCTGCAAACCAAAGGCCTGTCGCTGGTTCCTGGAATTCCGTGGCGCTGGGACGTGGTTCTATCGGCGTATTGATTCGCCAGCAAGAAGGAATTTTTTTCGGCGTCGTTTCGTCTTTGTAGCACAGCGGGGCATAACCTAAGCGACGGCTGGTTTTTGCTAAACCATCCATCAGCGTAAGATAGGCGGTGACGCGGTTTTGCGTTATGTGGAGATTCTTGCAGAAAGCGGGATGGCTGACCGGTGCGGCTCTCATGCTGGGGCTTGTCGCCGATGTGCACGAGCCAGCCGTCTGGGCGTCGGCTCGCGGAGTGAAGGAGTTCCATCATAGGATGTGGACTTCAGATAACGGTATCGGTGCAGTCTTTGACATCCAGCAAGCCCCTAATGGGTATCTTTGGCTCACAACATCCACTGGGGTTTTCCGCTTCGACGGGGTTCGCTTCCAATCCGTGGAGGAAGTAACGAACGGAGAGGTACAAAATAGCGAAATTCACTCGGCTTTTGTTTCATCTTCGGGAGGTGTGTGGCTCAAAACGCGGGCTGCCGGACTTCTCTACTGGAAGGATGAACGATTAACCGTATTTCGAGATCGGCGCTGTACTCCGGCGTTGCAATTGGAAGGGTTGGCCGAAGACCGAGATGGCTCGTTATGGGTGCAGGGGTCAGGTGGCTTCTTTCATCTGCGAGGGTCAGTATGTGAGCAGGTTGGAGTGGAACAGGGTTACCCAGGTGGTTTTCCTGCGGCCATCCTTGTTGACAGTACGGGAACCGTTTGGGTCAAGACGCTTTCAGGCGGTCTTCTCTTTCTGCCCTTGGGGCAGTCCAAATTCCAACTCCTTCGATCCGATGCCGGCACTACCTCTCCGGTCTTCGTTCTGGCTACGCCAACCCATAAGGCTTTTCTCCACGAAGCTCCGGACGGCACCATCTGGCTGTCAGACGATTACGGGCTTCGCCGCGTGACCAACAGAGCGGGTGAACCTGTCCTCTCATCACCACGCGACAAAGGACCCAAGGAAAATACTCACTTCGGAGACTTCACGTTCGGGAAAGATGGTTCTCTTTGGGTGGTGAGCGATAAAGGGATACGACGATTTGAACACGCGGATCGGTGGCAAACGCCCCAAGAGATGGAGGCTTCTCCTAGCGAGAGTTTCACAACCGAGCGAGGACTTAGTTCCAACGCCGCATGGAAGGTGTTTATCGATAGGGAGGGTAGCGTTTGGGTGGGGACGAACTCCGGCCTCGACCTCCTCAGGCGCACCACGCTTACTTCGCTGGCGCTTCCGCCCACTGCAGAACATGACTTTAGCATCGTTGCGGGAGATCGAGGCTCCGTATGGACGGGAAACAAGAGCCTGCCGCTGACTCGTGTGGCGGCCGATGGCAGCATAACAAGCTTCCCTGAAACTCATGGGACCATCTGTCTCCGGCGTGACCGTCACGGAACGATCTGGTCGGCTGGCGGCGATCCCTCCAAACTTTGGCGAAGCTCCGCGACGGGACTTACACCGCTGCGTTACAACGAAGAGAGAGTAGGGCCTGCTATATCACTTGCGTTCGATTGCAACGACGACCTATGGATGACTACAGGGATTGGCGGAACTTACCACTTGAGCCACGGCGAGTGGAGCCGACAGAACGAAGCCCTTGGTAAGAAGCCTGGCATCATCGGTGCCATGTCGGGTGATGAGTCGGGAAACGTTTGGTTTGGCTTCTCGAACTACGTGGTTCGGTGGGACGGAAGAAATTATTCGAAGTTCTCCTTCCCGGACGGGACTCGAGGCGTCTCGGAAACTACGATGTCGGTCCGGGGTGACCATGTTTGGCTTGGTGGACCGGGCGGCATCGAACTGTTTACCCAGGGTCATTTTTATCTTCTGCATTGGAACGACAAGGACCTCCCGGGCAGAGTGTCAGGCGTCGTCGAAACTGAGACGGGTGACCTTTGGGCCAACGGATCTTCGGGCATTACTCGGGTGTCTGCTACCGAGTTGGCAAGATGGCTCCGCGACCCAACCTCCGCAATTTCCGGCGAGCACCTCGATGCACAGGACGGACTTCCTGGGCTTTCAGCAGAGAGGATTCCAGAGCCATCAATTGCGGAATCAAGTGATGGCCGGCTGTGGTTTGCGACGACCAAAGGAATCGCGTGGCTGGATCCGGCGAAGTTCCAAGAAAATCGCAACTACTTACCGCCACCGGTCATGATCTCCTCAATCTTCTCTAACGGAAAGACCTACGCGGGTTCGAAGAACCTTACGCTTCCTGCGCACACCGAGGAGCTGGAAATCGACTACACCGCTCTGAGTCTCGCCATTCCTGAGCGCGTGCTATTTCGCTACATGCTCGATGGCGTCGATAAGGAATGGCGGGATGCCGGGAATCGGCGACAAGCCTTCTATACCAACCTCTCTCCCCGAAACTACCGCTTCCGCGTCGTCGCCAGCAATAACAGCGGCGTGTGGAACGAGGAAGGAGCGTTTTTGGATTTTGCGATTGCCCCGGCGTACTACCAGACCTGGTGGTTCCGTTTGTCGTGCGTGGCCGCGTTTATTGGATTGCTCTGGGCGCTCTATCGATTGCGCGTGCAGCAGGTGGCCGCGCAAGTGCGACAACGCTTGCAAGGGCGTGCTGACGAGAGAGAAAGGATTGCCCGCGAATTCCACGACACCCTTCTGCAGAGCTTTCAAGGACTTTTGCTTCGTTTCCAATCTGCTTCTAACATACTTCCGGCGTCTCCAGAGGAAGCGAAAAAAAGACTTGTTGGCGCAATCGAGCAGGGCGCCCAAGCCATCGCGGAAGGTCGCAATGCTGTTCAAGGGTTGCGCTTGTCTACTGCAGAGACCAACAATCTACCCGCGGCCCTGAGGATCCTCGTTAAAGAGCTTGCGGCGAATCACGCCAGCCAGAATTCTCCCACCGTTGAGGTACAGGTCGAAGGTGCATCGCGCGATCTCCACCCTATCTTGCGGGACGATGTCTTCCGGATTGCCGTTGAGGCACTTCGGAACGCATTCCTGCACGCGCAGGCGAGTCGGATAGAAGTGGACATTTGCTACGGTTCGGAGCGATTTCGCGTACGGATTCGCGATGATGGGAAAGGCATCAACTCGCAGATTGTGACGGACAAAGGCCGTCCCGGTCACTGGGGCCTGCGCGGCATGCAGGAACGGGCCGAACTTGTGGGCGGTAACTTGGGAGTCTGGAGTAAGCTCGATTCTGGCACCGAAATTGAACTGACTATTCCTGCCTCGACTGCATACGCGAAATCGACTGCTCAACGTCCTTCCTGGCTTTATCGGAGAAGAGCCGCGAAGACAGATGATTCGCGGATGTCCTGAGTACGCTTAATCTACGTCATTGAGAATGCATTGAAAAAAGAGGGGGCGTGGTAAGGGGCGTGATGCTACTACCGTGCTACTAATTTAGGCTGATTTAAGCGCTTTGGAATGCGCATAAAGGCTCGCGATTCGTTGAAATCAAACAACCGCGTTGAAAACAAGAGACATACCAACGCTCGCCAACCCCTCGCCTCCTACTCAGCAACTGGGGCGACAACCCCCCCCTCTCCGCCACAGCACAAATCATCAGTAAATATGCGGCGATTTGTGCCTTGCTACTACTTTTGTGAAGTTTCATAGAATGTAATATTACGAAATGCTGCCCACACACGAGCGCGCCTGGAATCGGTCGCAAAGCAAAATATTATTCAGCAGCAGGCTTTCTTGTTTCTCAGGGTTTCGACGCTACCCAAATTGCTCGTCACCCGTCCATGATCGCTTTGAACTGCGGAATGGCCTGTTTGC